>Ga0302320_10017605_pt1 | contig 14488 bp, 12 predicted proteins | sample Bog_T0_3_FD_202130 | JGI IMG/M metagenome (GOLD analysis project Ga0302320, IMG submission 202130) | Peat permafrost microbial communities from Stordalen Mire near Abisko, Sweden - Bog_T0_3 | ecosystem: Environmental > Terrestrial > Soil > Wetlands > Peat | place: Sweden: Abisko, Stordalen Mire...
GATCAGCGACTGCATCGCAGCGGGGCGGAACGACAACGCCTACGAACTGGTGGATCAGTTGCAAAACGCGCTGGACAGCCTCAAGCACAACGTCCAGGTGGATCAGGATGTGATCAAGCGGATTCGCGCCGAGGTTCCCAAGGCTGCGTGGCTGGCGACGAAAGAGGCTCGGCGCGTGTCCGACATGCCGATGGAAGTAACCATCGGCGATTCGGATATCGTGGGGCAGCTTTATAACCACGTCCGCAAAGAGATCGGTATTCTCTTCCAGGATGTCTTTCCGCTGCGCGATTTCGGCGGGATGATCCGGGGAGAGACATTCGACCGCGATATGTACGAGGAATGCCGAAAGATCAACAAGACCTTCGGCACTCTCGTCGGCGTGCTCCGGAAACGAACTGAGAAGTGCCAGACCAATGTAGGCGCGGCACAAGCAAAGTTCGATGCCGCGAGAGAGCATAAGGACCCTGATGTTCGCAGGAAAGCTTCGAAAGCACTCTACCGGGCGAAAGCCGCTCTTCGTGACAACGAAGAGCGCAGCCGGGAAGAGATGCGGGACTTTCACTGTTTCCTCGCGGAATGGGGAAATGGCAAGCGGGAAAACCGGAGAGGCTGGTGTCAGGCTCTGCACTCGATCGCCACAAGTTCAAAAAAGTGCGCAAGAGGGCAGGGCTACCGGCGCTATCGTCTTTCATGCATTCCCGCAGGAAGCACTCGACAAGCTCCTCGAAGAAACCGGCGGACGTCCCATTCAGCTTCACTTGCCTGAACTGCCCGATGGAGAGATTGTTTTTGACGACTCGGGGAATGTGTACCGGGTAGAAAGAATTCAGCTCGAGGGCGGCCAGATTCAGGAGCGGCGACTCTTCCTGTTCCGGATGACGGATCACGGAGACATCATTCTCGACGGAGTGCATGTGGATTCAGTCCAACCGTTCGCCATGCAGGAGGGGTCCGGTGAGATCCGCAACGGCATGGTGACGTTTTCCAATGTTCCACAGCACCCCACAGTTCGCACCCGCAAGGCCAGAGTTCTGCGCAGTCGCGAAGACCGGCAGGAGTTTCTGACGTCTTGCGAGAAGACCCTCGGCCCGAGCTTTTCGGTTTTCGTGGATGGTGATCCACGGAGCATCCGGCAACTCGATACCGATACAAAAAAGCAAGCGTTCCTCGAACGCGCGCCGGTTCGCCCCTGGGAATCCCGGCCGTTTCAGGGAACGGCAGTACAGCAATGAACAGGTTTCCCGGGAGCCACTCGAAAGAGGGCTCCCGGGGCTTGCCTGGCTGAAGACAGGAGAGGAAAGAAAATGAAACATCTTCTGATAGGAACTCTGGCATGGACACTGACAGTACCCCCGGTGTCGGCACAGAAAATTGAGAACGAAACGCCCTCGCGTGAACACGTGGTGCGGGTACAGACCGCAATGAACCATCTGACGGTCATAGAGGTCGGCGAACCTGTGACCACGGTAGCTGTCGGTTCCCCACAGTCCTTCAAGGTGGAACGACGGGACAACAAGGTATTCGTACAGCCGCTCGTCGAGAGCGTCTCCACCAACCTATTTATATGGACATCTTCGGCGCGGCTCAATTACGAACTGGTACCCCCAATCAGCGATCCGGATCAAATGGACTTCGCAATCGATTACCGCCAGCCGCAACCGCAGGCGCAGTTGACCCAGCCTGCACAGATGCCGCCCGTTTCCTCCCTGTCAGCCGTACCCGGCGAAATGTTGCTGAACAGCACGCCAGTGCGACTGGTAGGCGCCGAGCCGAGGGCGAACCTGGGATTACTGATCCGGGATGTCTATCGCAAACAGGACGAAGTCTTCATACGCTATTCAATCGAGAACCGGTCGAGCCAGACGTTTCGCACCGGCGAGCCGACCGCCGTGTCTCTACGCGGCCTGAAATCTGACCGGTCTCTGTGGGGTTTGCAGAACTCGCAACTGGGGATAGACATCGCCTCACATTTGAAGTCCGATGGCGCACCGATCCCTGTCAAGATCACGCGCTGCGAGCCGGGGATCGCGGAAGTTACGGCCGGCGGAGCACGTATTGGCGTGATGGCGCTGGAACTTCCCCCCGCCAACGCCGACATGAAGAAGGCCCAACCCACGGTCCTGCAAATCCTGTTCCCGGTCGACCGCTCGGGAAATCTGACCGCCACGCTGGTGCTGTAGTTTTCCTCGGAGTCACACCCATGGAGACCCGGTACCAGACAGTCGGCGAAATGTACGAGCGCCTGCAATCGATGATGCGTCAACGCGGCGACACCGGATTTCGGCTTGCCGTGAGAGACGCTGTGCTCCAACCGCGGAACCTGTTCGAGCCGGCGAACAAGCGACGGCCTAAACCCGTGCTCGCCATCGTCATCAGCGTTGTTCTCGCACTGGCGTTTGTCTTTTCGTATTTCAGCTTCCATCACGGGGCGTAACGTCATGGCAATGCTCGAACGAGAGGAAATTCGCTCTCTGGTACCGGACAGTGCCGGGCTGCCAGGCGCGGCGGATTACGCCTGTACCGGACTGCAATCAGAAACCCGCCTTCAAGACGAGCTGCTCTCGGATGTCATCAGTTCCGCATGCTATTGGTCAACCGTGATCCTGCTGGCGCTTGCCGGCGCCGGGTTGTCGTACTGGCGGCTCAGGCACCCCGGTCCCGCTGCGGCGGTCACTGATCCGTTTGGAATCTCGACACCCCCCTGGATGATGCTGTCCCTGCCGCCCATCGGCGTCGTAGCCTCTCTCGGCCACGCGGCGTGGTGTGCGGTACGGGGGAAGCGTGCCTGGAGAATGCTGATGACGGCAGCCAGTCTCGTCGCGGTCATGAGTGCCACTACAGTGCTCGAAAAACACCTGACTGTGCTGTAGCCCGGACTGACCGCAAATCCGACCACTTTCAAATCGTTAATGAGGCACGTCTATGATCCATCAGTCTGAAAACCCCCGTCATGAGATGACCAGCGGCGAAGCCGGCGTCGTTGGTGCAGTACTCGGATTCGGTCTTGTCGCTCTGGCGCTCTACCTGGCCATTGCGCGATACCACGTTCGCAAAGAACAACTGGTGGAAGCCGGTCTCTACGTGTTCATTGTTACCGCCGCGATTGTGGGTCCGGTATTGCGGAAATTCGCTACCCGGGGAACGCGCAAGAAACGCCCGCCGTTTGTCATCCCGGCACGCAGGGATGAGCGGGCAATCGAAGCCGCCTGGAACCAGAATGCCGTGCTGCTCGGGTATGACATGGACGAAAAGCCCTGGTTGTGGCCTGACGAAGTGCGCGTGATGCAAGGCATCGTCCTCGGAATGACGGGATCGGGGAAAACCACCCTGCTCAAGAACATCATCACCCAGGATATTGCGCGGCTGGTTGGCCCACCCGAGGATCGCCACCATATCCCGATCGTCATCTTCGATGGCAAAGGCGACCTCGAATTCTTCGAGCAACTGCTGCCGCACATTCACCGCGCCGGCAGGCTGCACCAACTGCGGCTGCTCAATCCGTCCCGTCCCGAGCTCTCTGCCTTGTACAACCCATTCTTCACGCGTGACGACAACTACATGGCACAGGTGAGCATGATATTCGGCAGTTTCAATCTTCACGACGAGTTCTTTGCCAAGCACCAGTTGAACTATCTTGGCGACATCGTTCGCGTTTTGTTCTACACCGGCGCGCGCTACAACTTTTACGACGTGGTCGTGATGCTGCTCGACCAGGACGTACTGAAGGACCAAATCGAAAAGGCTATGCATCGCCTGGATCGCGACGCCGGCATCACGGCCCAGCAGCGGCTGAATTTCGAGATGAGTGTCAAGAACCTGATGAAGTCGCTCGAGGACCGCGAGCGCGTGCCCAAGATCCAGGGTCTTGTCAACGAGTGCATGACGTTTCTCGACGATGAACTGTCCGCCGTCACCGGACAGTATGACGACCTGCTGTCAATCGAAGACGTCATCGATCAGGAGCTGATTCTGTTCGTGAGCCTGAACGCGAACAAGAACACCGAGCCCGTGCGGTCGCTCGGGAAGATGCTCCTGCAAAACATCCAGCTCACGGTGGGCAAGCGCTACGAGGACCAGGCAGACCGGCGGCGGCAGAATCGTCCCATCTTCTCGGTCGTGCTGGACGAGTTCGCGCCATTCGGATACCGCAACTTCGCTCAGATTCTTCAGACCGCGCGCGGCACGAACACGGCGTTCCTGTTCTCGATGCAGAGTCTGCCGCAATTGATGCAGGTCGGCCGCGGCTTCAAGGAGGAAGTAACGTCGGCGCCGAACACGACCATCACGCTCCGGACGCGGGACGAAGAAACCGCCAAGTATTTCATCAAGGCGTCGGCCGAACAAGTCGTGACACGGCGCAGCGTCCAAAAAGAACGCGGGTTGTTCGGATGGGGCAAGTATGAGGAAACCGGACGTGCCACCGAGAGCGAGGACCGTGAAACGCGGTCGCAGGACGAGTCCATCAAGAACCTGCCCAAAGGGCAGATGGAAATCCTGATGTCGGACGACACGCGCGGGACATTGCACTCCCTGCTGCAAATCCGTCCGCCCGAGGAGGTGGCGGTCCCCGGCTTCCAGCCGGCGCTCTATCCGCGCATCCTGCACTCGCGTGCGGAATCGAGTGGCGCCAACCTCCGGTTCAAAGACCCGGAACTGGCGCGTAAGTTCCGCGTCCCGAATCGGTACGCAGGAGACTTTCGCAAATGACAATCCGAGCTGTAGTCATCCTTGCAGCGTGTGCGGTATTCGCTCCCGGCCAGACTGCATCCAGTGCGGCACAAAAAGGCGGAACGAAGCAGCCCGCACCAGGACAGTATCAGCGCTCGGCTAGTGCAGGGGTGGGCCAGGAGAAAGAAGACTTCCTCACCTCGTCCACCAAACTTGTCAACAAGAGCGACTTCGACTACGGCGCTATGCTCGAACAGCGCCGCCAGGCGTTTCTCGCCGCAAGCGGCGCCAACCCGTTCTTCTGGTACAGTGCGCTGACCACGGTGATTCTGATGGTGCTCATGTTCGCCTACGGTGTGCGCGTTATGGACGAGAAACGAAAACTTTGGCACGCCGCCGAAATCCTGAACGATGTCTGGAACGATGCGCAGTACGCTCGCGTGACGGCGCAAGACGCGATCGGGCGGCACAACGCGCATATGGAGACGTGCAACCGGGTGATCGAGGCGCAGGCAAGTGGGCGCCCGAGCCCCGCCGCTCTTGAGACCACCGACGCCCGGAACGAGCTGGCACGTGTCCGGGGTGAACTCGACAATATCGACAGTGAGCGGAAAGTGCTGCGGGCAAAACTGGACGAAAAGGAAAAGCTGGTCGACGACCTGTCAGCCCGGTTGAGCGTTCTCGAGAAGGGGGATCAGAACGGCGGCCCCGCACAGGTCAGGACACAAAGCGGTAGCTCCGGTTCCGGTGAATCCGAGAGCAGACTGATTGCGCGCATCAACCAACTCACGCAGCAGCTCGAAACGGAAAAGCAGAAGAACCGGACGCTGAAGGGAGCATAGCCTGTGCTGGTAACTCTGAAAGGATTTGGCGGAATCTGGGAGAAACGGTTGCGCGACAATCCCGCCGTTCCAGACGTGGCAGCACGGGCAGCTTATTACAACACGACCGGCGTTCTGGTAGACGGCAAGATTCGTTACCGCTGGCGCATCGGCGGCAAGATCCGGTTCAACGGAATTGGCGGTTTCACTCCGACCAGCCCGGTTCGCTCCCTGAACCGCGTATTCGAGTGCAAGGATCCCGGAACTGTCCGTGATGGCTGGACTCAAGTGTTGGTTCAGAAAAAGCTGACCTGTCCGGAACGACCGGATCTCTACCTTTTCGTGGTGACGGCCGAGCGCACGGGACATCTCGACGTCGGATCGTCCTGGAAATCGGAATCAGTTCAGGTCGTGTCATTGAGCGAATCAGGCGACCAACAGGAAGCGATGTTGTTGATGCCGGCGTACTCCTGGGTCCGCGGGGAACTCGGTACGTTCTACGTTGAACCGTCCACGAAGCAGTTCTGGTCGGCGGACATTCGGTTGGGGCGAGCCGGGATCGGTTAACAGGGAACAGGCGATGCGCTACGAGAAAGGCACAATCCAGATCAGCCCGGCGCGGGACATCCCGTTGCTGCAGCAAGTGCTCCGTTCCGGTTTCGCGACCAGCGACCAACTCTACGAGTTCATGCAGCTCAATCAATCGGAGCGATCACGCCAAGCGTTCGATCACCGGTTGCGGCGACTGCTGGCCCACGGACTGATCGAGAAGCACAACGGTGCCGCGCGCGGGCGACCGCAGGTGTTCGTCATCAGCAAGGAAGGGGCGTCCGTGCTCATCGATGTCGGCGAATTGTTTGCGGGACGAATTGGCATGGAGACAGGCGAGCGGAGTTGCGCACACTGGCTTGACCTGAACGACCTGCACCTCGCGCTTGCACGAAACAGACTGCTGATGCGCTGGACACCCGCGTCCGAGATTTGCTCGCAAAACGATCTGACGCAATTCCGGTACGCCAAGGATTACGACGCCGTCGTCGCGGTGGAATGTGGAGGACGAGAACTTCGTTTCGGGATCGAATACGAACGGACGCCCAAGACCTATGACACCTATCGGCGGATTGCATCGAAGCTCGGCGGCGAGACGCTCGTCGACACCGTTCTGTATCTGGTTTCGAACTACCACCTTCTGTGCATGATCCGGGACAGCGTCGCGCCTAAACGAGTTCAGGTGTGCGTCGCTTTGTTCGCGGAATTCATGGATCGTCTTCTCGCGACGCCGGTAATGATCGCCGGAACAAGCCATCGCGACATCCCTTTTCAGACAATTCTCATGCAGGCGTGCGATTCGCGCGGACGGCAATAAGCCCTTTGCCGTCACTTTGCCTGCGCCATTGGCGCTTTTATGCATGAGTGAATAATTTCCAACCCTCGCAATGCCAATGATTTACAGCACGATTACCCTCCCCATCGTCTGGCGATGCCGGGTTCGGGTTGAATATCCCGGCACGCTCGGAGTTGGTGGTGCGGCACTTGTGCATGTCGCTGTCGCTCCATGCACTTCCCGCCGCACCTGCCGGGCGTTCGCTGGCAGCGGCGCAGTTCACAGCAACAGAGTTGCGTGGATAGGCGCTCCGCGCTGTTGGTCCCGGCGTGGGCGACAGCGGCATACACGGTCGCTGGTCTAGCGCTATACACGCCGTCGCGTAATCCCCGGACTTCCAGTTTGGTGCAGGGTGTTGCGTTTTCGGTCAGCGCTCCGAGAAAGTTGAGATGACATGAAAACGAGATGTTGCGTGTCCACAGTTCGGGCTCGTGATCTGAGTTCGCGCGGTACGGGGCGTACCACGCCTTGTCGTCTCCGAGAAAAATTAGTCAATGCGGGTATCGTCGCTGTTCTGCCGCTCGCGCTATATTGGCAAGACAGGGAACCAGGACGAAAGGCATCTTGTGCCTCTAGAGCAAGACCGGACGGAGGTGGAGCGCATGAACGCTAAGCGAGCCAATCTGCTACGTACCTCCTGCACCGTGTTTCTGCTCTGGGCTGCAACGGCAGCGGCCGGTCAAACGCAAGTCACCATTTCCGAATACCGTCGCAGCGTCGACGGTGGCGGTGAAGCTATCGCTGCGGGGCCGGATGGAAGTCTGTGGTTCACCGACGGCAGCGCGATAGCCAGGATCACGACGGGAGGAGTGATCACCGATTTTCCGGTAACGGCCCTGACCAATATTGGCCCTCAGGCGATTACCATGGGGCCAGGTGGAAATCTTTGGTACACCGACGCGATACAATCCGGCGTCGGCAAGATAGGGCGAATCACTACGACAGGTGTATCTCAGGAATTCGTGCTCCCCGCGGGTAGCAACCCTGACTCCATCGCGGCGGGACCTGACGGCGATCTGTGGTTCACCGATTACCAGTCCGCCGTGATCGGCCGGGTTACCCCTGCGGGTGCAGTCACGGAGTTCCCGATAACCTATACTGCGGCGGGAATCGTCGCCGGACCGGATGGCAATCTATGGTTCGCCGAGAATCGTTTCATAGGTCGGATCACTGTGGCCGGCGTTGTCACCGAATTTGCGCTCCCGAATTCGGGCTATGGAGCACGAGGAATCAATACGGGACCTGACGGCAACCTGTGGTTCACGGTATCGGAGTCGGAGTCAGCTTCAGGAAGCGTGATCGGGAAAATCACAACAGCAGGCGTGATCGCCGAATTTCCAATCCCGACGCCGTACAGCAACCCTTGGGGTATTGCGCCGGGATCGGATGGAAATCTGTGGTTCACGGAGGCCAGTGCAAATAAGATCGGGAGAGTTACTCCAGCGGGAGTAGTCACGGAGTTTCCAGTCCCATCTGGTTTTTCTAGTCCACAGGGAATCGCAGCGGGGCCGGATGGGAACGTATGGTTCGTGGAGTCGACGGGTGTCGGGAGGGTTAATATCGCGCCGGTGCCAGTCCTGTCCGGCTTGTCCCCTAACTCGATATCCGCTGGCACAGGCAGTTTCACTCTGACCGTGAGTGGCTCTGGTTTTGTCAATGGATCGGTCGTGCAGTGGAGCGGGGCTCCGCTGAGCACGGCGTTCGCGAGTTCTTCTCAGCTAACTGCCTCCGTTCCCGCCGACCTTATCGCTTCTGCCGGTAACACCAGCGTGGGCGTCCAAAATCCCGACGGGGCAATCTCGAATTTGCTACCGTTTGCGATTAATGCATCCGCTGCCGCTCCGATCGTGACACTGTCTCAAACGAGCCTGACGTTTGGGAATGACGCAGTGGGCAGCGCCAGTGCACAGCAAATCGTCACGCTCACAAATACGGGCACTGCCCCGCTCAACATAACGAACATAGGAATCACCGGAACCAACGCAGCCGACTTCTCCCAAAATTCCAACTGCGGGATCTCTATTGGAGCCGGAGTGGCGTGCACCATAAACGTCACGTTCCAGCCAACGGCCGCCGGTACCCGAAACGCCGCAGTGAGTATCACGGATAACGCAAACAACAGCCCACAAACGATCAGCCTAACGGGAACCGGCCTGGCTGGAGCGTTGCCGTCAATTTCGCCCGGGGGTGTTGTTCCCATTTTTAGCACGGCCAGCACAATTCAACCGGGCGAGTGGGTGTCGATCTACGGCAGCAACCTCGCCAGTGGCATCACTGTCTGGAACGGCGATTTCCCCACTTCGCTGGGCGGTACGAGCGTGAAGATCGACGGCAAATCAGCGTACCTCTCGCTTGCCAGCCCCGGGCAGATCAATCTGCAGGCACCGGACGACGCGACGAGGGGCTCGGTGTCTGTAGTCGTCACGACCGCAAACGGCAGCGCGACCTCGACCGTTAGCCTGGGCCAGTTTGGGCCGTCATTCAGCCTGCTTGATGCGAAGCATGTGGCTGGCATCATTCTCAGGTCGAACGGCTCGGGAGCTTACGGTGGGGGAACCTACGATATCCTCGGACCGACCGGAACTTCCTTGGGTTATCCTACGGTGGCCGCAAAACCGGGCGACAGCGTTGAACTTTTCGCCGTGGGACTTGGGCCGACCACCCCCTCAGTCCCTCCCGGGCAGACCTTCTCCGGCGCGGCGTCAACCAACAGCGCAGTCACCCTTCTCATCAATAATGTCAGCGTCACGCCTTCTTTTGCGGGATTGTCGAGCGCCGGTCTTTATCAGATTAATGTGACCATACCATCCGGCCTTGGCATTATAGGGGACGTTCCGCTTCAGGCGAGTGTCGCCGGTGTGCAAACACAAAAGGGCGTAGTAATCTCATTGCAGAATGCTACGGTCGCGAACCCAGCTCTGACCATATCGACGTCTGGCACCGGCAGCGGTACCGTAGGCGCCTCTCCCACGGGGACCTCGTGTGGCGCAGGTTGCCTAAGCTTCGCTGCAGGAACAGTCGTCACGCTGACGGCGACGCCAAATACCGGCTCCACGTTTGCCGGATGGTCTGGCGCGTGTTCGGGAACGGGCAGTTGCACGGTGACGATGAACTCCAACCAAGCGGTCACCGCTGCGTTCAACCTGACCGTGACTTCGGCGATAACGCTTTCGGCAACCAGCGTTTCATTTGGGAGCCAGGCTCTCCAGACCGTGAGCCCGGCTCAGTCGATCCTTGTGACGAGCAACGGGACAGGCCCGCTAACGGTCAACAGCATCGCGGTTTCCGGGCCGAACAGCGCCGATTTTCTCCAGTTTAACAATTGTCCTGCTTCTGCCGGAGTGCTTACCGCCAAAGCGACGTGCTTCATCAACGTCATGTTCAAACCATCCGCAACCATGGGTGAAAGCGCGACTTTAATGATTAGTAACAACGCACCCGGGAGCCCGCAGTCGGTTAGCCTGAGCGGGCAGGGGGTTGGGCAGCAGGTTACGATCACGCCGCCCACAACGACCGTTGAGATTAGCCATAGCGTTCCCTTTATCCAGAACGTAACCGGCTTGAGCGGCACCGGGGTCACATGGAACGCCACGGCGGGGACCATATCTGCGGCGGGCCTCTACACGGCACCTGCCAGTGTCCCAAATCCCGCAACCGTGACAGTGACGGCCACAAGCCAATCCAATCCCGCGTTTTCCGCCTCCGCTACGGTGACAATCATTCCGACAACGATCGGGGTTCTGGCGTCTCCGGCCTCCGCAAGTGTGCAGGCCGGCAGCAGCGAAATGGTCACGGCTGCCGTGGTGGGCGCCAGTAACACGGCTGTCACGTGGTCGGTGAATGGAGTCGCTAACGGGAGCCCGTCCGTGGGGACGATTGCCATCAGCGGTGGCGGCGCGAACGTCGCCACCTATACCGCCCCCTCCACCCTCCCCAGTTCGAATCCGGTTACCATCACGGCGACCAGCATAGCCGATCCGACCAAGTCCGATTCTGCGTCCATCACGATTGTTTCGGGGGCCGGAATTTCGATTACGTCGTTGGATAAGACGTCCCTTCAGCCGTTCAATCTCCTCACAATTTCAGGCGCAGGCTTCGACCCGCAAGCAGCCCTGACCGTTAACTTTTCGAATAACTCCGGGTATTCGGTGAACGTCCCGCCGGTCTCGGTAGCTGCAAACGCAGTTGTAGTCAGCGTCCCTCCTTACATCAGCGCGAGCAGCGGAGACTTTGCCACAGGTTCCGTAAATATTCAGATTTCGCAAACGCTCCGCGCCAGCACCGTCACTTCTAACGCTTTTTCGGGTTTTCAGATTCCGAACCTGCCCACGCTGCCCACGCAGCCTGGCGCGGTGACGCTGGCACTGCTAACGCAGCAGAGCCAGGTCGCCCGGTTCTTGATGAATTATTTCTCTCAGGGCGATCCTACGGTTACCCTCAACACCCCGGAGATGAACGGCGCGCTTAATGTGCTCGCGTTCGGTCTAGGTCCTCTGATGGCTGAGATTTCCGATGTGGTCCAGAACCCGACGCACACGTTTACCCTGGGTGTGGCCTCCGGGAGCTCGCTGACTGTGGGTTCTTCCGAATTGGCAAAGGCCGACCGAATGATCGTGGGAATGCTCTATGCTCAGGCTGCGGCGGGTTACGTGGATGCTCCAGAGCCAGACTGCGAATCTGTGAACTCTGCAAACTTGGTCGAGTTAACGTTTCAGGCGGCGATTAGCGGAAGCAGCAATCCGACCCAATTTCAGCAGACGTATTATGGCTGCGCTACAGCACAGGCGCCTGCGCAGGGGTTGGAAATCGTGGGCGCTTCGGCGGGCGTCGCAACGGGGGTCGGCGGGCTGCTGTTCGGCGCGGAGTCCACTGCATTAACGAGTGCAGTGGTGTCCAGCCAGTTAACGTATATCACCACAACTTTGGGCCTTGGAATGAGTGCGGTGGGTGGGGCGCTGGGTCAAGGGAGCGCATATGCTCGGGCGCTGGTCCAAAGCGGAGTGAAAATAGTCGATGATTATCTGAAAGATGCGGTAACAAGCACCATCGTGTCGAGGACAATCGGCGAGTCCGCTGGAAACCTTTTCGACCTCACAGTTAATGCAAACGAGCTGGTTCATGCTTTCGAGGCCGCGCCACCCTACGGCAACGGGCCGAGCGCCGGGCCGACCAGCACTTTGACCGTGGTCCCGACGGGAACGGGTGCCGGGACTGTGGAGTCCTATCCTGGCGGCCTTGTATGTGGTGGCCCGGATTCGACTGTGTGTGTTGTGCCCTTTTCCACGGGGGAGACGGTCTATCTTGACAGCCAACCGAGCCCGGGCTCAACGCCGGCGAACCTGAGCGCCGGCTGCGCGGGTACAGGAACCTGTACGGTGGTGATGAACGGGAATCAGATAGTGGGCGCCACGTTCAACTCGGCGCAGCAGTTCACCCTGACAACGGCAACTTCGGGAACGGGTACCGGCACAGTTGGAATCAATTCCTCGGCTTCGAGCCTGAATTGCGGTTCCAACTGCCTGAGCTTCGCAGCGGGCAGCGTTGTCACGCTTACGGCTGCGCCGAGCACTGGATCTAGCTTCGCAGGCTGGTCTGGTGCGTGCGCGGGAACGGGAGCCTGCACTTTGACGATGGACGCGAACAAGACGGTGACAGCCACATTCAATGTGGCATCATCAGGGGGAGATATCGACCTTACCGGGACCTGGACGGGTGCCTATAGTTTTTCCGGAGGTTATTGCAATTGGCAAGCCTCGGGCCAGCTCGTCTTCGTAATCACCAAGAACGCGTTTGACCCGACAACGGGAATTTCCAACTTCTCAGGTACTGTTTCGCTCACGAATTACCCAGCCGCAACCTACCTACCGGGCGGAGGGTGCAGTTTTACTCAACAGGCCCTAGCCGGGGGTGATCTCTTCCTACCAGTCTCGGGCGGTGCGATCCAGGGCGGCTATGCCGACTTCGGTCCGACGACGTATGACGGACCGCTTTTCCTTCTCACTGGGACCATATCAGGGAGTTCTATAAGCGGTGGGATTCAACTCAGTACAGGCGGTGGCCCCCCCCCAGGAACATTCAGTGTGCATCGCTGATCGAGACTTGTCTTAGGCGGCCCAACGCCTCGACCGTTGTGGGGCAAAGGTCTCAAAAAGTCTCGTAGGTTTGGGGGAGAACTATGGGTGCCAAACAGCGTGTGTGGGGAGTGGTGCCGGCGCTACTCCGAGACAAGCGAGAAGCGTCGAGTGATCTCGGGGTTCGGGCTTGCGGAGGAAAGAAACGCCCCCGGGACCCGGAGGGTGGGCGTGCATTCTGCGCTGTGGGGAACGCGAGCGCGTTCCACAGGGGAGTGAGCCTGACACGACAAACAATCGTATGGAACTGGTCGCGGCGATCGAAGGACTGCGGGCTCTGAAACGAGCCTGCCAGGTCACCGTGCTGACGGACTCTGAGTACGTGAGGCGCGGAATCACGGAGTTCCTTCCGAGATGGAAGACGAGCGGATGGCAGAGCGCCGCTGGGAAGGCGATCGCAAGCCGGGATCTCTGGGAGGAACTGGACGAGCTGGCCGGATACCACCAAGTGATCTGGGTACATGTCCGGGGACACTCCGGTCATCCCGATCACGAACGGTGCGATGCGTTGGCTAACTCGGCGGCGCGAACAGCACGCCGGGAGACTGCCGCAGCCTGAAAAGCGGAATGCCACGACGCTGGTAGGAAGCGGATACTTCGCCTCCTTAATATGTAGTCGGTCCCCATCCCCAACGGGCACGGATCGGCCAACTCGCAACCCCCGTCCTGAGACTTGCCACGCACGACCGAACAAGGATTACCGACGGGCAACCCTCGGGACCTAAACCGTTTTGAACACCAGGAGGTTCAACATGCAAACGCAGCAACCGGCGGCATTCACTGCCACCCCCATCTTCACACTCAAAGATCTCGGATTCGAAGGAACCGTGGGACTCGACCAGGCCAGCCGCGGGCTAGCCGAGCGCTCAGAGGCACAGATCGTCCGTTGGGTTCAGTTTCCGGCGGGCGCACTGTTCTTCGTATTGGTCCCCGAGGACCCGAAGTCCGGAGCGGTCTACGTATTCGACCGCAGGAACGGAGTGTTCTACTCCGTGTACTTCAACGACCAGAACTGGGGCGGCTACAGTCTGGCCGAGTACGAAGTGCTGGAACGAACGCACCGGATTTCCCGACTCGCGCAGCGGCCCTGGCTGCTCAATCGGGGTCGGGAAACCAGAGAGAACTGACGGACCTACAACCTGGCCCCGTTTCATTTGCGCGGATTTTGAATCCGGGTTATCAAAAGGCAGGAGGAAGGAGGCACCATGGCGAAGCGGCACGAAGCGACTTCCACAAACGTTGAGGACTACTGGCAGTTGTTTGTCAACCGGCGCGCCTACGTCCTCCAGACTATGCGGCCGCATCCGGAGAGCGGCCGCTATTACTACTTCCGACCCAAGGCCGGCAGGAATGGCGAGCCGCACAGTTTGACGGCGGCGACGGTCCGGCGGCATCTGGAAGGCGAGCTAACGCTCGGCGTCTACGCAATGAATCCGTCGACCCAGCGGTGCAAGTGGATTGCCATGGACGGCGACTACAAG
>Ga0302320_10017607_pt1 | contig 14487 bp, 16 predicted proteins | sample Bog_T0_3_FD_202130 | JGI IMG/M metagenome (GOLD analysis project Ga0302320, IMG submission 202130) | Peat permafrost microbial communities from Stordalen Mire near Abisko, Sweden - Bog_T0_3 | ecosystem: Environmental > Terrestrial > Soil > Wetlands > Peat | place: Sweden: Abisko, Stordalen Mire...
CGTCTCAGCCATAAAATCTATCCTCGCAAATCGTCTCTTAAAATATTCCCTGAAGGTTCTTCTCTGCGTCCTCCGCGACCTCTGCGGTGAAAAGCTCTTACGCCCGCCGCACCAAAGAATTCTCAGCCTGCCCCTGGGAAATTTCAAAGGGCAATGCGCTCACTCGCGCCGAAACTCCGCCGACCGACACCACGCGTCCCGGAACTCCAACTTCCCGGCGAATGTAACCTAGCGCGAACGTACCCTCGCCCGAATCTGCTTTGAGCACAGTCAGACTCGTCACTTCTCCCACTTCTTTCTCATCCGCAAAAATCTTGTCCCCGGCCTTAATCGCCGCCGCGCCCTCGCTCACAAACCCGGCAAACTTTCGATGCACATTCCCCCGCGAACGAATCCGCTCCACAATCTCTTGTCCCACATAGCAGCCCTTATTAAAATTCAGCGCCCTCGTCTGCTCCGTTTCCTGCGGCAACTCCCGCTCGCGTATGTCCACTCCATACAAGGGAACTCCGTTCACGATGCGCAACGTCTCGAAAGCCTCGCTTCCCACGGCCGTTGCTCCCGCCGCCACAAGCCCCTGCCAGGTTTTCAAAACGTCCTTCGGACTAAGCCAGATTTCATACCACTCCTGCCCCTCATCTTCGCCGCGAATCACAGTACACTCCACGCACCCGCAATCGCAGTTGCATCGTGGAGCAATCGCCTGCAGCGGCTGCAGTTCCGGCACTTCAATCCCCGCCACATTCAAAACCGCGCGGGACTTCGGCCCCGCCAGCCCAATCGCCGTCTGCTCCGCACTCACATCTTGCATCTCCACATCGTCCATAATTATGAAATGATCGAAAGTAGAAATGATCTTCTCGATCTGATTTCGGTCGGTCTCGACCAAAAGCTTCTCGCCCAGATTGAACGCGAACATGTCCCCAAGAATTCTGCCTTGCGGATTAAGCAGAAATGCATATACGCCGCGCCCCACCGCAAGGTCGCGAATGTCATTCGTGACCATTCCATTTAACCAGCGCAAACGGTCCCCGCCAGTCAGGGAAATCCGGGCGCGAAAGCCCAGATCGTAAATCCCGCAGCCATTTTGCAACGCGGCAAACTCCGCTTGCGGATCGCCAAACCGAGCCACGGTCGCAGCTCCACGATACTCCGCGACGGGAAATTCTTTCGTCCCGGATTGCTTGCGAATTGCTTCCAGCAGGGGAGTGTAAGCCATTCAACCTATGATTATAAGCGAAGTTGAAGGCGGTCAATCTTTGTGCGCCTGCTCCCCGAAAGCCGCACCATCGGCTTCGCGGATTGACAGGGCGCTTATACTGAGAGCGCTTGGAGTGCGCGCGACTAAATGCAGTCTGTACTGGATGCGGGAATGCGGTGGATGCCAATCGTTTTCGGAGTGTTTATGCTGCTCTCCGTTCTATTCCTCCGCTACCCCCCGATAAAGTGGAAACGAGTGCTGTGGATATTTTTCGCAGCCTACTTGCTGTACGCAGGATTTTCCGAAATATTGCAATGATCGAAACTACCACCGCCATCTTTCAGGTAGGCGGCAAAGAAACGGCTGATCCGAAGCCTTTTGCGCTATAATCCCACGCATGCCTCCTGCACCCGGAGCAACCCGAGCCGTCGGTATGGTTCCCGACGAAATGAAGTCTGAACCGAAGTCCAAAGGCCTGACCACGCCGCGTAAGAAAAAGCCCAAAGAATTAGCCGTCATCACCGAGTGCTGCACGGGATGCGCCGGTTCGCCCGCATGCGTGGAATACTGTCCGGTGGAAGACTGCATGTTCTGGGTCGCCGACGAAGACAGCACCCCCTTCGGCCGCATCGCAGTCGATCCCATTCTTTGCATCGGCTGCAAGAAGTGCCTGAGCAAAGGCCCCGACGGCTGCTTCCTCGATGGCTGCCCCTGGGACGCAATCGCCATGGTCGATACCGCCGAAGTAGAAAAAGAAGTCGGCGCGATGGCAATTTAAAAACAGTGGGTAGTGGGTAGTGATGAGTGGGTAGTCCACGATCCAAACATGAACCTAGCTTTTTCGAACCTAGCTTTTTCTACCAACCACCAACTGACCGGTTTTCACTACTCACTACCCACTGCCCTTTTTCCCTTCTCCCGAGTGCTCCGGACCCGCATCCGGCTCTGGGAAGTCCGTATCCGCGCCCTTGATCCGCGGATCCTGATCGCGATGCCCCAACTGCTCCGCTAGCCCCGCGTTTCCGTCGTGATTGTGCTCTTCCCCTTCGGTCGCGCCCTTGGCGCGGTCGGGATCGTTATCCGAAATCTTCGTCACCGTAAATTCTCCTGGTTGAAATCACTGCCCCGGCCGCGCCGTCGTCGAAACTCCCAGCTTCTTCAGCCGCTCCCGCGCCTGCAGCGCCTCGTTCGATTTCGGATAACGCTGAATCACGTGCCGCAACTCCACCACTCCGTCTTCCTGCTTGCCCAACTCAATCAGAGAAAATCCCTTCTTCAATTGCGCCGAAGCGGATTTGTTGCCGGTCGGGAAGTTCTGCAGCACCTGATCATAACTCTGCGCCGCCTGCTGATAATTTCCCTGGCGAAACTGAATCTCGCCCAGATAGAAATAACAATTTCCCGCCAGATCCGTGTTCGGATAAAACTTGATGTAATCCGAAAATTCCTGGATCGCCAGATCGTTCTTGTCCCCGTTGTAATCGCGCAACGCGTTGTTGTACAGCACATCCGGCGGCGGAGCCTGCGCCACCGCCTGCTGCTGCTGCGCCTGCGTAGCCTGCTGCGCCGCCAGGCTCTGCTGCCCCGCCTGCATATCCTCAAGCTGCTTGCTCACCTTCGCCAGACGCGCTTTCAATTCATCGAGCGAGTCGTTGAGCGACTGCATCTGCCCCGATAACTGGTCAACCCGTCCCGCCGCATCGCCCTGCTGCCTTTGCAGAGCGTTCTGCAAAGCAACAATCGCGCCCGTGGCCTTATTGATCGCGTCGGTATCGGTCTCAACCAGATTCTTCATCACGCCCATGCGCTCGTCAAAGCTGCGCTGCATGGCCGTCATCTGCTCCTGCAATTGCTGGACTTGCGTTTGCAACTGAATCATTTCCTTGCTGGCGGCAAACGCCGGAGTCGCGGCCAGCCAAAGAGTGGAAAGTAAAGCGAGCAAAGCCGAAAAACGTCGTAGTGTCATAAGCGTAGGTTTCCTATTTATTTTAGTCGGATTGCGAACGTCGTGCGATGCGAAACCGCGCAGCCACGCCCCTTCAGCATCAGGACGCAGCCACGCGGTTCGCTAGACCTTGCCAACTTTCAAAGCCCTATCTCTGGTAAACGAGATGTCCGCGCCGGTTCTGCTGGTAGCAGGATTCGTTCGATTCCATGCAGAACGGTTTTTCCTTGCCGTAGCTGATCGTTTTAATCCGGCCCGCGCTTACCCCCGCCGACACCAACGCGTCCTTCACCGCCGTGGCTCGTGAATCTCCCAGAGCCAGGTTGTACTCGGTCGAACCGCGCTCGTCGCAATGTCCTTCAATCGTGATGTTGATCCCCGAGTGCTGTCCCAGAAATTGCGCGTCCGCCTGGATCGCCGCCTGCTGGTCGGCACGGACCGACGCCTTGTCATAATCGAAATAAACATCCTTGATGTTCTGCGCGAACAAGTCCGCTTCCGACGCCGAGGATGTAGTAGTTGGCGGAGGCGGCGGTGCCTGCGTCACCGTCAGCCGCGTCGTCGCATCCTGTGTTCCGCCCGGACCCTTCGCCGTCAAGTGGTACGTCTTCGAATCGCTGGGATTCACGGGCTGCGATCCACTGGCCTGCACCGCGCCGATTCCTTCGATCGAAACATCCGTCGCATTGGATGTCTGCCACGTCAGCGTGGCCGATCCTCCCGCCTGGATCGTATCCGGGCTTACCGAAATCGAGGCCGTCGGCGCGGGCGCGGGCGGTGGCGGCGGTGGCGGAGCAGGCGCGGTTTTCTTGTGGCAAGCGCCCAGCAGCATCACAGCACTCAGTGCGGCAACGGTGGCCAGGCTCTTTAAGGTTCTTGCGGTTAAAGTTCTATCTTTCATTTCAATCCTCTTCACGGTGAATCCTCCTGCGAACCCAATAGAATTTGAGTTCAGACGAAGCGTTTTTACTTCCAACTCCAATTTGGCTGCGAATTACGTCCTGTAAAGGTCAGCTGATGCGATTTTGTCCCATCGGCCAACATCATCCAAATCTCTTCTTTGCCCGACCGGCTCGATTGAAAAACGATATGCCGCCCATCCGGAGCCCACGACGGAAAATCGTTGCGCCCGCCATCATGCGTCAACTGCACCCATTGCTTGCTGGCCACATCCATCAGGTAAATATCAGACGCGCCTGGTTCCCCGGGCCCATACTTCCTGATCCACGCCAGCGTCAGGAATTGCCCGTTCGGCGACCAACTCGGTGAAACCGCGTAGCCCTGATCGGTGATGCGTTGCTGGTTCGTCCCGTCCGCCTCCATGGTGTAAAGCTGCGGCAGTCCCGTGCTTCCACTCACGAACGCGATCTGCGCTCCCGTCTTCCGGTTCCACACCGGCGACACGTCAGGACCTTTCCCGGTGGTCATCGCATGCAGGTTCCCGCCCGCGGCGTCGCACACATATATTTCCGAATGCCCGCCACGCGAGGAAGAAAGCGCCATCCGCGTACCGTCCGGCGACCATGCCGGCGCAAGATTGGTTCCCCCAAAATGCGGGAAGCTCACCAACCGGTTCAGGTCCATCGAGTACATCAGAATGTCCCAGCCAGATTTGGTCAAAGAACTGAAAGCCAGCCGCGATCCGTCCGGAGAAATGCGCGGCGAAAGCGAAATGGAATTCTGATGCGTCAACTGGCGCTGGTTCGCCCCGTCGTAATCCATCACCCAAATTTCTTTGTGCCCCGAGCGGTCGCTTACGAAATAGATTTTGCTTTCCGCAATCCCGTCGATGCCGCCGCCTAAACGCAAAATAATTTCATCGGCAAACTTGTGCGCAATCACTCGCACCGCGTCGTCGGTAGCCACATCCGTGTACTGCTTTCCCAAAACCTGCGGCGAGGCCGTATTCTTCACATCGTAAAGCCAGCCCTGCACCGTGACTTTTCCCGTCGCCACGCCCAGGTTTCCAAACGCCAGCATCGCCGCATTCGGCGGCGGAGCATTCCACAATCCAAAGGTTACTTCGGAAGTTTGTCCCGGAACTTGCAGCGGATAAAAACTCTTGGAGACAAGCTCGACCACGCCGGAATTATCCAGATCGCTCCAGAAGGTATCATTGAAGGTTTTCAGCAGAGCGGCATCTTGCGGATCCGCATTCCCGGCTTTGAAATCGGGCACCGCGAGCCGTACTTTTTCAACTCCCAGGCCCGAACCGGTGCGCACCCAATCCTGCGCGTAAGAAGATCCGGTCGCAAGAAATATACAAAGCAGAAGCAAGATGCCCCAGCCGCGCCTGCATTTTCTACCACTCCTGGAGGATCGCGAGGGGTCGTTTTGTGCGTTTTCCATCCTTATAAGTGCGTGTCGCGGACCGGGGCAAAACGATGCCTCGTACGAGTGTATCGTAGTCCGATACTTTCTTATTGGCAAGCTGCGTTTCATCATAGTCGAGCCGGCTGAACTTCAAGAATACTCCAGTCCATGCCTTCCAAAATCTTCGCTGTCGAAAACGATCCGTAACGTTTCGATGCCGTCCCGCCGCGGAAGTGCACGATTTATTTTCGGCTGTAATCGAACCAGTACTCCACCGAAATCTTGTTGCCGCTGTAATCCGGGGGCAGCGCCCCGAACGTGTCAATGCGCTGCAACGCCCGCTGGGCCGAAACATCCAGCGACGGCACCCCGCTCGATTGTTCCAACTGCACGTTATACGGATGCCCGTCCCGGGCCACATCGAAAGTGATATATACCCGCTGCCCGCCGCTGACGCGGGAATCCACCTCGTACTTCAACCAGTTCTCGGAAATCTTCCGCTGAATCACCTGCACGTACCATCCATACTTCGTGCCAAAATCCCCGCTGCCGCCGGAAACGCCGAAGCCCCCTTTAGCCCCGCCTGCCGCAAAACTGCCATACGGCCCGCTGACCGGTCCGCCTTCCCCGAACGCAACCTGATTGGTTTCCGGCTGGGGCGCGGCTTTCGGTTTGTCTTTCGTCGGCGTCGCCAGCTTCGTCGGTTTAATCTTGGCGTTCTTCCCTTGAATCTCGATCGCGTCAGGCTCTTTTTCTTCCGGCTTCGGCAGGGATTTCGTAATTCCCTTGGATTCGTTGGCCAGAACATTCTGCGCCTGCGCGTTCGTCGAAGGCAGCGGAACGTTGCTGACCAACGAAACTCCAATCGCGTCTCCGCCGCCGCCCGTTCCCCAGTCGTTGCCTCGCGCTCCAGTAAAAATGATCGAATAAAGCACGATCAGTCCCGCCAGCACAGCGTGGAATCCCACGGACCACCCCAACGCCCGTCCCCAGTTGTCGTGTTCGAAAAAGATTTCAGCGCTTGCTGCCATTTTGTTCCAGAGGCTGGGTCACGATGCTCACATTGGTAATGCCCGACTGCTTCACTGCATCCATCACAGTCGCAAACGCGCCGAATGGAACGTTCTCATCCGCGCGCACAAAAATAAACTGGTTGCGCGGATCCCGAATCTTCTGCCGCAACTTCGCCGCAATCTCGTTAATGTTGATCGCGTCGTTTCCCAGAAAAACCCGCTGATCCTTGTTGATCGTAATCACCGTACGTTCCTCGGTGATCTCCTTCACCGTGCGCGTCTTGGGAACGCTCACCTCGATCCCGGATTGCAACACGGGAGCCGTCACCATAAAAATAATGAGGAGCACCAGCACCACATCGACCAGCGGAGTGATGTTGATATCGGCCAGCGCCGTCTGCGTGCGGCCATTCGAGGACGTGAACGCCATCAGCGCCTCACTTCAACCGCCGCCTGCGGTTGCATGCTTTCGATCGCGTTCAGAACTTCCAGCGAGAAGTCGTCGCCACGCGCTGCAAAGACGCGGATCGAATTGCCGATCAGGTTATAAGCGATCACGGCTGGAATTGCTGCCGCCAATCCAGCCGCGGTGGTAATCAAAGCTTCTGAAATGCCTGGCGCAACCGCGCGCAGGGTCGCGGCCCCCGCCGTTCCCAGTCCGTGAAAAGCATCGATAATTCCCCAGACCGTGCCAAATAATCCGATAAACGGCGTGACCGCCGCCGTGATCGCCAGCCACGGCATGTTCCGTTCCAGCCTCGTAATTTCCTCCGAAGCCCCAATCTGCATGCCGCGCTGCACCGCCGTTAGACTCCGCAGCGACCCGGCAGAACTCGAAAGTTGCCGTTTGTACTCCTGAAAGCCGCCCTCAAAAACTCCCACCAGCGGGCTGGGCCGGAATTGCTCCGACACTGCGGCAATGTCCTGCAACCGCTGCGCTTTCCGAAAGGCGCGCATAAACCGCCCACTTTGCATCCGGGCCTTCCGCAGCAAACTCCATTTCGTTAGAATGATTCCCCACGAAATAACGCTGAAAGCCAGCAACGTGATCAGGACCAGTTTCGCAACGGCGCCCGTGCTGGATAGCATGTCGAGAAATTCGCCGCCCACAAAGACTACTGCCAGGGAAGAACATTGCATCGGTTAGAGATTTCCTTTGTTGGATTATACGATGACGCGGACACCTGGCCTGTGTAGCGTATCCGAAGCATAACCATTATTTAGTGCTTCCGCGTGATTCCCCCCACTGCCCCGAACCCAGATTCCCCCAAGAACTCGATCCAGTTCCAATTTTCGCGCTATACCCCAGGCACGTTCGCCGCATCCAAGAGCCACGGGAATTCGCCTTTAACAATTCTCATGGAGGAAATTTATGGCTCAGCACGGTATGTTACGGGACTACCGCTTTACCGACGCCGCGGAAGACATTCGAGGCGCAAAACTTTACGGAGTAAACGACGAAAAACTGGGCAAGATTGAGGACGTAATTTTTGATCACGCCAGCGGGCAGATTCGCTATTTAGTCGTCGACACCGGCGGTTGGCTCTCGACCAAAGAATTCGTTGTGCCCGCCGACCGTCTCCGTGCTTCCGCCGAGCACGAGGACGATTTTGCCGTCGACCTCACCAAGCAACAAATTGAAAGCTTCCCACCCTACCAGGAGACCGACTTGGAATCGGACGAGCAATGGTCCGACTACGAAAACAAATATCGCTCCAAGTGGGAGACCGGTCCAGTGATGCATCGCGCCCAAACCGATCGCAACATCACTCCGACCACGCAGCAGATGCCGGGCAACTCGCCCTCCGCCCGCGCCGCCCGCGCGGTATCCGGCGATCTTAGCTCTTCCGAAGTGGGTTCGACCGAAGTGGGTTCGACCGATCTGAATCCAGAACGCCTGTCTGCCGAAGAACTCGATGGCGAAGAAAGTGACACCGACGCCTTAACCGAGGGCGGCTACGCTGCTAGCACTGGCTCGGTCGAAATCCTTAGCACCGCAAACGGAATCGGCCCCCGTTGGGATCGCTTCCAGGACCGCCTGCGCGAACGCCGCAAAGAAGTCATCACCACCGGCGGGACCGATGAAAGCGCAGACAAGTATCGCAAAGCCAGCTAGGGGAGACTGTTTGCAAACAGAAGAGATGGTTGGACAAGCCACGGCCTGGGCCGTGGCTTTTTTGTTTAGAATGGCGCGGAATTTTACGCTAAAACGGAGTTGCCAGCCCTTCAGTTCTTGCCAACGCACGCTGACTCTTGTCGAAAGTGCACAATGTGTCCGCGCGCAAAACCAGTGCCGATGCGACGTGCAAAAGGTCAATCGTACGCGTGCCGAGCGCGGAAGTTTTTTCCCGCGCGATCCGCTTCGCTCTCTCGAAGGCCGCGATAGGCAGCGCCTTCAGTGCGAAAACTCCGGCAGCGGTATCGGCTCGGAACAAAGCCGCTGCCGATTTTATTTCCGCCAGATCAAGTTCCTTCCGGAAAACCCGCAAGTGCAGCGCATTTAGCATCTCCACCTCGCCGAGGGGAGTGAACCAAAGTGGCAGCGCCGCGCTCTTCATGAACTTTGCCGCCGCGGCGGAATTGGAATCCAGGGTGTAAAGCGAAACCAGAAAACTTGTGTCCACATAGATGCTCACAGCCGGTTTCTCTCTGCAGCCAGTAATTCCGCGCCGCTCACCTTCAGCGCTTTGGTTCCATAGCTCGCGCGCAACCTGGCCATGAAGTCGGGACGCCGAACTGCCTTCGTCGCCCTCGCAGGGACCAGCGTCGCAATGACCCGCCGGCGTTTGGTGATCTGTATTTCCTCGCCCTGCCGGAGCGCATCCTCCACCTCGGAAAATTTGTACCGCAAGTCCCGAACGCTGGCGTTTCTCATGTGATACATTTTAGCATCACAATTCAAGCAAATCCATGCATACAGCTTTCGGCGATATTGCAACAACGACCGGCTGACCCGTTAATCCCTGACCCCTGAACACTACCCACTACCCACTACCCTTTCATGCTATGCTGCGCAAAACGCACACATCGCAATCCGAGGACGCCCGTGCTGGTTGAATTGCGCCTGGAAAACTACGCGGTCATCGACAACGCCGCAGTCGAGTTCGCCTCCGGCCTAAACCTGCTCACCGGAGAGACCGGCGCCGGCAAGTCCATCCTGATCGACGCTCTCGCACTTCTGCTGGGAGAAAAAGCCTCCAGCGATGTAATCCGTACTGGCGCCGATCGCGCCGTCATCGCCGCCGTTTTCGAGTGCCAGGGCTCACTTGAAGACTCCATCGAAAAGGTCCTCGAGCACAACGGCCTCGATGAATCCGAAGACGGCTCGCTCATCATCCGCCGCGAAATTGCTCCCGCAGGCAAAGGCCGCGTCTTCGTCAACAATCAACCCGCGACGGTCGCGGTTCTCCGGCAACTGGCCCCCCATTTGGCGATCATCCACGCTCAGAACGAATCGATCTTGTCCTTCGATCCGCCCGCTCGCTTGCAATTACTCGACGCCTTCGCGGCCAGCCAAATCGATGCCGTCACGGAAGCCTATAACGACTGGAAGGCAATTCGCGACCGCATCGAAGATCTTGAACGCGGTGAGCAAGACCGCTTGCGCCTGGTCGATCTCTGGATCTTCCAGCGCCGCGAAATCGACGACGCCAAACTGCAACCCGGCGAAGACGAACAACTCGAAACCGAGAAGCGCGTCCTCGCCAACGCCGAAAAAATTTATAACGCCGCCATGCTGGCGTTCGACCTGCTCTACGAGGGCGACTCTTCGACTTCAGCCTCTATGGGCGCGGCCCAAAAGCACGTCGAAGAACTGGCCCGCTACGAACCAAAATTTCAGGAAGCTCTCGCCGCTCTTCAAACCGCGCGCATCAGCGTTGAAGATGTAGGGGCCACGCTGCGCGACTACGCCGGCGGAATCCACGCTTCCCCCGAGCATCTCGCCGAAGTCGAAGACCGCCTCGCCCTCCTCGACCGTCTCAAACGCAAATACGGCCCCGCGCTCGACGACGTGATCGCCTTCGGCGCCGACGTCGCCCGCAAACTTTCCGAAGTCGAAAACAAAGATGAGATCCTTCGCGAACTCCGCGCCGACCTCGCCCGGTTCGCAGCCCTCTATCTTCGCTCCGCCCGCTCTCTCTCTAAAAAACGCGAAGACGCCGCCCGCAAACTCGAAAAACTGGTCGAGGCTGAAATCAACGACCTCGCCATGAAGTCCACATTTCAAATTCACATCACCACCTCGGACCTGGAAGGCAACTGGACTCCCACCGGAATCGATCAGGTCGTTTACATGATCTCCACCAATCCCGGCGAACCTCTGCGTCAACTCGAACACATCGCCTCCGGCGGCGAACTTTCCCGCGTCATGCTCGCGTTAAAAGTCAGCGTCGAATCGAATGTGGCGCGGACGCCCTCGTCCGCGAAAGCCAGATCCACAAACCCATCCCCCGCCCGCTCCGCCCCCCGCACCATGGTCTTCGACGAAATCGATACCGGCATCGGAGGTCGCGCCGCCGAGGCCGTCGGCAAAAAACTGAAAACTCTCGCTCGCGCTAATCAAGTTCTCTGCGTCACCCACCTCCCGCAAATCGCCACCTTCGCCGACCATCATTACGTGATCGAAAAAAAGGACCGCAACGGCCGCACCCGCACCAGCATCCGCCCCATCACCGGCGACGAACGCACCGAAGAAGTCGCCCGCATGCTCTCCGGCTCTAAACTCACCGACACCTCCCGCAAACACGCCGAGCAAATGATCAAGGCGAACGGCTAAACCGATACGTTCGCTCTTCTGGGTTTCCTTCGTGTGACTTTGTGTCTTCTCTCGAAAACAGTAGGCGGACTCGAGGCTTAATAGCACTACCCCCGTGAGACTCCGTGTCCCCCGTGTTTATGGTTTTTCATTGCCCGTGGTGAGCGCGTACGCTCATGGACAACTTTGTGGTTAAACATCCACTAACTGCACCACTCGCCTCCAGTTCAGAAGCTTGACAATCGTAAATAGCTTAGCTAATATAGCTTAGCTAAGTAAGCCCATGGAAACCATAACCATCCATAAAGCCAAAACCCAGCTCTCCCGCCTAATCGAGAAAGCCTGCAAAGGCGAGGAGATCGTCATCGCCCGCGGGAAGACGCCCGTGGTTAAGCTCGTTGCAATCCAAGCCGAGAGCGGCCATCGCAAGCCCGGTGCCTGGAAAGGGAAAATAAAGATCGGACCAGACTTCTTTGAGCCTTTACCCGCGGAAGAACTTGAAGGGTGGGAGTGACGTGTGCGCTATCTATTGGATACCCACACCCTGATCTGGTGGATGACATCAAATCCACAGCTCTCAAAGTATGCTCACGCCTTGATTGAGCAAAAAGAACAGAATGTCTCCCTGGTGAGTGCGGTTTCCGCTTGGGAGATTGCCACTAAAGTTCGCCTCGGAAGGCTTTCTGCTGCCGCGGATCTCGTACAGGATTTCGCCTTTGACATCGAAGACCAAAAAATGAAAATTCTTCTGATTACAGCCGATCACGCGATTCGCGCGGGATCGCTCCCCGGTCCCCATAAAGATCCTTTCGACCGTATGTTGATCGCCCAAGCGATTGCAGAAAACGTTCCTATTATCAGCAACGATAAAGCTCTTGATGGATACGGCGCCCAGCGGCTTTGGTAGTCACGGCAGGCTCGCCGCTCACCCTCGATTTCTCCCCACTCGATGCTAATCCCCGCCCTTTCTTCACCTTACGTTGACCACCACGGCACTTTCACGTACTTTATCAGTATCGCCACAATGGGCTTCGTGTACCCTTAGAAAACAAGTTCAGGGTCCGATTTTGCATCGAAAACACTTCGAGCTTTATCAGTAATACCAAGATCACGGGAGTTTCTTAAGTGCCAGCAAACGCACCAGCAAATATGCCGACCGATCAGGGAAAGACCTTACTTCTTTTGAAGCCCCGCGGCTTCTGCGCCGGCGTCGTCCGCGCCATCGACGTAGTCCGCATCGCCCTCGAAGCCTTCGGACCGCCCATCTACGTCCGCAAAGAGATCGTCCACAACAGTTTCGTGGTCGATGAACTCCGCGGCAAAGGCGCAATCTTCGTCGATAGCGAAGACGAAGTCCCCAACGGCGAACGTGTCATCTACAGTGCCCACGGAGTTTCTCCCGAAGTCCGCGAACACAGCGCCCGCCGCGGCCTGCGCGTCATCGACGCCACTTGCCCGCTAGTCACCAAAGTTCACGTGGAAGCCGTGAAGTTCGCCAAAGAAGGTTACTCGCTCATCCTCATCGGACACCACGATCATGATGAAGTCATCGGCACCCTCGGCGAAGCTCCGCTGGTTACGCAGGTCGTAGGAAATCCCGAGCAGGTCAAGTCGCTCGAAGTCCCCGACCCCAATCGCGTCGCCTATCTCACTCAAACCACCCTCAGCCTCGACGAGACCAAAGACATCATCGCCGCTCTGAAGAAAAAGTTCCCCAACATCAAAGGCCCCGCCGCGCAGGATATCTGCTACGCCACCGAGAATCGCCAGGTCGCCGTGAAGCAAGTCGCTTCCGAAGCCGATCTGCTGCTCGTTGTCGGGTCGGAGAATAGTTCGAACTCCAATCGCCTCGTCGAAGTCGCCCGCAATCTCGGCACGAACTCGCATCTCATCGACAGCTACAAAGACATCGACAGCTCATGGTTGATCGGCGCGAAAACCATCGCGCTCACCGCCGGAGCTTCCGCTCCCGAATGCCTGGTGGAAGAAGCCATGAAATTTCTCGCCACCAAAGGTTTCGACAATGTGCAGGAACTCGAAGTGATGCCGGAAAACGTCCGCTTCGGCCTGCCGCCGGAGATCGTCGAAGCCATCGCCGCCGCTCCGGCCGCCGTCAGCGCAGACTAAGGCCGGACGATTGATGCCGGACGAAGGAGGACTCGGTTGATACCTTCTGGAATTTGTCATCCTGAGCGGAGTCGCACTTCCGGCGAAGCGAAAGCCTGCCCTGAGCGGTCGAAAGGGATCTCGGTCTTCTCGGACTTATGGATCCGGGAAAATCTTAAGCCGGCAAACGGAGCCTATAAGCCATGGAAAAAATAACCCCCATTTCCACCGCCTCCGCCCCGCAACTTCGATTCGGTAGAATCGACGGCCTCTCCGCCCGCGTCGGCGCCGCCATGGACTCCGCCCGCAAGCTCCTTTTCTCCACGCAACATGAAGATGGCTACTGGTGCGGCGAACTCGAAGCCGACACCACCCTCGAATCCGATTACATCCTGTTGCACACTTTGCTCGGCACCGGCGATCAGGATCGTTTCCAGAAAGCCGCCAACTGGATCATTCAGCACCAGAATGAAGACGGCGGCTGGAGCATCTACCAGGCCGGCCCCTCGAACATCAGCGCTTCCGTCAAAGCCTACTTCGGATTAAAACTCGCCGGATACACCGCCGATCATCCTGTCCTGCAGCGTGCTCGAAAAAAAATCCTCGACCTCGGCGGCGTCACTGAAGTCAACACATTCACCAAGATCTATCTTTGTTTTTTCGGACAGTACGATTACGACGCCGTCCCCGCCATCCCACCCGAGATAGTTCTATTTCCCAATTGGTTTTGGTTTAATATCTACGAAATTTCTTCCTGGTCGCGCGCCATTCTGGTTCCGCTTTCCATCGCATACGCGAAAAAGCCGTTCAAGAAAATCCCGCGTGAAATGGGCGTGGAAGAGCTCTTCGTCGGTGGCATGACCAAGTCACGCATGCACCTCCGCTGGTCCAAAAAAATTGTTTCGTGGCGCAATTTCTTTCTCTGCCTCGATCGCCTTACCCACTGGTTCGAGCGCGTGCACATTCGCCCGCTGCGCTCGATCGCTCTCCGGTCCGCCGAAAGATGGATGCTCGAGCGCTTCGAAATGAGTGACGGTCTCGGCGCAATCTATCCTTCGATGATGAACGCCATCATCGCCCTCCGCTGCCAGGGATATTCCCTCGACGATCCGCAAGTGATGCGCGCGCTCGATGAATTCGAAAAACTCGGCAT
>Ga0302320_10017612_pt1 | contig 14482 bp, 11 predicted proteins | sample Bog_T0_3_FD_202130 | JGI IMG/M metagenome (GOLD analysis project Ga0302320, IMG submission 202130) | Peat permafrost microbial communities from Stordalen Mire near Abisko, Sweden - Bog_T0_3 | ecosystem: Environmental > Terrestrial > Soil > Wetlands > Peat | place: Sweden: Abisko, Stordalen Mire...
AAGGGTTTTCACCTCTGGATGATATATCACGGCCTGCGTTTGATATATCATGCGGGCCGAAAATCCGGCGCTAAGCTTCTTCTGTGGCCGGTTCAAGGCACGCCAATGGGGAGTGGTCTAAACGGTAGGACAACGGGATCTACTCCCGTCAGATGAAGGTTCGAATCCTTCCTCCCCAACCAATGAAAAAGGCCCGGCAGCACGAGGGCCTTTTTCCGTAAGTGAGGTTTGTCCAAGAAAAGGAGTGGCCATGCTCGAAAGGCTGGATTACCAGGCGGTCGGCTTGATCTCCGGACTGGAAGTCCATCAGCAGCTTCTCACCCGGGAGAAGCTCTTCTGCCATTGTCCGGCGGGGCTGTACACCGAGGACCACGACGGCGAGGTGCTGCGCCACATGCGCCCCACCCTCTCCGAACTGGGCGTGTACGACGGCACCGCGCTCATGGAGTTCAAGACCAAGAAGGAGATTGTCTACCTCCTGAACCAGAAGAACACCTGCACCTACGAACTGGACGACACGCCGCCGTTCCTGGTCAACCAGGAGGCCATCGACATCTCCATCGAGCTCTGCCTGTCCATGGGCATGGACATCATCGACGAAATCCACATCGCCCGGAAGCAGTACCTGGACGGCAGCATCCCCACCGGCTTCCAGCGCACCGCCATCGTCGGCATGAACGGCAGCCTGCCCTTCAAGGGGCGGGACCTCACCGTGACCCATGTGTCCATCGAGGAGGACTCCTGCCGGGAAGTGGAGGACAAGGGCCACCGCATCATCTGGCGCACGGACCGTCTGGGCATGCCGCTCACGGAAACCGTCACCGGGCCCGAGCTGGTCACCCCCCAGGAAGTGCGGGACGCCATCCTGCTCTGCGGCATGGTGGCCCGCAACACCGGCCGGGTGCGCACCGGCATCGGCGCCAGCCGCCAGGACGTGAACGTGAGTGTGCGGGGCGGGGACCGGGTGGAGATCAAGGGCGTGCCCAAGGCCGGCTACGCCATGAAGCTGGTGCACAACGAGGGCATCCGCCAGGTGAACCTGCTGCGTTTCCGCGATGAGCTGCACAGGCGGGGGATGCGCGAGCCCGGGGACATCCGGATCACCGCCGTGGACGTGTCCGAGATCTTCGAGGGGGTGGAGCTGGGCTTCACCCAGAACACCCTCCGGGGCGGCGGCCGGGTCTTCGGGGTGAAACTGGAGGGCGGCCGGGGCCTGGCCCAGTTCCCCACCCAGCCCGACACCACCTTCCTGGACGAACTGTCCGGGCGGATCCGGGTCATCGCCTGCCTGGACGACGCCCCCATCGTGCTCAGCGGGCACGTGATGCCCGAGTTCCCCGGCAAGCACAAGATCATGGACCGCCTGCGCCGCCGGCTGCGCCTGGGGGAGAACGACGACTTCTACATCGTGTCCGGACCCGAGGCGGACTGCCGCACCGCGGCCGAGGAGATCCGCCTGCGCTTCGTGGACGCCCAGAAGGGCGTGCCCCAGGAGACCCGCCAGGCCCTGGCCGGCGGCTTCACCACCTTCGAGCGGATCCTGCCCGGTCCGGACCGGATGTACCCGGACACCGATTCCCCGCCCACCCGGGTCACCGCGGAGCGGGTGGCCCAGGCCCGGGAGCGCCTGCGCCCCGCCCCCTGGGAGCGGTTCCGGCAGTTCGGCGCCTGGCAGGTGCCGCCGGAAACAACGGAATACCTCATCCGCCGCGGCGGCATGGCCATCGTGGACGCCGTGGTGGAACACACCGGCGTCGACGGCCTGGTGGCCGCCATCGAGCTGGGCCAGAGGGCCAAGTCCCTGTCCCGCAAAGGCATCCCCATCGAGCGCCTGGGCGCTCCGGAGTGGGTGGAGATCTTCGACCTCTACACCGGCGGGCAGGTCCCCCGGGAGGCCATCCACGTCCTGGCCGGCCACATGGCGCTTCATCCCGGCACCGGCGCCGCCGCGGCCATGGCCCATCTGGGCATCGGCATCCAGCCCAGGGAGCAGTGGTCCCTGGAGATCCCCGGCCTGTCCATGGAGGAATACCGCGCCGACCTGGGCGATTGCGACGGCAAGCGCCTGCGCTTCCTGGCGGGCAAGGCCATGCGCCTGCTCAGGGGCAAGGCCCCGGCCCGGGAGGTGGCGGAGTTCCTGAGGACCAGTCTTTGCCAGGAGGCCGGACGATGAGCGCGACCATCCCCATCCAGGAACGGGAAGACCGCTTCCAGGGCTACCGCGGCCCGGCCCGGCAGGCGCTGGAGGATTTCGCCATCGGCGTGTGGAGCGAAGTGGAAGTGGTCAACGACCGCGGCTCCCTGTTCAAGGGCGTCGTGCTGCCGCGCAGCGAGACCTTCGACGATCTGCACGTGGTCATCAAGCTGTTCAACGGCTACAACGTCGGGGTGGCGGCCGACCGCATCACCGAAGCCCGGGAATGCGGCTACAAGAAGGCCGTCTACAAGATTCCCGAAAAGGCCTTCCCGGTGAACGCCCGCATGAAGAGTGTCACCCTGCTGGGCACCGGCGGCACCATCGCCTCCCGCCTGGACTACCGCACCGGCGCGGTGATCCCGGCCTTCACCCCGGGCGAGCTGTACGGCGCGGTGCCGGAACTGGCCGACATCGCCAACATGGACACCAAGAAGCTGTTCGGGGTGTTCAGCGAGAACATGGGCCCCGAGCAGTACAAGGCCCTGGCCAAGGCCATCGGCGAGGAGATCGCCCGCGGGGTGGACGGCATCGTCATCGGCCACGGCACCGACACCATGAGCCACACCGGGGCGATCCTGAGCTTCATGGTGCAGAACTCCCCGGTGCCCATCGTCCTGGTGGGCAGCCAGCGCTCCTCGGACCGGCCTTCGTCGGACGCCGCGCTGAACCTCATGAACGGCGTGCGCACCGCCGCCGAATGCGACATCGCCGAAGTGATGCTGTGCATGTTCGGGCCCACCTCCGACAACTACGACCTGCTGCACCGGGGCACCCGCTGCCGGAAGATGCACTCCAGCTACCGCAGCACCTTCCGCACCATCGGCGCCACCCCCCTGGCCACCGTGTCCCGGGAAAAGAACGAGAAGGGCGAGTACTTCTCCTACCTCACCGACGACTTCCTCAAGCGGGACCCCAGCCGCGTCCCCATCATCAACCCGTCCTTCGAGGAGAAGGTCACCATCCAGTACTACTACCCCAACTTCAACCCGGACATCATCGACGGGCTGTCTTCGATGGGCTACCGGGGCCTGGTCATCGCCGGCACCGGCCTGGGCCACATCAACAAGCCGCTCTACCCGGCGGTGAAGCGGGCCATCGACAAGGGCATGACCGTGGTCATGACCGTGCAGACCATCTGGGGCTACGCCCAGATGTACGTCTACGACACCGGCCGGGACCTGCTCAACCTGGGCATCATCCCCATGGACAACATGCTGCCGGAGACCGCCTACATGAAGCTGGCCTGGGTGCTGGGCCAGACCGAGGACCCCAGGCGCATCCGCGAGATGCTGCTCACTCCGGTGAACCACGAGATCACCCCCAGGGAACCCCACAACGGCTACGTGGTGCTCCAGGGTGGCCTGCCCGAGGTTGAAAAATTTATTAGAACCCATTGGAAGTGAAAGTGGGCCGGGCAGGCAAAGCCGTTATCTAGAATTAACCTGAACAGGCAGTTTCGGCCCCGGCATAAGGTCCCTAGATCCAGGTCAACGCCTGCGTTGACCTGGGGGCCTAGCAAAATAACCTGAAATGCACAGGTCATTTCGCAACGGCCCCTAATCGTGAGGCCAAGGCCGATATGCTTGTTCATGGGTGTGATCACCCGCCAAGGAGAGTCATGAGCGCGACCCAGGCCACCATCCTCAACCCCCTGGCAGAGGCCGCCAACGAAGCCATCCGCAAGGACTGCCCGGTGGTGTTCGACCTGCTCAGCGAGCGGGGCAAGCGGTTCTTCTTCCCCACCCAGGGCATCCTCGCCCAGGGCGCCGAAGCCAAGCAGAAGGCCAAGGTCGCCAACGCCACCATCGGCATCGCGGTGGAGCGCGGCGAGCCGGCGCACCTGGCCTGCGTGGACCGCTACTTCAGCGGCCTGACTCCCGGGGAGATCTACGACTACGCCCCCAGCTACGGCAAGCCGGAGCTGCGCCAGGCCTGGGCCCGGAAGCAGCGGCAGGAGACCCCCTCCCTGGGCGGGCAGCTCCTGTCCAACCCGGTGGTCACCAACGCCCTCACCCACGGCCTGTCGGTGGTGGGCGAGCTGTTCCTGGACCCGGGCGACGAGGTGCTCTCCAGCGACCTGCTGTGGGAGAACTACAACCTGGCCTGGGAGACCCGGCTGGGCGCCCACATCAGCTACTTCCCCTTCTTCGACCCGGACCTCACCGGCTACAACCTGGAGGCCTTCACCCAGGCCCTGGCCCAGCGCACCGGCAGGAAGCTGGTGGTCTCCCTCAACTTCCCCAACAACCCTTCGGGCTACACCCCCACCGGGGCCGAGGCCCTGGGCATCGTTGCCGCGCTCACCCGGGCCGCCGAAGCCGGCACCCGGCTGGTGGTGGTGTGCGACGACGCGTACTACGGCATGTTCTTCGATCCGGCCTGCGAACACGAATCCCTGTTCGGCCGGCTGGCCCAGGCCCATCCGAACCTGCTGGCCATCAAGGTGGACGGCGGCACCAAGGAGGCCTTCGTCTGGGGCCTGCGGGTGGGCTTCGTCACCTTCGGCATCCAGAACGGCACCGAGGCCTGCTACAAGGCCCTGGAGGACAAGACCGCCGGGGTGATCCGCTCGGTGGTTTCCAGCTGCACCCAGCCCGGCCAGAGCGTCCTGCTCAAGGTCCTGCAGGATCCCGAGTTCCGTCCCCAGCAGGACGAGAAGATCGCCATGCTGCGCTCCCGGGCCGCGGTGACCGGGGTGGAATGCCGGCGGCCGGAATACGCCGACTGCTGGGACGTGTACCCCTACAACAGCGGCTATTTCATGTGCCTGCGGCTGAAGGGCGCCGACGCCGACCTGGTGCGCCGCAGGCTGCTGGACGAGCACGGGGTCGGCACCATCGCCCTGGGCCCCACCAACCTGCGGGTGGCCTTCTCCTGCCTCACCGAGGAGCAGGTCCCCGGTGTGTTCCGGGCCATCGCCGCGGCGGTGCGCGCCGTTCGCGGGAACTGACATTCCGGAATTTCCCTGTGGTCAGCCGAGGGGAAACGTGATGAATTAGGTGCATGGACACGCATGATTTTCGCCGGCTGGGCCATCAGATGGTGGAGTGGATCGCCTCGTACCGGGAACGGATGGCGGAACTGCCGGTCATGAGCCCGCTCGCCCCCGGCGACGTGAAGCGGCAGCTGCCGGACGCGCCCCCGGCCGTGGGCCGGGGCCTGGACGGGATCCTGGAGGAAATGGACCGGGTGGTCCTGCCGGGAATCACCCACTGGTGCCACCCGGGCTTCTTCGCCTACTTCCCCGCCAACGCCGACCTGGCCTCGGTGCTGGCGGACATGGCCAGCAGCGGGCTGGCGGCCCAGGCCATGAGCTGGCAGACCAGCCCGGCGGCCACCGAAGTGGAGGAGGTGGTCATGGACTGGCTGCGGCAGATGGTGGGCCTGGGCCCCCAGTTCACCGGGGCCATCCAGGACAGCGCCAGCACCTCCACCTTCTGCGCGCTGCTGTGCGCCCGGGAGCGCACCGGGGCCTTCGGCCAGAACCGGGGCGGGATGCAGGCGGAGGCGGCGCCGCTGGTGGTCTACGCCTCGGACCAGGCCCACAGCTCCATCCCCAAGGGGGCCCTGCTGGCCGGGTTCGGAAAGGAGAACCTGCGGCTGATCGCCACCGACGACCGGCACGCCCTGCGCCTGGACCTGCTGCGGGACGCCATCGAGCAGGACCTGGCGGCGGGGCGCAGGCCCTGCGCCATGGTGGCGGCGGTGGGCACCACAGCCACCACCGCCCTGGACCCGGTCAAGGGCATGGCGGAGCTGGCCGGGCGCCACGGCATCTGGCTGCACGTGGACGCGGCCATGGCCGGTTCGGCCATGATCTGCCCCGAGTGCCGGTGGATGTGGGACGGGGTGGAGCAGGCCGATTCAGTGGTCCTGAACCCGCACAAGTGGCTGGGCACGGGGTTCGACCTGAGCGCCTACTTCGTGCGCGATCCCGAGCACCTGATCCGGGTGATGAGCACCAACCCCAGCTACCTGCGCACCGAGCAGGACGGCGAGGTGAAGAACCTGAGGGACTGGGGCATCCCCCTGGGGCGGCGGTTCCGGGCCCTCAAGCTGTGGTTCCTGCTCAAGGACCAGGGGGTGGAGGGGCTCCAGGCCCGGCTGCGGCGGGACCTGGCCAACGCCCAGTGGTTCAGGGCCCGGGTGGAACAGGCCCCGGGCTGGGAGCTCCTGGCGCCGGTGCCCCTGCAGACCATCTGCCTCCGGCACCGGCCGGAGGGCATGGACGACGAGGACAAGCTGGCCGCGCACAACCTGGACCTGGTCCACCGGATCAACCGCTCCGGGCGCTTCTACCTCACCCCGGCGGTGCTCAAGGGCGTCCAGATGGTCCGGGTCTCCATCGGCAGCGAGGCCTCCGAGTTCGGCCACGTGGAGGCGCTCTGGGCGGCCCTGCGCCAGGCCGCGGACGCACGGTGATGGACACGCCCATCTCCGTCAAGCGCCTGCTGGAGCAGGTGAAGGCCCGGCTGGAGCCTGCCTTCCCGGCGGTGTGCGTGGTGGGCGAGGTGTCCAATTTCAGGGGCTCCGGGCGGCACTGGTACTTCACCCTCAAGGAGGAGGGGGCGGCCCTCCAGTGCGCGGTGTGGGCCGGCCAGCAGCGCCTCGTGGGTCACACGCCCAGGGACGGCGAGCGGGTTCAGGTGAAGGGCGCCCTGAACCTGTACGTGGCCGGGGGCAGCCTCACCCTGGCCGTCACCCACTGCCTTCCGGCCGGGGCAGGGGACCTGCAGTCCCGGTTGCGGCAGCTGGAGGCGGAGCTGCGCGGCCAGGGACTGTTCGACCGGCCCAAGCGGCCGCTGCCCCGGTTTCCCCGGCGGATCGGCGTGGTGGCGGCCCTGGGCGGGGCCGCCCTGCGCGACGTGGTGGAGGTCACCGGGCGGCGGGCGCCGGGCATCCACCTGCTGATCTATCCCGCCGCCGCCCAGGGGGAGCGGGCGGTGCCGGAGAACCTGCTGGCCCTGCAGGAGATCCAGGATCCGTTCTGGGACTGCGACGTGATCCTGCTGGTGCGCGGCGGCGGCAGCCTGGAGGACCTCTGGGCCTTCAACGACCCGGCCCTGGTGCGGGCGGTGGCGGAGTGCCGCCTGCCCATCGTCACCGGGGTGGGCCACGAGATCGACACCACCCTGGTGGACCTGGCCGCGGACCTGCGGGCCGCCACCCCCAGCCAGGCGGCGGAGCTGGCCAGCCCCGACAGGCGCCAGCTCATGAGCGAGCTCCGGCACCGGCAGGAGGCCCTGGCGGCGCGCATGGCCTGGCGGCTCCAGGGGCTGGAGTCGACCCTCAACCTGCTCACCGACAGCCGGGGCATGCGCGCCGTGCCGGAGCGGATGGCCCGCGGCGACCAGCGTCTGGCGGCGCTGCGCCACCGCCTGCTGCGCTGCGGGGTGGACGCCCGGGGCGACCGCTTCCGGCTTCTGGCCCAGCGCCTGCACCTGGCCCATCCCCTGCGGCGGCTGGACCAGACCGCGAACCGCATGGACCTCCTGCGCCAGCGCCTGGGACCCGCCCTGGACCGCGCCCTGGGCGCCAAGACCCACCGCCTGGATCTCCTGGCCGCCCGGCTGGGGGCCCTGGACCCCACCGGGCCGCTGGAGCGGGGCTTCGTGCTGGTGCGGGACCTGGACGGGCGTCCCCTTACGAGATCGGCAGAAGCCCCGGCGGCGGCCCGGGTGGAATTGCAGTGGCAGGACGGCCGGCGCCGGGCGGCGCTGGATTCTCAGTAGCCGTAGCATGCAGGTGGATCCCCATTGCTCGGACCACCTTCAGGAAGGTTGCCATCTCAGGGTTGCCCTCTGGCGATAACGCACGGTAGAGGGATTCGCGACTCAGACCCGCCTCCCTGGCGATCTGGGCCATCCCACGGGCCCTTGCGATGGCTCCGAGCGCACTGGTCACAACCTTCGGGTCGCCATCCTCGAGAGCAGCCTCAAGGTAGGCGGCCATGCTTTCCTCGGTCTTGAGGTAGCGCGCGGCGTCATAGGGGCGGGTGGCGGTCTTCTTGGGAGTGGTCATCGGGGCTACCTCAACAGTTGCGGGCCAGCTTCAAGGCGGTTTGAATGTCCTTGGCCTGAGTTTTCTTGTCGCCCCCGGCAAGGAGGACAATCAGGGCATTTCCCTGCAGGATGAAATAAACCCGATATCCGGGGCCATAGTCGATCCGGAGTTCTGAGACACCCTCTCCCACCGGCCTCACATCTCCCGGAAGGCCATGAATCAAGCGGTCAATCCGGGCTTGGATCCTGGCCTGAGCTTGAACATCTCTAAGATTGTCGATCCATTTGGCGAACGTGTGGGTTTCATGGACCTCGTACATAGACATAATGTAGCCCATGAGCTACAGCCGTCAAGGATGAAATCCACTACTGAGGAAATCGTCTTTACCCTTAGGGCATCAGCATTCCGCCGTTCACCGACAGCACCTGCCCGGTCATGTAGCCGGCCTCCTCGGAGGCCAGGAACAGCACGGCGTTGGCCACGTCGATGGGGGTGCCCATGCGGCCCAGGGGGATCTGGCGGTTGAACTCGGCCTTCACTTCCTCGCTGAGCACGTCGGTCATGGCGGTGGCGATGTAGCCGGGGGCCACGGCGTTGCAGGTCACGTTGCGGCTGGCGAACTCCCGGGCCACGGTCTTGGTGAGGCCGATGAGGCCGGCCTTGGAGGCCACGTAGTTGCTCTGGCCGGCGTTGCCCATCTGGCCCACCACCGAGGCGATGTTGATCACCCGGCCCCAGCGCTGCTTCATCATGGGCCGGGCGGCGGCCTGGGTAGCCAGCCAGGCGCCCTTGAGGTTGATGTCCAGCACCAGCTCGAACTCCTCCTCCTTCATCTGGATCATGAGCTTGTCCTTGGTGATGCCGGCGTTGTTCACCAGGATGTGCAGGGCGCCGTGGCGCTCGACCACAGTGTTCACCGCCGCGCGCACGCTGTCCCCGTCGCGCATGTCCAGCAGGACATAGTCCGCCTGGCCGCCGTCGGCCTTGATGGCGGCCACCACGTTCTGGAGGTCCCCTTCGGTGGAGGCGAGGGAAGCGCAGACGGCGAACGCGCCTTGCTTGGCCAGCTGGCGGGCGATGGTCTCGCCGATGCCCTGGCTGGCGCCGGTGATCAGGGCGATCTTGCCTTGGAGTGAAAACATGCGGTCTCCGGAAAGGTGGAAATCAGAGTCTACCATCCCGGCGGACCCTGCAATGATGGTGGCAGAGGGTGGTCCCATGCGCTTTCCCGCCTGCCTTGGTCTGGCCTTGTGTCTCGCCATTCCGGTCCCGGCCCAGGAGCCGGCGCCCCAGAGCCCCCGCGACCTGGCGGGGCTGGTGGAGCCGTCCCGGCTGAGCCGGACGGTGGACCGCCTGGCCTCGTTCGGCACCCGCCACACCCTTTCCGACCCGGCCTCGGACCGCCGCGGGATCGGCGCGGCCCGGAGCTGGCTGGCCGGGGAGCTGCAGGCGATCACCCAGCTTCCGGGCTCCCGGCTGGTGGCGTTCGACGACCCGTTCCCCGCCGACCCGGGCCCCCTGCTGCCCAGGCGCATCGACCTGGTCAACCTGGGGGTCCTGCTGCCGGGCACCGATCCGGACCGGACCAAGGAGGCCCTGGTGGTGACGGCCCACTATGACAGCCGGGCCTACGACGTGCTGGACGGCTCGGCCGACGCGCCCGGGGCGGTGGACAACGCCAGCGGCGTGGCCCTGGTGCTGGAGATGGCCACGGTGCTGGCGGCGGAGAAGCCCGCCATCAGCATCTATTTCGTGGCCACCGCCGGAGGCGCGCAGGGCCTGCTGGGCAGCGTCCGCCTGGCCAGCAGGCTCAAGGCCGAAAAGATCGACGTCATCGGCATGGTGGCCGCCGATTGCGTGGGCAACATCACCGGTCCCGAGGGCAACAAATACGGTGGGGGCATGCGCCTGTTCTCGGACGGCGTGCCCGTTCAGGAGACCGAGGGCCCCAGGCGCCTGCGGGAACTGCTCGGCACCGAGAACGACGGGGCCAGCCGGGAACTGGCCCGGTATCTGAAGCGCTGCGGCGAGCGCTACGTGGAGAACCTGGAGTGCATGGTCATGTTGCGCCGGGACCGCCTGGGCCACGCCGGGGAACAGACCGCCTTCACCCGTGAGGGCTTCCCGGGGGTGCGGGCCTCCGAACTGATCGACCCCTTCGACCGCCTGGGCGAGACCGCCCGCCCCGGCGCCGGCTACCGCCACGGCGACACCCCCGCCTTCTTCGATCCCGGCTACTGCGCCAAGATCACCCGCATGATGGTGACGGCCTTCCACCACCTCTCCTTCGCCCCCGGCGGCCCCCAGAACGTCGGCCTGGGCGGCTGCGGCACCAAGGACGCAAAACTGTGGTGGACCCTGCCCGAGGACCCGAGGATCACCGGCATCGTCCTCTACCGCCGCCGGGCCGACGGGGTGGCCTGGCAGCAGACCGCCAGGTTCCCCAAGAGCGAGAGCCAGGTCATCCAGGGCATCGGCACCGACTACGACGTGTTCGCCGTGGCCACCGTGGACGCCCAGGGCGACGAGTCCCTGCCGGTGTCGCCGCGCAGTGTCGAGTTCTGATATGACTGAGGGGGGGACCGCCCGCTCGCGTTGCTCGCTCTGTGTCCCCCCTCAGACTCCCCCACTCCATGCCCGGGCAGAGCCCGGACATGGAGTCTAGATTTATGCCCGCGCCCCGCAACAACGCCGACCGCAGCGCCGTCCTCCGGCGCAAGCTGACCGGCCTGCCCACCCAGCCCGGGGTCTACCTGTACCGGGACCAGGAAGGCAACCTGCTCTACGTGGGCAAGGCCAAGGTCCTGCGCAACCGGGTGAAGAGCTATTTCCAGTCCAAGCAGCTGGACGCCAAGACTCGGCGGCTGGTGGCGCGGATCTGGGACCTGGAGTTCGTGGTCTGCGAGACGGAGCTGGAAGCGCTGGTGCTGGAGAACAACTTCATCAGGGAGCACCGCCCCCCATACAACATCCTGCTGCGGGACGACAAGAGCTACCCCTACGTGAAGCTCACCTGGAAGAACGCCTTCCCCCAGGTGTTCGTCACCCGCAAGGTGAAGAAGGACGGTTCGCTCTACTACGGCCCGTTCTTCCCGGCTTCCACCGCGTATCGCACGGCGGAGCTGGTCTACCGCTTCTTCCAGATCCGCGACTGCGACATCGACATCGACGGCAAGCGGGGCCGGGCCTGCCTGAAGTACCAGCTGCACCGGTGCACCGCCCCCTGCATCGGCGCGGTGGACCAGGCCGACTACCGGGAGCAGGCCAAGGAGGCCAAGCTCTTCCTGGAAGGCCGCCGGGACGAGCTGAAGGCCCGGCTGGAGGCGGCCATGTGGCAGGCGGCGGAGCACAGCGCGTTCGAGCTGGCGGCCCAGTACCGGGACGCCCTGCAGCAGCTGGACGCCTGGTTCAACCGGCAGAAGGCCGCCACCGTGGACCAGGAGGACACGGATCTGTATGGCAGCGCGGTGCTGGACGGCCGGGCCTGCGTGCACCGGCTGGTGATGCGGGACGGACGCATGGTGGCGCGCCGGGAGTACGTCATCGAGGAGGTGGAGGCCTTCGACGGTGCGGTGCTGGCGGAGGTGCTCAAGCGGGTCTACGCCGAGGAGGAGGTGCCCGGCCGGATCCTGGTGGAGCTGGAGCCGGCGGACCTGGAGCTGCTGCGGGAGTGGCTGGGGACCCTTCGCGGTTCCAGGCCGGCCATCCACGTGCCCCAGCGGGGCGAGAAGGTGGAGCTGCTGGCCATGGCCCAGGAGAACGCGCGCCTGGCCCTGGAGCGCAAGTTCGAGCCGGCGCGGCTGAACCAGGCGGTGCTGGAGGGGCTCCAGGGCTTCCTGGGCCTGGCCCGCCTGCCGCGGCGGATCGAGTGCTTCGATATCAGCCACGGCCAGGGGAAGGAAGTGGTGGCCTCCTGCGTGGTGTTCAGCGACGGCCTTCCGGACCGCCAGCGCTACCGCCGGTTCAAGATGACCAACCAGCAGAACGACGACTTCGCCAACATGGCCGAGGTGATCACCCGGCGCTACCAGCGCCTGCGCAACGAAGGTCAGGAGTTCCCCGACCTGGTGCTCATCGACGGCGGCCTGGGCCAGCTGCACGCCGCCGAATCGGCCCTGGCCGCCCTGGGCCTGGACCAGCTGGAGCGGGCCTCCCTGGCCAAGAAGGAGGAGCTGGTGTTCCGGCCCGGCAGCAGCGAGCCCCTGCGCATCCCCAGGACCAGCCCCGTGCTGCAGCTGCTCCAGCGGGTCCGGGACGAGGCCCACCGCTTCGCCATCACCTACCACCGCAACCTGAGGGCCAAGCGGACCCTGCAGACCGAGCTCACCCAGATCCCCGGCATCGGCCCCCTGACCGCGCGCAAGCTGCTGCAGCGGTTTGGCAGCGTCCAGGCGGTGCGGGAGGCCCCCGCCGCCGAGCTCGAAGCCAGCGCCGGCCCCGCCCTCGCCCGCAGGATCCTGACGTGGCGATGTCAGCACTAGGAGCCCGTCTACGTAATCGTTCGTGTCCCAGACTTTCGCCCTGTTCGCTCCTATGGGTCGCTGCGCGACCTTACGGAGCGGACGTCGGAGTGTAAGCTGGGCCTGTGTTCCACACCGTTGGGAGTTCGGGATTTTTTTGAATTCGGGGTAAAGGTTGGGCGGAGCGGTACGATAAGTAGGTATGAGCAAGCACTTCCGCCCTTGGAACCCCAAGCAGAAATGGCTTCTGCCCCCCGAAATCCCGGAGTTCATCCCTGAAGGGCATGCCTCCCATTTCGTGCGGGACCTGGTCGTGGAGCAGCTGGATCTGGCGTCCATCCTGGCCACCTACGAGGAAGATCGGGGGTTCCCGCCGTTCCACCCGGCCATGATGGTCGCCCTCCTGCTGTACGCATACACGCAGGGGGTATTCTCCTCCCGGCGGATCGCCATAGCCTGCATCGAGCGGATGGATTTCGCGGCGGTCACCGGTTTCCAGAAGCCGGACTTCAGGACCATCTGCGTCTTCCGTCGTCGACACCTCTCAGCCCTGGCAGGGCTGTTCCAGCAGGTTCTGGTCCTTTGCCGGCGGGCGGGGCTGGTGACGCTGGGCCATGTGGCCCTGGACGGCACCAAGGTCAAGGCCAACGCCAGCAAGCACAAGGCCATGAGCTACGACCGGATGGAGAAGGCGGAGCGCGAGTTCGCTGACGTGGTGAAGGGCTGGCTGGACCAGGCCGAGATTGCCGACCTGGGCGAGGATTCTCGGTTCCGGAACCGCCAAGGCGATGAGCTGCCGGACTGGGTCGTCAACAAGGTGGAGCGGATGAAGAAGATCCGGGAGGCCAAGGCGGCCCTGGAGCAGGAGGCCGAGGAAAAGGCCAAAGAAAAGAAGAAAGACAACGATGAAGACCCACCGGAACCGCCGAAGGTGGACCCAAAGGCCCAGCGCAATTTCACGGATCCAGAAAGCCGGATCATGCCCACCAAGAATGGCTTCGAGCAGTGTTTCAACGCCCAGGCCGCAGTGGATGCCGAGGCCCAAGTGATCGTGGCCTGCGATGTGGTTGCCACCAGCGCGGATTGCCCGCAACTGCTGCCCATGGTGGATAGGATCAAGACCAACCTCGGCCGAAAGCCCAACGTTTGCTCTGCGGACGCAGGCTACTGCTCGGAAGCGAACCTGGAAGGCATGGCAACTCGGAAGATCAGAGCCTATCTCGCCACTGGTCGCCAGAAGCACGGAACTAAAGCCGCGACCCACACGAAGAACGGTAAACCCGGTAGCCTCGTGGCCCGAATGCGGGAACGGCTGAAAAGGGGCGGCTGGCGTAGCCCTTACCGACTGAGGAAGCAAGTCGTCGAGCCCGTGTTCGGCCAGATCAAACAGGCCATGGGATTCCGGCAGTTCCTACTCCGGGGGTTGGCCAGGGTCCAGGCTGAGTGGAGCTTGGTCTGCACCGCCCACAACCTTCTGAAGCTTGCGAGGGCCGCTTCCTGAAGCCGGGAATCGGGTTCCCAGGGCAGAAAAAACCCCAAATCGGCCTTTCGATCACTCTGCCGGCGCCTGCCAGCACTTCCATCCTCCGTTTTTCTGGGCGGGTTCTGATCAGGGAGCGACGAAGGAGCGGACGATCAGAACCTTCCCAGAAAAACGACCCTGGCGGAAGTCTGGGACACGGATCAATACGTAGACGGGCTCCTAGTACTACTGTGTTAAAAAAATTGGCATGACGCTCAATTAAGCCTATCCTTGTAACCAAGGGGGTGGGCTAATGGCAATCGACCAGGCGTGTGCCAGCCGATTCGACGAATACGTGGA
>Ga0302320_10017613_pt1 | contig 14482 bp, 14 predicted proteins | sample Bog_T0_3_FD_202130 | JGI IMG/M metagenome (GOLD analysis project Ga0302320, IMG submission 202130) | Peat permafrost microbial communities from Stordalen Mire near Abisko, Sweden - Bog_T0_3 | ecosystem: Environmental > Terrestrial > Soil > Wetlands > Peat | place: Sweden: Abisko, Stordalen Mire...
CCATCGTTGCCCTGCGCTGCTGCCACCTCAACGGCCAATTTGAGGACTACTGGGAGGGTCGCCGGGCCGCATGATCCATTTTTATGTCGCGCACCCAGCCACTGCGACGCAGCGCGCGATCTTCCGGCTTTGTGCGACAATGTCTATTGAGAATGCGCGGCTTCCGGAATGCATCGCGCGGAGGATGTGACAATGGGTTTTCTGGGCGAACCAACACATTGGATTCTTATATTAGTTCTTCTGTTTGTCCTCTTCGGCGCCAAGCGGCTGCCGGAGATGGGCAAGGGACTGGGCGAGGGCCTGAAGGGCTTCAGGGAAGGCCTAAAAGGCATCTCCGACCCCCCGGCCGCGCCAACAGCGCAACAAACCGCGGCTTCCGCGCCGCTCTCTGGTTCGACAACGGTCGCACCCCCGCCTATAACGAGTGATATGGATTATGTTGTTTGCAGCCGCTGCGGAAACCGATTCGAAAATCCGCTTGGATTCAAGGTGGCGGATTATGTTTGCCGCCCTTGCCAATCACGCGGATAACACTTATTGAGAGTTGGATTCCATGGCTCACAGCATCTCCGGTAACTTACTTGACTAGAAAGGCCTGTGCATCCGCACAGGCCTTTTGCATTGTTGCCGTTTGTGCGGCAACGCAAATTATCTAACTGGCGGAGGGGAGAGATGTTCGCACGGATCCGATCCGCGGTGCGTGAGCGGCAGCGGCTGAACTGGGAGAAGAAGCGCAGAAACGGCAAGCTCTTCTTCGTACTTTTCCGAGGCATATTACGCTGGGGCGGCTTCATGTTTCTCCTCACCACGCTCTCCAATGTCTATCTCCTCCACAAAGAACTGCAATGGATTTCCGGATTGAGTCTGCTGGCCGGGTGCCTCTTCTTCGGATTCCTCTGGGGGCTCAGCCTGTGGTATCTGAATGAAAGACGATTCGGTCATATCAAGCCACTCTGACCATCTCTGGAGGCGTGGTCAGAGCGTGGTCGCAGCCCCTCGCTGTGTTACCGTTGCAGTACGGCGTCCCTGTTCTGAATGCCAGTGATTGGGCGGGAATAGGAGGCGTAGGTCGAAGCCTGAGAATGTCCCAGCAGCCGGAACTGAGATCGCCATTGCTAGTTTCGCGCCCGGCTCCCGCGCCTGGCTCCGCCGACAGTTCTGTGCCTCAATCGGAGGCCCAGCAGGCCGCCGGGAAAGCTCCGCAGCGGATTCCGCGCTGGCTGGAGCGTGTTGAGCTCTACCTGCGCGTCTTGCTCAGGATGTACATTGGTCTGGCGGTCTGTTATGCGCCGTGGTCGAAGATGTTTTGGGACCAGAACCCTCTATTTGTACACTTCCCCACGCTCTCAATCTATGCGGCCAACGGGGCGGTGCGCGGGCTGATTTCTGGATTAGGCCTTTTGAATCTTTGGATTGCGTTTCAAGACGCGCTCCAGCATCGGGATGGATGAAATGGAAGAACAGGGACTAGGGACTGAGGGACCAGGGACTAACGGCCCCAGTGAGCGCGGACCACTATCCGGCAGCTCAAACGATACACTCGTGCAGGCATCGCACTTTAGTCCCTATTCCCTAGTCCCTGCTCCCTCCGTTCCCTGTATTCCAGGCAACGCCGTGCCGCCGCCGCTGGTGCGCGCCCCACTGGCTTATGAGAACCCCGACTTTCTGAACAGCGCCGACGGCCGCCTGATCCGCATTGTCTCCGAGTACATGGAGCCGCTGGCGCGCTTCAGGCGGGAGCAGATTCAAGACACAGTGGTGTTTTTCGGCTCGGCGCGCTTTCGCGGGCGTGAGGAGGCAGACCATGCTCTGGAGTTGCTGGAGAACACCGGCTCCAGAGAGCCCGCTCCCAGCCATGAGCAGCCGGCCAAGGCACTGGAGATTGCCGCCGGCCAGGCTACGGATCTGCAACTCAAGCGCGCCGAGGCGGCCGTTAAGATGGCGCGTTACTACGAGGACGCGCGGCGGCTCTCCTTTCTGCTCACCAACTGGGCCAAACAGATCCCATCCGACCGGGCGCGCTTCGTGGTCACCTCCGGCGGCGGGCCGGGCATTATGGAGGCGGCCAACCGTGGCGCGCATGAGGCGGGCGGAAAGACCATCGGGCTCAATATCCGGCTGCCATTCGAGCAGGCGCCCAACCCCTACATCACGCCCGCGCTCAACTTCGAGTTCCATTACTTCTTCATGCGCAAGCTGTGGTTCGCTTACCTCTCCAAGGCGCTGGTGGTTTTTCCCGGCGGCTTTGGCACACTGGACGAGATGTTTGAGATTCTCACCCTGGCCCAGACCCACAAGCTGGCCAAAAAAATCACTGTCGTTATCTATGGATCGGAGTATTGGAAGAAGGTCTTCAACCTGGATGTGCTGGTCGATACCGGCGCGATTTCGCCCAAGGACATCGATCTCTTTCAGTTTGCGGATTCTCCGGAACAGGCCTTCGAATTACTCCGCGCCGGGCTAACGGAGAACTATCTAGCCGCCGAGGACGCGAAAGCCGAAAGCCAGCAACACGGTCCCGCTGAAGACCTGATGGCCGGCTCGACGATCGAAGATTTTCTAGGCCCGGAGATGGCCAAGACAAGCAAATAATGCCGCCGCCTTGTGGTCGGTTTAATGTTCGTAACACAAATGAATTGTCATCCTGAGCGACCGAAGCGAAGCGTAGGGAGTCGAAAGACCTGTGGTTACTCTTCGTCATGAACCAAAGGGCTTCAGACTCAGGGCACTTGCCGCCTCTTGGATTTTCTCCTGGGGAATCCGCACCCCCAGTTATATTGTTGATTCCCGCGGATTTTGAACCGGCGTTAGCGCTGCATTAATCCCACGTCTATATCGCTCCCGCAAACTGGCTCCAGAGATTCCGAATTCCCCTCGGAATCCTAGTGCGTCTTCGTATTCAAGGAGCGGAAATGGCCCAGTCGACCATCTCGTATCTCTGGCGCGACAAGAAGGCATCGGAAGGTTTTCGATGTGGTGTATCCCTGCACAGCCATACCAACCAATCACATGAAACGCTGGACTTTCTGGCGAATCTGGGCAATCAATATCCGGCGATTCGTCCCTTCCTTTCGCGTTTGGAGAATCGTTCCGAGCGGATTCACGGCCTGCGCGTCAACTACGCGGCCAGCTATTGGACGCCACCGATGACGCCCAAGCTGGCCTTCGATCTGGAATCCCGCCAGGTTGAAAATCTGGATCTGGCCTCGATGGTCTCCATTACGGATCATGACAACATCCAGGCTCCGATGCTGTTGCGCACCGTTCCCAGCGCGCGGCAGATTCCGGTCTCCGTCGAGTGGAGCGCGCCCTATGGCGAGCAGTCCTTCCACCTGGGTGTGCACAACCTGCCCAGCACCAAGGCCACCGAGTGGATGGAGACAATGGCCGATTACACCGCGCATCCCAGCAACACGCGATTCACAGAGATTCTGCGAGCGCTGCACGAAGAGCCGAATGTGCTGCTGGTCTTCAACCATCCGCTCTGGGATCTTTACCTGATCGGCAAGGAGCGGCACGAGTTTCTGGTGAATGAATTCCTGCAGTGGAATGGCGTCTTTCTGCACGCGCTGGAGCTGAACGGACTGCGCAACTGGGATGAGAACCGCGCGGTGCGGCGCCTGGCCGAGCAGTGGAATATGACGCTGATCTCGGGCGGCGACCGTCACGGCGTGGAGCCGAACGCGAATATCAACTTGACCAACGCGGCCAACTTTACCGAATTCGTGCATGAGATTCGCCGCCAGAAGAAGAGCGATATTCTGTTCATGCCGCAGTATGCCGAGCCGTGGAAGCATCGCCTGCTGCAATCGACGATCGACGCGATTCGGCACTACCCGGAGTTTCCGCAAGGCTCGCGCACTTGGGATGAGCGCGTCTATCATCCGGATGCAAACGGAGTGATCCGGCCGCTGAGCGAATTGTGGCCGGGCGGACAGCCGCCACGAGCGATGAGCATGGTGCTCGGCATGGTGCAGATGATGGGCATGGGCCTGGTCTCCGGCGGCCTGCGCATGGCTTGGAGCGAGGAGCGCCAGTTGCGCCTGGCGCTAGGTGAGTAAGACGGGCGGGCGGAGTTATCGTAGTTAGCAGCCTGTGGTGAAAATCCTGTTTTGAAAGGGCACGACTTCAGTCGTGCCGCAAATGTCCGCAAAAGGACGTGGGCTTTAGCCCCTGAGGGAAGGCATTTTGTCAGTGCTGGAAACGCTTGATGAAGCCATACTAACCACGCTGCCAAAGCCAACTCCGCTGATAACGCCCTCCCATCCCCGCGTCGCCTACTTCCCAGACTCCTTCCATGAGATCAACGGAGTGGCGCATACCAGCCGCCACTTCCAGGCCTTCGCGCGGCGGCGCAATCTCCCCTTTCTCTGCGTCCGTGCCGGAACCCGCGCACCCAACTTTATCGAGGACGGCAACCTCTGGACGCTGGAGCTGCCGCGCAGCTTTCTCTCCTTTGCCCTGGAAAAAGATCTGCGCTACGACCCGGCCTTTCTGCGCCACATTCCACTCATTGGCCGAGTGCTGACGCGCTTCCAGCCCGACCTGATTCACATCACCGGCCCCAGTGAACTGGGAATGTTCGGCGCAGCTCTCGCGCACCGACGCGGGATTCCGCTGGCCGCCAGTTGGCACACCAATGTGCATGAGTATCTAGCTCGCCGCTCGGAGTGGTTTCTGCGCTTTCTGCCCAAAGGTCCGTCAGCGGCCGCGGGCCAGAAGATCGAAGACCTGACCATGGCCATCGCGGCCAAGTTTTATTCCACGGCGCGAGTCTTGTTTGCGCCCAATCCAGACTTGTGCGCACTGCTGGAGCGGACGGCGCACCGGCCTTGCCATTTAATGCCGCGCGGCGTGGATGCGGAACTCTTCCATCCGGCCAAACGCAAACGCACTTCAGGGGACAACGAATTCGTTCTGGGCTTTGTCGGGCGGCTTTCAGTCGAGAAAAATGTCGCGCTTTTAGCCCAGGTGCAGCAAGAGTTGGAGCGGAGGGGCGGGCTCAACTTCCACTTCCTCATCGTCGGCCACGGCGCTGAGGAGGGTTGGCTGCGTGAGCGGCTGCCACGCGCTGAATTCCCCGGCGTCTTGCGCGGCGAAGCTCTGGCCGAAGCCTATGCCAGCATGGACCTGCTCGTCTTCCCCTCGCACACCGACACCTTTGGCAACGTGGTTCTGGAGGCGCTGGCCAGCGGTGTGCCCGCAATAGTAACTCCCGATGGCGGCCCGCCCACAATCGTCCGCGACGGAGTCACTGGCCGCATCGTCCCCGATGCAGACTTTGCCTCCGCAGTAGCTGAAGTCTTGGCCGACCCCGCGCACCACGCCGCCATGCGCCAAGCCGCGCGGAGTTATGCGTTGACAGCTAGTTGGGATTCAGTCTTTGAAGGCGTCTATGCGGCGTATGAAACGGTGCTGCCCGTTCTGGTGAAGACGGCAAGGTAAGAAGAGCGGCGGCGTTCACCTTCCCAATCCGAACCTACTGTTTAGCGGAGATAGGAAGTCCCGTCCGCAGCTCCAGCGCAAACACCTTTTCCAAATCGCTCCTCATCTCCCAGCCCACACCGCGAAGAACGCCGCCCTCGACGCCGCTGATCGTCACGCCCTCGTCGGAGAGCTTTTCCGATTCCCAAACTTGTCCGCCGCTTCCCCAAGCCAGAATCGCGTGATGGCCGACGAAGAGCAGCAGGCCTTGCCCCACAACCGGTCGAATCTCCAACACCGGCCGGTAGGGAATCATTGTGAAGCGCTCCGGCGCAGTGGTGTCAATGAGATAAGCGTAGCCGCCGGAGACAGCGCAAAGCTCGTCTGGATTTGGAGCAGACCAGATGCCCGTCGGCACGATTGGATCGCGGAAGCCCAGCGCGCAAGTAGCAAGAAATGGCCGCACATCCTGCAAGGGTTTCGCTGGGCGTGCCAAAGATTCTGGGTGCCCCATCCATTCGCCTTTTTTCTGGCGAATGGGTGGGAAATCACGAATCTCATCCAACCCCGATTCACCTCGCGCACCGGGCCGGACCAACACCTCCAAAGCACCGCGCTCGACTTCTTCCGCCTCGCGTGGATAGACAAAATACCGAGGAGGCAGAATCAGCGGTCGCGCGGCCAGAATCTCAGCCTGCCAACGATGCGGAAAGCTCAGATCAACCTCAGCAGCGTGCCCCTCCACGCCCTTCACCGCCGCGCCTTGTAACCCAGAATCCATTCTTGCTGCTCCTCGGTGTCGGGAACAGGGCAGCCGCGGGTGATTTCCACGGCATGTAGAGCGGCTTGCGGCTCCCAACCCAGCTCGATCAGTGTACAGGCAGCGGTCATCGTGGCCCGGCCAATGCTTCCCAGGCAATGAATGCCAATGTGCTCCCCGATGCGCAGCCGATGGGCCAGCATGGCGGCAAAGGCGCGGAATGCCGGCTCGTCTACGGGGAGATTGTGATCGGGGATGGGATGAGAGTGGAATTGCATCCCAACCTTTCGGGCGATGACGCTCTCTTTTGCCAGGCCATACCGATGCGCTTCTTGTTCTTCGAGCAGCGAGACGAGTGTTTCAACGCCGCCGCGCTTGTAAAGGCGCAGCGCGTCCTTCAATCCCCAGCCGCCTCGCGGACAGAGCACCACCGCCAGCCCAGGAGGCGGGTAACCGTGGACCCAGAAGATGCAGTTCCAGAACATGTCGTTCATGCCGGGCAGACTCCCGCAAAGCGCTTGATGCGCCGACAATAGAGGGCGGTTTGAGCGCTGCCCAAATGAAGCCGCCAGGCGGGCGAAGGAGAAATGCGGACGGGGGAAACGGAAAAATTCATGCTGTACTGATGATAGCCGGTACGGCGCGGGCTACCTTACCTCAGATTTATCAGCCGGATCGTCTCCATGAAAACGTCGCCGTCAATCGTCAAACTATGCGCGCTGATCTTGTCCATGGTGTCTTTATCGGTATGGTGATAGCTGTTGTTGGGGCCGTAGTCCAGATCGATGATGTCGATGGAAGGTACACCGCGTCGGACGAATGGCTGATGGTCGTCGGAAATCTCGTTACTGGTCTTGAAGAAGTAGCGCTCATAGCTGAATTTCTTGGCCGCTTGGTGAACCAGGGTGACAAGCCAATCGGTGGACTGAGTTTCACGCAGAATGTTCAGATCCTTGTCGCCGATCATGTCGGCCAGAATGAAGGCCTTGATCCGGCCCAGAGTTCCGTCGCGCTGCCACTTGGCGGCCAAGTGCTTGGTGCCGTAAGTTGAATCGGAGTCCGTCCAGCTCTCGATAGCCTCTTCGCCGTCGTCGAAGAGCAGCCAGACCGAGTAGCCCTCGAGTTTTTTGCCGCCCGCCGTCTGCGTGCGCAGCAGGTCGCCGATAGCCATCAGCAGACCGGTTGTCGAGCCGCCGTCGTTGGCGCCTACAAAGTTGATGTTCTTGAGCCAGTAATTGGTCTCATAGTGAGTGGCCAGCACAATCACGCCGTCTTTCTTACCCGGAAAGCGCACGATGAAGTTGCGCATCGGCACTGGTCCGATAGGCGTCATCGGGGTGAAAGTATCCTCTTCAAGCTGGTCGTGCTTGAAGTGATCGCGCAGAAAAGCTTCAGCTTTCAAGTGTCCCTGACTGGTGGGCCAGCGTGGGCCAATCGAGACAAACTCGCGCGCGTACTCCAGAGCTTTCGCGCCGTTGAAGTGCGTCTGGGTGGAACCGGCAAGGGGGGTGAGAAGGAGCAGCGCCGCGGCGATTTGCTTCATGAACGGAACGCAAGTGAGGGTTCGTGGTTTCCCACCCTTGCGACAAAAACAAAGACGTCGCAAGGATGGGGCACCCAGGGTTTCAGATGCTACCGTCTTCCAGAACAAAAAAGAGTTCACTTTGCCTCCTCTTTGGCCTTGCGCCGCGACGGGTGTACCCACCACGCCACGCCAATGCCGATCAGATAAAGTCCCAGCATCGGGATGGCGTAGATGCACATCGTCCAGGGGTCGGGACTGGGGCAGATGATGGCCGCAACCACAAAGACCGCCAGAATTGCGTAGCGAATATTCTTCCAAAGAAACCGCGGGCTGACGATTCCGAAGAGCGCCAAGAAAAATATCAACACCGGCAGTTCAAAGCTGATGCCCAGCCCCAGAATGATCGAGAGAAAAAAGCCCGTGTACTCCTCGATCGTCACCATCGGTGTAAAGTTGTGGCCGAAGTTCACAATCAGAATTTGCAGCGCGCCGGGCAGCACATAAAAATAACCGAAGGCAGCGCCTGTCAAAAACAGTCCCACCGTAGCCGCCATAAAGGGAATCACAAAGCGGCGCTCCTTCTGGTAGAGCCCAGGAGCAATAAAGAGCCACACCTGAAAGAGGATAAAGGGCGAGGCCAGAATGGCGCCGGCGACGAGCGAAACCTGCAAGTCCAGATTCAGCGGGTCCATGGGATGCGTAAAGACCAGAGTCTTGCCGATACGATTGAGCGGCGCCTGAATCAGTCCGACAAACTTGTCATGGAAGGCCCAGGAAGCAAGAAAACCTACTACCAGATAAATAAAGGAGCGGACGATACGCTTGCGCAGTTCGTCCAGATGCTCCATCAGGCTCATGCCAGGCAGTTCGGCGCGCTCGGCTACCGCAGCCCTCGCCCTGCCGATAGCGTCTGCGGGATCAATCATGATTTGCCTGCCTGTCTTCCGCAGCGCCTGGGCCGACGGGTGCTTCTTCTGCAACGGCAACCTGCGCCACCAGGCTACCCGGCTGCGCCGCCTCTACCGGTTGGCCGGTCGAGGGCAGTTGAATGCGCGGATACGGCTCATCCGCGGGAGTTACCGGAACTCCCGCAATCGCCGGAGGATAATTGGCCTCTTCCGGATAAGGATTCGGTATTGGGAACTGACCGTCTGGCACCGGCGTCCGATCCCCTGCGGGCGCACCAGCATCCCACTTTGGAATCTGGAATTCACCGTTGGCTGCAAGCGCGGGAGCCTGTTCCCTGATCCCTGATCCCTGATCCCTGCTTCTCGCCTCTTCTTCCTTTTTGCGCCGCTCCGTGTCCTCGGACTTGCGCAACTCCTCTTCCATCTGGAACTTGAAGTCGTTGGAGGCCTTGCGCACCTCGTACATCAGCTTGCCAATCTGTCGGCCAATCTCCGGCAGCCGCCGCGGCCCAAAGACCACCAGCGCCATCACCATCAGGATCAGCGAATCCCACATCCCCAGGTTGGCAACTTCAATTGTTTGCGGCATTCCCATGAAGGTTCATGATACCTTCCGGCGCATAACCCTCACAAACTTGCATAACGCCTTGGCCTGCTGCGGCTTTCTCCCTTAACGACGATAAATAGAAATCGAGACTCCCCGTTCTTCTTCTGTCCAAGATTTGTTGACGCAATTCCCGGCGAGAAAAAATCGCTCATGGGATTATTTCGACAATCGCAATGTCCCGGTGACGCTGAAATCTGCCTCGGATTTCGCCTCGGTCTCTTGCGGTTGCGCACTGCCCAGCGTCAGCTTGTATTTCCCTTCCAGAATCGCGCGGTAGCCCTGATCGTTGACGCTCGACATCGACCGCGGATCGATGAAAATCGTGACCTCCCGGCTTACTCCCGCGCCAATGTTGACGCGTTCAAACCCGGCCAGAACCTGGATGGGGCCGTCTGCCTGCGGAGTCTTCAGATAGGCTTCCACCACTTCATCTCCGACGATCTTGCCAGTGTTGGTCACGATGACCGTAGCGGTCAGCGGATCGCCGGCCTTCAGCGATTCCGCCGAGAGCTTCACAGGGCCATACTTGAAGCTGGAGTAGCTTAGCCCGTAGCCGAAGCCCCATAACGGCTTGCCCTGGTAATAGCGATACGTGCGACCCTTCATGCCGTAGTCGGTAAAGGCTGGCAAGCCATCGAGCGAAGCGTAAAAGGTGACTGGCAGGCGGCCGGCGGGATTCGAGAATCCGGCCAACGTACGGGCAATCGCTGTACCGCCCTCGACGCCGGGATACCAGGCCTCGATAATCGCCGCGGCGTGTTCGTTGGCCCAGTTGAGCGCGACTGCGCTGCCGCTTTGCAAGACCACGATGAGCGGCTTGCCAGTGGCGGCCATTGCCTCCAGAAGCTTTTGCTGCGGCGCGGGCAGGTCGAGGCTAGTGCGGTCGCCGCCGTCAAAGCCGTCGATCTTGATCTTCTTTTCCTCGCCTTCCAAATCCGGCGAGAGGCCGACAAAGGCCACCACCACGTCAGATTCCTTGGCGTACGCTACGGCCTCGTCGAGCTGTGCCTGCGCGGGCGCTTCCCACTTCAGCGTCAAACCGCCGCCGGCGCGATCTCCAGCATGTGAGTACTCCAGTCGGAAGTCGTGCGGCTTGGTGTCGGCAAAATCCACCGCGATAGAAGGAATCTTGGGGTTGAGTTGATTGGGCGGCGCGGTGGGCGATGCGCCCGCTGCGGGTTGGAGTTTGCCGTCCTCACGCAAGCTGCCTTCGCCCAGCACCTTGCCGTCGAGAATGAAGCGATAGCTTTCTGTCGGCGTATAAGGAAAGCTGTAGCCCTGCTCAAGGCTGAAGACATAATGGCCAGGCGCGGGCGCGGTGAGCTTGCCGCTCCAGCGCACTGAGTAATTCGGAGTATCCAGATCCGGTACCGGCTTGGCGTTCTCCCAGTCGCTCTGCACCTCGGGTTGCGTCACCGTCGTCACAGGGCGTCCAGTCCAGTCGGCGGTGGCAAAGAACTCAGTCTTGAGCCCTTCGCCAAAGGCGGTACGCGGCACCGCCACACTCAAGCCGACTGCCAGCGTCGAGCCCTGAGCGTAAAGGATCGTTGAAGTACGGAACTGCCGCGTAAGCCCATCCAGCGGCGTGATTGGAGCCACCGGCGTACCTACGTAGTTGCCCAGAATCGACGGCAGCAAATCGGCTGTCGGACCAACTGCGGCAATCTTTGCCGGCAAAGCCTTCAAGGGCAGTATCCCGGAATTCTTCAGCAGAACAATACTCTCCTCGGCAGCCCTGAGCGCAGTTTCACGGTTCGGTGCGGAAGCAGCCTCGCTGAAACGAACCCTATCCAACTGGTTATAGCCGAGCGGATCGAAGAGTCCAAGCTGAAAACGCGCCGTATAAAGCCTCTCGGCAGCCTGTGTAACTAAATCTTCGCTAACCAGTTTTTGGCGCACTGCATCGGCCAGCGTATTGAAGCCCGGCGCCCAGATGCTGCAACTAAGATCCGTACCGGCTTCAAGCGCAAGCGCCGCCGAGTGCAGAATATCGGCGGTTTTCTTATGTCCCTGGTTCACATCCACAATCGCGCCGCAGTCGGAGACGACATAGCCCTTGAAGCCCCAGGCATCGCGCAGATGTTCTTTGAGCAGCATCTTGTTGGTGCATGCCGGCCACTCGCCGATCGAGTTATAAGCGCACATAACAGACTGTACGTGGCCTTCTGTGACCGTGGCGCGAAAAGCAGGCAGGTAAGTCTCTTCCAAATCGCGCGGACTGGGATCGACGTTGAAAACATGGCGCAGAGATTCGGGACCGCTATGCACGGCGAAGTGCTTGCTCGTTGCCACGGCGCGCAGGTGGTTCAGATCGCCACCCTGAACGCCGTTAATAAATGCGACACCCAGCTGAGAGGTAAGGTACGGATCTTCACCGTATGTCTCCTGCCCGCGTCCCCAGCGTGGATCGCGGAAGATATTGATATTCGGCGACCAGAAGGTTAGACCAAAAAAAATGCGGTGATTGCCTTCTCGTTGTGCCTGGTTGTACTTGGCGCGCGCCTCGGTGGAGATCACATTGCCCATGCTCTGCACCAGTGAGGGATCCCACGTAGCGGCCATGCCGATTGCCTGCGGAAAGACCGTAGAGTAGCCGGCCAATGCCACGCCGTGCAGCGCTTCGTTCCATGTTTGATAGTCGGGAATACCCAGCCGTGGAATCGCCGTGGCCCAGTCTTCAAGCTGGCTTGCTTTTTCGTCCAGCGTCATGCGGCCCACCAAATCGTGAGCGCGTTCGGCCGGTGAAAGCTTGGTGTCCAAATAGGCAGCCTGCTGCGTCTGTGCGACGGCAGTAAGAGCTGCGAAAATAAGCGGCAGAGCGAACCAGCGATAACTCTTCATAAACGTATTTCCCCCGAATTTTGAGAACGGCAAATATCCAATCATCCCCAACGGCATTTTTCTAGTCGTCCACCGGCCTCGCCGACCCGCGAGCCATGAAACCGTAGCGCCGCAAAAAGTTGTAGCGCAGGCCTCCCGGTCCACGCTTGTCTCTTATCAGAAATCTTCTGCACCCCGCAGACGCTTTGCCAACAACTAAAAATGAAAAGGCCAACCGCATCAAACTTTACAAGGCTGGGGGAGTACTTGGCTAGCTCTGCGGTTTCACAATTGCAAAGCCGCCAGTCCGAATTGGCATTATCATTATCACCATGCCAAACAAACTCCGCTGGGGAGTTCTCAGCACCGCCAACATCGCCCTCAAAAAAGTAATTCCCGCCATGCAGCGGGGTCAATTCACTAGCGTCGCCGCTATCGCTTCCCGCGATCTGGCCAAGGCTCAATCAGCCGCAGTCGCGCTTGGCATTCCCATGGCTTACGGCTCCTATGAGGAGCTACTCGCCGACCCCAATATCGACGCTATCTACAATCCGCTCCCCAATCAATTGCATGTCCCTTGGACCATCAAGGCCGCCCAGGCCGGCAAGCATGTTCTCTGCGAAAAGCCGCTCAGCCTCACCGTAGCCGAAGCTGAAACTCTGCTTGCCGTGCGCGACCGCACTGGAGTTAAAATCGGCGAAGCCTTCATGATTCGCAGTTACCCGCAATGGCTTCGTCTCCGCGAATTGCTCACGGAAGGCCGCATTGGAGAATTGCGCTCTATTGTTGGCGTTTTCAGTTACTTCAACAGCAACCCCGCCAATATCCGCAACCAGGTCGAATCCGGCGGCGGCGCATTGATGGACATCGGATGTTATCTTATCCACGCCTCGCGCTACGCCTTCGCCCAGGAACCCACGCGCGTCGTTGCCAGCATCGAGCACGACCCGCAAATGCACACTGACCGGCTTACTTCTGCGATTCTCGACTTTTCCGCCGGCCAATCCATCTTCACATGCAGTACGCAGTTGATTCCCTACCAGCGCCTTCAGTTCCTCGGCACACGCGGACGCATTGAACTTGAAATTCCCTTCAACGCACCACCTGACCGCCCCGCGCGCCTCGTCATCGACCCAAACGGTGATCTTTTCGGCAGCGGTATCGTGACAGAATCCTTCCCCGTCTGCAATCAGTACACGCTGCAAGGAGATGCTTTTTCAAGAGCGATTATGGATGACACAAAAGTTCCAGTTCCGTTGGAAGACGCGATCCGGAATATGACCGTTATTGATGCAATCTTCCAATCCGCCAAATCAGGCCAATGGGTACCATTGCCGCGATAAGAAACCCGCGGTTGACAGAAATTCTTTATTGAATCGATCCGGGAATGGCGCTTCTGTTCATGGCTGCACACAAGCGCCGCAACGCAAAAACTATAGACGAACTTCGATTGGCCAAGTCATCGCACAATACCGGCGCGTACCGGCCAAGGATGATTCCAGCAGCAAAAGGTAGAACTGGCGCTGCTCGATATCTGCGCCAGTTCGGCTTTCACGCGGAGGGCCTTGAGCTACTTGGCCGCCGCTCCTGCCTTCAGTGCCGCCCAGCGCTTTTTGGCTGCATCGGCAATGCGCTTCCGGCCTTCAGCCGAGAGTTTTCTCTTCTTTTTTTCGGGTTTCTTTGAGGCCGGTGCTACCGTCGCTGCCTTCTTGGAGGCGGCAACTACAGATGCCTTCCGCGGCCTGCCTACCTTCTTCTTCGCTACCGGCGCCACGCCGCCCGTCAGCAATGCCTTCGCCTGTTGCAACTGAGCAATCTCTTGATCGATGATTGTCAGAATTTCCGGTACTCCCATGTATCCTCCCTGGTCCGTTCTTGTAACTGGTCCCACCTCCCAGTTGCTAAGTAAAAATGCCCCAGGAGACTCTCGAACCTACTTAACTACAATACTCAAATATTGGTCCGTTGACAAATTAATTAAACTCTGGCAGAAACATTTCATCCAAACTCGCTGCCAATGCCCATCTATCCGAAGCTCGGGAGTCATAAGTCGCTTCCCTCCGGATGGAATCGGAAATCCACAGCGGACGAGTTTCCAATTACCGCTGGATGCGCGCCGATCCGCCCCTGGCGAAGGCTCGTACCTGTTCCAAGGTAGCCATAGTCGTGTCGCCGGGAAAGGTCGTCAGCAGCGCGCCGTGCGCCCATCCCAGCTTGATCGCCTCTTCCGGCGTTTCACCAGCCAGTAGGCCATAAATAAAGCCGGATGCAAATCCATCGCCGCCGCCCACGCGATCCATCACTTCCAGTTCCACCGCTGGCGCCGTCAAAGTCTTGCCGCCAATCCAGGCAACCGCGCTCCAGCTATGCCTGCTCGTCGAATGCACCTCGCGCAACGTTGTAACCACCGCCTTCATTTTGGGGTGTTTCTTTACAAC
>Ga0302320_10017616_pt1 | contig 14480 bp, 18 predicted proteins | sample Bog_T0_3_FD_202130 | JGI IMG/M metagenome (GOLD analysis project Ga0302320, IMG submission 202130) | Peat permafrost microbial communities from Stordalen Mire near Abisko, Sweden - Bog_T0_3 | ecosystem: Environmental > Terrestrial > Soil > Wetlands > Peat | place: Sweden: Abisko, Stordalen Mire...
TGCCCAGACTTCCATCGGGCCACTGTTGAACCAGGGGGTCACTATCGTCAACTCCTCCGCCTATTCACTAAGCATTCAAGGCGGGTCGCTGCTTCCAGAGGCCTCCCCCAACCAATACTTGCTGACTGTGACCAATTCGCCGGTCACGCTGTCCCTCAATGGCGCCAGCCCCAACGAAACCCTGTCCGGGATTGCGCCCTGGGCCAACCTGACGGCGACCAGCCTGCGGCTGGATGCGAGCCTGACCAACAGCATGAGTTTTACAACCACCAGCCAGATCGCGACACTCTGCTCGACCAACCTGCTGTTGCTGGATATCGTCATCACGGCTTACAACAAGCCGCCGTTCGACATTCCGGTTTCCACGCCGTCCACCAATACCTGCACTAACTTAATTGGGGGAGGAACAATATCACAATGAATAAAATAAAGCTTCTGATTTTGACCGTTCTTGTATTTACAGGTTACGGCGTTTATGCTCAGTCCGGCACCCAGCCTGGAACCGCAAGCCCGGTGCCTCTGTCGTTCCCCAGCGAGGTGGAAGTCCTGCTCGTTCCCACCAACCAAGTGCAGGTGCTTACCTTTACAGGAACCAATGCGACGGACCGCGCAGTGAACATCCTGGGTTACGGGGCTTCCTGCGGATGCACTACAGTGGAGGCCAAGGGAATGCTCATCCCCGCACATGGAAAGATGGAGTACAGGGTTAAAATCGCCAGATCAAAAGCCACCACGGAATATGCCAACATCGTCGATGCAAACACCAATATTTACGTCGTAACATTCCGGGTGGTGCCCGCCCTGGCCAACGCTCCCATTCCAAACACTCGGAAACCTTAGAACCGAAAATATATGACAAAACCGACTCAACTTCTTGCGCTTGCGCTGCTCATCATGTTTGCACGGCCTTCAGCTGGTCAAACCACCAACGGAAACCCAGGGGACGGGTTCCAGCCGCTTCCGCGGCTGGTCGTCCAGCCAGACAAGGATAAGAACCCCGTCTATGTCGTGAACGCCAAGGGCAAGACCCTGCTTGGTCTCGATATACAGCCAAACTACGTTGTGGCGAACGGGAGAATTACATCGTACACCAATACGATGAAGCCTCGCGAAATGGCCGCCGACTCCACGAACCATCCGGCCGCAAATCGTGTTTCCCAACCCCCTCGCCCAATGCTGCCTCAAGCCGCGCAAAAGGAGTTTCAAACTGCCATCAAGTCATTCCTGGAACTCAAGCAAAAGGAGCCCGGCCGCATTGTCCGGTTGGAAACCCTGATCGCGGAAGCAAACCTGCAGCCTGAAGTGCAGAAAAAACTGCTGGAAATTCAAAAGTCGGTTCATGACTACATCAACAAGAAGTCTCCCCAGGATATTGAGGCTTTGGAGCGGATGTCCAAGCCCAAGGAGATCATGGAGCACAACGGCCTGCCTGGAAACCTGGTTTATTAAGGGTTTTGTGGAACATCTCCTCGCACTTCTGGCGTCGTTACTGGCATTGAATGGCAACCAGGTCATGGACCTTGATTACCAGACTCTTCAACTGGGAAGGCCATCCTATCCGGAAATCGCGGAGGCGCGCGCCGTCCAAAGTTTCAAAAACACAAACCAAATTCAAAACTACGCGGTCTGCTGTGCGATCCTCAATTGGGACGCGGTAAAGTTCCTGTCCAAGAACCCAAAGAATGCGGACACCAGCCGCATCTTTGCCGCCGAGTACAGCAGCGCTCCCTCCTCGGAGGTTCAGCTGAAATTCCTGCGCGAATATGCACGGCAGTGGCAAACCAACTGGGAGGCGAGTCCGGTTGAGGAAGGGGTTCTAAAACGGCTCAGCATTCAAGACATGGACGAGGCCCAAGTCTTTGCGGACAAGCTGCTGGCCAATCCTAAAAACCTGGCTTACACCCAATGGTATCACTGGTTTCTGCTGGTGTCCGGGAGGCGCAAAGAGGAAGCCCGGCAGTTTGCGACTGAGAATCATATTGACAAGTCCATGTCAGCATCCTCCCGTTATCCTCTGCCGGCCTTTGAAACCATGAAGGTGCAAATCGTTTGGCCGCGGCTGGCCCGGACGGATACTTACTCTTACGCACTTGGCCAAAAAATATGGACGCCGTCGGTCACGCCGGCGCCCAACAAGCCAATCTACATCCCTGACGACTGGAAATCCCCGCAAGGGGTTCGTTACAACAGGAGCTGGCAGAAGGGTCCTACGTGGCAGGTCATTTACTCGCGGGAGGGCAATTATGTGGTTCGCACGGCAAAGTACGTTGAGCAGAACAGCCACATCGAGGGCAAGATCAAAGGGAACAACATTTCAGAGGAAGTGGTCCAGGAACTGCATGAACCTGCAGGATACTACCACGTAAACCCCACCTTTGTCGTGGTAAAGCGTTGATCCCAGAAAACCACCAGGACGGATCGATACCCTGAAGGTAACCCGCTTTGCGCACCCGGACCTTCCAAACTACGAGCTTGGGTTTCTTCTGCAGAGGCTCCAACTTTATGAGGAAGCCCAGCGGCTCACCTTGCGGCTTCGGGCCGGAGTAGCCGAGGAGCACCATCCGGTGTTCGATGCTTGCGGAGCGCTCCTGCTCCCAAACCACACGACCAAGCAGCCCGGTTTACAAGAAGCGGGCTGACGCCCAACTCAAAATCTCCACCGCTTAATCATTTTGAAAGGAAAATCTGGATTGCGGCACTGCTCACGACAGCACACTGCTCAAAAACGAAGAAGAAGCCTAAGAATAGAAGAAAATTGCGACAAGTGCGAAGATGAGGTGGATTCCAGCGTTTCCAGGCCTGACCCCGAAACTGGAACTGGCTCTTTGTGCTCTGCGTGCCACGAAGAGGCCCAATACCTGTTTGATCTTAAAACGGGGACCGAGTGGGTACAGCAGGAATTGCCGTCCATGGAGGAATTCCTCAAGATATTCTGTCGCCATTGCAAGCTGCCGCTGGGCAAAGCGCGTTTGCAAGGAAACTGCCATGCCGCAGCTGCCGCCCTTGTGAACCACCTCCAGAAGAAAAATTTGGAAGTCAAAATAAAGAGAGGCCATTGGCTCGGAGGCGATGTCCGGCCGGAACGCATGGATCATGTCGCGCAGCAGCACTCATGGGTGGAAATATACACAGCGTCATAAGTCTTTGCGCATGTGAATGCGCAAATCGGCCGCTATTCGAGCGGGTTCCAGGCGCGACACAAGTGACTGTGGCGCCTTGAACGGGCTCGAACTTGGACACGCTTCCGGGAACTTCTGCCTCAAGGCAAGCAGCGTGCATCTGGGTGTATCACCAGATTTTGGGTGAAGTTGATTCCAGACCCGTTTCCACTCCATGCGAGCCTCGGCATCTGGCGATGCCTGCGCTTGGCGTTCTTCCTTCCGTCGGTTTCCGCCATTCGTGCGCGCGGAGCTTTTCGGGTCTCCTCGAAGAAATCGTCTGCCCAACTCCACGGCCGCGCAGGCCGGGTCGGGGATCAGCAGGGGCCAGCCCCAAAGCAGGTTGCCCAGCTTGGAACTGTAGGCCGGGTTCACTTCCATGTGCCGAAGACCGGAGGCCTCCAGCCGGCGGACCAGCGGCAGAATGAACCCCTTCCGGGTCCACTGGTTATTCACAGCTCGGTTAAAAGAGCGCCCCTTGCCGTGGTCTTGGGACTGGATGTTCAGATGCTCCGTAATTACGGCGCCGCATCGGAAGTGTACTGCTAAATTGGTAAGTTCCCTCGCGATGCAGGAAAGCTCGTACACTCGCTTGTTGCGCTGGTGGATGGAGTCTGGGTGATCCGATGCCTTCCTCAGCCTGCGATTTAGCTCTGGATAATCATAAATCGACCAGCTGAGGGGCTGGCAGGCTTCACCCTCCCGCTCGATTACCGCGGCGCCAATCCGGTTGGGATTCAAATCCAGAGCCAGTACCCGGTCGGGATGGGTTTTCCGCTTCAACGGCGCCACTTTTTCATCCCAAGAAATCGAGATGTGGGTCGCGGTCAAGGAAACCGTGAACGGAACATCCCGGTGCCAAGTGCATCGGAACTGCAAGGCATCTAAAAGCTCCCGGTAATTGGACTTCTTACCCAGTTTTATCTGGAGTGGCAGAGCCACTTTGGCCTTCGGGTAAAACCAGACGGTATTGTGCTCGATGTCCAGCACGAAACGATGGTTGCCTCCCTGTTCGCCATAGCTCTTGGCGTGTCCCTCGAAGTAAAGAGGCAACAGCCGTTTGGCTTTCCACTCCTCCGCCGTGATTTTTCCCTGGGCCCGCAGTTGCAGATTATGCTTGCCTCCGAAAACAACGGTTCGCCCTGGACTGGCACGGTGGAGAGCGCGGGCGCGTTTCAGGGCCGACAAGGTCAACCAGGAATCCAGCTTTCCTTGGGGCATGACTCGGAGCAGATCAAGAATCTCCTTGTCTTTCTTGCCTTCTTGCACCCGGTTATAGGCAGTGCGGATGACGACAGACTGGGCTTTGCGCCACTGGGCTATGATCTCAACAGCCTGAGGCACGGTCGTATAGGATAATTTAACAGTTCGAACCATTCTGAACAACTATAACACTACTTCACTTTGAACACATGCGCAAGTGCTTATGACGCTGTATATAGAAATAACTTTGGTCGTCAAAAGAAGGTGCTTGGCCGTATAATAAACATGATGGACAGACAGAAAAGGCAGCCAAACGCAGCCCCGGCTCAAGAGCAGGGGGAACGGCGGTATACTATCTCGGCCATCATCAGTACACCACCGAGCCATAAGCCCCGGTGGTCTGGTCATGTGGAAGTGGAGGCCAAAAGCGTCAGGGAAGCGGCCGAGGCTGGCGTGAAGAAGGTGGAGCAGATTGTTCCCCATTCCGTTGAAGAAGTGATCCAAGTTTTGCGGGTACAGCGGCATTCGGGTACATTTGCAAAAGGGGAAATTGATGGATTGGAGGACTCCGGCGCCTGCTTTTCACCGGACCGGCTCTATCGTTACGGCTTGTACCGCATTTGGGACATAACGAAACCTCCCGCGATGTTCATCGGCCTAAACCCGAGCACGGCTGACGAAAGGTTGAACGACCCCACCGTGCGCCGTTGCGTTCGGTTCGCCAAAGACCTCGGCTACGGCGGCCTGATCATGACAAACGCATTTGCATTCAGGGCCACCAGCCCAAAAGCGCTGCGCAGCATCAACGACCCGGTCGGTCCAGACAGCGATGCTTGGCTTCAGAGGCTGTCTCAGCGCGCCGGCATCGTCATCGCAGCTTGGGGAAACCACGGCGCCTTGAACGGACGGGGGCAGCATATCAGGCAACTGTTGCAAAGTTTGCACCACTTTGGACTTACTGGGGGCGGCGAACCAAAACATCCACTTTATCTGCCGGCAGATCTCAAGCCGCAGCGCTGGGCAGCCATAGGAGGCTAAGATGGCAGACCAAATACCCATCCAGCCGGGCCACACAGTACGGGTTGTCACCAGGTTCAATAGCTTGATGCCGAATGAGAAACTGATGGTGGTCGCGGTCAATCACGCAGCGGCTGGAGACTCGTGCCTCAACGTGAAGAAGAAGGACGGCAATTACGTCATCATACCGGAGAAAAACGTGGTGCTCATTCCCCCGGTGGAGATCATCCGGGCGACGCATGCTGAGGATACCGTGAAAAAGCAGGGGATTGGTTAGGTGGCTGGCTCGGACATGTTGACCGTCAGGCCAAGAGAGATCACGGTTCGCCATAGCTGGGTTTCCGCAAGCTCGGGATGCTTCTTCGCCCATTGACCAGCAACTGCAGCCATATGTAGAACCCCATTCGAGAGCAACTGTAGATCATTAAAGCGGCACCTCGCACCTTCGATCATCAGCCCGGCAGCGGGCGATCTTCATGGTCCGGGATGATTGTCCTCCAGAAGAGTCACAGGTTGGCTGATGCGCTCCTCTGTAAACGAGCGGTCGCGCAACTCGATCCGAATGCAGCCTGCGTGACTGTCGAAGTATGCCACCGGCTTAAATGCCCTCAGTGGTCCCACGCCAAGGGCGCTCTGAGCCTGATGGGCTATTTGATCGTTCATTTTAGGTGCCCTGGCATCAGAAAAAGCTGATGCCGTTGAACCCAGGTCCCGTATGGGACTTCCTCTCGTTTTCGATTTCCTGCTTCACAATCTTACGGATCTTCTTGCGGCTCACCACCGCGGCAGCAGCGCCGCCCATAGCCAGCGGCGCAGCCCCCGGTAGCGGGATGCCCATTGCACCAATCTCACGGAAAGGTCTCACACCCCTGATCCCTTCCGCCTCAAGGGTTTTGAAATATGCTTCTGGTCCTCCTGAGAGTTTCATACCTCATTATATCACGGCAGAGGGGGCGGATCATATTTTTGAAGATAAATGTGGCCTTGAAGGGTGGTACACCTTGCCCACGCGTGGCAAGACACACATCAAGCAGCTTTGGCATCAGGGGTCTTGGACAGATCACCATCCACAGCGGTAATGATCCCGAAGATCTTGTAGTGGCGCTTCAAGCCCTCGTTGGTCAGCAGGCCGGCCGGAACATGCTCGACGAAGGCCTCAAAGGTGCGCTGGGTCTTCTTCATGAGCTTCAGGCCCTTCTTGGTCTGCCAGAACTCCTGCGCTACCGAGTTCAGGGCGATGCGCGCCTCCGGCTCGCTGAGAGTCTCGACCCGCCCGAATACCCAGGCCAGGCCCGGATCACCCACCCGACAGACGAGGAACGGCAGGAAAGCGGGCTTCGGCGCCTTTTCCTCAGAGGGTTCAATGGTAAACTGGCCATCCAGCTTCCCTTCCGGCGTCTGTACTGAAACCGCGAGGATCTGGCACTTCTCATCGGGCTCCAGCGTGACCTGTTCGTTCGGGAAGATCTCGGCCATGAACCTCTTGATTTCGAGGATTTCCGAGGCTGCCAGAGACTTGAGCTTGTAGCTCTTCAGGAACTCATCGAAGTGGGACCGGACGTGAAGGAAGCTCCAGCGCTGCCTGAGCTTGGCAAGGATATCCTCGCGTTCGTCGGGTGGTAGCTCTGTCCGTATGACTTTTTCGGTTTCTGAGAGATAGGTTGAGATCAACGTTTGTTCTGAGATGGATTCTTTACTCATATAGCAGTATTATAGAGATATTCGACCGCCACCCCACCGGCATAATATAAAAACTGTCGAACTCACGTCATGTATTCGCACGTTATAAGAACCCAAGCAGAGGCCCTCCAGAAGGCCGGCCTCCTCAAGACAGGCGTTACCATCGACCAAGCTGAAAGGTGCATCCAGAAGGCATGCTGGAGCGATCAAATAGCCATTGTCTGGACTACCGAGGACGTTCTGGAGCACGCCAGGCAGCTAAAGGTCAAAATAACGAAGCCTCAAGCGACGGAGATACTTTCCCAGGTTCAGAACAAGCACGACGCCAGCCTGGGAATCAACTGGGACACCTTGGAATTCTATATCCGCGAGGCTAAGAGATAAGGTGTCACGCGCGCACCGCCGGCGCCGCCAGGCCGCCGAAGAATGTCTCCCTCCGGAGAACGCAGGGCAGGCCCGATTTGTCGCGGTACAACTCAGCGACCAGGAGAGAAGCGGGGGTGAGACGTTCCCGCTATCCGTCGGCTTCTCCGGCACGGCCCTCTTTGGAAAAGCAGGCTTCTCTGGCGCGGGTAATGTCTCAGGCTGCTCTGGGATTAAGGTTCATGCTGACCGCGGGCTTCGGAAGATCGGAAAGGGTTTGCTGCTTCTCAGACCTCCGAGGGGGTGATTTCAGTCGATCCAAGACCACGAGCGCTAGATGGCATTAAAGATGCAGGCTCACCAGCGCTACATTGCATTATAATAGCTTTGCCGGCTGCACCAGGCACAGCTACAAGGGGCTGCAATACTGGTCCCTTGAGCACTGGGTCAGTCACCATCCGGCAATTATAAGAACGTTTTGCAAAAAATCACGCGCAAACCGACACAAAAGGAGTAAAATAGGAGTTATGCGAATTTTCTTAGGAATTATTGTGCTCTCGCTCACGGCAGGCATCCTTGCCGCCCAGACCAACAGGTCCGGTGGTACACCAACGCCACCCGTAGCGGCCCATCCGTCACAATCCCCAGATGGCGCACAAGGCGGACCCGTCCGCCCCAGCCGTCCTGTTTTACCAGGGGACATCGTGCAGGTAGAGACGAATGCGCCGGCAACTGCCCTGCTCAAGGAGCTAAAGGAGCAGGCAGACTTGGATCATGCAATGTCTCCCGGCACTAACGAGATAGAGGCGCAGCTTTCCAGGCTGGAGCCGACGGGGCAGTTTGTGGAGAGGTATGTTCGCATGCCTTCCGGCAACCCTGGGGAAGAGACCAAAGTTATAAGATGCCTGGTCCCTGTCTTCCGGATCAAGCATTAACCAACTTGCTCTATAATACAATCGGCTCTGAATCTTATAAGGTCTTTGAGTAATTACTTGCAATATCGGAGACTGTAAGATAACTATTGCTCTTCTGATACATTCTTGTAAGATGTAAGGGAAGTTTGCGCCGGCTAGAATTGAATGCGGCTTGCACGGAATAACAAATCTAAAAAAGGCAGAGGCAGCTATGAGTTCAGAGCGATTTACGTCTTATCTAAACAACATTGCAAAGGTTCCGCTACTCACCCACCAAGAAGAGATCAATCTAGGTAACATCATCAAGACATTCTCGACGTTCGTGGTCGACGATATCCGTGACCCCGCGGCGCTCGCCTGCAAGTTGAGAGATCAATCCGATCCAATCTCGGCGTTCGTGTGGCAGCGCCTGTCAATCCCGGACCAAGCCGCGCTGGCGAAATGTCAAATAGAAAAGGAAGCCCCGGCCGCCAAAACTGCGCTGACCTACCGCAGCATCATCTTCCAGGTGATGCGCGAGGCCAAAGGTCCGATCACCATCCGCGTAGCCTGTGAAGCCGCCAAAGGTCGCGTGGGGCAAATGGGGGCCAAAGGGAAAACCCCCATGGGCAGCTTCAAATCCAAGTTCTACATCGCGGCCAAAAAGGGCGAGCTGGTGAGAACTGAGAAAACGTTTTCCTTGCCTCCGGCCCCGCTGGCGACCGCGGCGGCGGGCTCGCACAGGGTCATCATCGTCAAGGCTTTCAACAGCGTCATTGGAGAACCGTGCATCTACGAACCGGCGCGATTCCAAGGCGTCGCGCTGCGGCCCGAAACGAGGGATCAAATTAGGCAAGGGGCCACGGTCCCCAACCGGGTCAGCCTCAATCGCATGCTCCTTGAAGACGCCTACCCGGTGGACCTGCTGAGGAACCAAAAGAACCAAGAGGCGGTGAAGGCCGCCGTCATCGAGTTGGTTGGCGCCAACCTGCGCTTGGTGGTCAAGGCGGCCAGCAACTACCGGAACAGCTATTTGGATATAGAGGAGCTGACTTTCGAGGGAAACCTCGGCCTTATCACCGCGGCAGAGAGGTTTGATCCGGGAAAGGGCTGCCGCTTTTCAACCTACGCCACATGGTGGATACAGCAGTACATCCGCTTGGCGGTCAACAGGGGCCACACCATCAGGACTCCGATCCGCCGCGCGGCTCAGATCGCCAAAATTCAATCCGCAACCTCCTTTGATCCAGACACCGAGGATCAGGACACCGCAAAGATCAGCCTCGAGACGGATATCAGGGAAGAGGACGTCAAGAAGCTGCTCAAGAATCGCATGAAACTTCTCCCGCTGGACGCGCCCGTCGACGACAGCGACGGCTACTCTCTGCAAAATGCCATCCCGAGCAACGAGATGGCGGCGGACGCGCACCTGATGACTTCGGAGCGCGACGAAAAGCTGAAGGATCTGCTCGAAACATTGGCCGCCCCCATCCGCGAAATTGTCAAGCTACGCTTCGGGTTGGGCACAGGACAGCCCCAGACTCTGGAAGAAATTGCGGTAATATACAAGGTCACGCGTGAGCGTATTCGCCAGATGCAGCAGCAGGGACTCAGGTGCCTGCAACTGGAAATTCGAAAGCTGGGCTACACAATATCCCCGGACGCGATTGTGAAGGATCCAAAAGCCCCCACCCAGCCTAGGTGCCAGGAGGGGGACCGTTCCAAGAAGCCCAAGAAGAGGGCGACTGAGGACTCTTCCCCTGAAGCAGTCCCGAGCCTGATCGCTGCATAAAAAAGGCGGCTTCGCCAAAAAATCATCTTCGCCGTGTGAAGATTTATTGTCCACAAGGCTATCGTACTGTCAACGTTGGAGGCAGGCTGCTCCAGGTTCCCACCGCTGCGGACAGGGCGAGCCAGCGTGAGATGTATGAGCAGGTCAAGGCAGTCAGACCCGTTTCCTTCCGGCCGGAGGCCATTCAAAAATCCATTCGCGCAGCCTTCCAATCAAATCCCGGACTGAAGGCCCTGAGGACGGATGTCAAAAACTGTTTTGGCACCATTCCCCAACCTGTAGTGGAGCAGGAGATATTGAAGCTCCCAGTTCCTCATGAGCTGCAGCAGGGCCTCATCAATGTGTTCCGCCCTATCAGCAGAGGCCTTCCCACCGGAAGCCCGCTGTCCCCCTGGATGGCAGAGCTGGTCCTGCGACTGGTCGACCAAGAAATGGCACAGTTCGATTACCATCGATACGCGGACGATATCTGCGTGCTCGGGAGCGACGAAACCTGTCAGGCAGCGCTGGGAAAGCTCAAGGCGAAGCTCTCTCCTTGGGGAATGGAGCTGGGCGCCAACAAAACTCGGATACTCTCTCAGTCAGAGCTGGTATTTTTGGGTAGAAGCTACGAAGAGCTCGATGATACGAGGGTGTTAGAGGCCGACTTGGGAGGGGAATCGCTTGGCTTACCGAACAACAAGCGCATTTTCTTCAGAGTGAATCTGACGGGGCAGCCTTACACCGAAAAGGAGGGGAACCCCACCTACAGCCTTCCCTGCTTGTTCAATCGAATGATCGCGCAGCCCACGCCTTACATCTTGGAGATGCTGATGCTGCGGCCCCAGTGCTCAGATCGCGAGCTGGCACGGATCATCGCCAAGCCTGACAGCATCGTCGATCAGAAGCTGCCAGGGGCTCTGCATGGAAAGACTTATCGCCACTACGTAAACAGGGTAAAACCCAAGGTCCTGAAGGGGTCGGCGCTGCCGATCGGAGAAGCCGGGGAAGTTTACCGCTGGCTCTATCTGGCCAACGAAATCATGCATGCTGGGAAGCTCCCCCGCAGCTACAGCGCGATCGAAGACGAGTGGGCCGAATTGTTGGCCTCTTTGGAGGCCGGAGACTTCAATCCATACCACAGACGCATCAAGCAGCTCTTCAAAGAGGAGCACGCCCTCCGCGAGCTGCCCAAACCGCTCCTCCCGGCCGCCAAATCGGCCATAGAGCTTTCCGTCACTTGAATCCCGTGTGAAACGAACCAAAAGCAGGCCCAAGTACCTGAGCCTGTTCAAATGCATTGATCGCATCGAAGAGCCCAACCGATCCGCAGGCAGAAGCTTTCTCTGCTGTCGTCTGCCGGCAGCTCCAAGTCCAAGCATCACCTGTGGGAAGTAGGCTACCTGGATCACATAGCTGAGACGATGAAGCATCGCGCTGCTCTTGCCCAGCGCAGTGAGCCGAGCTCGGCGGCTCCCGTTTACCCTGGTGGATGCCATCCTCGTGCTCTTCCTGCACGATATCGAGAAGGCTGGGAAGCCAAGAAACTCCGTTAAAAAGCAATCAGAGCAAATATGAACTTAGTACCCTACATCAAGGCACAATACTCGATCCTTTACCTGGTGACACCGGAGGAGAGCCGCGCCGAGGCTGCCATCAACGAAACCGCTAAGGAACTCAAGCGCAACCTGGTGGTGTGGTCCCACACCGAAGGGATGTTCTCCCCGGCCAACCCAAAGAAATCAACACAGATCGAAGACCCGATCGAGGCCTTGGTCCATATCAAAGGAGCAGAGATAGAGGCCAACACCATTGTCGTCATGCGCGACCTCAGCCCGTTCTTTTCGGAGCCGAAAGTGATCCGCCATCTGCGGGACATCGCGCGCGACTTCAAGCAGAGCAAGAAAACGCTGATCATTACAAGCCCCATTCGGAAGATCCCCCCGGAGCTGGAGCGCGATGTCACCGTCATCGAGTTCGAGCTTCCCCTGCATCAGGACATTAAAGCTATCTTCGACGTCCTCTACGAAGGGGCCAAGGGGAAGATCGGCAAGCTCTCGGACGACGAACGCGAGCGCATCGTGCAAGCGGCCCTCGGCCTCACCACCATCGAAGCCGAAAACGCACTCGCGAAGTCGATCGTGGAGTACGTCAACAACGAGAAGACCCAAAAGGCCCCGCAGGTCCCCCAGGCCATCTCCAAGCTGGTGCTGAAGGAAAAGGCGCTCGCCGTGAAGAAGTCCGGAATCCTGGAGTACTATCCGGCCACCCAGACGGCCGCGGACGTCGGGGGCCTCGAGAACCTCAAGGAGTGGCTCAACATCCGGCGGGAAGCATTCACTGCCAAGGCCCGGGAGTTCGGCCTCCCAGTTCCGCGCGGCGTCTTGCTTGCGGGAACTCCCGGCTGCGGAAAATCACTTTCCGCGAAGGCCTGCAGCAATATTTGGGAGCTTCCCCTCCTGAAACTGGACCTCGGCCGCATCTTCGGAGGCCTCGTCGGCGAGTCCGAGCGCAACATGCGCACAGTCATACAAACGGCCGAGGCAGTCGGCGCCTGCGTCCTGTGGCTCGACGAGCTCGAGAAAGCGTTCGCCGGAGTCGGCGGCAATGGCAGCACCGATGGGGGCACGACGCAGCGCGTGTTTGGCTCGTTCATCACCTGGATGCAGGAGAAGACGGCGCCCTGCTTCATTGTGGCCACCGTCAACCGCATCGAGGGACTTCCCCCGGAGCTGCTGCGGAAAGGGCGCTTTGATGAAATTTTCTTCGTCGGGCTCCCGACCGAAAATGAGCGGGCATCCATCATCCGCATTCACCTTCAGAAGTACGGACGGGATGCCAAGAATTTCGAGAAGCAGCTGCCGGAGATGGTCAAGGCATCCGAGAGCTTCAGCGGCGCCGAGATCGAAGAGGCCGTGGTCACCGGCCTGTATTCTGCCTACCACCACAAGCGCGAGCTGACTGCCGACGACGTGCTGAGGGCTCTCAAGAGCACGAACCCTTTGTCCAAATCCCGCGCCGAGGAGCTGCAGGCCATGGCCAAGTGGGCAGAAACCAACGCGGTGAATGCCAGCCGGGTCGATAAGACAACCGATGCCGGCATCGGCGTCACTACCGGAGGGCGCCAGCTGGACCTCGATTAAGCACCCGTATGTCCGAAAGATTTGCAGCTTGCGCGAAGCGGCCAGCCTCGAGTGCCTTCGGTCCTGTGAAGATTTAAGCCAGAAACCAAAACACTCCGCATAAACGGAAAGGAAGAAAATGTCACATGTAACCACCATCGCAGTCGAGATCCGGGACCTCGAAGTCGTAAAGGAAATCTGCCGGGAGCTCGGACTCGAATTCCATGAGAACCAAAAAAATTACAAGTGGTATGGCCGCCATGTAGGAGATTACCCCCTCCCGGCTGGCGTTACCAAGGCAGACCTCGGCCGCTGCGATCACGCCATTGCGGTCAAAGGCGGCAGCGCGCAGAGCTACGAGATCGGCCTTGTCAAGAAAGGCGACCAGTTCATGGTTTTGTGGGATTTTTGGCAGGGAGGTTACGGGCTGGAGAACTGCGTCGGCAAGAACGGCCAGAGGTTCGTCGACGCCTACACCAAAGCTGTGGCAATCAAGACAACCAAGGCGTTTGCCCGTGCGAAAGGCTTCAGCTACACGCAGAAGGTGGACCCGGAGACCAACGAGGTCGTCCTCCTGCTAAGGAAGTACTCTTGAAGAATCGCATCCTGAAAATAATCGCCGCAGCCTGGTATCTTCTTTGCTTTGGGGCGCTCCTGTTCGCCATCCCACGGCCGACGTTTTGCGCCGTCACAAACGGAAGGGAGTTTCAAATTGAACGGCGCGTCATTGGTCCATGGCACCACGTCAAGACCCTGATATTCGAATGCCCGTGGAAAAGGCAATAAAACCGATGAAAGCGATAAAAGTCACCTTGTGGTTCCTCTTGCTCCTCTCGCTAGGCGTGCCTGCTTGGCTGTTGTACATGGTCATCGCGGACGCCCGTGAAACCGGGCCGAGCGGCATTGTGACCGTCACCTGCCTGGGCCTTCTCCTGATCATCGGATCGGCGGGCAAGACCCTGATATTCGAACATCCATGGAAAAAACACGAATAACCGACACTTATGCAAGAAATCAAAATCACAATTGGAAAAAATGGGAAGATAAATCTTGACGTCGTCGGCGTCAAGGGCAGCGCCTGCTCGGACCTGACCAAAAGCATCGAAAAAGCTCTCGGCCGGGTCGAGGTCACGAAGAAGAAATCTGAATTCTACCAGCAGTCCTCCACCGCAGGACGCAACCAGACACACGGCAACTGATGGCGCGGCTATACCAAAGCTACAGCAGCCCGGAGGCGGTCTACCTGTCAGTGGACTTGGATTTTTGGGCTCGA
>Ga0302320_10017617_pt1 | contig 14480 bp, 7 predicted proteins | sample Bog_T0_3_FD_202130 | JGI IMG/M metagenome (GOLD analysis project Ga0302320, IMG submission 202130) | Peat permafrost microbial communities from Stordalen Mire near Abisko, Sweden - Bog_T0_3 | ecosystem: Environmental > Terrestrial > Soil > Wetlands > Peat | place: Sweden: Abisko, Stordalen Mire...
CAACGCGGATTGGTTTTCCTGCGAAAGCGATTGCTTCAAGTCCGGCCCGAATCCGCCGCCGCCCGGTTGATCCGCAATGTCCTTGAGCGTGCCGGTCGAGCGCGTCGCGGAGTTGACGAGGTCCTTGATTTCCTGCGGCGTGAGCAAGCCGCCCTTGTTCTTTTCCTGCCCAAGCTGCTGAACGTTCTGGTCGATGATCTTCTTGAGCTTGTACGCCTCGGCCGTTTGCTGCAGTTGGCGATTGCGTTGCACCGCTTTTTGCAGGTCGCCCATGTCCGCCGCGGCGTGCGTGAGATAATGACTGCCCTCGCTGTTGTCACCCGAGCTCAGGTTGTCGATTGCCTGCTGCATGTCGCTCTGGAGGCTCGCCTTTTCCGAGTTAACGTCGCGGAAGAGATCGGGGTTGTCCTGCATCAGCTTCTCGACGGCGCTTTTCAGGTCCGTCTCCGTCTTCGCCGTCGCCGTGCCGGCGGCAGTGCTCGTGGTTGACTCGTTCGCCGATGCCGTGTTCGCCAAATTCTGCTGCTGCTGCGCCAGTTCCTTCAATCGATCCAGCGCCGCCTGGTCGTGGTCGCGCATTTCCGTGACCTGCGAGAGCGACTTCAGCGATTCGCTCGACGAAGGATTCCGGCCATCCTTGCCCTCTGGCGCCGTGCCACTTTGCGCGTCACCGCCCGCACCAAACGCCCCCGGATGATCTGAAAGCACCTTGTAGAACGCCTTGCGCGTGGCCACGAGTTCGGCCAGCGCGCTCTGCTCGTTCTGCTTCGCCAGCGGGATGACGTCCTCGCCGAGGTTGTCGACCGCCTTGTCCATCTGCTGCTGCGCGCCGGCGAGATGATCGAGAATTTCGCCGATCGGAGCGTTCTCGTTATCCGCGACGATTTGGCCGTAAAGATGATTGCTCGCGTCGGAAAGCCCACCCTCCGCGTCGACGAGCTTCTTCTTGTCCTGCTTGCGCATGTCGTCGGTCGCGTATTCCGTCTGCTGATAGAGGTGCGTTTGCTGCAAGACATTCGTCTGCTTGGTGATCAGCTCGCCGATCTGGTCGAGCAGTTCGCGCCCGTGGTTGCCCTTGCCGGCCGCGCCCGCCTTCTTGAGGATGTCTTCGCGGAACGGGCGAATCTCGATGAAGAAAATCTGCGATGCGTACTCCGCCGGCGCGGGCGTTTCCACCTTCGCGTAATAACTGATCACGTCCCACTCGCTGACCTTGAGCTGGTCGAGGTAGATCATCGGCTGGTAGACCGCGTACTGTTGCTCGGTCGGCGGCGGCAACTCGTGGCGCTCTTCCGGGCCGCCGTTGATCGAGGTGATCCACGCCGGGTTCTGCAACTGGCGGCTCGCCGCCATCTCGATCTGCAGCGGCAGCACGTCGATCTTCGACAGCTTCACGTCGTGGCCCGGCGTGACAATGCGCACCTCACCCCACGGCTTCTGCGGCTTTGTCGTCTCGTTGACGTCACCCGGCACGAGCTCGAATGGCGCGTCGTTCTTCGCCGTATTCGCCGCAGGCGCCTGCGCCGGATGAAGCAATCGCGCGAAGGGATGCTGGTAGTGATTGAAAGCAATCGCGCCAATGAGCAGCACAGCGAACAAGCCGAAGAGCTGCCACGCCCGCTCCGAGGAAATCTTCGTTGCGATCTTCTCCCGCTCGAAAACCTTCGCCGCCTGCAACTCGATCTGCTTGCGCAGCGCGAAGGGATACGGCCGCCGCAGCCGCTCGAGATAGACAAGCGTGTTGAGCCGGTCGAGCAGCCCCGGGCAGCCGTGCTCGAGCCGCTCGACCAGCCACGCGCGCCGCGGCTCGCTCGCCGTGACGTACACCGCGATGCCCATGAACGCCAGCAGCGCACCGATGCCGTAGAGACCGATGAAGGTGATGAAAATCCACGGCGTCGTGAGAACACCGCGCCACGCACACAACTCCAGCGCGAGCCACACCAGCACGAAGCCCGAACCGGCCGTGAAGAAATATTCCCAGAACTTCACCCAGCGCCAATGGCGGTCCACGGCGTCGATTTTCTGCTGAATGAGGGCGCTTGGATTGGTACTCATGCGTGACCTCGCCAGTACAAAACGATCATCTCAAAAAGCAGGGCGGCAACACCAGTCAGAACCAGCCCCCACCAGATGTTCGAGTTCGACGCGGCCATCAGCGACGCCGGGATCGCCAGCCCAGCCTGCGTGGCTGGCTTCTTCGTGTCGCTCTGCGTCCACGCCTTGAGGATGTCCGGCTCGCTCGTGAAGTAAGTCAGTTCTGACTCGCGCTCGGACGGATTCACCGCGAGCATCTGCCGCACCTGCGGTGCCTGGTCGTAGGCCAGCCCGTAAATCCCGGGCTGATCCGGCACGCGCACCAGCGCGCGATGGTCCGCGTTCACCGCGGCGCGCGAGATTTCCTGGCCGTCACGCGAAAGCACGACCGTCTTGACACTCAGCTCCGGCGGAATCTGTACGAGCCAGATTTCGCCCGGCTCGAGCGTGGCGTTGAGCGGCGCCTGCGGCCGCAGATATTGCAGCGCGGAATCAAGGAACGGCACGAAGCTCGGGTGCACCACCCAGTCGGTTTGCTTCCGGTCGAAGCCAAACGTCGTGAGCAGGAACCGGCCATTGTCTTTCGTGCCGTCGAAGAGCAGCGCGTCGCCGTGCTGCCCGAACAGGATCGGCTTCGCCTCGCGCGCGGAGAGATGCACCGGCTCGCCCACGCGCACGTCGACCAGGCTGCAAAAATCGGGCACGAGGAACGGCTTGAACACCGGGGAGTCGGGCGAGAAATAGCGGATGGGCGAAAGCGTTCCCGTTCCCGGCGCGGCCAGTTGCGGCAGCGGATCGAACCCGAGCTTCTCGAGGAAACCGGTCAACAGCGTCGGCAACCGCCCGGCCATGATGAACACGCCGCGGCCCGCCGTGAAATAGCGGTCCACCAGCATGCGCGCCTGCGCCGATTGCAGATAATCGCCGTCGACCATAAGGATGTCCGCGAACGTGTCGGGCGAGGCGATGTTCGCATCGACCAGCTTCGTTGGGTTGAGCGTTTCCACTTTCCAGTGCCCATGCGCGACCGGCCCCGACAGCGCCGTCTGCAAATACACGCTGTCGCTCAGCAGCGCCACACGGCCCTCCGTGATCGGCGGCACGGTGAAGTAGCAGGCGTTGTCCTGCGGCAGCGTGTCGCCGTCCGCCGTGACGCTCAGCGAGCCTTGCATCCACGCGGCGGGATCGGCCTCCCACTGTGTGATCACGCTGATCTTGTCCGTCTTCGCGTCGAGCCCGATGGGCCGGTGCAAAATCTCGCGCCCATTCGAGGTCAGCGACACGACCGCCTTATTAATATCGCCGGTGCGGCCGATCACCGCGGTGAATTGAATCAGCGCACCCTCGCCGATGAAGACACGCTGCACGCGCGGCTCGGCCACGTAGAAATTCGACCGCGCCGCCGCTATTGGCAGCGAGGGCAGCTTAACCTCACCGGGCGCGAGAAACGGCGGCGCGTTCGCGTCCTCGGTCCACTGGTTTTTCTGGAAGTCGGACAGCACGATGATCCGCTTCGTCTCGCCGATCGATTGCTTCAACAGAAAGTCGGCCTGCCGCACGGCGGAGAGAATCGTCCCGCGTTCCGTCGTCGGCTGCACAGCCTGCACCTTTTCGCGCGCCTGTTGCGGGCTGTCGCCGAAGTTCACCACCACGCGCGGCTCACTGCCGAGCACGACCACGCCGATCTGCTCATGCGCGCCGGCTCCCGCGATCTGGTCGAGCACATACTGCTTGTCGTGCTCGAGCCCGTTCTCCGCCTGCCGGCTCAGCGTGTTGTCGATGACGAAGACGCGGCTGCTCGTCGCCGCCATGCTCGCCGTCTCGAAATACGGTCGCGCAAACGCCGCGACCAGCAACGCCAGCGCCAGCACGCGGAGCAGAAACAGCACGATGTTCTTCAACGTCAGCGGCGGCGCCTTCGCCATTGGCTGATCTTCCAAAAAGCGCAGCCCGGTGAACGGCACGACTTTCTCTCGGTCCTTGCGCCGCAAGTGCAGCCACACCGGCGCGCCCACCGCGACCAGTCCCAGCAGGAACCATGGATTGAGAAAGTTGATCATGGCACGACGCGAGCGTCATCAAGCAAACGCCTGCCGTTGCGAGAGGAAAAAGGCCAGCGCGCGGCCCGGATCTTCATCCGACGGCAGCACGAGATGATGAATCTCCAGCGCGCGGAAGAGATTCCGATACGTGTCCTGAAACGCGTTGAAGCGCTCGAGATATTGCTGCCGCACCTGCTCGGGCCGGATGCGCCGCCGCACGCCGCTCTCGAGGTCCTCGAAGATGCGGTCCTTCTCGAAGGGAAACTCGAGCTCATCGCGGTCCAGCACTTGAAAGACAATCACCTCGTGCCCGAGGAAATGAAGCTGCTTGAGCTGGTCCTGCACCTCATCCGCGGGATCGAGCAAATCGCTCACTAGCAAAATCACGCTGCGGCGGCGTATCAACCGCGGCGTATTATTAAGCAGCGTCGCGAGGCAAGGCCCTCCCGCCGGCTCGACCGTCTCGAGCTGCCCGAGGATGTGCCCGAACTGGCTCGGCTTTTGCGACGGCTTGAGAAAATGCAGTTGCGGGTCGCGTTGCACGCGGCTCGCCTCGCCCGCCTGCGGCTTGCGCGCATCGTCTTCCTGCAGTAGCAGGCCGGTCATGTCTTTTTGCTTCAGCAGCAGCCAGCAGAGCGACGCCGCGACAATCTTCGCGTAGTCGATCTTGCTGCACCACGCGCTCGTGCCGCGATAACCCATGGAGCGGCTCGTGTCCGCGATGACGTGGAACTGCAGGTTCGTCTCCTGCTCGTAGCGCTTGATGCAGAGCTTGTCCGCGCGCGCGTAGTAGCGCCAGTCGAGGTGCCGCAGGTCATCGCCCGGCTGGTAGTTGCGATAGTCGTTGAACTCGATGCTGTAGCCGTGAAACGGGCTCTCGTGCATGCCGCTGAGGAAGCCCTCGACCACGTACCGCGCGCGAAATTGCAGCCCCGCGAGCGCCTTCAGCGTCTCGGGATCGAACTGCCGTCGCGCGGTTTCGTTCATATTAAGAGTGCTCGCTCATTTGTCGGTGATGCCGATCTGCCCGATCAACTGCTGGATGATTTGGTCGGACGATTTGTTGTCGGCGTCGGCGTGGAAACTGCGGATCAAGCGATGGCGCAGCACGGGGATGGCCAGCGCGGAGATGTCCTCGCAGGCCACGTTGTAGCGGCCGTGCAGCGCCGCGCGGGCGCGTCCGGCGAGGATGAGATTCTGGCTCGCGCGGGGACTGGCGCCGCAGCGAATCCAGCGCTTAATGAACTCCGGCGAGGTCGAGTCTTCGGGCCGCGTCGCGCGCACGAGGCGTACCGCGTAATCGACCACGTTCGGCGGCGCGGGAATCTCCGTCACCGCCTCGCGCAACGCGAGGATTTGTTCCTCGGAGATCAGCGGCTCGAGATGCTCCATCGGCGTGTACGAGTGCTTCTCCACCAGCAACACCTCGTCCTGGTACGACGGATAATTGATCGGCAGCTCGAAAAGGAAGCGGTCGAGTTGCGCCTCGGGCAGCGGGTACGTGCCCTCCTGCTCGATCGGGTTTTGCGTGGCGAGGACGAGAAATGGCTCGTGCAAGGCGTACGCCTTGCCCGCGAGCGTCACGGTCTTTTCCTGCATCGCCTCGAGCAGCGCGGCCTGCGTCTTCGGCGGCGTGCGGTTGATTTCGTCCGCGAGCAACACCTGCGTGAAGACCGGGCCCGGCACGAAAACGAACTTGCGATGGCCGGTCGCGGTGTCCTCCTCGAGAATGTCGGTGCCGACGATGTCCGACGGCATCAAGTCCGGCGTGAATTGCACACGCGAGAAATGGAGCCCGAGCAAATGCGCGACCACTTTCACCAGCAGCGTCTTCGCTAAGCCCGGCACGCCGGTGAGCAGGCAATGCCCACGCGTGATGAGCGCGACGAGAATCGCCTCGACCGTGGCGGCCTGGCCCACGACGACCTGCTCCACCGATTTCTGCAGTTGCGCCATCAGCGCGGGCAACTGCTCGATTTGCGCCACGGTTTTTTCGCCGGACGACGGCAAGGGAGGAAGCGGAGGAAGATTGGACATGATGATGGTGGAGTGTGAAGAGGGCTTTTATTTCTGGAAACTAAAACCGTCCTGAAGCGCGTTCTGCAGGCGGCGGCAACTGGCTTGGAAGGCCTGCGTCGCCGTCGGATCCAAATTGGCGTCGAGCAGGGAGAGTTCCAGCTCGGCATCGACTTCGCCCGCGGACGGCTGCGACCACGACAATTTCCACGCCAGCGCGGGACCGTCGTCGTGCTGCGACGCGGGCAGCTTCAGCTCGCGGCAACCAGCCGGCAGTTGGAACTTGCACGTCTGCGCCACCTGCATCGGGTAGCCCTCGTTCAGCAGCATCGTCGAGGTGCGCGGCAGCAGCGCCATCGTCCATTCCTTCGGCAGCCACGCGGGAAAACGGACCATCCGCTCCGGCGATTGCGGCAAGGCGCTCACCAATCCGGACCACGTCCCGTCCGCGCCCCACGTAAAATTCTGGTCGAGCACGGCCACGTCCGCCGCGTCCTGCTTCGCCGCCTCGAACGCTCCGCTCGCCGGCGAGAACATGCCGGACAGCAGCGGCGCCATGCGCGCCTTGTCGTTCCATTCCTTGGCCGACGCGCGCAGCAGATAATCCGCGTAGCCCTCGCCCTGCGCGTCGATGCGCCCGCGCGCCACGCGATCATCCGCGCCGGTGAAATCGGCCGTCATCGTCACCTTGAGATTGTGATCCTTCGCTTCCGGCTTCGGCAGCGCGGTCAATTTGTCCGCGGGATCGGCGATGACGAGAACATTCCGGCCCGGATCGCCCGGCGGCAGCAGGCCGATGTGGCAGACGTCGTCGGTCGAGTCGATCCACAGCGTCTGGCCGTCGAGCTGCACCTGCGAGATCGCGTGGTTGAAGCCGAAGCCGGGCAGGTCGTCGTACGCCTGCTCGAAGCGCGGCACGAGCACGAGGCTCGTCTGGTAGCCGAGCGCGCGCAGCATCGTGTCGAGGAGATTGGCCTTGTCCTTGCAGTCGCCGTAGCGGCTGCGGAGGATGTTCGCCGCCGCGTGGGGCCGGTACGCATTCACACCGAGTGGAATCGAAACGTAGCGGAAGTTTGTGACAAACTGCGTGATCGCCGCGATTTTTTCCCGGTCGGTCTTCGCGTCCTTCACCAAGTCTTTCGCCTGCGCGGTGATCTCGGGCGTGATCGTGTCAGCCTCGCGTGCCAGGCGCCGATACCATTCCGCGAACGCCGCCCAGTCCGGGAAGGTCGAGATGGCGAGGATCGGGTTCGCGTCATATGCGCGCAGCGGCTCCCTCGGCGCGGCGGCAATATTCTGGAATTGCCACGTGTACGACGAGCCATAGGACGTGCGCGCCACGACCGGGTCGCTGGCCGCCTGCTGGCAGAAACGGAAATGAAACGCCGAGCGGTCCGGCACACTCGCCTCGATCTTCAACGCCGCGATGGGAATCTGGTCGTTGAGCGGAATTTCCTCGAGCACGTGCGGCTCCTGCAGTTGCTTCCACGTCCGTTGCAGGCGCACGTGCAGGATCGCGCCCGGCTCGGCGTGCGGCATGGAAAACATTTTTTTACTCGGGCCAATGTAACCTTCCGGCACGTTGCTCGCCGCGTCGTGGATGCTGTCATCCTCCAGCCGCTCCATCGTCCCGTCGGCGTGGCGCACCTCGACGGCATCGAAGCTGATGTCCTCGCTCGGTGGCGTGTACTCGTACTCGAAATCGCCGAAGCGCTTGCCCGCGCGCGTGAGAATTTGCAGGAACGTTTCCTCGTGCTCGGTGACCTGGCTGTTGTCGTCGATGAGATACGCGACGTGGCGCGACAATATCACCGCATCGCTCCCCGGGTAATCGCTCGCCGCCGCCGGCGTGATCGTTTTCCAAGCGTCGTCGGCGGTCACGCCGAGTGCCGGCGGCGGCGCGGTGGCCACGCCCGCGGCGGCATCGGGGCCGTTCGTGGCCTCGCCGACCAATTTGCGCGGCGGCTGGCCGTTGCTCCAGAGCGCTGGCTCTTCCATGCGCGAAAGCGAGCGGCTGGTGTACCATTGATCAGTCGCGGTGCCGAGCTGCGGCGCGAGTTTGTCGAGGTCTGGCTCCGAGTTGAAAAGCGCGAGCAGAAGCGGGAAGGAAATCGGGTCCTGGCTGAAATTCTGGTCCGCTTCCGTCGCGAGGATGACGCGCTTGGGGCCTTGGACCGCACCGGCGAAAACGGCGCTGCCGGGAAAGAAGAGCAGCCACGTCGAGGCATCGCTGGCCTTGGCTATCGTGGCAAAGTCGGCCGCGAGCAAGCGCGGCCCCGGCACGTGAAAGACCGCGTCGGTGCCCTGCACGCCACCGTGGCCGAAGACGAAATAGACCGGCGGATGCGCCGCGCCCGCCGCCTTGATCTTGTCCGCCAGCGCAAGGAACGTCGCGCGGTCGTTGCTGGTTTTCGTGAGCGGATAATCTGGCGCGAAATCAGCGAGCGAACTAAGATTATGCAGCAGCGTGACGCTCGCGGGGTTGTTGGCGGGCTGATTGAGAATCTTCAGCAGCTTGCTGACGTCGTCGCTATAGGCCTGGTCCGACTCCATATCGCCCGGCAAACCGGCGAGGATGATGACCGTGCGATCCTTTGTAAGCAGCTCGGCGTGCAGCGGTGCACACCCCCAAAAAAAGGCCATCGCCAGCAGGAAACAGATGCGCGCGAGTGGCATGTAAAGTCCTGCACGGAGCCTATCGCCAAACACGCCGTTCGCAAGAAGCACCGCCACTGACACCACGCACGCGCGTTTTTTTTTACCTCGAAAAGCGTTGTCAATCAGCGACGGACAAGTCGGGAAAGAAGTTCACATTTCATTCGACCAATAAATCACGTCACTTTGGCATTCTTTCCCCACCTAAGAATCTAATATCCGGCGAATTACAGCCGATATGTTGTAAAAGCGCGCGAAGAGTTCCGGCAAACGTTTCCGGATTTTTTTCGCCAGGAACAAGTTACTGCGAGATCGAAGCGAGTGAACGAATCATGGCATGGATTGACGCCGGGGAATCGCCGCTCAGTGGTGGTGGCGGGGTTCTTGTGGGGCGCCTGCGTGCTGACGGGCTTCGCGGTCCTCGGCGCAGAACAATTCACGCCCGTGCCGGCGACCACGCTCGCGACCGCCTTCCCGCGCGACACCAAACTCGCGCTCGCCGCGGACAAACCCACGCTGCTGCTCTTCCTGCATCCGCACTGCCCGTGCAGCCGCTCGACGCTGAACGAGCTCGAAAAACTCCAGATCCAAACGCAGGACAAAATCGCCGTCACCATCGTCTTCACCATCCCGCCCGGAACGCCGGCCGGCTGGGAAAAGGGCGAGCTGCTGGACCGCGCCCACAAGATTTCCGGCGCGCAGGTGTGCCTCGATCAAGACGGCCTCGACGCGCGGCGCTTCGGCGTCGCCGGCTCGGGCCACGTGCTGCTCTTCGCGCCCACCGGCAAGCTCCTGTTCAGCGGCGGCATCACCGCCGCGCGCGGCGAGGACGGCGACAACCCTGGCGAGGACGCCGTGGCTGATCTCGTCCTCCACGGCCGCGCCGACTTCACCCGCACACCTGTCTTCGGTTGCCAGCTCTTATGACCGCCCTGCCCACCAAGTTCCTGAAGCGCGGCGTACTCGACCTCTCCGAGTTCGAGGCCGCGAAGCACCAGCCCGCGAACCTCGCCGACGTTGCCGCCCAACGCTACGACGAGCACTCCCAGCGCGTCTGGAAGCGCACCGACCACCTCTTTGCCGTCATCCTCGTGCTGCAATGGCTCGCCGGCATCGCCGTCGCGCTTTGGATCACCCCGCGCACGTGGATCGGCGCCACCAGCACCGTGCACCTGCACGTCCTCGCGGCGATCTTCCTCGGCGGCGCCATCGCGGCCTTCCCCGTCGCGCTCGCCCTCCTGATGCCCGGCGCGGCGGTCACCCGCCACGTCATCGCCATCGCGCAGATGCTCACCTCGTGCCTGCTCATTCACCTCACCGGCGGCCGGATCGAGACCCACTTCCACATCTTCGGCTCGCTCGCCTTCCTCGCCTTCTACCGCGACTGGCGCGTGCTCGTGACCGCCACCGTCGTCGTCGGCATCGACCACTTCCTGCGCGGCGAATACTGGCCGCAATCGGTCTTCGGCATCACCACCGTCGATCACTTCCGCTGGATGGAGCACGCCGGCTGGGTCGTCTTCGAGGATATTTTCCTCATCATCATGTGCGCGCAAAGCGTCCAGGAAATGCACAAGATCGCCCTGCGCCAGGCCGAGATGGAACTCACCAACGAGCGTATCGAGCTCGCCGTCATCGAGCGCACCAAGGCCCTCGACCTCGCCAACAACGACCTCCTCAAGGCCAAGGAAGAAGCCGACGCGGCCAACGTCGCCAAGTCCTCCTTCCTCGCCAACATGAGCCATGAAATCCGCACGCCCATGAACGGCGTCATCGGCATGACCGGCCTCCTCCTCGACACCAAGCTCGACCCCGAGCAGGCCAGCTTCGTCGAGACCATCCGCACCAGCGGCGACAACCTGCTCACCATCATCAACGAGATCCTCGATTTCTCCAAGATCGAGTCCGGCGCCCTCGAGCTCGAGCACGTCGACTTCGACCTCGTCCCCAGCCTCGAGGAAGTCCTCGATCTCTTCGGCCCCCGTTCTGCGGAAAAGGAAATCGACCTCGCCTACCTCTACGACTCGCGCGCGCCCTCCGCCGTCATGGGCGATCCCGCCCGCCTGCGCCAGATCCTCATCAACCTCGTCGGCAACGCCGTCAAGTTCACCGACAAGGGCGAAGTCGTCGTCGAGGTTTTCTGCGAGCCCGTCGCGCGCGACGCCGTCCCCATCGACAACCCCTACCTCGCCGAGCTCGACAAAGGCGCGCACGAGGCGCAGGACTGGGTCTGCCTCAAGTTCCAGGTGCGCGACTCCGGCGGCGGCATTCCCGCCGACCGCCTCAACCGCCTGTTCAAGCCCTTCAGCCAGGTCGACGCCACCATCACGCGCCGCCACGGCGGCACCGGCCTCGGCCTCGTCATCGCCAAGCGCCTCGTCGACACGATGGGCGGCAAAATCTGGGTCGAAAGCAGCACCGGCAAGGGCACCTCGTTCTTCTTCACCGTCTACACCAAGGCCACCACTTCGCGCCGCCGCGTCAACTTCCTCACCTCCTCCGCGCTGCTCAAGGACCGCCGCCTGCTCGTGGTCGACGACGGCGAAATCAACCGCCACATCCTCCAGCTCCAGTCCGAGCGCTGGGGCATGCACACCCACTGCATCGCCGATCCCGCCAAGGCGCTCACCTACCTCAACGGTGCGCCGCAACTCGACGTCGCCATCCTCGACCTCCAGATGCCCGGCATGGACGGCTGCATGCTCGCTCGCCAAATCCGCGCCATCGATCACTACCGCGACCTGCCGCTCATCCTCCTCAGCTCCTCGCTCCCGTCGAAAAGCACCGGCACCGACCCCGGGGACGAGTTCGCCGTGCGCCTGATGAAGCCCATCAAGCAGGCTGATCTCTTCAACGCGCTTACCACTGCGCTCGGCAACATCAAGACCGTCACCAGGTCGGTGCGCTCCGCGAAAGTCTTCGACCACACCCTCGCCGACCGCTGCCCGCTGCGCATCCTTCTAGTCGAGGACAACCTCGTGAACCAGAAGGTCGCCAGCCGCATCCTCCTCCAGTTCGGTTACATCGTCGACGTCGTCGCCGACGGCCAGCAGGCCCTCGATAGCGTCATGCAGAAAACGTACGACGTCGTTTTCATGGACGTGCAGATGCCGGTCATGAGCGGCCTCGAGGCCACCGAGATCATCTGCAAGAGCTACCCCCGCGAAAGGCGCCCGCTCATCGTGGCCATGACCGCCAACGCGATGAAGGAAGACGAGGACGCCTGCCGCGCCGCCGGCATGGACGACTACCTCAGCAAACCCATCCGCCCCGAGTCCCTCAAGGCCGCGTTGGAACGCGCCGCCCTCCAACGCGGCGGGACGCTCGGGGAGTAGCGCGGTAGCCCGCGACCTCCGGGCGCGGGGCGAGATGGCGTACGCAAGCTCGATGAGTGCCCTTTCATTGGAGGGACGGGCTCCTGCCCGTCCGTAACAGCCGGCATGAGGGAAGACCCACTCACGACCGATGGTTTCAATTGCGAAAGTGCGGCTCCACAAATTGCGGCGTCCATCCCAAAGGCGACGCGTGACGGACGGGCAGGAGCCCGTCCCTCCAAGATTTCTCTGCGCCTCCGTCCGAACCTCTGCCTCTTTAGTCCTCCGCGCGAAACCTACCGCTAAGCCTTCGGCGTCGTAATCCCGCGCTGCTTCATGTACTTCCCGCCGCGGTCGGCGTAGGAGACTTCGCAGACCTCGTCGCCGCCGAAGAACAGCACCTGCGCCAAACCTTCGTTGGCGTAGATGCGCGCCGGCAACGGCGTCGTGTTGGAAATCTCCAGCGTCACGTGGCCCTCCCATTCCGGCTCGAAAGGCGTCACGTTCACGATGATCCCGCAGCGCGCATAGGTCGATTTGCCGAGGCAAATCGTGATCACGTCGCGCGGGATGCGGAAATATTCCACGCTCCGCGCCAGCGCGAACGAATTGGGCGGCACGATGCAGATGTCCGTCTCCATGTGGACGAACGATTTGTCATCGAACGCCTTCGGGTCCACCACCGTGTTGAACACGTTCGTGAAAACCTTGAACTCGTTGGACACGCGCAGGTCATAGCCGTAGCTCGAAAGCCCGTAGCTGATGATCGACTTGCCCTCATCCGTCTTTCGCACCTGCGTCGGCGAAAACGGCTCGATCATCGCTTCCTTCTGCGCCATGCGGCGAATCCAACCATCCGATTTGATACCCATAAAATTTTTCTGTTATCGAATTTTCACACGGAGACCCGGAGGACACGGAGAAGAAGAATTTTAAAATCCTCCGTGTTCTCCGTGCCTCCGTGTGAACTCCTCTGCCTTTTCCTCTGCAGTCCTCCGTGCGAAACTTCTGCAGTTATTGGCAGGACTCGCAGATCGTCCCGTTCCGCATCGCCTCAATCGAGCAGGCGCTCGGCACCGGCGCCGCGACCGGCTCCACTTCCACCTTGCGGCGCTCGCGGTTGCCCGAGTCGATACCCGAGCGATTGATGATGCGCAGATAATAGGTCGTCTTCAGCCCGCGCTCCCACGCCTCGCGGTACATGAACGACGCGGCGCGCGCATCATTCTCCGCCAGGAACAGGTTCACCGACTGCGACTGGTCGAGCCACTTCTGGCGCGCCGCGGCGCATTGCAGCAGCCACGTCGGCTCGATCTCAAACGCCGTCTTGTAGAGGCGCTTGATCTCCTCGGGAACCCGCTCGATGCCCTGGATGGAGCCATCGAAGTACTTCAGGTCGGAGAGCATCTCGTCGTCCCACATCCCGAGCGCCATCAGTTCCTTCACCAGGAAATCATTCGTGCGCACGAACTCGCCCGAGAGATTCGACTTGGTGTGAATATGCTTGTAGCTCGGCTCGATGCACGGCGTGCAGCCCATGATGTTCGAGATCGTCGCCGTCGGCGCGATCGCGAGGCAGTTCGAGTTGCGCATGCCCTGCTGGCGGATTTTTTCGCGCAGGCCGTTCCAGTCCAGCCGGCTCTTGCGGTCCACCAGCACCGGCATGCCGCGCTCCTGCTCCAGCATGTTCAGCGTGTCGAGCGGCATCAGGCCGCGATCCCACTTCGAGCCCGGGAACGACGGATAACGTCCGCGCTCCGCGGCGAGATCGGCCGAGGCCTGGTACGCGTAGAACGCCACCGCCTCCATGATCTCATCGTTGAAATCGACCGCCTCGGGCGAGTCGAACGCGATGCGCTTCGTATAGAGCGCATCCTGCAGGCCCATCACGCCCAGGCCGACGGGACGATGCCGCGTGTTCGCGCGCTTGGCCGCCTCGGCCGGGTAGTAATTAATGTCGATCACGTTGTCGAGCATCCGCATGACCACGCGGATCGTCGCCTGCAGTTTCTCGTGATCGATCGAGCCGTCCTCCTTCAGGTGGTTCGGCAGGTTGATCGACGCGAGGTTGCAGACCGCGACCTCCTCCATGCTCGTGTTGAGCGTGATCTCGGTGCAGAGATTCGAGTTGTGGATGACGCCCACGTGGTCCTGCGGCGAGCGCAGGTTGCACGGGTCCTTGAAGGTGATCCACGGATGGCCGGTCTCGAAGAGCGCCTCGATCATCTTCTTCCACAGCGCGAGCACGCGAATCTTGCGCGAGAAGATTTTGCCCTCCTCGGCCAGCTTCTCGTACTCGAGATAACGCGCCTCGAATTTCGCGCCGTAAATCTCCGGCAGGTCCGGCACCTCGTTCGTGCGGAACAGCGTCCACGACGCATCCTTCGGCAGGCGGCCCTCGGAAATATCGCGCAGG
>Ga0302320_10017618_pt1 | contig 14480 bp, 13 predicted proteins | sample Bog_T0_3_FD_202130 | JGI IMG/M metagenome (GOLD analysis project Ga0302320, IMG submission 202130) | Peat permafrost microbial communities from Stordalen Mire near Abisko, Sweden - Bog_T0_3 | ecosystem: Environmental > Terrestrial > Soil > Wetlands > Peat | place: Sweden: Abisko, Stordalen Mire...
AAAATTGCCAAAAGCAACACCAACAGGAACAGCGCCAGCCAGCGCGTCACGCGCGAACGCAAATGGTGCAGCACGCCGTTCATAGCAGTCCCTCCTGGCGGCGCAGCCACCATTCCAGACTCAGCAGGCCCACCACTCCCGCCAGCACCCACCAGCGATCCCAGACCGGTTGTTCGCGGTGCGACAGTTCCCGCCGCTCCTGCCAGCGTTGCACGACGCCGGCCATCCGGGGCACGTCGGACAGGGTAATGACCGCGCCGCCCGAGGTTTCCGCCAGCAGCCGCATCGTGTCCGGATCGGCGGAAAGCTCGCGATTCTCCACCGACGCGCTCACGACTTCAACGGTTTCCGACAACTGAGCCGGCTTTCCGATATTATTGACAAGAGTAACCTGGTAGGTTCCCGGCGGGAACTGGCCGGCCTCGGCCACGAACGAATCGCCGCGCGGGCGCGGTTCCACCTCCGTTCTTCCGCCTGGGCCGCTGATGGTCAGTCGCGGACGGTAAAGCGCGGGATCAAGGTTGCGGGTCGAGATGAGAAAACGCATCGGGTCTTCGCTGGAATAATAGCGCCGGGCGCTGGTCAGCGCCGTGTCGGCGCCGGGCAGGAACTGGTTGCCGGCCAGGAGCCATTGCAAAAGCGAAACCCAGAATCTTTGATAGGCCGCCTCGCTCTCCTCCTGGCCGGTTTCGCGGAAGGACCAGCGCCACAATCCGCCGGCATTCAGACTGAGCGCCTTGCCCTGGCCGTAACGTTGATAGGCGACGAGGATCGGCCCGTCCTGTTCGAGGGCATTGGCCAGCACGACCGCCAGCGGCTTTTCGCCGAGTGTAACGCTGGCCTGATCCAGCGCGGGAAGCTTGTCCAGCAGTTCTTCGAGAGTCCCGGCCGCGCCAAGGTCAAATATAGGATTGTCGCGGCCAGCCTCGGTGGGCCGCAATTTCACCGCGCCGGCCGCGCCGTTGCCCCAGGCCACCGGCTCGAATTTCGCCAGCGCCGGAAACCGCCCGCCGTAAGCCTTGCCCCGCGCAAAGACCAGGCTGCCCCCGCGTCGCGACACATAATCCGTCAGCAATGCTTCCGTGTTGTTGTCAAAAAAAGAATCCACATCGCGCCCGAGCACGATCACGTCATACGCATTCATCGCCGCGGCGGTGCGCGGGAACAAGTCCTGTTCACTGCGCATTTCGCCGTTGGTCGCGGAAAGGATGGCGACATGACGTTGCGCGTTCAGGCGATAAACCGCGGTCAGGTCCACCTTGGGATTGCGCTTGAGTGATTGCACCAAAAACTTCGTGTCCCACGACGGCTCCCCTTCGGCCACGAGCACGCGCACCTGCCGTCCCACGGGACGGAGGAAAACCGCGCGTTCGTTGTTGGCCGTGTCGGCTTCGTCCGGTTCCGGCGGAACTCGAAAGACGTAGCGCTGCTCCCCTTCCTCCGGCGCGGCGACGGTCATCGAAACTTTCATCGCTCCGCTCGCGTCCGGCGTGACCTCTTTGCTGGCGATCACTTTGTCATCCTTGAGGAGTTCCACCGTGAAACTGCGATTCGGGTAACCCGCCTCGCGCAAAGTGGCGGTCAATTGCACCTCGGCCCCGCTGAATGCCAGCGCCTCGGACGCCGCCGTCTCGATCCACAAATCATGCCGCGGCACCGCCCCGCCCATCGTGCAAGTCCAAAGCGGGACCGACTTCGCCAGCGCCAGTTGGGCGGCATCGGCCGCGCCCGGTTTGGTGGCCCGCCCATCCGAGATAAGAAGCACCCCCGCCTGCGCCTTCTCTTCTCCTAATTCCGAGACCGCGCCGATCACAGCCGCGCCGATGTCGGTGGCGTCGCCTTTTGGAATTTCGCCGGCAAGACGGACCAGATCGGCCGGACGCGCGTCCCGGTCAAAACGGCGCACGTCCAGAACGAAATCCTGGTTGAGCGCGGCAAGGGTGGAAGCGTTGGTCAGGATGTGCATGGCCGCGCCCAGACGGGATTTGCCGGCGGCATCGCGCACGGCCATGCTGGCCGATGTGTCAATCAAAACAATCAGCTTCGGCTTGCCCGTTTTCTCGCGCGGCAGGAGCGCCTGCGGATTGAGCATCACCAGGAGCAACGCACCCACCGCCAACGCCCGCAACACCAGCGGTCCGGCCCCCCGGCCTTCCCGCCAGCGCCGCCACGCCGCCAGCGCCAGCAAACCGAGCGCGACCGCGGCGATCATGCGGACACTCCAAGGCGGGGCGAGCAGCCAGTTCATTCCACCTCCCAAAATAGGTAGGAGCCGACGTAAGGAGGCTCTAATTTCTCCGGTCGGGCGCCGTCAAACAATATCAGAGCCCCCTTACGTCGGCTCCTACAGGTATTGAATTGGGTTGAATTCCGCCTCATCGCACCGCCTCCTGTTCGATGACGGCTGTCTTGCGCGTTATCGAACTTCTGATTTCCGGGCGAAGGTGGTCCACGGCGGCACGGCGCGGTCTGCGCCAGACCGAGAGGAGCACCATTTCCAATGCGAGCAGAGCAGCGGCGATTCCGGCCAGTTGCGGCCAGAGTTGACGCGTTTTTCCAGCTGTCAACAAATCATCTTCATCCCGTGCCACCGTGACGGCGGTTCCGGGGCCGCTTTTCAAATTCTCCAGCGCGATGGGACGGGTGTCGGTCTCGCGCGGGTCCACGTTGACCACGGCGTGCGCGATCACTACGTCCCCTTGCCGGACGACGTAATCTCCTGGCAAAGCGGCCGGCGGAAGAGCCAGCCGGGTGATGCGCCCGCTGGACACGACCTGCGCGTCCAGGAGGTGCCCCTGCGGATCGCTCACCGTGATCGTCCCTTCGCTTTTGGTGGGAACATTGAGCGTCCAAGCCACGCCGGGCGTCACGGCTTGTTCATCGGTGGAACGCCGCAATTGGCGCAACAATTCATGCAGCATCGCCGGGAACAGCGGATGGCCGATGAAATCGCCACTGTCGGGCGTCAGCGGTAAATTGACGTAAACGGCGGCGCCCAGGCCTTCGGCGTTCAGCGCCACGGCCGGCGAGCCATCCGCGTAGGAAAACAAAACATCATTCTGCCGGCTCTGCACCAACTGACACTGAAAGTGCCGGTGAAATCGCAATCCCGCGAGGTCTTCCCCGTCGCCTTCCTGAAAGAGCTTTTGCGGGCCGGCCGTGATGCCGTCCCCCGCTTCTGAAGTCACCGTGCGGACGAGGCGGAACGGCGGATCGTACGAAGGCGCCAGGAGTTGCGCCGCCGTCGGACCGTCCAGAAAGACCATCAGGCGGGCTCCTTCCTTGACCCGGCGCGAAATGATTTCGACCGCTTCGCCCGACAGCGTCGCCGGGGCCGCCAGCACAAAAACATCCGCCGTTTCCAAAACCCCGCGGTCGGCGTCCTGGCTCTGGCGCCGGATCACCGTCAATCCCGGCGCGGCCTCCGGGGAGGGTGCCAGCGCGCGGCTGAGATAGAACGCGGCGCTCTGCTGGTCGGATTCGTCGGCATCGCTGACAAGAAGAATTCTCAGCGCCGGGCTGACCCGCGCCAACAGGTAACGCGTGTTGTCCTCCACCAGATCGTCCGGCGGCAGCGAGAGCGTGCCGACCAAGGACCCGACGCGCGGCACCGAGACATTGAAGACCGCCTCCGCCGTGCCCAAGGCCGGGACCGTCACGCGCGTTTCGTGGGTAAAGTCTCCCAGCTCCAGGCGAACGCTCTCTTCGCGCGGCCGGGCGGTGGCATTGAATAGCGTACCCGCCACTTCCAAAGGCTCGCCCATGACCGGTTCAGCCGGGGATAACCGGGCCGCCGTAATGCCGACATTTTCCACCGCTGCGCCTGACACCGGACGCAGATGGCAAACCACCCCGCCGGGCAATTCCCGCAGCGGTACCCAGTTGGATTTCTGGAAGTCGCTGAAAACATAGATCGTCCCGGGTCCGTTCAACATTTTCGCGGCCAACGCCAGCGCGGCGGCAGGATCGCCGTACTCAAAAGTCGCCTGGGCCTTCACCAGCGCCTCATGCAAGGCCGGGATGTTCCGCGAAAGCGCGGGCAGCAAGGCGCGCGGCCTGACGCCTTCGAGAATCACGGCTGCTTCCGCGCCCGAGTCCAGTCCGCGCAGGACGTCCGCCGCCTCGGCCTGGGCCCGCGCAAACAGCGGCACGCCCTGGTCCACCGCGCGCATGGAAAGCGATGCGTCAAGCACAATGGCAAACCGCGCGCCGGCGGCTGTCCCCGCCACGGCGCCCGCCGGTTTGAAGAACGGCCGCGCGAACAACAACGCCAGCGCCAGCACCGCCAGCGTCCGGATGGTCAGGAGCACAATCGTGCGCAAACGATGCAGGGTTTGTTGTCCGGCGCAGGCTTCGAGGAGAAATTGATAAGGCGGGAACGCGATGCGCCGCGGGCGGGCGCGCGTCAGGAAATGAATCAGCACCGGCAGCGCCGCGGCGGCGAGGCCGGCCAGCATCCAGGGATGGACGAAAGAGGGCCAGTTCATCGTGTTCGCGCGCGGGCCAGGAAGCAGTTCCGCAGAAACTGGCAGGGATCATCGGTTGTTTTCGCGAGATACCAGTCGCTGCCGCGGGCCTGGCAGTTGGCTTTGATTTCGGTGAGGAACGCCTCAAATCGCTGGCGATAAAGCGTCCGCACCACGTCCGGTTCCGCATTAAAGTGGCCCGATCCTTCCGTCTCCACAAACCGCGCCGAAACCACTTCGGGAAGTTCCAGTTCCTCGGGATGCGCCACCTGGAAAAGCATCACGTCAAACCGCGAGCGGCGGAACAAATCCACCGCCTTCCAGAAGCGCTCATCCACGCCGAGAAAATCGCTGAACACCGCCAGAATGCCCCGCCGGCGGGTCTGCTTGAAAACCTGTTCGAGACACGCCCCCAGGTCGGTCCGGCCCTGGGCGCGCGCGCGGTCCAATCGGTCCAGCATACGATTCATTTGTGCCCACGACGCCGCGGCGGGAAGGTGGCTGTGCAAACGGTCATCCGCCAGGGAAAGGCCCGCCTCGTCGCCTTCGCGCAACACCAGGTAGCCGAGCGCCGCGGCCAGGCGGGAGGCGTGTTCGAGTTTCGAGGCCGTGCGGATGACGGCGCCCTCGAATTGCATCGAGCCGCTCTTGTCCACCACCATGTAAGTCAGCAGATTCCGCTCGGCGTCGTAGAGACGCACGTAATGCCGGTCGGTCCGCGCAAACACCTTCCAATCCACCAGCCGGATGTCATCGCCCTCGGAATACTCGCGGTAATCGGCAAATTCAACCGCCGTTCCGCGAAAATGCGATTTATGGGGTCCGGCGTAAGTCCCTTCCGCCGCGCCGCGGGGCTGCAGCCGCACCTGCCGCAACGCCTCCATCGCGGCGAGGTCGAGGTAGCGATGTTGCAGCGCAGCCACAGGTCTCAGCCTCCGCCGGGTGCGCGCACGTTCTCCAACAAATGTTTGACAATCGCATCGCTTTCGATGCCCTCGCCCAGCGCGTTGTAATTGGGAATGAGGCGATGCCGCAGCACGGGGGGAGCCATGCGCCGAAGGTCCGCCGTTTCCGGAGTCGGCCGCCCGTCCAGCAAGGCGCAGGCCTTGGCCGCCGTGACCAGGTGTTGCGTGGCGCGCGGTCCCGCTCCCCAGGCGACATAGCGTTTCACATAATCATCCGCGCCGTTGCCCTTGGGCCGGCTCGATGACGTCAACGCCACCGCCTGTTCCAGCACCGGGCGCGAAACCGGCATCTGATCCACGATTTGCGTGAATTTTCGGAAATCCTCCTTTTTCGCCAAGGGCGCGAAGCCGTCCCACTTCGCCCGGAGCGAACGCCCCGCAATCTCCACCTCGTCGGCGTGCGCCGGATAATCCACATGGATGCTGAACATGAAGCGGTCGAGTTGGGCTTCGGGCAAGGGATAGGTTCCTTCCTGCTCGATGGGATTCTGTGTCGCCACCACGATGAAAGGCGCTTCGAGGCGGTAGGTCTTGCCGTTCACCGTGACCGCCAGTTCCTGCATGGCTTCCAGCAGCGCCGCCTGCGTTTTCGGCGGCGTGCGGTTGATTTCATCCGCCAGAATCAAATTGGCAAACACCGGCCCGCGATGAAAGACCAGGTCGCGCCGCCGTCCGCTCTCGTCGCTCTGCAGAATCTCCGTGCCGGTGATGTCCGCCGGCATGAGGTCCGGCGTGAATTGGATGCGGCGAAAATCCCAGCCGAGCAAATCGGCCAGCGCCTTCACCATCATGGTCTTGGCCAGGCCGGGAACGCCGATGACCAGCATGTGGCCGCCGCAAAGCAGCCCCGTGAGGAGCAAACGGACGACCTCGTGCTGGCCGACGAGGACGGTGGCCATTTGTTTTTGGAGGGATTGGCAGCATTCACGAAGATGCGCCACGTCGTTTTCCGCTTGTTGCATTTCACTTGGGTTCATGCACCGCCTTTGATTGAGAGTGTGCCCAGTTTGTAGCACCACTCCCCTGCAATGTCAACCTAACGCCGGGAAGTTGTTGAAATGGATTCGGTGGCGTGGATGAGGCTGTAATCCACGGCCAGCGAGTTGTCACCGATCTCGCGGTAAACCTCGACGAATTTGTGGTTTAAGCGAAGGTCTTTCCAGGTGTAATTGTGGCTGCTTTGCACCGGCGCCGGAATAACAGTGTCAATACAAACAATGGAGGCGGTGAAGCGGTAGTCATCACGTTCCATGTCCGCCAGCGCCACCCCGTGCAGCGGACTGTGCTCGTCGATGATGTGGCGGATGGTGATGACGGCGGGGAAGAGGATCAAACGGTCGAATTGCAGGTTGAGCGGATAAAAGCGCCGCATCACTTCGCCTTCCTTGGTCAGTTCGTTGCGCATCAGGATGATGCGGAATTCGGCTTCGGCCATGGATTGGTCGCGCAAGTTGGCCACGCGATACATTAGCGCCGGCTTCCCGTCGAAGGGCGAGAGAACCAGCGGCTCGCTGAAAACAATCCGGGCGACCGGCCGGGAGAAGCGAATGAAAATCAGGCCGGTGACGATGGCCATGCCGAACATCCCGACGATGATCTCAATGGTTGCAACCACGTGTCCGAACATGGTTTCCGGATACATGTGCCCGTAACCCACCGTGGCCAGCGTCTCGACACTGAAGAAAAACGAATCCGCCCAGGCATTCGATTCATTGCCGGCGATGCAGCCCGGGCTCAAATGATAACAAAGCGAGAATAGGAGGTTGATGCCCAGATAAAGTCCGGCGACGCAGGCCGAAAACTGCGGCCAGGTCAAGGTCAGCAGCCAATGATAGGCGTCGCGGCCTTCCCAGGACTTGGCATTTACTTTGTGAAACTTGACCTGACCGATGCTGGCGGCTTGGCGTTTCATTGGCGGGGCTGGGTCATTAAGTGGCGCGGTTGGAGGCTTGTGCTCCTTCCATCATGGCCCAGGTGAAACCAGTTCCCTTTTTCTGGACGATGACCGTTTCCGCATGGCGGTGAACGTCGGGGCTGACCGGTCTTCTTTTCGTATTCACGCGCGCTAATATGGTTGAGGAGCCGCTTTTGAACAAGCAGGCACTATTTGGCAACCACCGGAACGCAAGTGACGCTCAATGAATCCCCCGCCAATGCCGGGAAGTTTTCTGATCGACTACGAGGCCGCGTTGCGCTTGATTTCACCCGATGAACACGCCTGCGAAATTTGCGGCTCCGGATCTCTGCCGATTCGGGCAACAATTATTGACTGCGGTGGGGCTGGCGGCGGACCGGGCCTCCGTCGTCGCCGAAGTATTGCTCGAAGGCGACTTGCTCGGTCACACCACCCACGGCTTGGCCTTGCTGCCGGCGTATCTTCAAGCCCTGGAAGAAGGTTCGATGGAGAAGCTTGGTGAACCGGCGGTCGTCGCCGACCACGCAACGTCACTGATGTGGGATGGCCGGTATCTGCCCGGACCCTGGCTGGTACGTAAAGCCATTGCTGCCGCCCAGGCGCGACTGGCCAATGCCCCGGTGGCTACCGTTGTAATACGTCGCAGTCACCATCTCGGCTGTCTTCAGGCTTACTTGAAACCAGTCACTGATGCTGGATATCTCATTCTCCTGTCGTGCTCCGATCCGGCGAACCGCACAGTCACCCCGCACGGTGGGATTGCCGGGCGTTTCAGTCCCGATCCCCTTGCGGCCGGTATTCCTACGGCGGCAGCGCCGATTCTGATGGACAACAGCATGTCCACCACGGCCAACGCCGTTTGCAAACGCCTGGTGGCGGCTGGCCAACGAGCCCCAGGCCCGTGGCTGGTGGATTGCGCCGGTCAACCCACCGACGATCCCACCGTAATCTTCGACGGAAAGGGCGGAGCGCTGCTGCCTTTGGGCGGAATGGACCTCGGCCACAAGGGATTTGGACTGGCGCTCCTGGTGGAAGCCCTTACCAATGCCCTGGGAGGGGGCGGTCGGGCGGACGGTGAAACCCGCTGGGGCGCATCGGTTTTTCTTCAACTCATCAATCCGGGTGCGTTTGGCGGAAGCGGTTCGTTTCTGCGCGAGACGACTTTTCTGGCGGACTCCTGCCGCCAATCGCCGGTGGCGCCGGGCAAACCGCCGGTCCGGTTGCCGGGAGAAGGCGCCCTGGCGCGTCGCGCCAGCCAGATCGATGGCGGGGTCGAATTGCATCCGGCGATTTTGCCGGCACTGACACCATGGGCGGAAAAACTGAAGGTCAGCCTTCCCGCCAGCGTAGGAACTCCCCATTTCCAGCCTGCAGAGCCGTAACCCGCAGGCCCGAACGCGGTGATAGCCAAAGGGCTCCAAGCCGGAAAATGGGTGACCTTTATGGGCGGGCGACACTGTCACTGGGCGTGCCAGAAGGCCAAAGACGGAGATCCGTGCCCCGATAAATATTACAATACCATTAACCTCTTCACGATCACGTGCTCAGCAACCTTTCCCCGACGCTACTTGTCTCCAACCATCGTAATCGTCAATGGATTTGAAACCACCGCCAAACGCACGTTCAAATCGTTCGGCATCGTGATGTCCCCCGTGGCCGTGATCGTATAATTACCCGCCTCATCGAACCGGCAAAGCTCGCTTAAATGAAGCGTCAACGGGTAACCCGGCGAATGGGCCGCCAAATCTTGACTTCCCGGTATCTGCCCTCTTTGGGTGGGCGGAATGCGCGAATCTTGGTTGAGCGCCCGTGCCGTGATACGTTTTCCCGACGGGCTGACGATCAAAAAGGAATATCCATCCTCATATTCCGTAGTCAATGCGGTTTGAAACATCCGGGAAAGCCGCACGTCCGGTGATATGTTCGTCAGGATAATCGTCAATAATACCGGATCATTGATTTTGAGGGTGGTGTCATCGGTTTTGACCCCGATCGACATTCGGACATTATTGGTCGCCGGGCCCCAAAGATTGCCGGCCAGCTCCCCGCCAGGGCATTGGCCGATGGCCAGCCACATCACCACGAATATTAGGGTCGTCCGCATGATGTATCACCAATTCTCGGCACATTCCGGATCTTTGCAAGATTTTTGAGGGTTTAAACCATCGGTTTTTGACATCCAGAATATCCCGGCGAGAGGGCGACATACCCCTCTCCCTTGGGGGTCTGGAGGCGTCAGGGCGTCAACCTTGTTATCCATCAAGGACTTAACTTGGGTTCGAGGCGTCAGGGCTGACGGCAGGAAGCGTCAGAGAGCCGTCAGGAATTGCCAGGCGGGATGGCGACATGCCTCATCCCCAGCGGGCGGGCGACACTGTTACCGCGTGTGCCGGAAGGTCAAAAACGGAGATCGGTGCTCCGAGAAACATTACAATACCATTAACTGACGCATTAACGAGCAGGCGCGGAGGAAAAATCGTCGCAAAACTTTACGCGGCCGGGCCAACCAAAAATTGAACAGAAGCTAACAAAGGAAACGAAGAAATGCCAAAGACAAGACCCTCTGGCAGAAAAATTCTGCTAAAAAGAGGCTTTTCGAAATTGCAGTCCTAATGCCGGAAAGGGAAGAGGTTGAACAGGAGGAAACGGAGGGAATTGAGACGGACCGTCCGCCTTTTTGAGAGCGCGCCAGAAGGCCGCGGATGGGGATCTATTACCATACCATGTTATCTTTACGTTCCCTTCCACCCCTGCCTCGATGCAAAGTTGTGTCAATAGTGAGGACTGACACCTGCTCCGGGAGGGCGCAGCGTGGCGGAGGCGCAACCAAAACCGTTGAACAGAAGGTAACAGAAGAGGCAATTGTCGGCCGTCAGAAAAGGCGAAATGTCAGGGGAATGTTCGTCAAGGGAATGGAGAGATTCTTTTGATTCCCCTGCCAAACATTCCCCTGATTTAGAGTTTCAACCAGCGTTTGAGCGCGGCTTCCACATCGCTTATGACGCGAGCATCAAATCTTCCTGGGGCTTTGCGGACGAATTCGGTGAACTTCACCGGCTGGATGCTCTGGACGTTAAGACTCATCGGCCAGCGCGTTGCGGCGGGCGGCGGGGCTCAGAACCTCATCCTCCGGGCTGTCGGCCTGGACAGGAAACGGGATGCCCCGGCGCTTGATGATCTGTTTGTAATAGAGTTCCAATGCGGCCCGTGGTTTCAGCCCGATCTCTTCCAAGACGGCTTCCGCCTGGCGTTTCAGTTCCGGGTCAATCCGGCTTTTGGCGACGGCGCTCACGGGCTCAACGTGGCCCGGACGCGGCCTTTTGTCAAAGCGCCTGGCGGGCCGATTTTTGAACAGGCCGCGAGGGCCAAAGATTGCGCAGATGAAAACAAAAATGTCAGGCGAATGTTTGTCAAGGGAATGGAGAGCGACCGTCCGCCTTTTTCAGGAGGCTCCCGCGCGTGCCAGAAGGCCAAAGACGGAGATCGGTGCCACGATAAATATTACCATACCATACACCCCTTCACGACCCGTTCAAAAAATGTGACGCTTGTTTAATGTCAAAAATACCACACATGCTATGGGTTGGCCCCATTTTTGAATGGATTTACCGGACGATTTTTTCTTGGGGTTGCGTGGGTGTTCTTAATTTGCTTAAATGCAATGGCGCAATATGATCAGTTCGCCTCGCGCACGAGAGCTGTCGCCGAGGTACGAAGTGCCGTTTGTTTTATTCATCAAATGAGATTTGCTAGTCCATTACGTTATCCGGGTGGAAAAGCCTGTTTGACCGGTTTTCTGACGGACGTGATTGAGAAGAACAATCTGCGTGGGAGCACTTATTACGAACCTTACGCCGGTGGCGCGGGTGCGGCTTTGAGCTTGCTGCGGGATGGTGTGGTGTCCCAAATTCACATCAATGATGCGGATGAGCGGGTGAATGCATTTTGGGTCTCCGCCCTGTGCGAAAGCGAGCGATTTGTCGATCAGATACTGTCCACTCCGCTGACCATGGACGAATGGTATCGGCAACGAAAAGTTTGCGCCAATCCTAAATCGCACCGTCGCTTTGATGTGGGCTTCGCCGCGTTCTTCATGAACCGGTGCAACCGTTCCGGTGTTTTAACCGGCGCGGGGCCAATCGGAGGACTGGAACAAAAGGGCGAATGGAAACTGGATGTGCGTTTCAGCCGGGAGCCGCTGGCGGAGCGAATCCTGAAACTATCCCGCCTCCGGGAGCAAATCCACATTACCCGGCTTGACGCGATAGAGTTTCTCAAATACGCCTTGCCGCTCGGCGGAAACCGGAAAAAAGTTTTTGTCTATTTGGATCCGCCCTACGTTAACAAGGGCCAACGGCTGTATCTCAATTCCTACGAGAATAAAGATCACGCGCAACTTGCCCGCTACATCAAGGGTCAGCGCTCTCTGCCATGGATCATGTCTTACGACGACACCAAGGTGGTGCGCGAACTTTATTGCGACCAGCAATTAACCTCCCTGCCAATTCAATATTCGTTACAAACGAAGCGTAGCGCCAAGGAACTGATCATCGCGCCCCTCCGGCTGACGCTGCCCAGCGCCTGCCAGCTTCAAGGGAAAGAAGCCATCCTGACAACTGAAAGCTGAAAATCATGAGCACCAATTCCGTTGCCGAGCCGATCGAGGTCGCAAAACTGCGCTTTGACCATCTCAATCCGCGTCTGGCCGAATATGGAATCACCGCGACCACCAAGGACGAGGACATTCTAAAGATTTTATGGGACGCGATGGATGTGCGCGAACTAGTGCAATCCATTTCCGCCAGCGGTTATTTTCCGCATGAGCCGATCATCGTGGCAGAGGAAGCCGGCAAATACGTGGTTATTGAAGGGAACCGGCGACTGGCGGCGGTCAAGGTGCTGCTGGCAGATAATGTGGCCAAGGAGAACGGATGGGAGATTCCGAAACTGTCCGCCGAAGCGCTGGAAAAGCTAAAAAAATTACCCGCCATATTTTCCGATCGCGAAGGGTCCTGGCGCTACTTGGGTTTTAAGCATGTGAACGGCCCGGCAAAATGGAGCAGCTATGCCAAAGCCGCCTACATCGCCGAGGTGCATCGGAAATTCAAAGTGCCACTCTCGGATATCGCGAATCAGATTGGCGACCGCCACAACACGGTGCAGCGACTCTATCGCGGCTTGATGGTTTTGGAGCAGGCGGAACGCGCCAAAGTTTATGACCGGGAAGATCGTTTCCGGCAACGGCTCGCCTTCTCGCACCTTTATACGGGCCTGGATTACGAGGGCATCGGTGCATTTCTGAACATCGCCCCCAAAGAAACAGAAACCGACGAACCGGTTCCAAAAAATAAGCTCAGGGAACTGGGAGAACTTTGCGTCTGGCTCTACGGCAGCAAGAAGGAAAAGCAGGTGCCGGTGGTGGAATCACAGAATCCCGACTTGCGGCAATTGAATGCCGTGGTCGCCAACCGCGAATCGGTCGCGGCTCTGCGAGCGGGAGTCGGACTTTCCAAAGCATTCGAGATGAGTCGTCCTCCGACGGCCGTGTTTGAAGAAGCATTGCTGGCGGCGAAGCGGGACCTGACGACGGCCCGAGGCAATCTCACCACCGGTTATGATGATTCCGAGGCCCTTCTGAAGATCGCCGGCACCGTCGCAGAGATGGCGGACGACATTTACGTGGAAATGGACCGCAAACAAAAAGAAGTGCAACGCAAGCAAAACCCCGCTGGCAAAAAAGTTCGGCGCACCGAGGACTGACATGTTTAGGTTGCCCAATTTACCATCACCCCAAGCAGAGTGCCACGAACTGGCCGACTTTGCCGAATTGCTGGCATGGGACAAAGGGTCAATTTCAGCCCGTGAGATTGAGGCTTATCTCGGGCGCCTTGGCGAAAATGATCACAATGTCGGTTGTGATGACAATGACGACGAGAACGCCGATGAATTGGACGAAGTGATGAACGAACTTGAGCGGCGTGCGGCCGCTTGCGGCACCGGCTATCCATTCGTCCTTGAGCTGCAGGGAACCGTGCTGCGTCATGCACCAGATGAGGCAAATCACCGAACTCATCTTTATCATTACTTACTACTCAGCACGCGATTGAATATGCGCGATAATCGGGTCCACGCAGGAATTGATGGAGCAAATTTACTGGAGGAAATTTCGGCTGAGGCATTGCGGTGCTACCTCGGGCCACTACGAGCGCGATCAGTGGTTTTTGGAACTTCCGCTCCGGGAACCTTTGAAGATAAAGTAAATCGCCTGTGTCGCGACGTAGGAGAAGGTGGCGCTTTCAGAAATTTGGATCTGGGTCCGGTGGACGCGAACGATGACAAGTTGGATACCGTAACTTGGATTCCATTTGCTGACAACACTCGCAGTCAGATTGTGGTATTTGGGCAGTGTAAGACGGGATCATCTTGGGGCGGATTGGTCACACAACTACAACCGACCGGGTTCATCAAACGGTGGATGAGCGAGCCGTTTATGCATGATCCTATCCGTGCTTTTTGTGTCGCCGAGGCGGTCAACCGATCACGCTGGGCCGGCTATTGTATTAATTCTGGGATATTGTTTGATCGTTGCCGGATAGTGGACTTTTGTGAACAACCGGCTCAAGTTTTGTTCGATAGTATTCGAGCGTGGTCCGCTGCGGCCAAAGCCTCAATTGAGTTTGATGCCTAGGCCCCCAGGAGTGGTGACGCATTGCGGCCATTTGGATGCCACGGGGGTTATTTTCGCGGCGGAGTGGACTTTTTCAGATAGGCTGCGGCTCGGGGGTATCGATTGAGCAGCCTGTTACACTACTGCACCGTCACGCTCTTGGCCAGGTTTCTTGGCTTGTCCACGTCGCAGCCGCGGGCGACGGCGATGTGGTAGGCCAGGAGTTGCAGTGGGATTGTCGCCAGCAGCGGGTAGATCGGTTCCAAGGTTTTCGGGAGGTAGAAGACGTCGTCGGCTACTTTTTCGATTTGGGTGTCGCCTTCGCTCGCGATGGCGATGATCGGGCCTTTGCGGGCGCGGATCATGGCGAGGTTGGCCATCGTCTTCTCATACATCGAATCCTGCGGGACCACGAAGACCACCGGGGTTTTGGGATCAATCAGGGCAATCGGGCCGTGCTTCATTTC
>Ga0302320_10017620_pt1 | contig 14477 bp, 12 predicted proteins | sample Bog_T0_3_FD_202130 | JGI IMG/M metagenome (GOLD analysis project Ga0302320, IMG submission 202130) | Peat permafrost microbial communities from Stordalen Mire near Abisko, Sweden - Bog_T0_3 | ecosystem: Environmental > Terrestrial > Soil > Wetlands > Peat | place: Sweden: Abisko, Stordalen Mire...
CCACGTGCCGGCGCTGTTGGTGGATTATCGATTTCACGAAATGGGGCAGTCGGCGGATGTGCGGGTCATGCGGAATATGCAGAAGGAATCACTCATTGTTCGCAAAGAACACGGTTTCCCCGGGGGCGCTTGGGGGGGCGTTCTGGCGAACTTCTATCGGGCCAAGCGCCAGTTTCAAAAGCTATATTACCGGGGAAGGTGCGACATGATTTCCGGTCGGTGGTTGCTCAAAAAACATATGCGCGAACGAGCCAGGTTTTCCTCTAATAGTGGGGTGGACAAACTTTAGAAACTGTACGCTGCTCAGATGCCTTGCTTTATCACCACGAAGTGGTCGTTGCGGTACCGGCTTTCCCACCCTTCAAAATCGGATGTTTCATGTGTCTTTACGATACCGCCGCCGGCTGTAATAGCGTCCACGACGCGATAGGCAGGTACGCCGTACATCGGGATATACGCTTTCCCTTGGTACTTGAACTTGCGGTATATTTCCGTAAACCAGTTGGGAATCAGGGCGCGAAGGCCATGCGCGTGGATAGTCTGAATATGGGCGATTCCCCCTGGTTTGAGAAGGCGCATAAACTCCGAGATGTACTTTCGTTGGAACTTGGTTGGAATGTGCTGGAGACAAATTCGCGTGTAAATAAAGTCATAGGCGGCGGAGGGGAATGCGCTCAAATCCGCCTTGGCGTTGAGGTGGTAACGCACTTTTTCGCGGGCCTTGTTCAGCGACTCGGCTTTTTCGATCATCGATGCGGAAATATCCACACCATCTACGAACGCGAAATATTCAGCGAGCGCCTGCGAGAGCCGATCCAGCCCGCAACCGAAATCCAAGGCTTTGCCCGAATGAACAGTGATCCCTGAATCCGACAGTCGTTTCAATGCCTCAGCGATCTCCACACGGCCATCTTCAAAGAATTCTTCTGCAGTCCATTTGCCTCCCTTCTTATCGGGAACCGTCAGGACGACCCACATCGGATCGTCCTTGCCAAGTTCTGTCCAGTTTTGATGGGCTTCGTGAATGTCCATGATTAAATTCCGCTGCTTCGGGGTGTAAATAAGCTGAATACGCGGATGGGGCAACCGAATTCGGTCAATTTCCCCACGGGGCAATGACTTTGGTTTGTGGGTGGAACTGGATTTTCTTGTATGCGGGCCAGGGGCAGCAGAGAACGGCCACTTTCACGTCGGCCAGTTCGCGCAGTGCTTCGGGTTTTTTGAGGATTTCGAACTCGAACAGGCTGGGACTGTTGGACGGGTCGGCGGCGTAATCATGGATCAGGACGCGGCGGCCATGGCGTTTGAGGTTTTGGGCGAGGTGGAGGCCGGCGGATTCCTCGACAATATAGGTATCGGGTTTGTAGGCCAGCCCCAGGACGGCCACGGTGTCTCCGGGCTGGGTGAGGGCGGTCACCGTCTCCAATAGCGATTCCTTGGTTATTTCGTTGACGCGATCGGAAGCTTCGGCGAGGGGGGCGGAAAGGCCCAGTTGGCGGGCGGTGTAGGCCAGCAGGCGGTTGTCGCGCGGGAAACAGGGACCGCCAAAGCTGACGCCCGCGCGCAGGTATTTGCTCCCGATGCGGCTGTCGCTGCCGATGGCGGCCAGGACGGTGTGGATATCGGCCTTGGGGAATTTTTCCGCCATCAGCCGGAGCTGATTGGTGAAACTGATTTTCATGGTGATGAAACTGTTGACCGAAATTTTGGTCAGTTCCGCGCTGATGATGGACATGCGGGCGATTTTGGGCTGGTTGCGGTTGTACTTTTGGTAAAGTTCCTCCAAGGCGGCGCCGCTGGCCGGGTCGGATTCACCAATGAGAACCAGGTCCGGTTCGAGCAGGCCATTGATCACGTTCCCGAGGGCAATGAACTCTGGATTGTAACAGACGCCGAAATCCCGGCCGCACGTTCCGCCGATTTCCTTTTCGAGCATAGGAATGAGGACCGAATCCATCGCGCCGGGGGTAGTCGTGGAACTGCATACGAATAGGTGGCCATTCTTGCCCGCCTGGCGGACGGCTTGGGCGGCGGATTGCATGGCGCGCAACAGAAACTCGTTGGAAAAGCTGCCGTCAGGGAGGCTGGGGGACGGCGGAATAAAGAAAGAGGCGTCGGTGGTGGCAGCTTCACGAGGATCGTCGGAGGCGCGAAAGCGTTCGTGTCCGGCGGCGATGGTCTCGGCGAGGAGCGGTTCCTCGACTGGAGGCAGGCCGGTGTTGATTTTTCGGATTTTGGCGGGATCGACATCAACGCCCAGCACGTTGAATCCGCGGGCGGCGAAGGTTGCGGCGATACAAGCGCCCAGTTTGCCGAGACCGAAGACGGAAATGGACTGAATTGGTTTCATGAGAAGGTTTGGCGAAGATAAAGAGGAATCGCAAAGGGTCAAGAAAGAAGGGCACGTCATTTTTTCAATGCGAAATCGTTGGATTGGAGGGGTTCCCGACGGTGACCGGACCGAAGTTTCGGGCGAATTGCCCCCCCTGCGACGACAATCATCATGGAGACGCCCCAACAGAGCATAAAATACGGAATCCAGGCCAGCAGGTTTGAGCCGAAGTGAATCCACACAAAGTTATTTCCGACGCCGCTCAGAAGAAAAAACGGGAACGTAGCGCGGCCAAGCAAGGAGAGAAATCCATGCTGTTCGGACTTGAGGAGTGCCAATGTGGTGCGGGTTAGAATGAACAAGATCAGAAATACGAGCAGATCACGCGCCGGCAGCAAAGCGGTATACGACGCGTGAGGGTATGGAATCGCCAAGGAGGCTGAGAAAAGGCAGAAGATGGCGTAAAGGCCAACGGCTCCCTCCGTGGAAGATATGTTTTTAGACGACGCCAAAACCACGCCGATCAAGACTTCAGGCAGGCGGAAAATTGGAGACCAGTTGCGAGAGACTTCCGTGGCGTCAGCAGGTTGGAACGTCCAGACCGCCCCACAAGCGATCCCGGAAAAAATGAATCCGAGCGGGATAAAGCCCATTCCAATTGGGCGCCGCTTGAGAAAAGGGATGATAAAGTAAATTTGAAAAAGAAACGGCATAAACCACATGGGCGTGGTAAAAAGAGGCACGCCGGTGTATTGGGCGATCATGCCAAGGTTCGCCAACAACCCAGGAATTGTATAATGCGACATCGTCTTATGCGGTCGATAAATGTAGCTGGCCGCAAAGAGGATTAACGTTATCGTCGCGAAGGTGGGGTAAATCTTCTTAAGGCGCGAACAGATGTAATCCGGCCATGCCTGGGGCTTTGAAAAACGCAACGCACAGTACGATGTGAGATAGATGAAAGTCCCGACGCCGTATTCACCCCACTGCGAGAGGGGCCATTTCGTGCATAAACCAACATGATAATAAAAAATGGAGCAGGCAGCAAAAACCCTGAGCAAATCGATTTGCGTTGACATGCGGTTTTCAGTGTCGGCTTTGGCGGACGGTTTGGATAGTTGTCGAATGCGGGACGCAAATCAAGGTGGTAATCCAGGGTCATCCCATTCACGGACACCCGCTCAAGTCCCCGTCGGTGTTGCAAGGAGGAGCTTTTGAAGGACGGTCTCGATGTAATGGGTAAACCGAATCTGGTTGGTCTCGTTGACGTGAGTCAGGTCCAGATAATCGTCTTCGGTTTGGACCGGCATTTGGGATTCCTCAAGGAGAATAATGTTGGTATCGTGAGCGGCCAGATTGTGGAGAAAAGCGAGCATGTCGGGACGCAAAGCGGGATTTAGGGCGCGGCCCAAGATTGGGTTCAGTTGGCCGCAACAGAGCACGAGACGGGCCTGACGCTCCTGGCATTTTTTGGCAAAAATTTCAAAAGCTCTCTTTTGGAAGTCGCTTTCCGGTCCGATGCGGTAGCCGGCCGCGGCGGTTTTGGCTCGTTCGGAGAGGTCAACGCTCAAGGTTTGGTCCCGGCGCTCTTGCGCGAGCCCAAGAGTTTTGAAGCCGTAAAGCCGGGAGATGACCGGTTCGCGCAGCCGGAACAGAGGGCACGCGTCGCCGAGAAGGCCGTAGGTGAAGTACCGGCCGGGGTCCACCTTGTTTCCGCCGCATTCGTAGAATTGTCCCAAATCTTGGAACCGCATGAAGAACATGGCGGCTTCGCTGTTGGCGCCCGAATAGAAGTAGCCCTCGCTCAGATAACAGATGATGTAATCAATTTTGACCGCTGGGAGCTGTTCCAGGCACAAAAGCATGTCGAACGGGCGGGAACCAGGAAAATGCAATTCCGTGGTCCATAGGTGCCGTCCCATGTCGGCATTGAGCAGGCGCTTGTCTATTTCCGCATGGGTTTGGCTGTTCCCCAAAAGGACAGCTTCGTGTGGTGCAACCAATTCGGCCATGAGCGCGCACTTGATTTGATACTGGGTGAAATTGTGCGTATTGTCCCGTCCGGTGAAAAGCAGACACCAGAACAGAGCGGTATGGGACGCGATGGCGCCGAAGACGTTCAAGCCTAGGAAAAGCACGAGTGCATCGGCTGCCCACCTTAAGCGCGGGGAGATGCGGGTTTGGTAACATTTCGCCGCCATCATACCGGTCAGGGCGAGGATGGCGGCGGTCGAAATTAGCACCGCCGTGTCCCGGAGTCGCATATGCACAAAGAGAGCGGGGTCGTTGAATTTCCCATCTCCCAATTGCAGGAGCCTGTTCCCCCAATGGGATGCGGCAACGCGGCCGAGCGGTTTTCCGAGTGTAAGCCAAAGCGTCCATGCAACGAACGGAATAACCGCCAATCCGAACATGAGATTCCTTTTTTTCATTTAGAATTGGAAATAAATGAACTGGGCTCCCTCGAAGACTCCCAGCAGGGTGATTGCGGCCAGCGCTGCGGAGACAGCGGTACCCTTCCGGCTTGTCGGCCATTGAGAAAACTCATTCATGCGGTCGTTCTGCCATTGAAAGAATAGCGCCAAGCCGCCAAGCAGCACGACGGGCAGAACGAAACCGGTAAATGGGATCGTGCCCGGCAAGTGGAACATCGCTTCCAAATACGACTTTACCACCGGCCATTGGCGAACTCCATGCGGCAGGCCACCGGCGCGGAAGAAAAGCCAGCCGATGCAGGTCACATGAAAAAACACGATGATTAAGAAGAACTGCTTCAGAGTGCCCACGAACCGACGGGCCTCAAGGGTTGCTTGACTGCTCGACCCGGCAGCCCATCCCAGGCAGCGATGAACCGACAAGAGTATCCCGTGATAGAAGCCCCAAAGGATGAAGGCGAAGCCGGCGCCGTGCCAAAGGCCGCCCAGCAACATTGTAATCATCAAGTTGCGGTAGGTTTGCCACGAGCCCTGCCGATTGCCGCCCAGCGGAATGTAGAGATAATCGCGCAACCAGGTGGAGAGACTGATATGCCAATTACGCCAGTAGGCAGCCGGATTGGTGACCAGATACGGAGCGCGGAAATTTACAGTCAATTCAAAACCCATGACTTTGGCCAGACCCCGAGCAATATCCGAGTAGCCGGCAAAGTCGCCGTAAATCTGAAATGCGAAGGCGTAAATCACGACCCAGGCATTCAAGTTTTGGAACGGCGGGGCGGGTTGGGCGAAACTCCAATCCACGATTTGACCCAACCGGTCGGCGATAACCACCTTCTTCACATACCCCATCAAAATGAGCCAGATCCCGTTTTCGACTTCCGCTGGCTTAATGACCCGCGGGCGTTGGCATTGGGGAAGCAAAAAGGAGGCGCGCACAATTGGCCCCGCCACCAGATGGGGAAAATAAGCGACATAGAGCATGAACTCGAGCGGATGGCGCGTGGCCTTCAGTTCCTTCCGGTAAACATCGATGGTGTAGCTCATCGACAAAAACGTGTAGAAGGAAATGCCCAAGGGGAGGATAACGTGGAGCGTCGGAAAGTCTGGATGAATCCCAATCCGGCCCAGGGCGGACTCCAGGCTGGAGGAAAAGAAGTTGTAGTATTTGAAGATGCCCAGCACCGTCATGTTTATAGCAATGCTGGCGGCGAGCCATCCTTTCCGGCGTCCCGGCCGGTTTTCGGCATCAATTTGCAGAGCACAGGCGAAATCGAAGAGTGTCGTAAAGATAAGCAGCGCGAGGAAACGATAATCCCACCATCCGTAAAACACATAACTGGCCAGAAGAAGCATGATGTTCTGGCGCCGGTGCTGCAGCCGGTAGTAAAGTGGTAGAACGATCGCCAGGAAAACCAAGAAGGTCAGGGAATTGAAAACCATAGAACGGCAATCGGCGGCGCTATTGACATGGCGAGACTTTAGGGAATGCCGCCGTCGCCCGCAAGCGAACTTCATCCTTTCGCGCGGATTCAGCCGCGACTTTGTATGGACCCTGGGCGGGATGAATTGGGGGCAGCGAAAGAACGGAGTGGCGTTGAGGGCGGCTTTCGTCCAGATTTCAGGGCGGCAATCATGAAACAGAAGTTGTTGGTGATCGAACTGTGGGCCATGGGGGATCTAGTCGTGGCGACACCCTTCTTGCGGGTGGCGGCGGAAAAGTTCGATGTGGCATTGCTGGCCAAACCGATGGCGCGGGAATTGCAAACGCGTCTTTGGCCTGGAATCGAGGTAATCCCTTTCGATTTTCCGTGGACTGCATTTCGCAGGAAGTATGACCCGACGCGATGGCCGTGGCGGGAACTGGCGGGTTTGGTGGCGGATTTGCGTCTGAGGCGTTTTGATATCGTTGCGTCGGGCCGGTGGGATCCGCGCGATCACTTTTTGTCGCGCTTAAGCGCGGCTCCTCGCCGGGTCGGTTTTCCGCGCCTGGGCAGCGGCTTGTTTTTGACGGAAAGCTTAAGTCCGCCGCCGGAGGAATCGCATCGTTACGAGAATTGGCGGGTAGTGGGCCGGCAATTGGGAATGGAATTACCCGCGCGGGAAAGGGCCATCCCTGTCGTGCCACGGGGAGGAAGCGTGGTGATTCATTCCGGGGCCGCACAAGCGGCGAGGGTTTGGCCGCTGGAACGATTCAAGTTCCTGGCTGAGAAGTTGCGGCGCGATGGATATGTGGCAGTGCTGATTTGCGATCCCGGGCAACGGGAATGGTGGACCAATCAAGGGGAAGAAGTGCGAACTCCGGGGACTATCGGGGAGTTTTTGCAGATTCTCGATGGAGCGGGCCTGTTTGTCGGCAACGATTCCGGGCCCGGCCATCTGGCGGGTGTCCTGGGGATTCCGACTTTCACTTTGTTTGGAAATCAGTATGCCGGGCGGTTTGCCCCGCTGTCCCCGCAGGCGGAATGGATCGAGGGGGCCGAATGCGAATTCAAACCCTGCTATGACGAGTGCCCTTTTGCCCAGCCTGAATGCCTTTGGGCGATCCGTGAAAATGAAGCTTGGCTCCGATTGAAAGCTTTTGCAGCGAAACATTTAACCCCACTCGCGACATCCGCATGAATCTATCCACTGTCAATGCGCCTGCAATTGGGCGCGTTAATGTGCTCGGTGTCTGGGTGAGCGCGATCAACATGGATCGGGCTGTGGCGGCGATTACGGAGGCGCTGGATCGCCGGGAAAAGGGCTACATCTGTGTGACGGGGGTTCATGGGGTTTCGGAGGCGCAAACGGACGATGGCTTCCGCGAGATTTTGAACCGGTCATTCCTCTGTACTCCGGACGGGATGCCGCTGGTATGGGTGGGGCGCTGGCAAGGCCACCGGACGATGGATCGTGTCTATGGGCCGGACTTGATGCTCGCCGTGATGGAGATTTCGGAAAAGAAGGGCTACCGACATTTTTTCTATGGTGGCGCCAACGGCACGGCGGAGGCATTGCGGCAGAGGTTGCAGCAGCGGTTTCCAATGTTGCATATCGCCGGGATTTACGAACCCCCGTTTCGACCGTTGCATGAGCAGGAGAGGCACGAATTGAAGGCGCTGATTGGAGCGCTCAAGCCGGACATGATGTGGGTGGGGTTGAGCACGCCGAAACAGGAGCGGTTTATGGCGGAATATCTGGATAAACTGGACGTGACCTTGATGGCGGGTGTGGGGGCCGCGTTTGATTTTCATGCGGGGCGGGTGCGGCAGGCTCCGCGCTGGATGCAGCGCTCGGGATTGGAATGGCTTTTCCGCATGGGGTGCGAGCCGCGGCGGCTCTGGAAACGCTATTTAAAGAATAATCCGCTGTTTGTGTGGCGGATTTTCTGTCAGCGGACAGGGCTGAAGAAATACCCGCTGGACCGGGACTGGGATTGACACGCCACAGCGTTGGCCGGGCGAACCGGGCGGTTCGACAACGATTGAGTTTGGCAATAGGCCGGGCTCGCTCTATTTTGAAATGAAATGGATGCGACAGCGAGAATTGAATTGCCGGCGGAAAAGGGTTTTTGGGAGGAATTTCAGACGCACTGGAATGCAATGCCCGACAAGGTGGTTTGTGGCGTACTTCTGGCGGCGTGGATTTTGCTTTTTCAGTTTTACGGTTGGGCGTCTTCCATCGCGGGGCAGAGCCATTCCTTGTTCGTGTGGATGTGGCAGAAATGGAGCGATCCGAGCAATGATGCCAGCCATGCCAAGCTGATCCCATGGGTGGCGTTGTACCTGCTTTGGGCCAGGCGGGAGCGGTTGGCGCGGTTTTGTGCCGGGGTGTGGTGGCCGGGGTTGCTGATTCTGGGGATGGCGCTGGTGCTGCATGTCATCGGTTTTGTGGTGCAACAGCCGCGGTTTTCCATGGTGGCGCTGTTTTCGGGGGCGTGGGGGCTGCTCGGGCTGGTGTGGGGTTGGGAGACACTGAAAGCGACCTTTTTCCCATTTTTCATTTTTGGCTTCTGCGTGCCGGTGGGAGGGACTTTTGCCCTGGGACTGACCTTGCCGCTACGGATAGTGGCGGCAAAGGCGACGATGTTTGTCGCCCATAACTTGATGGGGATTGATATTGTCCGGACGGGAACCACGTTGAGTGATCCCAGTGTTAAATGGCATTTTGATGTGGCGGCGGAATGCAGCGGGATCCGAAGTTTTGTGGCGTTGCTGGCCATTTCGACCATTTTTTCTGTTTTGACCATGCGGAAATTCTGGAAGCGGGCGGTGATGATTCTGATGACGATTCCGCTGGCGCTGATCTGCAACATCTTTCGGCTGACGACCATCATTCTCGCGGCCAAGGCATTTCAACAAAGCGACCAGGGCCAGGCGGCGGGCCACTTGGTGGATGAGTGGTTTGGATACGTGACTTACGCGGTGGCGATAGGATTGCTGCTGCTGGCGGGGCGGTGGCTCAAAGAAAAGCCGGCGTCCTCCCCGTCATGAGACAGCGCAAGTGGATGGCGTTTGGCGTGGCGTTGGGCATGATCGCCGCCACGGGCGGCTGGCTGGCGGGGGTGGCTGGCCGGGTGAAATTGGGCAAGCCGGGTGTTAAAGTGGCACCGGACGCGCTCTACCAGGCCGATGGAACCTTGGTTTCCAATCGTTGCGTCATCTTGCCGGACGAAGTGCCGGGCTTCCACTGCCAGAAGGGAGGTCCCACCCAAACTGAACTGACGGATTTGCCAGCGGATACCACGTTCGGACGGAATCTATATTCGAATGCGGACCTGGATGTCCAGCTTACGGTTGTCTTGATGGGAACGGACCACACCAGCATCCACCAACCGGAATATTGTCTCACCGGTCAAGACTGGACCATTACCAACGAGGAGCGAATCGTGTTGCACATCAAAAGGCCGTACCCGTACGACCTTCCGGCGGTCAAAATCAGCGCCTCACAGGTTACGCCGTCCGGGAAGATCTGGCACTGCAGCTATGTTTATTGGTTCGTTTCCGGAGACAAGATCACGGCGGACGAAGGGTCCAGGCTGCGCTCGATGTGGAAAAACGTCCTCGAGCGCGGCGTGGTGGAAAGGTGGGCTTATATTAGCTATTTTGCGCCTTGCTTGCCGGGCCGGGAATCTGATAGTTTTAGGGAATTGCAAAAGTTTATTGAAGCGACTGCGCCCGATATCCAAACCGTGACTGGCGAGCGGGTAGATTCCGCCGGAACCGGGGCGGAGAAGTGAGCCCCGCGAGGCTGAGGCGCTGGTCGTTCGATCCGATGTTTGGAGAGGCACAGTCACTTAATTAATAAGAAGCAAAATGATAAAGCAGGACCGTCACATCCGGGTCAAGGTCAGCCGATGGATTGACGGGGTGGTATTTGAACTGGGGCTCTTGCTGGCGTATTCCATCCGTTCTCATTGGGGCAACGTGGTGGAGGTGCTCCGGAAACTCGACGGCATCCGGGATTTGGCCCATTATCTCCGATATGACCTGGCGGGAGTGCAGATGGGGACCGGGCCCTATCAACCGGACTCCATCGGATCTCTTACGGACTATCTTCCACTGTTCATTGTCGCGCTTCCAATCTGCATGTTTATTCTGGAGTCGCAGGGATACTACGAACGGGCCGTCTTTGTGTCGCCCGTCCAGAGAATCTGGCAACTCGGCAAAGCGTGTGTTCTCTCGACCATTGGGCTGATTCTGGTGATTTACTTAATGCGCGGGGAGCAGGCGCGCGGAGTGATGGTGCTGTTCGGGGCTTGCGCCTTTGCTTTAATGTGTGCGAAGGAGGAGGCGTTGCGCTGGTGGCGCCGGAGCCAGTTGGGCGCGTCGCAATACACCCGGCGCGCGGTGCTATGCGGAGAACCGGGCGAGACGGCCGCGTTGCGCGCGGAGATGCGCAAGTCCCGGCCGGACCTGGAGGTGGTTGGAGAAATTGACTTGAACACCGCCAGCATTTCGGAATTGGTCTCCTTTGTGCATGAATTCTCTGTCAATAGTGTAGTGCTGACGGGGCGGCACACGGCGTTTGGGCGCATGGAAGAAGCCATCCAGGCGTGTGAACTCGAAGGGGTGGAGGCCTGGCTGGTGGCCAATTTCTTCCAGACGCGGATTTCCCAGACTTCCGTCGGCGATTTCTGCGGGCGCCCGTTGCTGGTATTTCATTCCACGCCGCAATTATCTTCCTGGGCCGGCCTGCTCAAGCAAGTGTTTGACATCGTGGGCGCGGCGGTGTTGCTGGTCGTCACAATTCCGTTGTTTTTTCTGGCGGCGATGCTGATCAAAGTGACGTCGCCGGGGCCGGTTTTCTTCCGCCAAAAAAGGGCGGGTCTGAATGGGAAGCCGTTCAACATGTTCAAATTCCGCTCCATGGTCACCAATGCGGAGCAGCTCAAGCACGAGCTTGCCGCGTTGAACGAGATGTCCGGCCCGGTCTTCAAGGTCACCAACGATCCCCGCGTCACGCGCGTGGGCCGGATCCTGCGCAAAACCAGTATTGACGAGATTCCGCAGCTTTTCAATGTCCTGCTGGGCGACATGAGCCTGGTCGGGCCGCGCCCGTTGCCGGTTGATGAAGTCAAGCGCTTTGATGATCTGGCCCATCGGCGCCGACTGAGCGTCAAGCCCGGCATGACCTGCCTCTGGCAGGTGAGCGGCCGCAACAAGGTGAGCGACTTCAAGGAATGGGTGCGCCTGGATCTGGAGTACATCGACCATTGGTCCTTGTGGCTGGACATCAAGATTCTTTGGTGGACCATACCGGTTGTGCTTTTTGGAAGAGGCGCGAGTTGAGCCGGGGCGGGAAGGCGCTTTTTCGGCCTTCAAAAAATAGTTTTGACTGAGCGTTTATGCGGGTTTTTCACATGGAGCCGGCTGCGGCAAATTCACGCATTTTGCGTGAATTTTTTCCGGGAGAAATGACATCTGTCAAAGAAAGCATGGGGGCAAGCGGGATGGCCGGGAAAAAATTTGGGCTGGAAAGAGTTACGCGATGCTGGCATGTGTTTAGCTTGATAAAAATTTCTTTATCAAAACATTTGACCACGGTGTCGATATGCTGTAATCAGCACGGACTTTTCACGATGAGTTGAAACGGGGCGGTGTCATTTGTGACGAGCCGGAGGCGGCACGGAATAATCAATGCTAAATTCTAAATCATTTTTGGCGGTGGATTTCGGGGCGGGAAGCCTGAAGGTGGCTGAGTTTGAACAAAACGAAGCCGGCGGGCTGCGCCTGAAACAGTACGGCATCAAATCCCTCGGATTGGAGGGATCGAAAGAGGACGCGCGCGAGGGCGCCATTGGCAAAGCGCTGCAGGAGTTGCTGGCGGAGAAGCACTTTGTCTCGCGCCAGAGCAATGTTTGCGCGCCGGGCTTCCACGTTTTCTCCAAGTTCGTGAAGCTGCCGCCGGTGGACGCGTCCAAGGTGACGCAGATCATCCGTTACGAGGCACAGCAGAACGTGCCGTTTCCTTTGGACGAGGTGGTTTGGGATTATCAGATCCTGGGCACGTCGGCCACGAACGAATTGGAAGTGTTGCTGGTGGCGGTGAAATCCGAGATTATCGAAGGCCTTTTCCGGGTGGGCGAGGGCGCGGGCCTGCGGCTGAAGCTGGTGGACGTTTCCGCCGCGGCGCTGTGCAATGCGTTTCGCTACAATTACGGCGACGTGGAAGGTTGCAGCATGCTGCTGGACATTGGGGCCAAGACCAGCAACGTCCTTTTCTTCGAGAAGGGCAAAGTTTATGCGCGGAGCATCAATATTGGGGCGAACTCGATTACGCAGGATTTTGGGAATGAGGCCAAACTGCGTTTTCCGGAGGCGGAAGCGACCAAGCTGGAGAAGGGTTCGGTCAGTCTGGGCGGCGCTTACGAGGAACCGGAGGATCCGCAGGCGGCGGCCATCGCGAAAATTGCGCGGCAGGTGATGACCCGGCTGCACATTCAAGTCAATCAAACGATCCAGTTTTACCGGGGCCAGCAGGGTGGTTCCGCTCCGGAACGGTTGTATCTATCGGGCGGGGCTTCGATCATGCCTTACACGGCACAGTTTTTCGCGGAGAAGTTGAATTTGCCGGTGGATTATTTTAATCCGTTCCGAAATATCGAGATTGATCCGTCGCTCGATTTGGAGGAGTTGTCGAAATACGCCCACTCCTTTGGCGAGGTGGTGGGATTGGGATTGCGGGATCTGGCGCATTGCCCGGTCGAGTTGAACTTGATGCCCAAGAGTTCGATTCAGCGCCAGGAATTTGCGCAAAAGAAGCCTTATTTCATCGCGGCCGTCTTTAGTCTGGCCCTGGCGGTGTTTCTGCTGGACCGGGCGGAGGCGCGCCTGGCGGACGGCTGGAAAACGAAATCGGAGAGTTTGAATGGCAAGCTGTCGAAGTTTACCGCGATCGGACAGCAGTTGGACTCGGCCTTGCGGGATCGCAACGCTGCGACCAATAGCGCGCAGGACTTCGTTCTGTTGTCGCGGAACCACGTATATTGGATGAACATCCTGGCAGAACTGCGGCGCATTCTGATCCAGGCCGAGACCGAACAATCAGCCGCACTGACCAAGGCGAACGGGGGAACCAATGTGGACACCGGCGTCTGGATCGAGCTTTTCGACCCGGAGTTGCCGATGGGCAGTGTTTTCTCTGGTAATGCCCCGGAGATGATGGAAAGCGAATCGCCCATCCGGTCCATCTCGCAAATGGACCGGTTTCGCGGGCACCCAATGATGACCAACCGACCGGGTGTGGGCCGGCCCATAAACCCGGCCCAGCCGCAAGCCAACAGCTCATTGTCGGCGGTGGCCGGTTCGTCCATCACCTCAATCCGGATGATTTGCCGGCTGGTAGATCGGACCTCCATCTTGGCGTCGGCGAACAAGGAAATGGCGTACGCCGTGAAATCCATCATCGAAGCGTCCACCAACTACTTCACCAAGGCCGAGTTGGGAGACAAAGGGTTAGAGGCGGACACCAACGGCGACACCAACACCTTCACTTTTCACCTCAACGTCACTCTGGCGAATCCGCTCAAGCTTTAAGTATGGCCTGGATCAAACGTAATTTGTTCTTTGTTATCAGCGTCGCGGCGGGATTGAGCTTGACGGGATTCTGCGCCTACTTGTTGATGGGAGACTTGAGCGCCAACACGGAGGCCTACAACACCTACCAGCAGACGATTCAGCAGTTGAACGACCTTCAGAACAAGGACCCATTTCCTTCGGCCGAGAATATCGCGAAGGCCAAAGAAGAACTGGCCAGTGTTCGCGTTTATGTGGCGGATGTGCGCAAAGTGTTTGTGCCCTTTCCCACCCCGCCAAAGGAGACTGAGCAGGGGTTTTCCGCCTACCTGGAGACCACCATTGCGGATATGACGCTCAAGGCAACGAACGCGGGAGTTGGCCTGCCGCAAGCCTTCTCCTTCGGCTTCACCGACCTGCGCGGCAAGCTCAAATACGAGACCGATAACATCCCGCTGTGGATGCAGCAATGGGAGGAGATCAAGGTTCTATGCGATATTCTGTACAAGGCCCGGATCAACTCCATCACCGCCTTTCAGCGGGTTCCGGTTTCCGGAAGCGACATTTTCCAGGCCAGCATGGAGAAGATCGAGTCCTCCACCGTGTCCAATGCCACGACGATAGTCACCCCTTACAAGATCACCATCAGGACGTTCAGCCGCGAGTTGGCGGACGTGCTGAACGGCCTGGCCCATGCCAGCAATTGTCTCG
>Ga0302320_10017622_pt1 | contig 14477 bp, 7 predicted proteins | sample Bog_T0_3_FD_202130 | JGI IMG/M metagenome (GOLD analysis project Ga0302320, IMG submission 202130) | Peat permafrost microbial communities from Stordalen Mire near Abisko, Sweden - Bog_T0_3 | ecosystem: Environmental > Terrestrial > Soil > Wetlands > Peat | place: Sweden: Abisko, Stordalen Mire...
ATCTGGCCGGTGCGAACAGAACACAGTCCTCTCGAGAAGCCCCGTGACCGAGGAGGAGCCATTTCTCTATTCCGACCGGAACGATGGGTACAAGATCTTCGTTCCGGCCTTGCGGCACGATTCTTCCGGTCCCTCCTGGGCCATGGGCAAGGAAGCCGGCACGTCCCTCCCCATCTCGACATTCTTCGTGGCCAATCCCCGCACGCCCACTTCAACCATCAACGCAGCCCTCGCGCTGGGTCGCAACCTCATCCTCACGCCAGGCATCTACATGCTTGCCCGGCCCATCATGGTAAACCGCAGCAACACCGTTGTGCTGGGGCAGGGTTTCGCCACCCTGGTCCCAGAACATGGCAACGCGGCCATGGTCATCGCGTCCAACAATGGCGTGAAGTTATCTGGGCTCATCATCGATGCAGGTCCGCTCAACTCGGCGATCCTGCTCCGGGTCGGGACCGCCAAGGCGAGCCTCCGCACCGCGAGCGACCCAGACCTGATCCAGGATGTCTTCTTCCGGATCGGCGGGGCGCAGACTACGCCCGTCGGGGCTACGGTCAGTCTGCTTGACAACGCCGACAACTCGATCATCGATGACATATGGGCATGGCGCGCCGATCACGGCAACCTAGTTGGGTGGACCGACAATACCGCCAGCACGGGCGTCGCGGTCTCCGGTAGCAACGTCACTGCCTATGGGCTCTCCGTCGAGCACTACCAAAGAAACGAGGTGGTGTGGAGCGGACAAGGCGGCACCGACATCTTTTTCCAGAATGAGCTGCCCTACGATCCGCCAAACCAGTCCGCTTGGATGGCGGCTCCCAACCAAGACGGCTACCCTGCTTTTCTTGTCGTCTCCAAAGTCAGGACATTCCAGGGTTACGGCATGGGCAGCTATGTCGTCTTCATCGACACTAAGGCAACCTTGTATGACAGCCGGGCTTTCGAGGTCCCCGACACGCGCGGCGTGCAGTTTCACGATGTCTTCGCCGTGTGGATCGGTGGATCTGGAGGGGACGATTCGATCATCAACGGCGTTGGCGGTCCAGCGACCTCGACGAATCCAGGACAATCAAGACCAGTAGACGTCGCGAGCTATCCATGAGACGACCTCTAACTCTGGAGAAGGTCACTGAACTGAGGGACTCCCTACCTAACTCCACCGACGACCTTACGACTGGCCGGTTAGGCGACCCCGACGAGACTCGCCGGCAGTACGAGAAGGCCCTGGCCATTCGATGCGGCCAGCACTTAGCCGACCTGGTCGACACCAACGGCGTCTTCAGACTCCGACCGTCTGCTTAGAAGGGCGATCCGAGTCATCGCATTCCGTGGCCTCGAGTGGCAAATCGTCGCATATCGGCTGCTCACAGGGGGTGGTCCGGAAGAGGGCCGATACTGTCTCCGACAGCGTGCGACCGTGTGAGACGGAAAAGTTGGGTTTTTTGTTGGGTCGCGCGGAGCCTGGGTGAGCAACCATGGCGAGGAGGTGCGCCGATTCCGTCCGGGCGCCGCCGTGGCTCCCCGGATCACTGACCGGGCCACCGGCGGCGCGCGACCTCCTACGTGCTACCAGGGGCTGCCAAGAACCCCCTTTTGATGGCAGTCGGGTTGTGAATTTCGCTTACCGACGGGTCTCCAAAATGTCAGGAGAAGAGACCAATGCGAAATGCCCCTGTGGTCGGGTCCAACACTACGTAGTTATGCGCCACATATACGGTGCAGGCAGGACCCGTTTGCGGTCCCGATGGGTTGTTGCACACGTTCATTGGAACCGGCGACGGCGGAGACACCTCCACGACCCACGCCACGGTGCCGATAGTGGCAGATGGAAGTGGCGCAATACCGGCAGCGGGCACATCCCCGGGTGCCGTCACCGTGGCGAGTACAGCGCCTGTTGCTCTCAACCCTGGTGCGTTGTCGTATTTGAGGGCGTCCTGCTCTGCCTGGGCCTCACTCATCATGCCTGTTACGGCAGTTGCCGGGTCTAGGTACAGGAGTGTGGGGTGAGTCCCGTCCACCAATTCATCTCCCAGGAGGGCAACGCCACCGGTTGGAATCGTGCCACGCAGGGACATGGTGCTGCTTGCAGCACGCTCGAACTTCTGGAATTCCGGTGCAACAGCATTCCTTCCGGCTGCTGTTACGCCCTTGGGACGCTCGATCTTCTGGAAAGTCGGTGCAACGGGCTTAGTTCGGGCTGCTGGTACGCCCTCGGGACTCCCAAACCAACCGCCATAAGTCACCCAGATGATGACCGCGGTAGCGAGCAAAATGGCGAAACCGAAAGCGCCGAAAGCACCATGTCCCAATGAACGACTTCTGGGACTCGCCTGATTCATCTCTTGCCTCCTTCGTCACTTACCGAAACGAGTGCCTTTTCGGTGTGGCCCTGCAGGGCACTCCGTCTCGCTGTCCTGGCTACCTCGCTGATCGCAGCCATGTGCACGATTGTTTCGATTCCTAGGCTGGCAATCAGAACTCGCCACTTCATCTTCCAGTCCGCCTCCTCGTGCGACTCGGAAAGGGCTCCTTAAGAGACGCTGCAAATGACTAGGACGCCCCTAGTGACCCAGCCGTCGCGCACGTACGCGGATCTCGCGGCCCGAGGAAAGAACCCTTGGACTGTGACCGGTGAGCCGGTAGGTGCCCGCCGGCAGTGAGAGCCTGAACGAGCCGTTCGGTGCTGTGCCTACGGTGCGATGTCGACCGCTGGCGGATGTAGCGGTCACTTGGCCGGGGATGCTGACTCTTGTGCCCGGGGTCGGTCCCCCCACTTCGACAAGCCGGCCGACAACCACACCACCTGGTCCGGGCGCTGCGGCCTGAACTGAGGGGGGGAAAGACTGCAATGCCTGTGTTTGCGTGGGCGAAGATTTAGATGCTGCGGGCGTGGAAAAAACACCTGCACCTGCCAACGAACCGATGAGCGCCCCCGCGGTGACGATCGTCCCGAAGGCGATCGCCGGGCGTCGTGCGACGAGTCGGTTACGGCGTCCGCGGACGTCTGCTGAAGTCAGCATCCACGGCTGATGGGCCGCCCAGTTTGTGGCGTCAGCCATTCTGCGCCGAGCCACGTCGGTGTCTGTTCCTTCATCGTGCACGACTACCTCCCTTGTGCTCGCCCGAACCCGAGCTGCTTCGCTCCAGCTCCTGGGAGAGCCTTGAGCGCGCTCTGCTGAGCCAGGACTTGACGGTGCCCTCAGGCACCCCGAGCTCGTTTGCCACCTCGGCGACGCTGAAACCGAGGGCGTCATGCATCACGACCGCCCGGCGTTGATCGGGCGAAAGGAGACGCAGGGCTGCGACAAGCTCAAGATGTTCCTCAGGTGGGCACTCGGCGTCACGCTCTTGGTCGCCGAGAGGTTGTTCGCGGCCCCAGTGCCGACGCTCGTTAAGAGCCATGTTGAAAAGCACTCGTCTCGCCCAAGCCGCAGGCTGCTCGTAGCGGCCGATCTTGTTCCAGTGACGCCAGGCGCGTTCAAACGTCCGCTGCGCGAGGTCCTGAGCCGTATGGATCTCGCCGACGAGCAAGAAAGCCTGAGCAACGAGGCGATCTCGTTCCGCGCGGAAGAAGGCATCGAAGTCATCGCCGTCACCCTCCTTGCTGCTCACAGGCTTCTCGTTTCGCCCTTACACCTAGAGACACCCACCAGACCCGAGAAGGGTTGCACCCAGCTTCTCGGGAGGGCCAGAGCTGAGCGTAGATCTCAAGGCGTGCCGGCCCCAGCAGGGCGACAAACAACTCGTGACGAGTACCAGAAAGTGGCTTCTCTGACCCGGCTGCTGCGGCGGTCGCACGCGTCACCGCGCTAGCGCCCGACCCCTTCAAATAGGCGCGCTTCCACCCGGCGAGGTACCGAGCACAGGCTCGTAGCTCTGCCCACGGCCCGTTGAACCTGTCCGAGTCCGCGACGAACCTGCTCAGCGAGCGCTAATGCGAGAGTCACTGCTAATGCGTGCCCTGCCGTTCCGCCGCCAGCCCGAACGAGCAGCTGATGGCACGTAGGGCCAGCTCAGCGGCTGTTTGTGCTGAGATTTGACGTCGCCACTGATCGCCGCTGTCGACCGTTCGTCGCATCGTGAGGTTGAATCTGGGTTGAATTGGATCTGCGGCTTCGCGGCGGCGGTACTGCACAGTCATTCCTGAAGGAGCGCTTGTTGTCAAGTAACGCTCCTCGAAGAGGAGCACGATTTTGGAGTAACAGTGCTCCTCTCGACCTGATCGCGGCCGCGCGCCATCGCCAAGGCTGGGTCAAGGCCGGCAGAGCCGCCGAAGGCAAGCCTTGACGTTGCCGACGCGCGAGGGCGCATGCTGGCGTTGGTCGGAGGAGGATTCAGGCGATCGTCACTAACCTCTTGTTCGGGGAAGGGACACCAGATGTCGTCTCCAAGTCCGAAGCGTGCTTCGGGAGGGCAAGGCGCTGACGCGGTTGCCTGTCATTCCTGCGCCGTGTGTCGGCATGGAGTGTTGCGGCACCACCAAGACGGGGTCAATCAGTTACGCGGCCACGCCGTTTGAGCGGGGGCCATGACAAGCGGCGACCACGCGCCTTGGGGTGTCGTTCCCGCGTCACGCCGCCTCCGAGATGGCCTTGGAACGGATGGTGCCGTCCCGAAGGCCGTAGTAGACGAGGGTGACGATCTTTCGCGCCACGGCGACCCGGGCGATCTTGCGAGCACCGGCGCTGTCGCCGTGGTGAGCGGTGATACGGGCAAAGTCGGCTCGCAGCTTGGTCCCGTTCGCCTGGCGCTGGGCTGCCTCGACCGCCGCCCAGCGCACGAGACGCGATCCCTGTTTGGTGATCGGGCCCCGGTGCACCGTCAGGTCCGACTCGCGGTGCTTCGGAGTGAGCCCCGCCCAGCTCGCCAGCTGGGCCGGGGACCTGAACCTCGTGACGTCGCCGATCTCGGCCACGAACACCGCGGCGAACAACGGGCCGACGCCGGGGATCTGCTGGATCGCCTGATAACCAACCTGGCCGCGAAGCTCGTGGCGCACGTCACCCTCGAGCTTTGTGATCTCCCGGTCGAAGACCTCGATCAGGTCCCGGAGCGACTCGACGCGGGTGCGATAGGCCGTGGCGAGCCGGCAGGTCTCCAAGAGCTCAGTGCCGGAGACACCGAAGAGGTCCGTCATGGGAACGTTCACGCCTTCTTTGGCGAGCACCGCGTAGACCTGCAACTTGCAGTTGGTGCGCAAGGAGACGAGTTTGGCCCTGTAGCGAACGAGCTCGCGGAGCTCTCTGACCTCCGGAGGGGCGATCCAGGCCTCGGCGAGACGACCGAGTCGCAAGAGATCGGCCAGGTCCTCAGCGTCACGGGTGTCGTTCTTCACTCTGCGGTTACCCCAGTTGTTGCCTAGCGGATGGGCCAGGTGGACCTTGCAGCCGAGCTCCTCGAGCAGATCGGTCGCCCAGTACCATCCGTAACAAGCTTCAAGAACTACCTCGGGGTGCTCGCCGGCGGCGGTCACCGCCCGCTCGAACGCGAGCAGGTCGTCGTTGTCGACATGGCTGACTGCGAGCGTCTCGCCCTCGGCGCTACGCCGGACGATCACGCTCCGGCGTCTGTGCAAGTCGATGCCGACGTACTCTTGGGGTTGCATCTTGGTCCTCCTTCGTCGTGGAGTGATTGGTTTCGCAACCCCGAGTTTTCCACTCGGCTCTCCATGACGAGGGTGGACCTTGTTGCTTTCGACGCGATGCTTCGGAGGCACCGTATGCCCTCCCGCTGCTCGGTATGCCGGCCGGAGTATTCCCCGATCCGGTCACACGGGAGTGGTCAAGCGCTCCTTCATCACATCAGCTTTACGGCCGGCATTGACCGACCGATGCCGCGTGCCTCCTTAGCTGCTGTGCATTAGCTAGTGCTGGCTCCACCGTGCCTAAACGGCCGCTGTTGTGCGCTCTGTCATCGCAAGTTCGACCACCCGCGAACACCCTGAACTGCCCTGCATACATGGCGTATCAGGTGGACGCAGGAAAGTCCCAACGACCCTTGAGGTGCGCCGTTCCACTCGCACCACCGGTGGCCCCAACTAAGGTGACGTTGGCGCTTCCTGTCAAGCCCTTCGTCGCGAACGATCCGCTCGTCGCCTCCCAAGACTTCACGAAGCTCCTTATTGGTATTTCGAACACGAACGAGTTGTCAGCGCTCGACCTCTTGATCGTCGATGTGCCTGCATGTTCGGCGACGACAATGATGGCCCACTGGCCCGTGGTCGACCCGTGCGGTGAGTCATCAGAAACCTCCTCGCCCAGATCGGGCAAGTCGAGGATCCTGGCCGATTCGGTCGGACTCAACTGATGGCATCGTGACTGCGCCCGAGCGATGTGCCGGACTTCACAATCACTCCTGACGACTTCAGAGGGACTGTCACTTCGGAGCCGAACAATTCATGCAAGAAGAACGCGAGAAAGGTGACCGACGTCAACCCACTCCAACCGATCGGTCACACAAATGACCCAGCTCTCAAGAGATCGGGGCAGGCCACCGAGACCGGTGGGCGCAGCTGCTTACAGCGTCGGGCGGATTCGCAGCGCTTAACACTCGTGGCATTCGTCTCGGTGCAGCGCCGCCCGATCTACGGCTTCGCTTTTGCTAGCGCGCCGTAGCTTAGGGTCGTTAAGTAGAAGCGCGAGGTCGTGTTGGTGACTGGCCTGTTGTAGGTGACGGCGAATCTGCCCTTTCCAAGTCCCTGCACAACAAAGTCGGTCCCGATGTTGTTAAGCCCGAGACCTGTCACCGCCGGTGAGGACCACTCCGCCCCCCCATCGGAGCTCCAGCCCACGACGAGTCCCCGCTCGTCCAGCCATGTCGCGTAGATCGCGCCGGTCGAGTCCTGCGAGAGGCTGACGAGCGTCGCTCCGCCGGAGGAGACCCCCGTCTCATCGGAAACAGTCACCGGAGCGCCAAAGGAGTTAGTCGCGAGATCGAAGCGGCGGTAGACGAGCTCGATGTTCTTTCCACCAGAGAGTCCCGGACCCTCCTGGTCGAGCTCGCCAATTCCACTCGGTCCGCCGGCGAGGGTTGGGGAGTTCGCCGCACACGAGAGCAGTCGGAAGTCCTTCGTCGGCCATGTGGCCGAGTCGTTCAAGGCTCCCGTGGAGCTCGTCTGGACAAGGCTTCCTGTCGAGGAGCCCCATCCAACGGTGTAGAGCGACTTGGCGCACTTCGTGCCGGGCTCGCCCGTACCGAGGGCGATACCGACCACGAGATCATCCCCGGCAGGCGACGAGACGGGCTCCGCGGCGAGCTGGCCGCTGTCAACGTCAGAAGCCTGTCCGAAGCCGCCGCTTGGACTCGGGTTGGCCGGTGTTGCGGGCGCGGGGTTGGTGAGTGTGAAGTCAGCAAACGACCTTTGATAGGTATCGTTCTCAAAGACCGCGATCACTGTCGGGCTGAGTGCGACGGCACCGGCTTGCGGCGGGACGCCGGTGGCGCGGAACATGCCGGCAGCCTGTAATCCTTCTCCGGGCCGACCAAATCCAGCACCACCGGCAGGAGACGCCCAGGCAACGTCACCTTCTCCACCGGTGTAGCCAGGCGGGTCGACGTTCGGATAGCGGGAGGGAGAAACGCCTTCGATGTCTGCCACAACGACTACCTGGCCGCTGTTGGGCATGACCACGATCCGAGGTACTGAGTACTGCAGCGAGCTGGCGGTGCCGGCGGCCGGATCTACCAGTTGGTCCGGCTTGCCCGTACCGTTGCAGCTGCCAGCCGCCACGACCACGCACAGGTCGATCATGCTGGCACTGTTGGCTGTCCACGCGACATATGTGGTGTCGGTCTTCGGGTCGGCGGCGGTGACCGGAAGGCCGTTACCTGTGCCGAGCGTGATCGTCTTTGGCGCCGATCCCGTTGTCGGCGTCGGTACGGGGACGATAGTCCCCTGGCCGGCCGTGTTCACAATGTTCTCGGTTCTCGCTGCCACCGCGGCAATAGTGCTGGAGTGGCCCCCGGTAGCGGCCGAATCGAAGACGCAGTCGTCGAGCAGAGACTCATTCGTGATGCCTGCCTTGCGGCAGACGTTCTTGAGATCGGCCAACTTCTTGGGTGGGACAGAGTCGAGGTTGTACCCACTACCCGGGAATCCCTTGAGTATGTAAGAACTGGTGCTCTTGCCTTTGTGATAGGTGAACAACGAGTCCTTCTGGGTGATCTGCCAAGTGGGCGCGAACTTCCGGTACAGCGTCCGGAGGCCAGTGGTTGTAGAGGGGTTCAGGACGTAACGCTCTCCGTTGCCACCGATGAGCACTTCGTCACCGGCGGGCAGGCCGTGTTCACCCTCCGGTTCTGCCACCGCGGTAAGCAGGCCCCTCAGCCTGCCGACAAGATCGGGAGCAGCACTGAAGACGACGTACCCGCCGGGGCCAGCGGCATAGACAACAGCTTTGCTCCCATCTGGCCACCTCACGACTACGTTGCCCACGGGATCGTAGTAGAGCTCACCGCCACCTGGCAGGTGGTTGATAGTCTGCCCGTGCAGCTGGACGGCGCGGCTGTCGACAAGTATCTGGCCCGATAGACCGGGGTCAACCTCGACACGCGTGCCGTCGACCATCATTGCAACAGCGGTGTCGAAGGCCACAGCGTTCGAGGCGATCGCGAACTCTGGCTGCTGGCGTACCTGGACGTCGAGGCGACCGTCGTCCGAGCGGACGAGCGTGAACTCCCCGGCAGCCTGGAAGTCGTAGAGAGAACCGTCAAGAGTTAGCAGGTGCGGGTCGCCCTCGCTGTAGCCGGTCTCCCCTCCACCGACATCGCCGAAGGCGTCCGTCGCCGCAGCGAACGCCGCCGCAGCAAAAGCAAGACCTGCTATCTCGCCTCCTGTCTCTCCCGCTTCACCGAGGTGCTTCAGACCTTCCGCAGCCGCAGAATTGCCAAGCTGTCCGGCGAACCAGCCCGCAGTCTTGGCTGCGGCCGCGGTCCCTTCTGCGAACTGCGTCAGGTGGTGTTCGTCCTCGGCCGTCTCGGCCCAACTCGCGGGCTCGCCGTCGGCTAACACGCGAAACTGCGCTTGTTCGGTTGTCGTCGGGCGTAGGACATCGTTCGCGAAGCTCTGGAACGCGGCACCTGTTCGCGCCTCGGAGGAGCTAAGCGAATCGAGCGCGGTCGCGAGATCCACCGATGCTGGAGTAGCGCCAACCGGAGACGCCTCGAAGTCCGTCGTATCGGTCAACAGCGTCCTCAGGGTCCTCACTTCGGTGCTCGTCTGGGGGCGAAGCACTCCGGCCTCTACGCCAAGCAGGCGCGTGAACTCCGGCGACAGCCCGTGATGGGCCAGGTAGGCCCGCCCAGCGACGAACTGCTGAGGAGTGACCTTCAAGGCGAATCCATCGGCAACAAAAGCGCTCTCAACTTCAGCGTTGAGAGGAGGCAAGCTCTTCAGCAGAGTGTCTGCCTCGAGCGCGTACTTGGCCGACGCGTCCTCCTGACGCCCCAACCAGACTTGGTCGCCGGCGGACGCCGCTCTCGCCGCTCGGTCCAGCGATATGCGTAACGCCACCACGACCTCGTCAAGGCGGTTCTGGATTCTGAAGAGCTGGTTCAGCGATTTGAACGCCCCCACAAGACGCGACGTCGGGGCTTTAACCACCGAAACTGACACGAACACAGGCGTGAATATCGCCTTGAAGTCCCCGTCGGCCGGCGTATTTGCCCGCGTCCGTACGGCCTTGTCTATCCGTGGGGTCGCAGAGCTAGTTCCGCCGAGCATCGGGACAAAAGCTGCGATGGATACGCAGGCCATCAGCGCGCCCATCATCGCCCGCCGCATATGCCTGCGCGCTGGCTCAGGCGCCGTTGTGCCCGTCAGCAATGTCATGTGCCACCCCCCACCCAGAGCCAGTCGCTCAGGGCGGCAGCATAGTCCAGGACCTAATCTCCACACGCCGATGACGCGACATAAACACTGACGAGAGGTGCAGCACGGGGAACTCACCGCAAGGCCCCCGGCGGTGGACGCTTGATATCGGTTGCGGGCTCCGAGCTCGTTCAGCCAGCGTGGTGGTGACTGCAAGCTTCCGACGACCTGACTCGCTCAGGGGCCTGAGCGGTAGCGCCTTGCTTCCCGAGCAAGAATCAGGTGGCTCCGGCTTCGGTCTCACGTAGCCAGGTTCGGTAACGCCTAGTAGGACATTGTCAAACCGGACTTCGGCGGCTCAAACGTGAAGGTCCTGCTCACGAGGTCGCGTTAGCGCAGTTTTTGCCCTACAACCTGTGATCGTGTGTGGCTCAGGCGATCTGTGAGCGCCAGGCGGAGGTCTCGACACCGAAGGCGGTGAGGATGCTCGCCTGCATCGGGTTGGGCCGAGTGACGACGTGTCGCTCTTCGCCGTTTGAGTCGACAAAACGGATCATGCGGATGCGCTCGAGCTCGCGAAGGGCCCGGCGCGCCGAGAGGGCCTGCTCACCGAGGTCCGGGTCGGTGATCTTTGCCCGGGCGAGATCAAGGGCCATGACGGCCTCGATCACCGCCGCGAGCACGCAGATGGCGACATGTCCCCGCACGCGCTTTTCGGTGTAGTGGAAGACCGGCCGGAGAGCCAAGAAGTCCTTCAGCACCCGAAAGCGCCGTTCGACGGACTGGAGGGACTTGTAGTGGGCGACCACTTGAGCTGTCGAGGCGGTCTTGTTGTCGAGCGAGGTCGCGATCACATAACGCCCGGCGAGGAGCTTCTCCTCGTAGTCCATGGCCTTGTTGTCGTAGTCCCAGATGAACACCCCGTGGGCGATCTTGGTCGAAAAGCACCGGGAGACCCCTGAGTCCCTGAGGATCCGGTCGGCGGCGGCGCCGATCTTGGCCGGATCGACGAGACGGCCCTTGCGCACGCGGTCCGCGAGGGCGATGAGGCCGTCCTCGGTCGCAGCGAGGAGCTCTCGGCGCCTGGCGTCGTCTCGCACATGGCGGCGGGGAGAGTCGACCACGACATAGCGACGTGATTCATAGACGACCTCGGTCGCTTTGGTCCCGTCGTCACCGACAGCCACGAAGACGGCCTGGGTGCTGGCGGCAGCTTCGAGGACGGCGGCGACTGTCGGGTCCCGGTGAAGGCGTGTCGCCAGCACGTGGTCAAAGCCGTTGGCGGCGACAAGGGCGAGGTTCTCCTCTGAGATGAGGCCCCTGTCGGCGACAAGGGCGATGCGCCCGACCCCGAAGCGGGCCTGGAGATCGGCCATCACCTGAGGAAGCGTCGAGCGATCGGCGGTGTTGCCGGAAAAGACGTGGTGGGCGATCGGGATGCCGTCGGAGGTGACGAGGAGTCCGATCACGATCTGGGGCCGGTCTCCTCTGTGATCGCGGCTGTAGCCGAAGGCCTTTGAGGGGAAACGCTCCGAGGCCCTCTCCTCGCCCTCGAAATAGGTGGAGGTGAGGTCATAACAGACAAGGCGCAGATCGAGATTGGTGAGGTTGCACAATTCGGTGAACAGATGCGCCTCGATCTCGTCTTTCGAGTCTGCGACAGCATCGAGGCCCCGATAGAGACGGTCGAGCGACGGGGCGTTGCGAGCTTCGGGCAGGGCGGCGTCGGCACCGAGCCAGTCGGTGACACAGCGCCTCTTGGAGGAAGGATCAGAGAGACGGTTGGCGACCATGGCGAACACCGCGTCCGAGAGACCAACCGAGCGCCGGCGCCGACCGATGCCGTCGAAGAGCTCGTCCAACAAGAGCCGGGAGAAGTAGGCATCACAAGCGGCCATCGCCCCATAGGAGGGAGCAGACTCGGCAGTTAGCTCCAGCGAAGAAGCCCGCCCCAACTGGGCTGACAGGGCCTCGACGATCCGCTCGAGCTCGCCCGAGGTGGTCATCTCCGAGACCTCGCCCAAACGGGCGACGATCCGGCTTCGGGGCTGGCCGTCCTCGTTGCGGAACGACTCGGCCAAGGTGAGATAGCGATAGGTCTTCTTGCCGCTACGCACCGTGCTCACCTTGACATACACGAGCTGCATATTACACCACTGTAGTTCCGATGTCTATGACCCAATTGTCCCTACAGTGAACCTCCCAAACCCGACTTTATCCACAGCTCGCCCAGGTCAAGCACGTGAGGACCCGGAATCCAGACCTCTTGACCTGACCGCGGAATCACTGCAAGGTCACGGCTCTCTCACCGAGTAGACGAGCCTGAGGTCGGTCCCCGGGTAGATCGTCTCGGTCTCGGTGAGATCAGCGCACAAGCCGGCAAGTGCACGGGTGCGCCTTGGCGCCGACAGCGGTGTGATCCGCACGTGGAGCTCGCTCCCCACCACTTCGAGGTCGCCCGCTGAGGCGTAGATCTCACGCAGAAGGCTCCGTGCTTCGTCCTCTGCACGGGCGTAGTGCGGGGCGATCAAGCGGGCGAGGCCCGACTCGGCGTTGTAGGTGGCCATGCGGACAGCGTCGTGGATGCGCTTTCGCTCGACGTCGATCCGGGTCGCTTCAGGGCGGACCTGGCCGAGCGGGAGCTTGGCGGGGATCGCCGCCTTGATGTCCTCGCGTGACTTGAGCTCGGCACGTGCCCCGGCGAAGGCCTCGGCAACCTCGGCCTCAAAGCGGTGTCCTTCGATCGAGGACCTTCCCTCTTCTGCCTCTGCGCGTTCGATCGACTCCTTGGCCTCGCGGACTTTCTTGTCGGCGTCGCGCCGGGCGGGATTGGTGACGAGGCGGGTGGAGTCGTCGGGCAAGGTCTCGTAGGAGTCGAGGGCATCGAGGCCGAAGCGTTGGCGGCCGTAGCGGAAGAAGTTCTCCTGGCGCCAGCGGGAGAACATCGCATGGCCGACGAGGCCCGGGTCGGGGTCGCTCCGTGTGGTGATGATGGCGGTCTGGTGCCCCGTCTTGTCGTCGAGGCGCGTGACCTGGCGGCACGAGAACCGGTGTCTGCCCCCGTCATAGGAGATGCGGACGCGCTGGTCTGCCAGCAGGTAGTGGTGCTCGTGGCCAGCCTCGTCTGTAAAGACGTGCTCTTCGAACAACGAGCGGCGGACCGGTTCCGAGGCTCCCTTGCGGTAGGTGAGGATGTCGAAGCCGGCATCGACGAGCTTCGCGAAGAGCTTCGGCGACCAGCCTCCCCGGTCGAAGCAGACCGTCGGGCGGGCGTCTTCGCCGACAAGGCTGCGGATGGAGCGGGTGACTTTGCCGAGCTCACCGGCCAGAGATGTCCCCGGTGGGGACTGCCACACGAGCAGCCCGTCGCCGAAGCGGTCACAGACGTAGGTGTCCACCTCGCCGGGCATGGCGATGCGCATGCGGGCGAGGTGCGCCTTTCCCACGTCCTTCTTGCCGTGGTAGGCGCGTACGTGCCCGTCGACATAGAACAGGCCGATCGCCTCGGGCCGGGCATCGAGGTGGGCCCGGGCGAGGGACATCACGAGCTCGTCGGAACGGTGCTCATCGGCAAGCTCGGCCATACGCGCCCGCAGGCGGCGGACCTCCGGTGAGCGGTCGAGGCCGAGGAGGCGGCCGAGGCCGACCGGGTCGAGGCGGGTCATGCCCTCGGCCCGTGGCTCGCCCAAAAGGCAGGCGAAGCAGATCGCCAGCAACAAGGACCTGATCCCGTAGAAGGCAGATCGCGTCGAACCTTTCACCTTCCGCCCGGCGCCATAGACCGCCGAGGCAGCATCGAGCAGGCCCGTGAGCGCGAGTGCCGGCAGGATGACGAGGGCACCGACGCCAGGGAGCGACGAACCCTCGCAGATCACCGGCTTTGCCTCGCTCAGCAGGCCGCACCGTGCTGCTGAGCGTTCGGCCGTGCGGTCGGCCGGCTCAGCGAGCGGGACGAGCCTGTCCTCGCCGTGCCTCGGTGCAGGCCGAGGGGGCGGGACGACCGGGGCGATGGCACGCCGCACGCTGTCGGTGGAGACGCCCGTCGCCTTTGCGACTTCGCGAAGGCTGGCACCGCTTGCCCGCAGTACTCGGATCTCGGCGATCTTGTCCTCTGTGAGCTTGGAGGGGCGCTTGGGCCCGGGGCGCTCTGGTAGGAAAGACGACAGCCCACCCTCGCTGTAGTCGCCCCGCCAGCGCCACAGCGTCGTCTCGTTCACCGAGAACGCACGTGCCACTTGGCGCTGGGAGGCCGCCCCGGTCTTGACGAGCTGCACCGCAGCCAGACGGCGGGCGCCGGGGTCGGTGCCGTCCCAGGTGAAGCACGCCTGTCCCCAGATGAAGACCGTGCCGGTCTTCTCGTCGTCCTCCAGGAAGGCGACGCCCTCCGCGACGGCTAGCGACCCGGGCGGGACCAGCGGGAGCGGCTGCATCCAGGTAAGTCTTCCCGCTCTCGGCTTGGGACCCACGGCTCCTCCTGAATGTAGAATCCTCTGCATTTATTATCGCACTCACGGGACCCAAAGTGGTGGATACTTACCAGCTCAAAGGGCTAATTGCTCGGGGTCATGTAGTCGGGTCGCCGGGGGCATTTCAGCCCCCGGCTCCCACGGATCCCGGCGTGACAGTCTCCCGTCACCGGGCTCTTGTCACCTTGATCACCAGAACGCAG
>Ga0302320_10017624_pt1 | contig 14476 bp, 15 predicted proteins | sample Bog_T0_3_FD_202130 | JGI IMG/M metagenome (GOLD analysis project Ga0302320, IMG submission 202130) | Peat permafrost microbial communities from Stordalen Mire near Abisko, Sweden - Bog_T0_3 | ecosystem: Environmental > Terrestrial > Soil > Wetlands > Peat | place: Sweden: Abisko, Stordalen Mire...
GGGCACGTTTAACTCACGCGCCGCATCGCGCCACTGCGCCAGAATCTCGTCCGTGCAGCCGCGCCAGGAATGGAAATCCACGGCGCCGATATACCGAATGGCCTCGGGGTCGTGCATGGCGGGCTTGATAAAATCGACAGGCCGGGCATCGGAAGTATCGCCGAGGGCCAGCCTGGTAGCCAGACCCTTGCCGGCGAATTCCGCGCCGAGGGTTTTGATCAGCTCGCCGTGTTCTCGCGGAGTTTGCCGGACGTCGATGCCCAGATCCGATTCGTTGAAGCTGAACAGCGCCGCTTCGACACCGTATTTTTCCTTCAGCCAAAGCAGGTAGTCCGCGATGGACTGCTTGATACGATCCATCTTCTCCGGGTTCAACGGACTCCCCCGAGGGCCGTCCTCCGGCGGGCGCGCTGAGGCCTTCCCCAGGATCGCCCAACCGGGCGGATGCCATGCGCTGACCATGACGGGCATCCCTATTTGCGTGAGCCTGCGCGCCATCTCCATGGCCTGATGCACTCCCGCGGGAACCGCGCCGGCCCGCGCAGCCGCCAGCGGATCGCTGATTTCATCCGGCTGCCAGAGGCTCCAGGGCATCTCCACACGGCCCCAGGCGACACGAAGATTCTTCAGGCTGTATTCAATCACTTGGGGATCGAGGCGCGGGTTCTGCAACCGAAAGTTGCCGCCAAGGCCATCGAACATTTGCCCCGGATGCGAAGCATCCAGCGTGATCTCGACCGGCGCTTTGTCGATTGGGCCGGTGACTTTCAACGCAAAGCTTTTCTTGGCTGTCTGACCGGCGGTGGTTGGGCCGACGATGACCGCCAGCAGCACCTGCAAATCGTAGCTGCCCTTGCGCCGGTCGTCCCGGACGACGATGAGAGTGGGCTGGTCAAAGGTAATTTCGATCTGGCGGGCGGGCGAAACGAACCGGACTCCCTTGGCCTTCGCGCGCACATATTCATTCTGTTCGGCGGCGCCCGCGGCCAGCGTCATCTGCTCGGCGCTGGGCGGATCAGCCCCGATCAGTTGCACGGATCCACCCGAAAACACCGAGGCCGGAAGCTCGACGGCCAGGAAAGCGCCGCCGATTTCGGCAACGCCGGGCGAGCTGAATTCAAGATCGATCCTGGCGGCGCCGGGCCCGGTATCTTCCACCATTTCAGTGGCAGCCATGGTCCAGCCCGCGCCCTGGGCATCGCGATACTCGCGCGGGGCGCGCATGCGGACCGTGACCGTCTCCACTTTGCCGTTGCGCGAATAGGCGTTCTGCTGTTTCTCGCGGCCGGTACAGGTGAGCGCGACCAGTTCGGGCTGGGCCACGCACATGCTTGTGGCGAGTTCCAGCAGGTGGCCCTCCACGCGGATACCGGTCAAGTTACCCCAAGCCATCACTTCAGGCTGGGCGAAGGCCACGCCCGCGAAGGCTGCCAAGGAAATAATCGAGATCGCAATCCGAATCATCAACCAAGATTCTAGCGCTCAGAGTAGACCCGCGTCGCGCCTCAGTGAGACCTTCTCACCCGTCCGGCACGAGCGGTAAATGCTTTCCACGATCTCCAGCGCGTTATACCCAGCCTGCCCCGACACCAAGGGCTCGCGTCCGCTACGGATAGCTTCGCCAAAATCCAGGAACTGGCGTTCGAACGGTTCGAGCGAAATCGCCATGGGATCGGATGATCCCGAGGCGGCGGCGTCCCGCGCCAGCGGCGGCTCATCGCCCGTATCGTCCCGCACGTCCCATGTGGTTAGTTGGTCTCCCGAAATGATGGCGGTGCCTTTGGTGCCGTGAAATTCCGTCCGCTCCGTGTAGCCGGGCCAGAAAGCGGTCGCAGCCTGAATCACACCTGTGGCGCCGGAAGCATACCGCACCACCGCGTTGACCACGTCCTCCGATTCGATCTTGTGCAGCGCTCCAAGTTGCCACATGGCAAACAACTCGCCCACCGGACCCGCCAGCCAGCGCAGCAGATCCACCTGGTGAATGGCTTGGTTGATCAAAGCCCCACCGCCTTCGGTCCGCCAACTGCCCTTGATGGGCCGCGCGTAATATTCCGGCGACCGGTACCACTTCACGTAACAATCGCATTGCAGAAGCTTGCCCAGGCGTCCGGCGGCAATGGCCCGCTGCAGGAACTGGCTGGAGTGGTCGAAGCGATGCTGGCTCACCACGCCTAAAAGAATGCCCGCGCGCCGCGCCGTTTCCAGCATGGCGCGCGCCGTTTGCAGATTTGTCGCCATGGGCTTCTGCACTTGGACATGCTTGCCCGCCTGCGCGCAAATCTCCAGGGCTTGCATGCGGAAATCGGGAAACGTGCAAACATCCACGTAGTCCACCGCGGGGTGCCGGCAAACCGTCTCATAGGATTCCACAAACTCCGCCCCGTACAGTGCCGCAAAGCGCCGTCCGGTTTCCGGGTTGATGTCGGTGCAAACCGTCAATTCGTAGCCGATGTTCCGATAGGCCTGCGCGTGCTTGTGCGAAATGGCTCCCGTCCCGATAATGCCGACCCTCATGGCGATGTCTCCCGCTGGTCATTGTACCCGGATACAATGAGGCTTCGTCATGTTTGATACTCCGTGGTACCGCTGGCCCGCGCGGCCGGTCCGTTGGGCGGGTGCGTCGGCCCTCCTGATGCTTTTGTGCGCTCCGGCATGCAACAAATCCGCGCCGGCCAACGTGGCCGCCACGGTGAATAATCGCGCCATCAGCTATGCGGAGCTGCAAACGGCGTATCAGACGTCTCAGCTCGCAACGCCCGGCCAAGCCGATGAGCAAACCATGGCTCAGAAGCTGGAAGTGCTGCGCGGTTTGATCGATAGCGAGATTATGTTGCAGCGCGCCGAGAAGCAGGGCCTGCTGGCCGGCGATGCGGACGTTGAAGCCAAGCTCACCGAACTAAAGGCGCCCTGGACCAAGGAGCAGTTCGAACAGCAGCTCCGCCAAAGCAAAATGACGCTGGACGACCTCAAGTCCAAAATACGGCGCGACCTCAGCATTCAGAAACTCATCAACAAGGACATCACTTCCCACATCGTCATCACGGACGCCGATGTCACCGCTTTCTACAACACCAACAAGACCAGCTTCAACCTGGCTGAGGCCCGGGTGCATATGGCGCAGATTCTGGTGACTCCCAATCCGGAGCCCAGCGCGGGCAATCTAAAAAACAGCAAGGCGCAAAACGACGTCGAGGCCAATCGTAAAATCCACGAGATCCAGGAACGCCTCCAGCGCGGCGAAGAATTCGGACTGGTGGCGCACAGCTATTCCGAAGACCCGCAATCGGCGCCCAACGGTGGGGATCTGGGGTTCTTCGCCGAATCCGCCCTGGATAAGGCCAACGTCGAGCTGCGCAAAATGGTAATGTCCATGGCGCCCGGCGCGATCAGCCCGATTATCAAGACCCAAGAGGGTTATCGCATTTTCAAAATTATTGCCAAGGACTCTGCCGGCCAGCGTGAGCTGAACGATCCGCGCGTGCAGCAAAGCATTCGCGAGACGCTGCTCAACCGTAAGGACCAGTTGCTGAAGAACGCTTACTATGAAGTGGCGCGCAACGATGCCAAGGTGGTGAACTACCTGGCGCGCAGCGTGGCGGAGAGCGCCGGCAAGCCCGGCAAGTAAGAGCGAGCGGATGAGGAGCGAACCCAAGGGCGGGTTACTGGGAGTTTTGCGCGCGGCGGTCCTGGTCGCGCTCCCGGCCGGGGCGGTTGGTTCGGTCGGTTTGATGCTCCATGCGGGCCGGCGGAACGACTCCCGAATCCTGCTGCTGATTTTCACGGTCTGGGTGCTTTCCCCGTTCATGGTCCTGTTGGCTGGCATGCTGGCTTCGAAGCATTGGCCGCCGCTTACCCGGGCGACACTTTATAGCGTAGCGCTGGCACTCACGCTGGTTTCTTTGGCGCTCTATGGATATGTAGCCCTGGGCCCTCCCAGGGCGAAGACTGCCCCGATATTCGTGGTAGTTCCTCCCGCCTCATGGCTGCTGATTGCAATAGTTGTGCCGATCGGCGCCCTGATTTCCCGCAGACGGTGACACCGAAACCCCTTGACAAGCACGGCCTTGTGCTCTATTTTATAAAGTACTTTCCATAGCGGCAGATTTCAATCCCGCGCCGCGGAGGTTGCCATGAATGTCTCACGACCGCGGCTGGGCCGCCGGATTCTCAAAGGCTTGGCCGGATTGGCGCTCCTGGGAGTGCTGGGAATCGCGGTGTTGTTCGGCTCCCTCTGGTGGGACCATCGGACCGGCACAACACTCCCGGCGCCCACGGGGTCCTTCGCGGTTGGCCGCGCGATTTACGCATGGTCCGACGATGCGACGTTGGACACGCTGGCGCCGGTTCCGGGAACCAAGCGCGAACTGGTTGCCTGGGTCTGGTATCCCGCGACGACTAGGCTATCGCAGGCGACCATGGATGAGTACCTGCCCGCGCCATGGCGAACGGCGGACGAACGCGACCGCGGCAAGCTGATGAGCGAGTTTCTGACGCGAGATTTGTCGCGGGTGCATGCGCACAGTACCCGGAACGCCGAGGTGTCGTCACGGCAGCGATCGTACCCTGTGGTGATCATGAGAGCGGGGGCTTCCGCCGGGGTAGCAAATTACACGGCACTGGCTGAGGACCTGGCCAGTCACGGTTACGTCGTGGTGGGCTTCGATGCCCCCTACCGCACGAGTGTCGTCGTGTTTCCCGATGGCCGGGCGATGCGACGGACGCCGCAGAATAACGTGGAACTCTGCGCGGAAATGCGGGACCCGGAGCAAGCCGGCTGCGTGAACCGGCTACTGACTGCATGGACCTCCGACGTCGCGTTCGTGCTCGACCGGTTGCAGCAGTTGAACGATTCGGACGCGTCCGGCAGGTTCGCTGGACGGCTGGACTTGACCCGTGTGGGAATATTCGGTCACTCCTTCGGCGGCGCGACAGCCGCGCAGTTTTGCCACGACGATTCCAGGTGCAAGGCAGGCATCGATCTCGACGGGGCGCCCTTCGGCAGCGTGATTCGGGAGGGCATCCATCAGCCGTTCATGTTCGTCCTTACCGACCAGATCCATTCGTCGGATCCGGAGACGCATCAAGTCCTGGCCAATGTCCAGTCTATTTACGACAGTCTGCCTCCGAATGGGCGGCTGCGCATCACCATCCGTGGCTCGAATCATTTCCTCTTCAGCGACGATGGAGCCTTATTGAAGAGCCATATCGTGTTGCGGACACTCCGTTTGTTAGGGATTGTCGGTATCGACGGACGCCGCCAGCTCGCCGTTACGGCATACTGCGTGCACCGCTTCTTCGATGCGTACCTTAAGGGGGAAAGTGTTTCGCGACTGCAGATTGCATCGCCGCTTTACCCTGAAATCCAAATTTTGGAGTGAAGCGCAAGGCCGTCGAGGACGGTATTAGACGTGTTGATCGACGAGAATCGGGTTTCCATCGGGGTCCACCGCGATAAAGCTGGCGGGGCCCGTGGTGCTCTCGTCTGCCTCGTTCGCGAGTTGCACGCCTTGCGCCTTCAGTTGGCGCTGAAGTTCGCGCACGTCGGTGAAAGCGGGCAGCGTTTGGGCGCTGCTGTCCCAGCCCGGATTGAAGGTGAGTATGTTCTTGTCGAACATGCCTTGAAAAAGGCCGATGGCGTGGTCGCCGTTCTTCAAGATCAGCCAGTTCCGCGAAGCATCTCCGGCGAAGGCTTTGAAGCCGAACTTCTCGTAAAACTGTCTCGAAGCTGCGAGGTCCTTGACCGCCAAGCTGATTGAAAATGTGCCCAGATCCATGTTCTGCTCCTTCGATTTATTGTGCTACTTCTGTGGTTTCAAGAGTCCGATGGTGTTGCCGTCGAGATCGGAAAGCCACGCAAATGTGCCGGTCGGAATTTTAATTGGTGGAACCAGCGTTTTCCCTCCTAAAGCCGCGGCCTTATCCAGGCACGCTTGCACATCATCCACCTCCACGTAAAACATGGTGTAGTGGTGCGGTTCGTGGTTAAGGGAGGTAATGTGTCCGGGAATTCCGCCCGGACCGCCAGCGTCGATCATAGCGGCAGGGCCGCTTTCCCGCATATGCCAGCCGAATAAGTCCGCGAAAAACCGCTCCGTCTTTTCACGGTCGCTGCATCCGATCTCAAAATGCACAACGGGATGTCCCACGTGTTCTCCTTCAGATTCATTGGTCTTATTCGATTGACTCCATGCCGGCGCAGCGACGGCTGCGAGCGTCAGAGCCGCACGACGGGTATACAAGTTTGCAGGTCGAATGTCTCCCATCCTATTTCCTCCGGAAGCCGCACGAACATTTCCATTGCAGGCAGATCGGCCGGCTCGAAAGCACTTGAGGGAAGCCAGATCCGGTACAGATATTGCCAGGCGCGATCCACGTGGGCCAGGTCACCGACGCAGTGGAAGGCGACGACTTGCTGGGGCTCGAAATCGCGAAGGCTAAGGCCCGGCGCATCGCATTCGGACTGAGTGGGTAAAGATGCGCGAGGGACCGCCGTCCGTCCCCGCGAGCGGACAATGTCGGCCAGTATGCCGCCCGGCTGCCGCGGGAAGGCGATGCCCAGATCATAGCGGCAATTTTCGGAAGGGGTGATCGACGGATCGTCGAGCGACATGCCAATGCACACCACATCCCGGATATCGGTGCGCCTCTGGGCGAGCCATGCGAGGAGCGCGTGGTAGCTGTCCACAAGCCGTGTGTTGCCGTAGGGCGCGTAGGTCCGAATGTAAACATAGGAGAAGGCGCTGAACCGTTGGACGCGAACTCGAACATTGTTCGCAGCGGATTTCCAGCGATGCAGTTCCTCTTCAGTGTGGAACGAGAGCGTTTCCGGCGCTTTGCAAATCTTGCTTTTTTCAAGTGGACTCCGGCGGTCCCATGAGCTGGCGGTTCTGTGAAAGTGACTCTTGAACGCGCGGGAAAATTCGGCGGTTCCCGGGAAGCCTGTCTCCAGCGCGACATCGGTGATGCGCTTTCGCGGCGATGTTTTCATTAATAAGGCGGCTCTTTCAAGCCGCACGCGGCGCACGTGGCTATTCAGCGTTTCGCCCGTAATTCCCTGAAAAATGCGGTGGAAATGGAAAGGGGAGAAACAGCCGATGCCGGATAATCGGGTCAGGGAGAGTTCACCGTCGAGATGCTCCGCAATGTAGTCGAGCACCCGATTGACCCGGTCGTGATAGTGTTGATTGCGCCGCATCCTACGAGTCACCGATGAGTATCAGGCTGCCGGCTCAAACCTTCAACAGCGCCGCTAAGTTTGGAATTCTCACTCCCACATAGAAGGTTCCAAATAAGGCATACGCCGCGCTAACCTGGTCGAACCGCATCTCGTAAATCAGCTTTTTGAATACCAGCGGGTCTTCGGCGAACAGATCCACACCCCACTCCCAATCGTCGAAACCGATGGACCCGGTAATGATCTGCTTCACTTCATCCGCGTAACGGCGGCCGATCATGCCGTGCTCGTGCATCATGCGCTGCCGCTCGGCCATGGGGACCTGGTACCAGTTCACCGCTTCGCCACGGCGGCGGTCCATGGGATAGAAGCAAATGTACTTGCGGTCGGGAATCTCCGGCCATAGGCGCTGGGCCATGGCTTGCCGCTGGCGCGACAGTTGCACTTCAATCTCCTGGTTCCATTCTTGCGTATGCGGCTCAATGCCGCGTTCGGCGAGGCTGGAATACAGTTTGAGCGTGGACTCGTACAAACCCAGCTCCACCATTGAAAGATACGAACTGGCGGGCTCCAGAAATTCCGACAGACGCAGACGGGCGACCGCAATCTCCGCTTGGTTCAATTCCTCGAAGGTCTTGCGGAAATGAACGAGCATCAGGTCGCCCTTATGGCCGATGAGCGAATAAATTGCTGTGTGGCGCGGGGCCTCCCCCGTAGCTCCCAAGGCTGTGGCGGCTTCCTGCAGAATCGCGTCCTGTTCGGCCGGCGGAAGGGTCTTCCATGCGGTCCATCGGAAACGCATCATTTGGTGCAAAACGCTAGCCCCTTCCAGGGTCAGGGGAACGGCAGGCAGAGAGGTCATGCCCCTCCATTTTGGCACACAGCGTGCTAAATCCAACGTTGAAGAAGTACACAGGCGCCCAATTCCGGGGAAGAAAGTGGTTGGGACGGCTGGAGATAGTGGCTTTGAGGGGAAAAAAGAAATGCTGAACCATTCAACCGTTTTGAGCGAAAGGCCCCATTTTCACCCACCCGCGAGTGCGGCGGCACCCATTACGCGGGAAGACATCGTCAGGAGACCTGGCGCCGGCCCGGATTCGGCGCGGCAACGCCACGTTCCCACGAAGCGCCTATCGTGCACCACCTGTCAGGGTAAGTGCTGCATCGGGCGCTGCCGCTTCTGATCGCCTGGGTGAGATGCGAGGCTCCCCGTGTGGCGCCTTTCGGATTCGCCCCATTCGAAGAGGGCCGCGGCCCAGGTCAGCCCAGCGCCAAAACCGGCCAATAGCACGTTGTGGCCGCGGGCGGTGACGTCGCGGTCGAGCAAATCGCCCAAGGCCAACAACACCGAAGCCGAACAGGTGTTGCCAATCCCCATCATATTCACGATCCACTTCTCCGGCGCGATGCCGGTGCGCTCCTGAAGTTGTTCGACGATGCGCACGTTGGCTTGATGCACCAACACCCAATCCAGATCGTCTGGTTTGACTCCGGCCTTGGAGCAGGTTTCAAGCAACATTTCCGTGCCGCGTTGGGAGGCGAAGCGGAACAGCGGCCGTCCTTGCATGGAAACGGTGGCGCCGCGCGGATCGCCGTTACCGGGCGCTTGCCATGGGGCGGCCGATCCCCCGTGGGGCACATGAAACAGTTTGGCGCCGGCGCCATCGGATCCCATTAACCACGACCGTAACGCGATTCCCGTGGGGCAAGCTTCGATCAGGAAGGCGGCCGCGCCATCGCCGAATAGTATCCGGGTATGAGCATCGTCATCAGCCAGGTGGTGAGTCACGGTGTCGCTGGCTACCAGCAGCACGCGTTCGGCGGTGCCGGCGGCGATGAAACTGAGCGCCGTGATCAGGCCGAGAACACCGCCCGAACAGGCGGCGTTGAGGTCAAACGCGGGAATCGGGCCCAACTCCAGGGCATGCGCGATGGCCGGAGCGCAAGGGCAGAGCGGGTAATCCGGGGTGAACGTAGCGCAGATCAGGCAGTCCGGCCGGAACGACGGGTCTTTGGCGAGGGCTTGGCGGGCGGCGCGCACTCCCAAGGTGGTGGTGGTTTCACCGGGACCTGAGACGAATCTGGACTGTACCCCGCAGCGCGCCCGGATCCATTCCGGGTCGACGCCCAATTCCACAGCCAATTGGCTGTTTTTCAAAGCTGTAGACGGAAATGCCTGGGCATAGCCAGCGAGCCGGAAGCGGGTACTTTGTAACGGAAGGGGTCCTTGTTGATGCATGATTGCCCCGGACTGCCCCCTTCCAAAGGTAGTTCTATTCGAACCGTAGTACTCAGTTTAACAGGGTTTGGGGAGCCCGCGGGAACGGCGGCGCGCCGGGAAGCGGACCAGTGCTATACCTGCCAGAACCAGGAGCAAAGTAGCCGGCTCAGGCGTAGAAACGGAACCGTAGTCGAATCCCGTAACCAATCCGCCGGTGTCATTTCCGCCATTGGCGTATCCGAAGTATGCTTCGCTCGATATTACGGACGACCCCGCTGGGCAAACGGTCTGCGGACCACACTGGGCTTCATTCAAATATAGCGACGGTCCGGGGCTCACGGCGCCCGATACCGTCACGGTCAGCAACAAATTCCCGTCGGCGGGATTGTAGACAAAGGGAGCGCCGGTAATGATCAATTCCTTGCCGCCTACTTCCTGGGTGAGCGTGGGCAAAGCCCCGGTGAAAAATCCCTGGCTACCCGATCCGACGTTCAGACCGGGATTGGTGAGATTGAGATCGCCCGGATCGAGCGAAGTATAAGAAAAGACCAGGGTATAGGTTCCGCCGTTGGGCAATCCGCCATTGCCTAATACCTGACTGTCAAAGAAAGTCAGTCCCGCTATCGAAATAGGGCTGGGGAATGCCGAATTCAAATATACTTGCTGATAAGTACCTAAGCCGATGAAGGCGGGACATCCGAAAGGATCGCAGTTGCCCGTTCCGAGCATGGGCGGGTCGCCCAGGACCAGGTTGCCGGCCTGTAAACTCGCGCCAGCCATGACCAGGCAAAACATTCCGCGACAAACAGCTCTGATTAGCATACTGAACCGCAGCCTCACTGTGAAGCATAGAGCTATTCGCCGCCGATTGCAATGGGTACTGGTTTGCCTTGGATATCCCGCGCCGGTCTGCTAATATCGCGGGGAGGATCGCGGCATGGTTCGCCGACTGACCACGTCGCGATAGGTGCGAGAGTGTCCCACCGAAGGTGAGAAGATATTTCAAGGGGCATGATCCTTGAACGATTCTTGTCTGCGCGTGACGCCGACCGTGCCTCGCGCAGCTTTCGGAAACTCGCCAGGCACGATATCGCCCGGTTGGCGCTAACTGGCGGAGTCGCCGTCGAGATTCACGCGCTTCGTCTGGGTTGCGGCGCCGGCATCCGCTGCCTGAACGATCTCGACTTTATGGCCGGCTCTTTCGCCTGCATCCCCGACACCCTTTCTGACGACTTCTTGTTTCGGCACATCCACCCTTCCGATCCTCCCGGCAGGACCATGCTTCAGGCAATCGACCCCGACACCGCCCTGCGCATCGACGTGTTTCGCGCGTGCGCGGCGACGATGCGGCGGACGTCCCTCCTGGATCTCCCGGGCGCCCCGGTGCAACTCATTTCGCTCGAAGACTTGCTGGCGAGAACGGCGCGACTGGCCCTGGACCTCGCGGAAGGCGCCTTCGTGCCTGCCAAACATGCTATAGATTTCATGAGACTCGCGGAGTTGGTGGACCCGTCAAAGGTGGAGAGTATCTGGCAGGATCACCGAAGGCCGCGGCACCCCGCGAGCTTCGCCGAGACAGTTGGTAGACTCAACAACTTAATCCCGGCCTGCAAAAACCTCTTGATCACTCCCGACTACTCGAAGGACGCAACAGAGATTTGCGGGCGTTGCGCGCAGACCTCTGCCTTCCGACTTGCCGACCCGAACGTGGTGCTGTCTTTGCTGGGGTATTGCTAATTCCAAGCCAGAAGGGCGGTGCTGCTAGACCCTGGCGGCAATCGCGCGGCGGGCATCGCGCGCTTCGTCTGAGAACCACATATCGAGAAAGTGACCGAGAGTATCCCGATCGGCGGGGGCATCTTCGCGTCCGCCAAACTCGCGCAGCGAACGCTTAATCTCGCGATAGGCTATAGGTGGTTTAGCGGCCAGGAAACGGGCGCAGGCGACGGCGCGGTCGCGGACCTGTTCGGCCGGCGCGAGTTCGCGCACCAGACCGATCTCGAGCGCGCGGACGGGCGTGAGAGGCTCGCCGAACAGCAGCACTTCCCGCGCGCGGGCTATGCCCACGGCGTCCGCCAGCATGCGGCGGATGGTCTGCGACAGCGCCAGGCCCAGGTTGATTTCGTTCAAGGCGAAGCCGAAGTCGCCGTCGGCCATGATGCGGAAATCGCAGGCGATCGCCAGAATCGCTCCGCCGGCGAAAGTGTGCCCGCTCAGCGCCGCCACCACCGGCTTGGGAAAGCGGTAGAGGCTTTCATAAAGATCCATAAAGCGGCCAAAGAAGGACGCCATGCCGTCGCGGTCGTAGTTGAAGACCTCGCGAATGTCGAAGCCGCTGGAAAAGAAACGGGGTCGGCCGCTCGCCAGAACCAATCCGCGCACGGATTCGTCGGCCGCCGCGGACGCGACCGCGCCGCACAACTCGTCGACCAAGGCGTGGTTCAACGCATTGGCCTTGCCCCGGGCCATGGTCAAAATCGACAAATCGCCGTCGCGCTCAGATTGAATATGTTCCATTGCGCGCTACTGTAGCACAGCGCCAGATTAAGGAACTATCGGGGCCGGCCGTTCGTATACTCTCCAGAACGGAGCAACCATGTCTCGAAATCACCGCCGCGGCGGCGCGCTGGCAGGCATCATTTTAACCATGCTGATCGTGGGTCTGGCGGGCTTCGCTGCCCTGGTCTCCACGGGCCTTTATGTGGCGGACCACGTGCGGGTGAGGGGCGGCGGCTCGCGCGGCGAAGCTACTCTTGAAACACCGTTTGGGGCCGTCCGCTTACGTGATCGCGCGTTACTCGAACCGGGGCATTTAGGCGTCCCCATCTACCCGGGAGCGGTTCGCCAGCACGACTCGCGGAAGCTCGGGAGTTTTCATTTTGACTTCGGCGACTGGCACAAGGATTTCGCGATATCGGCCGCGGCGTACCGCACTTCGGATTCGATCGACCGGGTGACGGACTACTATCGCGGCGAGCTTCCGCACTGGATGATCAGCCAAAAAGAGAACGGGTGCATGCAATTGTCGCTCACCAAGGGCGGTTATAAGAGGCTGGTTGCCATCTACGAAGACAATGGCGAAACCGGTATCGCGCTTGCTTCTATGGGAGAGCCTGCGTCAAACTGATTTGAGGGGCCTTGCGCTCCCGATCATGCCAGACTTCTGCACCTGCGGCGCTGAGCTGCCGCCCGACGCCCGCTTTTGTCATCGTTGCGGGAAACCGCAGCGGGAAGAAATCGCCATAGAAGCGGTCGAGAGACCACCCGAAGTTGTAACGGCCGTGGCTCCGGCCCTGGAAGCCCTTCCGCCTCCCGGCGCGCCGCAGCGGGTCAATTTTCATAACGCCACGGCGGTGCGCATTGGACTGCTGATGGCCGGCGTCGCCTCCTTGCTGAGCGCGCTGCCGGCAATGGCCTTAGGCCTGGGCGGTCTGGCGATCTGGTGGTTGATCGCCGGATTCCTGTCGGTGGTCGTCTATCGCCGCCGGACCGGCCAGTTCCTGACAGTGGATAGCGGCTTGCGCATGGGCTGGATCACAGGATTGCTGGGTTCCACCATCACGTCCGTGGTCTTCACCATGAGCGTGGTCCCGCTGATCAATGGAGGCGGGATCGCGAAGATTTACGAAGAGCAGTTCCACAAGATGTACGGAAACGACCCCAACGTGGCGCAGGCGATGAAGATTCTGCAAAGCCCCAGTGGGCTGGCGCTGGTGGTGGTGTTCGCGCTGTTGTTTTTCTTTCTGATTATCACCTTCCTGTGCACCGCGGGCGGCGCGTTAGGAGCCAAGCTGGGCGGCGGGCCGAAAGCCGCGCGGTAGGGACGGCGGGCTTGGTCAGGTGGCCGGGCGAGCGAGAGCGGGCTTAGCGCGTGCCGCCGCAGGCTTGCTATAGCGCTTCACCACATAGACGCCGGCAAAAATAATGGCCATGGCGACCCCCTCGCGGACGCCGAAGCGTTCCCGATAGAACAGCCACCCCAACGTTACGGCAACCACCGAATTCACGTAAGGATAAATGGAGACCACGGCCACAGGCAGGCGGTCGAGCGCGAAGATGTAGGCGCTGTATCCCACGATTGAGCCAAACAGCACCAGATAGAGAACTGCGCCTGCGCCGCGCAGACTCCAATGCATGGGGGTGGCGTGGAAGATGAAGACGAAGGGCAGAAAGACGAGTCCGGCAGCCAGTTGTTGCACTGCGCCGATGACGATGGGATGGGTGCCGGTGACCCTGCGCCGTTGGTAAAGCGAACCGAAAGCCCAGGTGGCCATGCCCAGTTGCAGAATCAGAAATCCGTTCAGCAGGCCTGGGCGAAATGTGTGGCCCTGCATTTCGGGCGCAAAGAGCAAGGCCGCGCCGCCCAGGCCCACCAGCATACCGAGGATGGCCGGCAGGTGCAGGGGCTCGCCGCCCGGCAGCAGCGCCTCTATGCCGACCATCCAGAAAGGCGAAAAGGTGATGATGAGGCAGGCGAGGCCGCTGGGCACCCACTGTTCGGCGAAAACCAAGCCGCCGTTGCCGATGCCGAGCACCAGCACGCCGCTGAACAAGGCCGCGCGGAGGTCGCGACCGCGAGGCAGTTTTTCGCCGCGCAGGGCGATGGCCGCCAGCATCAGCGCGCCGGAAAGCATGAAGCGCGAGCAGACCACCAGTAAGGGAGGGAACGACTCGAGCGCCATACGAATGCCCAGGTAGGTGGTTCCCCAAAAGAAACAGACGGCAGCCAGCGCCAAGTAAGCGCTAAAGTGCTGGTGACGAGGCAATGATCCAAGATATCACGCAGGGGGCTTAAGGCGCGCCGGCCGCAACGCAACGGAACACTACAATCTTGTTGGAAGACGTATTCACGTTTTGCTGGAATGTGGAACCCGACGCCGTGAAACTTGTCACCTGGGTGGCAAGACCCGCGTTGGCATTGAAATCCCGCACCGGAACCGCCAGGGCAGCCGCTGCGCCCAAGCCCGCCACGGACGAAAACTCATACTCATATAAGTTATACGCAACGCCGGGAGTCAAGCCGCTCACCGCGACTCGCAGTGCAAGGTTCGTCATCCAAGCAGCCGGCGGCGTATTGG
>Ga0302320_10017625_pt1 | contig 14475 bp, 13 predicted proteins | sample Bog_T0_3_FD_202130 | JGI IMG/M metagenome (GOLD analysis project Ga0302320, IMG submission 202130) | Peat permafrost microbial communities from Stordalen Mire near Abisko, Sweden - Bog_T0_3 | ecosystem: Environmental > Terrestrial > Soil > Wetlands > Peat | place: Sweden: Abisko, Stordalen Mire...
TGAACTCTTTGAATTTTTTTTTTTTTTATGCTATTAATCAAAGTCGCGCCCCAATTTAAAAAAAAAAAAAAAAAAAAATATTAATTTTTAACAAAAATAAATGCATTTTTCTCATGTTGTAATTTTTTTTCCTCTGATTTGATTTTTCTTTAAAAAATAAAAAATTCAATTATTTTTTATAAAACACAACTAAAATATTTTTCAAAAGGTCTTTAAAAAATGGCTCACTTTTTTGTCTATTTCCAATTATAAGTTTTAACATTTGACCACTCTAATATATTATCATAAATCACGAATTTCTCTTCATAATCCATTTAATTTTCTTAAAACCAAACCCCCGCTATTTATCCACCCCTCCCCATCAATCCAATATTCAATGGATTTTAAAAAAGCTGTCGGCATAGATAAACAAGGCTTTGAGCTCTATGAAGTTGAAGCAATTAGAGAGAAAAAAAATGAAAATGGAAGGGTTTTCTATTTTATTAAATGGTTGGGTTGGCCTGAAGAGACGAACACTTGGGAGCCTTTAGAAAATTTGCAGGATGTATTATCAATGGTCAGCGATTTTAATAAGAATTACAATAAAGATAAAAATGTCAAAACTTCACGGGTAAGAAATACTTAGTTTATTAAAAAATTTATCTTTTAGAAAACGAGACTAAGCAGCAATAATGAGAAAAAAAATGAAAAGGAAGGTTTTTTTTTAATTTTACAATGAGAAAAACAAAATATTTGAATTTTAGAAGAAAAGGTCGCTCAAGAGAAAGAAAAGGAAGATTTGAAGAAAAAACAAATCAAAGAAAAAATAGACAACGGGGAGCAACAAAAAAAAGAGTCATTTAGATATTCAAATAATCTAATCAAACAGATTTTAAGAGAAACAACTCAAGATTCAAATACTGATCCCAAGAAAGAGAAGCCATCCATCGATGAGGGCAAAGAAATGAAGGAAAAAGAGTCTTTAATCTCATCAAAAGCAAGTTTGAAAGATCAAAAATTAAAAGAAGTAAACAGGGAACTACAACAAGCTAAAGACTCCAAAAAAGACTTCAAAAAAGAAACTACCAAGGAACAACTGAAGGAACCAATAAAGGAAACAATAAAGGAATCAATAAAGGAACCAATAAAGGAATCAATGAAGGAACCAATGAAGGAATCCATAAAGGAACCAACGAAAGAACCAATGAAGGAACCAATGAAGGAACCAATTAAAGAGCCTTTAAAAGAATTCATAAAAGAATTGATGAAAGGCCAAAGGGAAGAACCCTTTAAAGAATCTGCAAAGGAATCTGCCAAAAAAATTTCAAAAGAGCCTTTGAAGCCCAAAGAACCGATAAAAAACGTCTCAAATGACCAAATTACTCAAAAATCAATGAAGGATACAATAAAACCTCAACAAAAACCTGCTCTTAAAAGGAAACGCTTAGATTTGGAAGAAGAAAGGGAGGTTATGGGTCCGAAACTAAGCTATGAAGCTGCTGATGACTTAGATGATATAAAAATAGGGAAGAAGAAAAAATTGAATGATGGTGAGCCTTTGCTCGAGACTAAAAAATTGCAAAGTGATGATCTATTTGATATTTTTGACTCAATTGACACTTATGGGCTGGGGGGCGGCAACAACCCTAATTTAAATGAGTCATCAATGGAAGAGGAAAATTCGGATAAAGACAGTGTAAAAAGTAAGAAGAATTTGACAATGAATGAAGAAATAAAAGAAATTTTGCCAGTTATTAATAATGAGAATGTGAATTTCAAAATGGTGACTAATAATTTTAATACTGCCATTCAAAATATTACTAAAGCAAATGAAAAAAATATTGATTTGCCCATTATTGAGACTAATAAGCAAAATATTGTTAAAGTCAACACTTTAAAAACCAATAATGACAACTCCAAAACTAATAATTTAAAATCGAATAATGATAATTTGGCAAACATCAATTATAATAATAACTCATTAAACAAAGTTGGGAAACCAAATATCGGCTCAGGAAAAAAACAAATTGAAAAATCCGGCGAAAAAAAAAATTCATCCAAAAAACAAGAAACAAAAGATGACAAATCGAGTCTGAACAATAGCAGAGATGGAACTTTAGATGACTTGTTTAAAATAAAACCTAAAAAAACAAGCGAAGAAAACAAAGAAACCAAAGATACTCTCCTGAAGAATTTATTAAAACAAGATAAAAAGGAAATTAACTTACATATTCCAATCCCCGCTCGAAATGAAAACATTGAAAAAATACCAAAGTTTATTGAGAAAAAACCCATAAATGAGAATATTTATGATAAAAAATATCAAATTGATGAAAATGGCTTTTTTCAAAAAAACGGAGAAATCAACAAATTTGCCTGTCCTTTCTCAAAATTGAACTATGGCAACTTTCAAAAGCACAAGGCGAAAAGAATCAAGCGCATTGTTTATCAGGAGAAAAAGGAACATAAATCTGATTTTTCTCATAAAGTATATGCACTGATCGAATGGGAAAACCAAGATAAAAATGGCAAAATACAAGATAGTTTTCATCCCATTGACATGGTGATTAAAAACAGCGCTACGTTGTTATGCGATTACATTATTTCTCACGAAGTATTTGAAAAAAAAATCTATGCAAATAGGTTCGGCACCAAGATTTTTTCTGTGAAAGCAAGTTAATTTCATTCTTTATTCATCAATAAACTTGATTTTTGTTTTATTTTTTTTTTCAATAAACGAAAAAAAATCTTGTTTTCTTTCTTAATTTTTTTTTATTTAAAAAAAAAATTTGTTTTTTCTTTATTTTCGGTTCCTCCTTTTTTTAAATTTTTTTTTTATTCATCAGCCATAAAAACCTCCATATAGCCTTCCAATTTATGTTCCCTGCGTTCCCTTTCGATCAATTCTTGGTTAAGGGTTTTTTCACGTCCCTTCAGAGCATTATCAATGGTCTAAAGAATAATTTTTTTTTAATTTAAAGAGTTTTCATTTATTTTCAAACATCATGAGCTGGTGGTCCAAAAATATGTCCAATCTATCCCCCAATTATAAAATTAATAAAAGATTCTAAATTCTATGGTTTTAATTTTCAACTGTTTCATGAAAGTAATCTGGTGAGAACCATGCTGTAGCAGTCATCAATGTCACGCCCAGAGAAAATAACAACCTTCCCCATGTCAAATCGATGGTTGAATAAAATGGCAAATGGGTATGTTCTTCCCCCTCTAAAATTGTTGATTTTTAATTTATTTTTTTGAGGGAGTACCTTTGGCCATGTAATTCATGTATTTTTTGTTGTTGAAGGTGCTTTTAAAAGTTCGAGAAAAAATGGATGTTCCTTGCTTAAAAGGCATTTGTCTTCTTCGTTTTTCTGATTCTTGTTTTGGATTAAAAAAATTATTTTTAAAAAATCGTCTCTTCTAAAAAATGCCAATTTTCTCAATAAAATATATTATATCCAAAAAAATGCATTTTTCTCGAAAATTTTCAACCAAATCTCCTACATTTCTTGCTTTTTCTTGCTTGCTCAAATCAAGAGGACTCATTTCAATTTCAGGGAAAGACGCTATCAAGTCAAATTTTTTATTAAAAATTCTAAAAAAATCATACATTTTTCATTATCAGTGTGCTTCAAGGAATAACCACAAACAATATGAAGATTTTCTCCCAGGAGAAAAAAAGAGTATCTCTTCATACATGTTTCTTGAATTCCACAGGCAGAGTCCTGGTGGATGCTTTGGTCGTGCGTCCCTCGATGTTTTTCCATTTTTTTAAATTTCTCTTTTGAAAGTCATTAAAATCTTTAAGATTAGAAAATGATGGTCCCAAAATTACAGAAGATGAATTTTGGTTGGATGTTGAAAAATCACAAATTGAAAAACTTACCAAACATCTGAAAATGTACTCTCTGAGAAAAAAAATCGAGATTACAGATTTAACAGAACAAATGAAAATTTTTGCCATCAACGTTTTTTTTTTTTACTGAAATTCGAATTATTTCTTTAAAAGAGTCCTTTAACAGCTCCTGATGCTGAGAAAGTCGGCATGGATATTTCGGAAATGAAAAAGGACGGAGGTGAAAAAAAAGAACTAGATGAAGAATATGACACTTATGATGATTTGATGTTTGTGGACCCCAGATGCCCTAATTTAGGTGCGCGAATTATAATGCAAAAAGATGGTGTTTGTTCTAATAATAAAAAGATCGTTAATTATTTCAAAGATGAATTTGAATTTGAATCCGAAGAAGGTCAGAAATTAGCAGAGATGGATGAAAAAGTTTATAATAGGTTCAGGTTGATGCATGGAATTTGTCAGGTTTCTAGATTTTTTCAATAATGTTTTTAGCTAAAAGAGGGAGAAGAAGTGCAAGATATCATTCCTTTCCAAGCGAATTTCGATCTTATAAAATCAATCAGCTTCGATAAAGGTAATCATAAAAAAAGCAAAAGAAAAGATAAAATTGAAAAATTATTAAAGGATGTTATTTGGGTCAAGAACTAATGGCAAGGGCATATTATACAGGAGTACAAATAAATATAAAAACAAGTTCTTTTTAAGTTCAATCTTTTTTTTCAAAAAAGGTTGTAAGAAAAAGAATGATGCCTTTCATAGTTTCCAAAGAACCATTGGATCTTGGTAAAAATCATTGAATTATAGATAAAAAATTCTTTTGAAGATTCCATGGATGAGAATAAAATTTTAAAAAGCAATTTTAAAGAAGATTTGAAAAATAAAGTGATTGTTAATGCCAAGGGCGAACAAATTGGAAAGGTTTTATGTAAGAACCAATTTTTAACATAATAAAGAAAAAAAATACAATTATTAGTTAATTTGAGCAATATTGGAATAGGACTATTCAATTATTTAGGATGGGAAAACAATTTTTCCAGTTTATTTTTTTATTGAGTAATGAAAGAGCTATTTTTTTTTGTAGATAAAAGAAAAGACGATTCAGCTTTGAAATTGGAAGATTTAAATTGTGCAATAGTATGGAATGAATGGCTTTTTGAAAAAATTTCTAAGTACATTGAATTTTTAAAGGAGAAGAACCTATTAAATTAAAAAAAAATTATAAAAAAAAAAATCTCTTTATTTTTTAATAAATATGAACAGACAATATTTTGCTATTTTTCTCTCAAATTAAAAACCAATAAATTAAAAAAAAAAAACACCTTCATAATTTTTTTTAATGTATGAAATATAAAAAACATAATGAAAAATTATTAATAATAAAAAATAATTAATCTTTATAACTTAAATTTCTTAAAACGAGGATTTCCAAAAGCACTTCTTCTCCTTTTTTCTGCATTTCTTCATAAACATTTCCTTGTTGTTTTCGCTCATCATGATATATTTCTTGAAGTTCACTGTTGAATTAATATTGTTCAGCATAGAAAAATTCAAATATTCTAATCTCGCTTCCAACGAATTTATCTTTTCATTCGATGAGTTCCTCGTAATCATAACAGAATGATCATGATTCAAATTATTCGAAGTATATGAGGAAAACTCACATTTCTGGGCATCGTCAAAATGCACCGTGTGTGCTATGACTCTACTATTTGAAATATCTACAATTTTCTCTGGATCCTCTTCGACATATTGGATTGATTCAATAGACTTTTCCAACACAGGGGAGTTCCCCAGAGATTTCAGAAATTTTTGTTTTTTGTGGAGAGGGCTTATGATTTCTTGGCAAAGCTTCTCATATTTAGGAAAGTAGGTTTGTAGAAAGTTGTTTGAAATTATTTGGTATTCAGTGAGGACTTTTAGTATACATTCAGTGAGGTCGGTTTGGTTTTCCTTGGCAGCCTGCTTGTTATTATGATTGATTATAATTTGCTTCAGAAGCCTGATGCGATTTTGTGAGAAAATTTCCTCTAGTCTGGCTTTTTGATCGCCTTCTAAAGTGTGGGTAGGGTTTTTAGTATAAATATGTGAAAATAAATAGTCGATTTCTTCTTTGGCTTTTGTCTAAAATCAAAAAAAATTATACTTTTTATTGAAATTTTAAGGAATTTTACCAAATTTTGGGGGGAGTAAAGAATCAAATGATCTCCAGATGTTAAATTAAAGATTTCCAATGATGTGGACAAAGGTTCACTAATTTAAGAAATGAATTTCAATGAAAAAATTAAGTTTTTTTTTTACAATTTTAGACAACTGTTGAAGGACTTCTCAAAAATCTCAGGCACATCCATTAAAGAAATTTCCTTGTTTATCAACAAAACTATCACATCACTCATCATAATGGCCTGGGACAAGATTTTCACCAGGAATTTTATAAGCTTATCCTTAGTCCCGTAAAAATTATCCTTCAGTTTCAAAAAGGTCGCGTTGATGATTGCAAAGTCGGCTTGGAAATCACTTCTTTTTTCAAATTTCCCATCCAATTTAATTGTATCGAAATTATAATTTGTCACTTCTTGTTCTTTTTCATTGAATTCATAAAAACTCCCCAATTTTTTTTTGGCATATTCCAGCAAATCCAAGTTCAAGATGTGTTTATTTTCTTTTTGGATCTTTTAACAGTTTTAAATAAAAATTTTAAAATAATTATAAAAACTACTACCATATTGCAAAACTCATTATTTTTCAAGGCAGTGCAAATTTGGAAGTTTAGTCCAACCCCTGGTTTATGCGTCAGTTTTTGCGCCAACAATACCTCCACTCGTTCATGATTCACCTCATGAAACTTCGCAATCACATTAAAAGGGTTATGTTCCAATATAAAGAACTCATTCTTCGGAAAATCATTATTATAACATTGCAAAAAGGATTCTTCGTGTTTCTTCTCCTGGAAGCCATCACTTTCAGTCCTTTTACTACAGAAAGTACTGCAAATCATCGTTGATTTATACTTTGTTCTCAGACTTAAGAGTTCGGAATTGGGCTCTTGTTGGGGGATGAAAGATGGCTTGTCTTTTGAACACAAATTAATGATTTTCTTAAAAAAATTCCCAAAGTAACAGTCAGGTTTTTGAAAGGTTAAAGGCCTGGGAGTGGTCATCAGGTTCTGGTAAGACTCTTCACCGAAGAAACTCACGCTTCGGTCTTCACGATATGACATTTTTAGCGGTGGTCTGAAGAAGGAGCTTAGGGGAAAAAATTAATAAAGATTTTTTCGTTTTTGATAATGTTTGTTTTGTTTTTTTTGAAAATGCTTTAATATTTTGTTATTTCTTCGACTTTTTTTCTTTATTTAATATTTCTTTATTAATATTTTCTTTAATTTTTTTTTCTTGAGAATGTTTTAAAAATACAAAAGAAAAATCATAAAAACAATTCTTTGGATTTGTTTTCATTTTTCTTAAAAACATTCAAAATAAAATAATTAAAATTAAAACTAATTAAACTATTGCAAATTTGGATTTTAAAATAACAAAACGTATCATGATCGAAATTATCCCTCTAAGGCCAAATTTCTCTTTCATAAATCTTAATTCGATAAATTTATAATTTTTTACTTTTTGCGAAAGAATCTCAAAAAGCGGGCTGAAAACCCATAAATTCTTTTCTGTTATTTACGTCTCTAAAATCGAACCCAACACCCCCAAATATCATTTTTTTCACACTCATTGTAATTTCATATTATATTCCTCAGAAAATAGCTGATTTAATTTTTTTAAAAGTTTCGAAGCAAACACTTCATTTTATGGAAGAAAAAACTCCTTTAAGTCTAGCAAATTTAACCTCAATTGAAGAGTCGACTCCCTTGAAATTGCACAATTCCAACTACAGTCTTATGCAAAGATTCGGAGATCGTAAGCCTGCTGATTCTATGGATGACGACCTTATAACAAGCTTATCATTTGATAAGACAGGTAATCATTTAGCAGTCGGGGATCATGCAGGACGAATAGTGATCTTTCGTTTGATTCCAAAATTTGATGAGATGTTTGAAGATGTCACCACAGATCAGTTTTCATCATTTTATATGTCAAATTGCGCGACTGGTCGATGCACAACATCTGACAAAAAGTTCAGTGCCAGTTTTGAGTATGACGCTGACGCATTGGAAATGGCAACTGATTTTGAATTCGAATACATCCATGATTTCCAATCTCATGAGAATGATGTTGACTTCCTTAAGAACCAACAAATACCACCTCAAATCAATAATATCAAATGGCTTCGTCAAAATGGGAACGAGCTCAGACTCATCTCCTCCAATAGCAAAAGCATAAAATTATGGAAGATCAAGGATATTATGAAGAAAGACAGCTTATCATTTTGTGGTAGCTCAAACTTTTCCTCCAAATTGCAACAAAGTTTCTACAAATTGCATGATTATGCCATTAATTCAGTTTCCATAGCCACGAACGAAGAGATATTTTTGAGTTCCGACGACCTGAAGATAAATCTCTGGGATTTAAACGAACCCAACAAGCCCTATAATCTCATTAATATGACTCCAATTGACCTCGATGACCTATCGGAAGTGATCACCAGTTGTAATTTCCATCCAACACATGATAGTCTCTTTGTTTTCGGTTCCAGTGAAGGCAACATCAGAATAGGCGATCTGAGGAGGAACGGCGTTTGTGATAGAAACTGCCAAATTTTGAAATCAAACCCCAACATCTACAAGGATTGTGAAGATTATTCAGTTCTAGTTAGATCTCTATCTGATTGCAGGTTCCTCCTTGATGATAACAAAATAGTTTCAAGAGATTATCTGAACATTTTCCATTGGGACATCAGAAAAGATAGAACCCCTATGCAAATTATACCGATCTTTGAGCCACTTAAGACGAAACTCAATTATGTTTTCAAGAATGAACAAATCTTCGATCAGTTTTCTATGGCCTTGGACCCTGGACAAAAAAGGATTCTTACTGGAAACTATGATGCTTCGTTCCATTTGATAGATTTGGAAAACCAGACAAATATGAAATACAAGATTATGGAAGGAGATAACGTGAGTTTCAGCAATTTAAATAAAGAAGAAAAGAAAGAAAATTTTAAGTCTTGGAATTTCGAGAACAAAATCATGAAGGCAGATTTCCATCCGAAAAAAAAATGCTTTGCAGTCGCCTGCCAAAATTGCCTGTATTTATTTAAGAAATAAAGAGATGATCAAAGTTTTTTATTTTTTCATAGTAAAACATATAATTGTATAAGAGTTCAATAGCTATATATATCGTGAGATAGGTCATAAATTTATTAAATTGTTAATATGGCATAACTACTTTAAAAAATTAAGTTCTTTTTCTTTCTTTTTTGTCCTTTTCTTTTCTCGATAAATATTATAAATTTTTTTTATTTTTTACCAGAAGAAGAAAATAAAATTTCTAATTTCTCGATAAATACGATAAAAATTATTTTTACCCACTGAGAAAATAAAAAATATTCGTAAAAAAATTGGTTTTTTTTTTGAATTCTTTCAAGTTTTTTCAACTTCGATTTTGTCTAATAAAAATTTTGCCTTTTAATTTCTTCCAAATTTAAGCAAATTTGTTGGCAATCTTGTCATAACTATGCAGATGGTTGGCTTCTCCTCCCACAGCAACAAAAGTTGGCTTTCCTTTCAATAAATTGCCTACAACCTTTCTAATAGATTCTCCAGACACTTTTTCAATTCCTTTTTCATAAGAGGTCCAATCCACTTTTCCGAAATGAAGCAACTATTAAGAATTTTGTTCTTTATATTAAATAAAAATTTTTTTACTTGTCTTGCTGATTCTTCTAATCTGTTTTCTTGTTTATCAAGAGTTACAAGAATTTTATTGAAAAGGACAGTTTTGGCTCTTTGGAGTTCCTTATGATAAATATTTAAAAATTATTATATATTTTTTTTACATCTTCATTTATTTTGTCAGTCAATCTTTTCAATTGATCAGCCACCTCATCAACCATTTGATTTCCCTATAGCGATAAATTAATTTTTTATTGAAAATAAATATGATTTATTGAAAAAAATATACGTATTGAGCAGATCCTGAAACTTGAACTCCAAATAATCCACCATCGCTGAAATTGACATTTAATGACTTGACTGAATCATAGTAACTTTTTTGGCTCAATACTTTTCATATATATGAAATTGTAAAATTTTTAACATTCTTACGATTTTTGATCAACAGATTGTTTCTATTGGCAGGGTCTCCCAGAAGGAAATTCAAGACCAGAAGATCAAATAAATTTTCGGAATTTTTCCAACTAGCCTAAAAATATTATTCCCTTTATTAATTTCAACAAAAAAGATAATTTTCTTGCCCCTTCGAACAACAATGCGAAGTTCAACTCATTTCCATCCTTAATACTTTTCATTTCTCCACCCACATATTTGCTTGCCACATTAGCTTTCTGTTCTCCGGCTATCAAAAATAATGATTTTTTTTTTTTTTGTGGGCACAAGTCGGTTTTTTTTAAAAAAATCTATAAGTTACCAGCCTTCAAATTGGCAAATTCACCATCCACCAATTCTAAGAATTCATCATGGCTTTCAATCCCCGCACCACAAACTACTATGTTCTTTGGGTGAATGTTATCCAATTGGAATTTCTGCAAGACAAATGAATTCAAATTGCCGACGTTGCCTTTGTTCCCGTTGAGGGGCATGCCGAGACCGTTTTTTCCAAAGGCGGTGTTGAAGATGCTGTTGTTGAAATCCTCTCCGGTGTTGATCAATTCCTCCAATTTATGAGTGTTCTTGTTCTTGTTTTGAGCCACACTGGCCGCCACCACTGATTTAGGCTCTAAGGCACAATCGGACACCATCTTGAAAATGTCCACAACATCTTGTCCTAGACAAGATGCCTTGAAATATGTGGTTTCCTGGTCGTAATCCATTTCGAAGGAACCGCCGGACATTTGAACCATGCCACTGTGAAATTTCGTGTTTTTAATGAGATTTGCACGATTTTTTATACTAGTTAATAGTTTCATTGGTGTTCAAAACGGTCTTCAAATATGTGTTTTTTATGGCTAAGAGGGCACCACTTGAGTCAGAATCTTCGTGTCTGGTTCCGAAATTCAACAAAACACCTTAATTATTTTTTTTTATGAAAAAAAAGAAGTATTTTTGATAGTTTACCCAGGCTGACCACAGAAGGGACAGTCTGGGACAAGCTTAAGACTTTCACTCCATTGCTCAAAACGGATACTTTATGGGTGGCTTCTTGTTCCACTAGCTTCAAGCCTGTGTGCCCCTTGAAGATTTTTTAAAATTCAGGAAAATGTTGAGAGTTTGAAACCTCGAGAGGCACTCTTGGATCAAAAGATGCTGCTAGATAATGGGGGTTGGTGGGATCGTTATGGTTGAAAAGATCATATAAAGTTCGTCTGAGAGAGGCGAAGGATTTGTGCTGGAAAGGAAAATGAGAGAAAAATTAGAGAGAAAATAACCTGAAGCTGGGTTTTCCTCAAGACGTTCAGAGAAAATTTGTGAAACATTGAAATTCAGAGTTTGATTCTTTTATGAGTTTATTTTTTATTAATTAAAATATATCTAGAAGTATTAAAATGTTTGAAAATTTTCGGGGGAGAAAAAACAACATTAGCCTATTTGGTTTGAAGTTTATAAAAAGATTTCTATTCAAAAATAATAAATAAATATAAAATAAATAAAAAATTCGTATAGTCAAAAACTAATTAAAATTTTTTGTATTTCTTTTTTAAAATATTTAAAATCCTTTAAACAAAAAAAAAAAAAAATCCAAAATCACTAAAAATGAAAATCCTCTCATTTTTCTTCCTATCATTAATCCCCCTATTTTCAAGCCTAGGATTCACCGTTCAGAGTAATCAGGAATTTTGCATATACTATCAAGCCAAAAACGGCACAGCAGGCTATGTAGTCTTTCACCCTGAACGATATAATGATAATTTGATTGAATTCAAGGCGTCTACGTCTCGAGGTGAAGAGATAGTGAAGAATTTTGAAAAGACATATGCCTTTCATGAGTCTGGAGAATACAAATTTTGTACTAAAAACCTGGAATATCAACCGAAAAATGCCACGATTTTCTTTAATCTTTATAACACGTCACTTCCTGCAGATGTTGGGGATGTATATGGAATGGAATATTTTACTGATAAGATTTTTGAGAATTTGAATGTGGCGGAAGAAGGGGTGAAAACCAGAGACCAGATGTCAGTCTATCAAGGAGAACAATCAGCTTCGAATATACATAAATTAAATGTTTGCTTGATTATGAAAATCATGATTTTGTTTGTGATTATGGTGTTGCAAATTTGCGTGCTGAGATATTTTGTGAGCAAAGGAAAGCATTAACAGTTTTGAAGTAGTGGATGCTTTATGGAAATAAAATTTATAGTTTTTTTTAGTGGAGTCGAGTAAAGCAATTTTTATTTTTTGATATAGTCCATGAATATCACAATATAATCCAAATTTTCAATGAATTTTGGAGTTTTTTCTGTTAGTGGGTGGAGGAGTGTTTTAGATTTTTTTTTTTAAGAAAAAATTTTTTTATTTTGGTCTCTGATTTTATTTGGTGAAAAAAAATTGACTTTTTTAGAAAAAAATTGTTTGGGAAAAGGTCACAATTGCAAATTTTCGGCTATGAAAAAATATGATTTAAAAAATTTAAAAAGAGTTACAATTCGCAAATTGAATGATAAAAAAAATGAGGAATTCTCAAAAAGAAGAAAAACAAAATAGCAAGAAACAAAGAAACCCTGAAAATGATAGAATAAATTTAAGTAAATGAAATTTATAATATTAATTAATTAATTTGTGTTTTTTATGTTATATGGAGTTTTTTTAATCCCACTGTTTATGTGTTTTGTAAAATTATTTCTTCATTTATATATACAGATCTAAAGAAACTATTAAAAATGTGCCCAAAAATTTTTAGCTTTAAAATATAATTACACAACTTTAAACACCGGAGGTCAAAAAAAATGTACCACTATGGAAATATCCAAAAAAATCTATTTTTTTTTTTTTTTTTAAATTCCATAAATTTCGAATAAGAATATTATCCTACTAAAATTAGATTCAAAAATTGTGGAAAATCCATAATTAAAAGTCGAATACAAAATTTTGCATTGAGAAAATGTTCCTGAGTTGAGTATTGGTTCAATTATTACTTGGAAGTTATAGAAATCAGCTAATGTTTTTGATATTTTATATGCATTTATTTACAAAAACGAATTTTGATGGTCGATTTTGTTAATAATTTTAAGAAAGTTTTTCTTCAATAATTTATTTAGTAAAAACTCTCAAATTTTCAGCCTTCTTAAATTCATTATTTCTTATTGTTTTATAATACTGCAAATTTCAATATTTCTCACATTCCAAAACAAAAATCCTTAAAATTAACTGATGTCAGAAAACATTCTTGCTCAGCATAAAATTACCTCATTCCGTAAAAAAAAACTCATATCCCAAGAACTTGCTTCCTTTCTCCAGTTAAAACTACACCAAAACGATAAAATGGTGGTTTCTTTGTTTCAAACTCTGGAATGGTCCAAAAATGAGGAGGCTTTCTTTGAAAAAATCTATCAACTACCAATTTTCGACAGCAAGGCAGTTTCCAATTTCTCAACAGAGACTTCTTTGAAAATTAGATCACGACCTCCTTCAGTGATAGTGCCTTCGAACCGAACGTTAAAAAATTATATGAAGGATCATCATAACACTTCTTTAGAGTATCTAGTGAAGAAAGAAAAGAAAGAAGTCAAAATACAAAAGCCTGTGACTTTGACGAAGATGAAATGCTACCAAGAAATCAAGTTTGAGTCTGATGTTTCAGATACAGACGATAACAAGGAATTGTGTTCCATGAATTCTTTGGATTTGAACATATCCAGGAATTCGGAAAATAAAGAAAGACCTTTGCAGAGCGTGACGAATTTTTTAAAGGAAAATAGGGAAAATTCTAATATTGGCATGATGGAGAAAAAAATGTCTATTGATGAAATTTTGGAAAAATATGACCATGGAGAAAAAAATGAAGAAATTTTTGAAGAAAAAAAAATTGATGAATTTGATTATTTATCTGATGGGGTTGAGGAGGAGCAGCCAAAGAATGGAAAACAAATCCCTATTATTGATAGGTCTTAATAATGAGCGAGAGATGATTTTTAATTTTTTTAATATACATACATTATTTGTGTTTAAAATTATAATCTCTATAATACATAAATTATTTGGAATTTGATATATTTATATATAATGGTTCAGCTCTTGTTCTTTGTTTGTTTTTTGACATATAACTTTGTATTACTTTGAAAAAGATATATGTTAATGTTTTATGATGTATTTCAGAAAACCCAAATTGTAGCTAAAATCTATAATTATTGATGAAAAATTCAATATATTTAAACAAAAATTTATTATTATAGTTTTATTTTATTTATAATATTTTGTTTTGCAAATTTTAAAGAAATTTTTTTTTTAATTATTTATGTTTTAATTACAACAAAACAACTTCGCAAAAGCAGGTTTTTTAAAAAATTTATTTTTTTAAATTTTTTAATTAAATTTATAAATTTTTGTCGAGGACACATTAAATTAACCAAAA
>Ga0302320_10017630_pt1 | contig 14474 bp, 9 predicted proteins | sample Bog_T0_3_FD_202130 | JGI IMG/M metagenome (GOLD analysis project Ga0302320, IMG submission 202130) | Peat permafrost microbial communities from Stordalen Mire near Abisko, Sweden - Bog_T0_3 | ecosystem: Environmental > Terrestrial > Soil > Wetlands > Peat | place: Sweden: Abisko, Stordalen Mire...
TTGAGGCGGCGCTTACCCAGTTGGTCGACGTCAAGGAGGAGAACGCAAAGAAGTCCGCGGATGCGGCGGATGAGACCTATCGCAATAGCCGGAGTTTGATGTTCATCCTGATCATTGGCGGCGTTCTGATCGGACTGGGGCTCGGGGTGTTTATTGCGCGCAGTATTTCCAAGCCGCTAGCCCGGCTGGCTGAGACGGCGAAACATATTTCGCTGGGCGACGTAAACCAGGAGGTCGATTATCACGCGGGGGACGAGGTCGGTTCGCTGGCCGAGTCCTTCCGCGCGCTAGTGAGTTATATCCGGGGCGTATCGGAGGTGCTGGAAAAAATGGCCGCAGGCGATCTGAGCGCTCAAGTCGAGCCCAAATCTGAACGCGACATTTTGACCAAAAGCTATCAGCGCACGGTAAGCGCCGTGAAGGCACTGGCGAGCGACGTCAGCTTGTTATCGGAGGCCGCGACGCAAGGCAAACTGGCCATACGCGCCGATGTCAGCAAGCATCAGGGCGATTATCGCAAGGTTGCTGTAGGCGTCAACGATACGCTGGACGCGGTAATTACGCCGCTGAACGTAGCCGCCCAGTATGTGGAAATGATTTCGAAGGGCGACATTCCCGCACCGATTACCGACACATATCATGGTGACTTTAACGCGATCAAGAACAATCTCAATGCGCTGATTGCAGCCATGAACGAGATTACCAAGGCATCGGAAGAGATAGCTCATGGCAATCTCACGGTAGAAATTCGGGAGCGTTCGGCAAAAGACAAACTGATGCAGGCGCTCAGTTCAATGGTAGCGGGATTGATGCGGACAGTCTCGGAGATTCGCGGAATTGCCGGGGAAGTGTCCGCCGCTTCGCAATCGATTTCGACAGCGTCGGTGCAGGTGTCGAAGGGCGCCAGTTCACAGGCGGCGGCAGCCGAAGAGGCTTCGTCGTCGATGGAGCAGATGGTCAGTAACATCAAGCAGAATGCCGACAACGCGCAGCAAACCGACAAGATTGCCAACAAGAGCGCCAAGGATGCGCTAGAGAGCGGCAAAAGTGTATTGGAAGCGGTTTCTGCAATGAAGGAGATCGCCAGCAAGATTTCGATCATTGAGGAGATTGCGCGGCAGACCAATCTATTGGCGCTGAACGCGGCGATCGAGGCGGCTCGGGCCGGTGAGCATGGCAAGGGATTTGCGGTGGTAGCGGCCGAGGTGCGCAAGCTGGCTGAACGCAGTCAGCGAGCGGCCGGAGAGATCAACCAACTTTCTGGCACAACTCTCAAGGTATCGAAGACATCCGGCGAGATGCTTGATAAGTTGGTGCCCGATATACAACGCACCGCCGAGTTGGTGCAGGAAATCTCCGCTGCCAGCAAGGAGCAGGACACCGGCGCCGAGCAGATTAACAAGGCGCTGCAACAGTTGGAGCAGGTGATTCAGCAGAATGCTTCGGCGGCCGAGGAGATGGCTTCGACGACCGAGGAGTTGACTGGCCAATCCGATCAGTTGGTTAGCGCACTCTCCTTCTTCCACACCGGAGGCGATGGCCGTCAGGCGGCCATAAGAACTGCAGTAGCCAAACCGGTCGAATTGACCGAGTCGGCATTGAGCAGGGCTGCAAAGTCGAGCGTCGGCACGGCTGTGAACGGCGTGAAGGCTTCGACCAAGGTAAATCTACGGCTCAGAGACGCGCATGACCAGTTGGACGGAGAGTTTGAGCGCTACTAGGAAATTTTAGGAATACACGTAGACTTTTTGCACGGTGCGTGTGCGTTATTTTTTGGCGTTGAAACTTTTGAAGATAGCTACATAAGAGGGAGGGAATGGGGCAAGTTACATCGCCCCGTTTATACGATGAGTGCTAACGATGCAAATATGTCCGCGCGGGATTACAAACGGCTTTGTGAGTTGATTTACTCACAGGCAGGCATTCACTTGGGCAGCGAAAAAAAGGTCATGCTGGAGGTGAGGGTCAGGAGGCGGTTGAAGGCACTGAATCTGGCTTCTTTCGGTGAGTATTGCGACTCACTCTTTGAGCGCAATGGGCTGAAAGATGAGATTGTTCACCTGATTGATGTGGTGACGACCAACAAGACGGATTTTTATCGTGAGCCGAAGCATTTTGATTTCCTGGTGAACGACGCGCTTCCAGATCTGACGGAGCGCGCAGGCGGTCGACCGATACTAATTTGGAGCGCGGGCTGCTCGACGGGCGAAGAACCGTACACGATGGCAATTGTGTTGAGCGAGTATGCGCAGACACATCCCGGATTTCGCTTTCGAATTTTGGCCACCGACATTTCGACAACGGTGCTGGCCAAGGCGGAGGCGGGCGTGTATACGAGCGATGTGATTGCTCCGGTGGCGCCGGCGCTGCAGAGAAAGTACTTCATGCGCAGTCGTGAGCCAGGTTCGGATCGAGTGCGGGTGGTGCCGGAATTGCGGCGGCTGATTGAGTTTCGCCGCTTGAACTTCATGGATGCGGAATATGGTCTGGGAGAGAAAGCTGACGCCATCTTTTGCCGCAACGTGATCATCTATTTCGATCGTCCAACGCAGGAGAGTATTTTGAGAAAGTTGTCGCATAATTTGGCGCTAGACGGATATATGTTTGTAGGTCACTCGGAGACATTGCACGACATGACGCTGCCACTGCGACCGGTGGCACCCGCTCTCTACAGGAGGGTCAATGTTAGTCCCTGATCTGGTGGTTTTTCCCGAGGTATACGTGCAGCCAGGCGAGTCGCATCTGGTGAGAGAACCTTCCATCATGCGAACTCTTCTGGGCTCGTGTGTGGGCATTGCGTTCTGGGCGCCGCGGCGAGGAATTGGAGTGCTTTGCCATCCTATGCTGCCTCGCTATCCGGTCAAGACGCCGGCGGATACGAGCTTGGCCAACAGCCGCCGCTATGTGGACTTTGCCATTCGTGAGATTGCCCGTCAATTCGATGCGTTGGGCGTGCATCGCAGCGAGGTAAGGGTAAAGCTCTTCGGAGGCGCGGATGTGTTGCTGGTGGCGAATCCGGACTGCGCGCGGCCGACGGTGGGCAAGATGAACAGGGATGTCGCAATCGCGGTGTTGCGCGAAGAGGGATTTGAAGTGGTGGCATCGAATTTGGGAGGAACTTCCGGCTTCAACATCCAGTTTCATACTGGGACTGGCGAGGTGCTTCTGCGGCGGCTTGGCTAGCTGGAAGTGCGCAGGGGGAAGTAGCGGCGAGTTAGAGTTGTGATTGTGGCGAAGAAGGCAGAGAGAGGCGAAAAGTGCGTGCAGCAAAGATTCGAGTACTGATTGTGGATGACTCCGCAGTGGTTCGCCAGACGTTGAGCGAGGTGCTTTCTTCAGATCCAGAGATCGAAGTGATTGCGACGGCGGGTGATCCATTTGTCGCTGCGGATCGCATTCGCGATCAGGTGCCGGATGTGATTACTCTCGACATCGAGATGCCGCGCATGGATGGGTTGACATTTTTGAAGAAGCTAATGGCACAGCATCCGATTCCGGTGGTGATTTGTTCGAGTCTGGCGGAAGAGGGAACACAGAGCGGGTTGAAGGCGTTGGAGTATGGAGCGGTGGATATCATCACCAAGCCTCGTATGGGAACCAAGCAGTTTATTGAGGAGTCGCGGATTACCATTTGCCAGACGGTAAAGGCGGCGGCTGGGGCCAGGATGAGAACGCCCAGGCCCAGTCACACCGTTGAACCGAAGCTGACGGCGGACGCGATTCTATCGCCAGCGACGCGCGCGATGGTGGAGACGACGGAAAAGATTGTAGCGATTGGCGCTTCGACGGGTGGCACGGAGGCGCTGAAGACGCTGCTGGAGTCGCTGCCCGCTGATACGCCGGGGATTGTGATTGTGCAGCACATGCCGGAGCTGTTTACGCACGCCTTCGCCAGTCGGTTGGATAGTTTGTGTCAGATTACGGTGAAAGAGGCGGAGACCAACGACAGCGTGATTCGAGGGCGGGCGCTGATTGCACCAGGAAATCATCACATGCTGCTGAAGCGCAGCGGGGCGCGCTATTACGTGGAGATCAAGGATGGGCCGCTGGTGTGTCGGCATCGCCCGTCGGTGGACGTGCTGTTTCGCTCGGCGGCGCGCTATGCGGGGCGGAATGCGGTGGGCGTGATTTTGACGGGAATGGGTGACGATGGAGCGCGGGGGATGTTGGAGATGAAGCAGGCCGGGGCCACCAATATAGCTCAGGACGAGGCCAGCTGCGTGGTGTTTGGAATGCCCAAAGAGGCGATCAAAATGGGCGGTGTGGATAAAATCATGCCGTTGCAATCGATTGCCGGATCGATTCTTGTCAACGCGCGGTAGGGCAACCAATGAGTAACCTTTCGCGTCGGGTGCGGGGCGAAACCAGGAACATAGATGTATCTGGTTTTAGGTGGAATTGGGAATCTGCTAAAATTTGCTATGATGCACGCAAGGGTTGAGGAGGCGCAATGGCTTTAGGGAAGTGGGTAAAATCGAATGTTGATTATGGCCGTCGGCTCGTGGATTCCGGGCTTGAGGGCGCGCGTTCGGGGCAGGAAGAGTTCCTCAACGGCGAGCCGCTGTCTCCCTTTTTGGGCAAGACGGTTCGCGGAGCGCTGAGACCCGCCGCGGTAGGCGTCGGAGTGGGCTTGCTGGTGAGCTATCCGATCAGCCGGAAAAAGTCGGTGGCGGGAACCATTCTGTTTGGTTTGGTGGGCGGAGCGATCGGGCTGGGCCTTGGGTTGGCGTGGGAGAACCGCCGCCTGAGTGCGAGCGTGGCTGGCGGAGCGATGAAGAGCATCGGCAAAGTGCGCGACGAGAAGTGGCTGTCGAAGAATCCCATCAACTACGCGTAGAGTTTTGTCTGTATGGATTGGGAAAGCCCGCGGGAAGATTTCATCTTCCCGCGGGCTTTTGCGTGATGGGGCGTGATGGGAGTTTCGGGCATTTTTCCGCGGAAGGGACAGGCGTGGACCGGGAGGCCGGCGCTACTGCTTCATTCCTCGCGCGGCAACAGTATTTACGGCTAGAATCAATTCTTACAATAAAATCAGCGGCCAAGCCGCGCTTTGAGGTTAATCGCCTGATGCCTGAACCGCTTCGCTGCTCGACTGCTTCCGATGCTGAAACGCCTGCAACCGCTGGCTTTTTCCACCCGTCGAAGCGCCCTTATCGCTTTACCATTCTGTTCTTCATCAGCTTGCTGGTGCTGGGGAGCTACTTTGCGTATGACAGTATTGGGGCATTGGCGCCGACGCTGATTGATGCGCTGCATCTGGACCGCAGCACGATTGGGAATCTGTACACGGCGTACTCGGTGGCCGCCATCCTGATTGTGTTTTTCGGAGGGATGCTGTACGACAAGCTGGGACCGCGGCGGGCGAGCCTGCTGTTTTGCAGCCTGGTGCTGGTGGGTGCGGTGATTGTGGCGATGGCGCACTCGAAGTGGGAGCTGTTCGCGGGGCGGCTGATTTTTGGAGCGGGTTCGGAATCGCTGATCGTGGTGCAGAGCGCGATTATCAGCCGCTGGTTCAAGGGCAAGGAGATGGCTTTGGCGTTCGGCATCACGCTGACGATTAGCCGGGTGGGGACGCTGTTCAGCTTTAATACCGAGGAGCTGATTGCGCGCTACTTTGGCAGTTACCGGGTGGCGCTGTGGGCGGCGGCGGGCTTTTGCCTGTTCTCGGTGCTTTGCAATCTGGCCTTTATTGCGATGGACCTGCATGGGGAAAAGGTGCTGGCGTTTGCCAAGCCGGAGGCGGGTGACAAGATTGTTTTCTCGGACATCAGGAAGTTCACCTCTTCGTATTGGTTTGTGGTTTTGCTGTGCGTGACCTTTTATAGCGCGATTTTTCCGTTCACGGCGTTGGCTACGGATATGTTCCACGACAAGTGGGGGATTCCGCTGGTGAGCGCGGGGACGGGCGGGTTTTTGGCGCAGATTTTCGACAATTTCGCTCACATGTTTTCGACGGCGCCGGGGATCACCAGCATTGTGATTTTTGCCTCGATGGTTTTTGCGCCTTTTGCCGGGAGCTTGGTGGACCGGATTGGGAAGCGGGCGACGTTGATGGTGGCGGGGTCGCTGATGCTGATTCCAGCGCACCTGGTTATGGGCATTACCCATTGGAGTCCGATTCCGAGCATGATTGTGTTGGGCGCGGCGTTTGTGCTGGTTCCGGCGGCGATGTGGCCTTCGGTTCCGCTGGTGGTGGAGGAAAAGCGAGTGGGGACGGCCTTCGGGTTGATGACGGCGATTCAGAATTTGGGGCTGGGGCTGTTTCCGTATTTGAATGGCAAGCTGCGCGACGTGACCGGGACGTATACCGCGACCCAGGTGATGTTTGCGGGGCTGGGGGTGGTGGGGCTGATCTTTGCGGTGTTGCTGCTGCGGTCGGACAAGCGGCATGGCAATGTGTTGGAGCGGGGGAAGCAGCAGGAGTTGGACTTGACGCGCATTGAAGAGGGGTTGGAGCAACGGTAGAAAATTCTTTATGCGTGGATTGAAACCCCTGCCTCCCCCGTGGCTAGAGCGGGATGCCTCTACAGCAACAGGAGAAATGCCCTAGTTTTCGGATGAATGGGGTTTGAGGCGGTCGAAGTCGATGCCGAATTTGGGGGCTTCGCGGGTTCCCTCGATGTGAATGGGTACCTCAGTGCCAGAGCCGTTCTTTTGGAAGAAGCGGTCGGCGGGTTTGAGGAGAAACCCCTTCCAGCCGCCGACGATTTTAGAGACGGGGGCGTCCATTTTGGCCACACCGGCAAAGCTGAGCGCACCGCCATCGACGGTGTAGGTGCCTTTGAGCAGAATGGTGGCTCCGGGCACGGTGTAGGTGAGCGCGGGCAGGGAGAGCACCCCTCCTGCTAGCTGGAAGTTGCCCTGCATTTGCGATAGGACGCTGTCGGCAGCGGCGGTTTTGACATCGTTTGGGTGGCCCTGGCCGCGCAAGCTGAGTTCGGCGATGCGGCTCTGGATCTTGTCGCTGGAGAAGCGCGCCTGATCGAGTTGGAAGTGGCCGTCGAGCTTGATTCGCTCATGGATTTGCGCCGGCCCCGGCTGAATATGCAGCGATGTTTTTGCCGTTACCGCGCCGGTGAGCAGGGGAGCTTTCGAGCGGCTGACGAGCTGCATAAAGTCCTCAATAGGGGCTCGATTCATGTTCACTGACAAGGCTATATCGTGTCCGATGCTATGGGGCGGAGCGCCGGGGTCCGGGGCTAGAATGCGCACAATTTGGCCTTGGGCGGAAAAGTGGGCATGGCCCAGAATCGCTTCGACGGGGGCGAGGTGGGTGTCGCCGTTGGTGCCGTCCACATAGGCGTGAAAGCGCGTCATCAGCGGCATTGGGCTGTCAAAGTGCGTCAGCTGGAAGTCGGGCACATTGGCGCGCCCGTCTACAGTGAGGTTGCGCAGAGTGCCCTGGTAGTGACCGGTGGAGTTGAGCGTTCCGGCAATTCCATGAAAGATAGCCAGATCGGCGTGGTCAAAGGTGTAGTCGCCAGAGAGCGGACTTTCGCCAGGATCGGCCATTTGCCAGGGGCCAAAGCTGCCCTTGGTGTGGATTGCTCCCACGGGGCGTGGGTTCGTCAGCTCGGCGTCAAAGTTCATGGCCCCGCCGGTGGCAATGTAGGTCAGGTGGAGGTGGGCGATGGCAAACGTCATTGGCAGCTTGTCGGGCTTGCTGGTTTCCATGACCAGTTTGGCGGCAATGCAGTCGATGGTTTCGACCCGAAAACTGAGCAATCCGCCTGCGGGCCTGGGGTTGCCGAAGGCCACAGCCGTGTGCCCGAAGTGAGACTTGGGCGGCATATGAATGTCGAGTCCCTTGAGCTGGATGGTTGAAACGTGAATGGGTTGGCCGGGGCGGTAGTAGAGCGGGGCGTGAAAGCGGAACTCGTCGAGGCGAATGAGGGGCTCGCCCTGGCCCTGGGGCACGGCGATGCCTTGGACCTGGGAGGGAGGCCAGATGCGCAGGCCTTTGCCTTCGGCCCACATGCCGTTTACCAGCGAAACGTGGAAGGAATCGAGCTCAACGTGGGAATGAAATTGATCTTCGAGGTAAGAGACGATGTGGGCGCGAAGAAAGGGCTCGGCGCGGTGGAGGGCCAGATCCACGACTGCGGCGGTGATCACCAGGGCAAGCACAACTCCACCCGCGACCCACTTGATCCACTGGCGCTTGCGACCGATTGTTTGTTGTGCTACCGGCACGTTCGCCTCCCAATTGGCTTTTATTGTCGCAGAGAAATGGAGCTCAAACAGCTCTGGATTGCTCAATTTGTGCATAGGGCGGGGCGGTCGATTTTATCAAAGGCAGGTGAATGCCGTAGACTTCATAGCACAGATGCAAGCGCAGATTGAAAATCTCGTAAAACTGCAAGCGGTGGAGTTGGAGCGGAGCCGGTTGACGCAGACGGCGCGTGCGCTACCGGCGGAAGTGAGCCAGGGCGAGGCGGATTTGGCTGCTGCGGAAGGCCAGGCGGCGGCGACATCGGCCGCGCTGACGCACGAAGAGCTGCTGCGCAGGCGGTTGGAACGAGAGGTTGGCGAACATCGGCAGAAGGCGGCGCGGTTCAAGGTGCAACTGGACTCGGTGAAGACGCCGGCGCAGGCCGAGGCCGTGGAGCACGAGATTCAGTTCTCGGAGGCCGAAGCTGATCGGCTGGAGAATGAGGAGTTCGTCAGTCTGGAACGCACCGAGGCGCTGGAAGCAACGCTGGCGGCGGCACGCGCCGATGTGGAGCGTCTGGCTGGGGCATTGGAGAAGATTCGCGTTCGGGTTAGTGAGCGCTTGCAGGAAAATGCGCGGGAGTTGGTGGAGCGGAACAAGGAACGCGAGGCGCTGCGGGTGCTGATTGAGCCGGAGTTGCTGACGCGCTTTGATCGGCTGGTGGCGTCGCGCGGGACCGGGCTGGCCAACGCCGCCAATCAGCAGTGCAGCGGCTGCCGGATGGGGGTGAGGCCGCAGACCTGGAATCAGCTTCGCGAAGGCGAGTTGCTGACCTGCGACAGTTGCGGACGGCTCCTGTATTGGGATCCGGCGATGACGCCGGTGGCCAAGGTTGCGCCGGATGCGAAGCATGTTGGGTCGGGACGAGCAATTCGGAAATAACCACCACCTGCCACCTGCGGTGGGGCTAACTGCTCGCTATTCGCTCGCACCGGCTTCGTGCATTCCCACCCATTCGCAAAGTGCGCGAATGGGTGGGGTACATAGTCTTCGCGCCGATTTCAGCAGAACGTTCTATCCTGCGCGTTTCACGAGCCGGGGCGACCGACCGCCGGGTGCCGCCACATACAGGAGCTTGTCAACCTGCGCCGTAGGCGCTATGGTCGTTAGCCCCGCGCTTCAGCGTGGGGAAGCGTACCACCAGACGGAGCCGGAGTCCCACTAGGGACGGCGCTCATGCTCTGTGTTCTGAAGCTTCTGCGGGAAGAAGGTAAATACACTATCTGGGGCGCGATTCCCGTAAATGTCAAACTGTTACTGCTACCCCGGCAAAGAATGCGGAGAATTTACATCCATTGCCGCACAATAGAAGATCGAGGTTGAACGGGAGCCTTCACGGGGAGCAGAGCCCCCCCTCCCCCCCTCCAATATTTTCCAAACCTTGCAGTTGATTAAACGGTAAACAGAGTCAAATCTCCGGATGAACCGTCAATCAGCCCGTTTACTTGCCGCTTCACGCCATCGCTTCCTTGGTCATGGGTTCAAAGTGCAATTGATCGGTTTTGTGATCGACGGTGATGCGCACATGCGCGCCGTGGAGGACTTCGCCATTCAGAATTTTGATGGCGAGGGGGTCTTGAATCATGCGCTGCAGGGCGCGTTTGAGCGGGCGAGCGCCGTAGGCCGCGTCGGAGCCGGCGGCCAGAATTAATTGGCGCGCGGGTTCGGTGAGTTCGAGCGAGATTTGCCGATCTTCGAGGAGCTTGCTGAGTTCAACCAAGCGGAGGTCGAGGATTTTGCTCATCTGCGAGACGCCGAGCGGACGGTAGATGACGATGTCGTCAACGCGGTTGAGGAACTCGGGACGGAAGTGCTCGCGCAAGACGCGCATGACGGACTCACGAGCCATGTCAAAGTCGTGTTCGCTTTTGAGGGCGTCGGTGACGAGCAGATTTGCGCCGAGGTTCGAGGTCATGATAAGCACGGTGTTTTTGAAGTCAACGGTGCGGCCTTTGGCGTCGGTGAGGCGGCCATCGTCCATGACTTGCAACAGAATGTTGAAGACGTCGGGGTGGGCCTTTTCGATTTCGTCGAAGAGTATGACCGCGTAGGGACGGCGGCGCACGGCTTCGGTGAGCTGGCCGCCTTCGTCGTAGCCGACGTAGCCGGGAGGCGCGCCGATGAGGCGGGCGACGGAGTGTTTCTCCATGTATTCGCTCATGTCGATGCGGATCATGGATTGCTCGTCGTCGAATAAGAACTCGGCGAGGGCGCGGGCGGTTTCTGTCTTACCCACACCTGTCGGTCCAAGAAAAATAAAAGATCCGATGGGGCGGCTGGGGTCGCTGAGGCCAGCGCGGGAACGGCGGATGGCGTTGGCGACGACGGTGAGAGCCGCGTCTTGGCCGATGACACGCTCGCGGAGGCGCTGCTCCATTTGGACAAGCTTGGTGACTTCACCCTCTAACATGCGGGAAACGGGAATGCCGGTCCACTTGCTGACGATGGTGGCGATGTCTTCCTCATCGACCTCTTCTTTTAACATGCGCAGGGAGCCACCGGCCGCACCGTCCTGAGCAGCGTTGAGGCGTTTGAGTTCGTCTTCGAGCTTGGGCAGATCGCCATATTGGATTTGCGCGGCGCGTTCGAGCTGGCCCTTGCGGGTTTGCTCCTCGGCCTCGAAGCGCAGGGCTTCGATTTTCTTTTTCAACTCGCTGACGTGGCTGATGGCTTCGCGTTCGCGGGTCCAGCGGGCGCGGAGGGTGGTGATTTTTTCCTTGAGTGTGCCCAGTTGGCTCTCGACTACATCGCGGCGCTCGACGCTGTTGGGGTCGGTTTCGCGTTTGAGGGCGGCGCGTTCGATTTCGAGCGAGGTGGCTTCGCGCTCCAACTGATCGATTTCAGTGGGCACGGAGCCGATTTGAATGGCGAGAGAAGCCGCGGCTTCATCGATGAGATCGATGGCCTTGTCGGGCAGAAAACGGTCGCTGATGTAGCGATGGGAAAGCGTGGCGGCGGCGACGATGGCCGCGTCCTTGATGCGCACGTTATGGTGCGCCTCGTAACGGTCTTTGAGCCCGCGCAGAATGGCGATGGTGTCTTCGACATTGGGTTCGCCAACGTAGACGATTTGGAAACGGCGCTCTAGGGCCGCGTCTTTCTCGATGTATTTGCGGTACTCGTTGAGGGTCGTCGCGCCGATGGCACGCAGTTCGCCACGGGCGAGGGCTGGCTTGAGCATGTTGCTGGCGTCGATGGCGCCCTCGGCGGCACCGGCTCCGACCAGAGTGTGCAACTCGTCGATGAAAAGAACGATTTCGCCGTTGGACTCTTCGATTTCCTTGAGCACGGCCTTGAGACGGTCTTCGAACTCGCCGCGAAATTTGGCTCCGGCGAGCATGGAACCGAGGTCGAGGGAGATGACGCGCTTGTCTTTGAGGCTTTCAGGCACGTCGCCGGAAACGATGCGGCGGGCGAGGCCCTCGACGATGGCGGTTTTGCCCACGCCTGGTTCGCCGATGAGCACCGGGTTGTTTTTGGTGCGGCGGCTGAGAACTTGAATGACGCGGCGAATCTCTTCGTCGCGGCCAATGACGGGGTCGAGCTTGCCACGGCGGGCGAGTTCGGTGAGATCTTTGGCGTACTTTTCCAGAGCCTGAAATTTTCCTTCGGGGTTCTGGTCGGTGACGCGCTGGGAGCCGCGCACGGCGGTGAGACCCTTGAGGATTCCCTCATGCGTCGCGCCCAGAGCGGCGAGCGCCTGCTGGGCGGCGTCGCTTTTTCCGTAGGCGATGCCGAGCAGCAGGTGCTCGGTGGAGACGTACTCGTCTTTGAAGTTGGCCGCCTCGCGGAATGCCTGGTCGAAGACCTTGTTGAGGGCCTGACTCAGGCTGGGCTGGGCGGCCGCACCAGCGACACGAGGCAGTTTTTCCTCGATCTGGTGCAACTCGGTTTCAAGCCGTTCGGTGGGAACACCGATTTTTTCGAGGACTGCGGGGATGACACCTTCGCGGTCCTCGACCAACGCCAGCAGCAGATGGACGGGCAGCAGTTCGGGATTGCCCAGTGCGCTGGCGCGGGTCTGCGCCTGCTCCATTGCCTGCTGCGATTTGACGGTCAGTTTTTCCCAACGAATAGCCATTGCTTCTCCTGGTTACAGATGACAGATGGCAGCGCAGTGATCCAGCATTTTGGCTGCCATCTGCTTAGTGCACTTACGCTGCCATTTTGATTTCGATTTGCTTGGGCTGGGCTTCGGGTTTCTTGTGAAGCTCCAACTTGAGCACACCGGCATTGTAGCTGGCGGCGACGTCTTCCGTATTGACAGTAGAGGGCAGCGTGAAGGCGCGGATGAAGCTACCATAGCTGCGCTCGATGCGCTGGAAGTTCTGCTCCTTCTCGTCTGCCTCGAATTTGCGCTCGCCCTTGACGGTAAGAGTGCTGTTTTCGATGTTGACGCTCAGGTCCTTCTGGTCGATGCCGGGGACTTCGAGCTTGAGGACGACCTTTTCGGGGTCCTCGTAGATGTCGACGGCGGGGATAAAGCTGGAGGCGGCAACAGGCGTTTCGCCCTCATTGAGGGTACGGAAGAGCGAGTTGACGCGGTTTTGTAAGGAAACTGCTTCGCGGAATGGATCCCAACGAGTGATAGCCATGGTAGTAACCCTCCTGAATGAGTTGAGCTGCGGAGGTGAGTCCAACACGCTCACATAATATGATAGAAATATAGCACAAAAGATTCAGAAGATATGCGTGCCATGTACTCATATTTTTGCAATTTTATATCTCTTGAAAGATCAATCAGTTGCGGGGGCGTCAGGTTTGAGACTTCGATCATTCTGGCAAAAACGCAGAAAGGCGCGGACCGTATGCGCCGTTCCTACGGGACTCCAGGCATGATTGGTTACGCTCACCCCACGCTGAAGCGCGGGGCTAATGACCACTGCGCCTACGGCGCAAGCGACGGGATGCTGGGGCAAGAACGACTCAGCACATGCCTGTTGGCAGGAAAGACTTGTTTGATGGGTCGCCAACACCAAGCGGGAACTTGGAAGAAACCAAAATGAAAGCCGGCGCTACAGCCTGATCAAATGCGGGCAAAGAAAAAGCCCCGCTCAAGTACTTGAGCGGGGCGGTGAGTCGAAAAAAAGTAAATTTAGCGGCGGCCCTGGATGGTTTTGGGGCTGACGCCGGATTTTTTGGCGGCACGCTTGACGGCCAGGGCGTGGAGTTCCTTGCCGAGACTGGACTGATTGATGCCCAACTGCATGGCGAGGTTGATGAGGTTACCGGTGCCCCAGTAGAGGGCGAGGCCGGAGGCGTAGTGCCAGAGCATGAAGCCGAACATGACAGGCATCATGAAGGCCATCATGCGGCGCTGGGCGGGGTCCATGCCTGGCGAGGGGGTGATGTATTGGGTGAGGAACATGGTGATGATGATGATGATGGGCAGGACGTGGCTGGGATCGGGCGAGGAAAGATCGGTGAGCCAGAACCAGTGGGCCTGCCGCAGTTCGACCGTGTATTGGAGGACGCGGAAGTAGGCGAAAAAGAGCGGCATCTGGACCAGAAGGGGCAGACAGCCGCCGTACATATTGACGCCTTCGGTCTTGTAGAGGGCCATCATCTCGGTATTCATCTCGGCCTTTTTGGGGTCGGTGGCTTTGAGATGGGCGTAGCGCTTTTTGAGGGCTTCGACCTTGGGGGCGATGCGGGCCATCTTCACGGACGACTTCATCATCATGAAGCGGGTGGGCAACATGAGGAGGTTGAAGAGGATGGTGAAGAGGATGATGGCCCAGCCCCAATTATCTGCGCCGGAGCCAAGCTGGTTGCGGAGCCAGCGGAGGGTCCAGTAGAGGGGCTTGGCGATGACGGTCCACATGCCGTACTGGGTGAGGGGTTCGAGGGTGGGTCCGTCTGGTTTGCCGTCTGCTCCGGTGGTGTGGATGGAGGAGAGGATCTCGGTGGCTTTGGGGCCAGCGAAGATGCGCAGGCGGGTGGTGCCGCTCTGGTCGCCGACAGCGAGGCCGAGAACGCTGACGGGATGCTTTTGGCTGTTGGGGTCGTCCGGGTCGCTGGGAACCTCGGTGGAGTTGTGAAGGGTGACGACGGAAGCGGTTTGGGGCGCGTCGGGGAGGAAGGTGGCGGTGAAGTAGAGGTCGGTGACGGCGGCGAACTCGAAGGGATGATCGAGGGTGGCGTTGCCGCTGACCTTTTTGGCGTCGATGGAGTCGTCTTTGCCGTTGGTGGCCCAGACGAACTTTCCATAAGCGTAGTGGGAGGCCTCGATCTGGTCGCCGAGTCCGGCCGGCCAAGTGAG
>Ga0302320_10017631_pt1 | contig 14472 bp, 9 predicted proteins | sample Bog_T0_3_FD_202130 | JGI IMG/M metagenome (GOLD analysis project Ga0302320, IMG submission 202130) | Peat permafrost microbial communities from Stordalen Mire near Abisko, Sweden - Bog_T0_3 | ecosystem: Environmental > Terrestrial > Soil > Wetlands > Peat | place: Sweden: Abisko, Stordalen Mire...
ACCTGGCTGGTGCGGCCTTGCTGGGATTTGCACCCGAAGAATGCGTAGTGTTTGAAGACGCAGCTTCCGGAACCAAAGCAGGACATGCAGCGGGATGCATAGTGGTGGCAACGACTTTTTCTCATTCGATCGAGTCGCTATCGGCAGCGGACTATCTGATTCCGGATGTGACTGGAATCCAGGTGAAGCGTCTTCCGGGAGATCAAGGCCTGGTGCTCGAATTGACGCCGCTGCCGATCTAGCTCTAGCTGTTCGAATTAGAGACTACTCGTTGGCTTCGATGCGGCGACCATGAAGATCCTGCAGTGGACGGGAATTCACTTTGAACAGTGCGGCAAAAGATCGCAATTGATCGCGGCTGAGCGTAACTTCCTGCTCCAGGACGAACCAGCGAACGTCTTCCGTACATGGAGGGATAGTCAGCGAGCCCATGTAAGTCCAATAGCCGCGATCGGCTGGCAACAAGCCGCCGGCATTGACCATTTCGGTTACTTTTTCTGAAGCGCCTGGTTTGATGGGCAGATGCGGCCAGAGAGCGGCCAGCACAGCGTTCGGCGGGGTCGTGAGATCTTCGCTGAGGCGAATGGCGACGACCGCCTCCTTGCCATCCGCGCTCTTATGCACGAGGTGCACGTCCATGTCAGTGAGCTTGCCCTTGACCGCTTCCTCGGCTGGATGGTGGAAGTGAAACTGGACCAGGTCATAGCGCACGCCGCCGGCGACAATGTAGCTGCCTGGATTCACGTGAACAACGATCGTGTGGCCGTTGTGCTCAAGCGTGACCGCGCCGGCGTTATAGTGGAATTCAATGGGCTGCAGAGCCTTATTCAATTTTGCGCCGCGAATGTCGACAGGCGACTGCTGATGGCCTTGAGAACAGGCTTTATATGCTGGGTCGAGCTTGCCCCAGGCGAGTGCTCCTCGTTTGCCTTCGTAGTCCCATGGTGTGGGTGCTTGGGCCGTCGTTTGGAGGCTTAGGAGTGCGGTTGCGGCGAGGACAAGTGCAGCAAGTGCAGGAAGACGCATCAAATGCTCCTGATCAAAATGGCGCGTGGAACGCCTCGAGGAATTCTAAGCTATTGACTCCGTTGCGGGAAAAAGGAATGGGATCCATCGTGGATGGATCCCATTGTGTGAGCTTCAGAAACCAACTACGCCTCCAGGAAGCGGAGTTGAAACTACTTGGCGACGGCTGCGATTCCCGCCTGTTCGGCGAGCGTGGCTGCCTTGTCGGTGGCTTCCCATGTGAACTCAGGCTCGGTGCGGCCAAAATGGCCGTAAGCAGCGGTCTTCCGGTAGATGGGACGGCGCAGGTTAAGGCTTTCGATGATGCCTTTCGGCGTGAGCGAGAAGTTCTTGCGGACCAGTTCGGTGAGTTTCGCCTCGCCGACTTTCCCTGTGCCAAACGTGTCGATGCGAACGCTGACCGGCTCGGCAACGCCGATAGCATAAGCAAGTTGTACCTCGGCGCGATCAGCCAAGCCGGCAGCCACAATGTTCTTGGCGATATAGCGCGCAACGTACGCCGCGGAGCGATCAACCTTGGTCGGATCCTTGCCGCTGAATGCGCCGCCACCGTGACGGCCCGCACCACCGTACGTGTCGACGATGATTTTGCGGCCGGTTAGTCCCGTGTCACCCATGGGGCCCCCGATGACGAAACGTCCGGTCGGATTGATGTGGTACTTGGTATGTTCGTCGAGCCATTCGGCGGGCAAGACAGCCTGGATTACGTACTTCAGAATGTCCGCGTGAAGATCTTCATTGGAGACGGTTTCAGAATGCTGGCTGGAGATCACTACGGCATCAATTCTGGATGGTTTGCCGGCTTCATCGTACTCTACCGTCACCTGGCTTTTGCCATCTGGCCGCAGGTACGGCAGCTTGCCGTTCTTGCGCACCGCGGTGAGCTGCCGCGTGAGCTTGTGAGCAAGCGAAATGGGCGCGGGCATCAGCTCCGGAGTTTCATTGGAGGCATAGCCGAACATCATGCCCTGATCGCCTGCACCGCCCGAGTCGACGCCCTGGGCAATGTCGCCGGACTGCTTGTTGATGGTGGAGATCACCGCACAGGTGTTGGAGTCGAATCCATAAAGTGCATTGTCATAGCCAATGGAGGCAACGACGCCGCGCACCAGGCTTTGGAAGTCGACGTACGCCTTGGTGGTGATTTCTCCCGCGATGACAACAAGGCCGGTAGCGGTAAGCGTCTCGGCTGCGACGCGGCTGTAGGGGTCCTGCTCAAGGCATGCGTCCAAAATTGCGTCTGAAACCTGATCGGCTATTTTGTCCGGGTGGCCTTCTGTTACTGACTCAGAGGTAAACAAGAAACGGTCGCTCAAACTCGGGTTCCTCCCCACTGAAGGGCTTCAAGTTGGTGGGCCGCCGCGATGGCTGCTTGGCTCTAGATGAGCCGCCGGGAAAAAGCCGATTCCATTGCCGGATCGACTCCTCCGCAGAATCGGGGAGACACGCCTGCACTTGGCAGGCCGGAGCCTGAGTGTGCACTAACCATGGTAATTGCGCCAGGCGGCTGGAGGCAAAGACTCTCAGCGAATGGGCGCCGGTAAACCTCCAAAGGGCATCCCGCGCATTGAATTGCGTTTGCGAGGGGGGTGCCTCTGGGGGGAGACAAGAACCGGTATGCGGCCTCGAGGACGAGTTCAGGTAATAGGCATGGTCCAACGTCAGGGAAGATTAAGAAAACAGCGCGGTGAATGCACGGTGGGCGGACGCGGAAACGAATTGAGATAATGAATTGCTTTGCGGCAGCAGCCGCAGAGAGTGCCACCATCCAGCGCGGTGGCCGTAGTAACGCGCTGTGAAAAAAGCTGCGGCGGCAATTACAACGAAGAGCAAAATTGCTCCTGCCCAACGGAGTCGGATTTCAATGGCTTCTCTGCGCATCAGGCGCGCTTTCCCGACATTGGCTGCAAAGGCGGTCCAATCATTTTCGTTGGCAATCGCGAGTCCGGAAGCATTGCAGGCTTTGAGAAAGCGTTCGGTCCAGTCATGCTGATCAAGACCGATAGCATTTGCATACCCGCGCACAATGCCCTTGCTCAAGATTCCGCCTGGCAGCAAACGAAACCTCTCCTGCTCCAGCGCAACCAGGAGGTGTTGGCTGATCTTAGTGACCGCGGTGATGTCTTCAAGCGCAATACCGCGGGATAGCCGCTCCATGCGCAAGTCTTCTCCAAAGCTTCCCATCGTCGACCCGAAGGTAACGTACTCCAAAGTTTTTACATCTTCACAATAAACCGGGTTTGAGATTGCGTCAAAGAGATTTATGAGTTTTTCCTTTATTTTCATTGATCTGGGACCAAATAATAAAACCGGGAACTATCAAGGAACGTGGCCTCGACGAATCTTGAAACGGACCGGCTATCTGTCCAATTTCCGGTGTCCAAGCATAAAAATCCAGAACAGCGCAGTGTTTCGACCAACTTCGGCAATCCTTCGACCGATTTCCAGGACTGTTAGTCTCAAGGAAGGAATCTTGGGGAGTTCTATGCCGCGGAGGCCTGTTCACGCATGAATAAGCTCATCTTTGCCAATCTGATCCATAGACCGGTTCGCTCAATCATCAGCGTGCTGGCAGTAGCGATTGAAGTGATCATGATCCTGTCGATCGTTGGCATCTTCATGGGCATGTTGAACGATCAGAAGCAGAGGACCAACGGTATCGGAGCTGACCTGATGATGCGCCCCAGCAATGCCAGCATCATGAATGGCGTAGGCGGTGCTCCCATGCCGATCAAAAATATTGAGGCCATTCGTCGTCTGCCGCACGTGCAGGTTGCGGCGCCCGTCATCCAGAACCTTTCGACGTCCGGGTCCATTGAAGTGATCAACGGAATCGATTACCCAAGCTTCAATGCTTTGCGGCCATTTGTTTTTATCTCCGGCGGTCCGTTTCAGAATTCTTACGACGTGATCATCGATGATGTTCTGGCCCGCTCGAACGGCGGATACCACGTGGGCGACAAGATGACGATCATGAATCATTCCTTTCGCATCAGCGGCATTGTCGAACACGGAAAGGGGGCGCGCAAGCTGCTGCCCATCGACACCATGGGCGAACTGATGGGGGCCGAAGGGAAGGCATCGGTTTTCTACATCAAGAGCGACGACCCAACAAATGAGCAAACCATCATTCAGGAAATCCACAACACCAAGGGACTGGAAAACTACCCGGTGCAGACCATGGAAGACTGGCTTTCGATGATGACCCCGGAGAAGCTGCCAGGCTTCAACATTGCTCTGGACGTAGTAACTGGGATAGCTGTGATTGTTGGCTTCCTGGTTATTTTTCAGTCAATGTACACGGCAGTGCTGGAGCGGACGCGGGAGATCGGAATCCTGAAGTCCATGGGCGCTTCCAAGGGAACCATCGTCAGCGTGGTGCTGCGCGAGACAGCGGTGATGGCGGTGGGAGGAGTACTGCTCGGCATTGCCGGAACGTTCGGCGTGAAGATTTTGCTCAGCCATGTTTTCCCAACACAGCACTTCGAGATCACGGCGGAGTGGATAATTCGCGGAGCGGTGATTGCGTTTGCAGGAGCGGTATGCGGCGCACTTTACCCGGCTTGGCTTGCGGCTCGGAAAGATCCCATCGACGCGTTGGCATACGAATAGTGCCACACGCCGCGGATTGTCTCTTGTTCTTTGACCGTCGCTGATTACTTCTTGTCCAGCGCATACTCCATCGACCAGATCGCGCCCGGACGCATGTACATGCTGGCACGGAAAAGTCCATGAATGTCATATGCCTCTGGGGTGCGGAAGAAGTAGCCGCGATCTCGCCACACAACATTGTTGACGCCCTTGGCCGTTGCGAAGCCCTCTTCAATCAAGCCTTCGGCGATCATGTGGCTGGCGATGCCGAAGGTAGCTCCTGTCCAGACTTCTTCAATTTGATCATTGCTCCGAAGCAGGGTTCCGTCAGCGCCAATACCATTGATGGCGCCCATTTCGCCCTTCGCAAATTTGCGGACGTTAGTGTCATAAACCTTGTGAAGTGCCGATTGGCGCATTGATTTTGGAACGAGATCGCCAAGGCCCGTTAAGTCCGCGTACCACTGTCCGGCTACCTGCTCAGCCATTACAGCTTCAGTGTCCTGCCCCTTGACCGCATAACGGAAGTAGTTTCCGGTCCACAGCTTCTTGATGAAGGCGTTCGATGCGCGTGCTTCGAGTTCTTCGTACTGTTTCGCAGTCGATGCGTCGCCGAGCTTCTGTGCGATTTGGGCAGCGGCCTTCAGAGAAGCCAGGTAAAGGCTGCCTGTGTAGGCGCTCTCGCCGGTCGCAATCCAATCGTCGTAGGTCTGATCAGGAAAGCCGCCATTTTCAATCAGGCCGTCGCCGTCAGTGTCGTACTGTTTCAAATGCTCCATCGCCTGCTTGACGGAGTTCCAACTGTAGCGAAGGAAGTCTTCGTCCTTCGAACCGGTGAGGACGTAATCGCGCCAGATCATGAGCACGTATTTTGAATTGAGATCGCGCCAGTTGGAGACATCCTGATAGTTGTATTGATTTGGATTGACGACCGGGTCTTCGCCCGGACTGCCGAGATCATGCGGGGCAGCGCCGGGAACCTTGCGCGTGTACTCAACAAGTGAATGCTCGCGGGTACTTTTCCAGCCCCAGACATAGTGCTGCGGGTTCGACTCTGGAATCGTGTCTGCGAACTCGCGCATCTCCTGCTTCTCGATATCGGGCCAAAATCGCAGTAGGGAAAACGACCCGTAGAAGCGAACGTCAAGACTGCCGTAAAAGGGATAATCAAAGCACTCTATGTATGTGAAGCTGTCAGCGTCTTTCGTGGATGGATGGGCGGGGTTCCCCTGACCATCGCGTTCGCGTCCCCACAGCATGCCGCCGTCCGCCAAGTCGTACAGTTCATTGAAAAGTTCGCCGCGATACCAAAGAGGCTTGCTTTCATCCGTGATGATGGGCCTCTGCCAGGCATCAATCGCCAGGCTCCATTCCTCTTGATGTTCGAGAGCAGTGCGCGCGAGCTGCCAGGCGTTGCTGCCCTGGGTTCCGAAGAAGTGCGTGTAATGACGATCCCATTTGCGACCGCCCCCAAATTGCATGACCGGCAGGTCCCAGCTCAACGCCATCGGAATTAACCGCTTTTCATGAGGAGCGAGCGTGAAGCGCACAGCAAAGGCCCCGGCAAACCCGTCGCCGCTCGAAGCAATTGGTTTCGCTTCGTTGGGCAGGCGCCCGTTTTCAGAAAACGGCAGCCACACTGCAGATCCGTCGCCCTGCGTCGGGTAAGTGGCGAGGTAGCTTACTTCGGCCCCGTCGCCGGGACGCGTCGCGATGGCGAATTGCCCGTCCCATTCTTCCGTGACCGGACCCTGGCGCAGACGATCGAAAACGATTCCGCTTACCGGCCCATCGTTCGTCTTCTCACTTACAAAGCGATTTACATTTTGATCATTGAGAGCGCCTTCAAAGGTCCGCGATGGGTCGCGAAACCATCCAACCATGTTGGTCCACGAAAACAAAATCGAAACAGTCATCGGCTTCGCTGTGGGGTTTTCCGCAGTCCAGCGATAGATGGCGACAGGATAACTCGTCTCCTTGTAGTTATCAGGAAGAATAGGAGAGAACTGCTCGACCGTAAGTTTCACCGGCAGAGCTTTGGTCCCATAGGAGAACCAGCTTTTTGGATAGAGCGCTGCGTATTCACCGTCCCCTGCGGGATAATTCCAGTTCCAGCTGGCGAGCGTGCCGTTCTGCGGCTTGCCGATAGAGAGCGCCATGGATACAGAAGGTCCGCCTTCTGGCTGGGCGAAAACCGCAAATTGATTGGTGGGCACATCCTGGTATTTGTGCGTTCCGGCCTTCACGTGCCAGCGCTCAAAGCGACCGCGATAACTGCGCGAAAATGTTCCGGCACCAAACCCGCCGACTGGTGCTCCTTGCCAATAACCATCGTCGATGTTGGAGCCATTGAGCTCAGTCCGCTGGGAGCCGGGATTCGAAGGAGGGATCCCGATTGGGATGCGCCATGCAGCCGCGGGAATTGGGTCTTGAGCAAGCAGTGTTCCGGTAACTGCGAAGATCAGCGTAAAGATGTAGATAAAACCTTTGATTTGGGCGCTCCGAGGCGAATCGATAATCCGCACCCAAATAATACACGCGGTCAGACACAATGAGATATCTCCCTTTGGCATAGCCTGAAAGAGAAACACTCAATGAAAGAATTACCCAAGGTATACTCGGGTCATCTCATAAGCAGGCATTCCATTCGCGCAGATATTCATCCCCATTCGCGAAGAGCGCAACCCCTCGATGTAAATATGGTTTTCGGCGGAGAACAGGCAAGTGTCAATTCCATACCAACGGCGGCTCTACGCGGGCTGGCTGCTTCTGATCGTAGGGTTCGCAATTTTGCATGCGATCAACCTTCGGGCCGATTTTCCTAACCACTCGCCCTGGTCTGGGGACTGGGCAAAGTACACGGACGAAGGTTGGTACGGGAATGCGGCAATCCGCGCACACTTGTTCGGGAACTGGTATTTGCCGGGAGACTTTAACCCCGCGCCTGCGGTCCCGGTCTGGCCATTCCTTGAGTGGCTCCTGTTCTTTTTTACCGGCGTCACAGTTCAGGCGGCGCGGGGCCTGGCCGTCGCGTTTTTCTTCGCGAATCTTTGGCTGAGCTATCTCTTGCTTCGAGCGCGCGGCTCGCGCTGGATGGCGATGTTGGCACTCACGCTGATCGTAACAAGCCCGTTTCTTTACTGCTTCAGCCGCTTGGCGATTCTTGAGCCCATGTTGATTGCCCTTACGCTCGGAGCCTTGAACCTGGCGATTCGATTGCCGAGAATGGTTCGGCCGGTGTGGGCATCGGTTTGGATCGGTCTGATCTTCACCTTGATGATGCTCACAAAAACAACCGCCTTGTTTCTCCTTCCTGCTCTCGGATGGGCGATTTTGTTTCCGCTGTGGTCTCAGCGAAAGCTTGCTTTGCGCTGCGCTTTAACTGCGACCGGCTCATTCGCCATGACGTTTGGATTGTGGATTTCTCTCGTAGTAATGTCGGGGCTGCTGAGCGATTATAAATACCTGTTTTTTGTGAATAAATATCTAAAGCCGCCAGGATTCTATTGGCCGTTCTTGAGTCTGTGGTGGTCATTCCATGGCGGCCTGTGGGTGGACCACGTGCTTGTGCCCCTGACGGGCATTGTCATTCTGGGAGCAGTATTGGCTGCGTTTTTCTGGCGGCCCGAAAATGCCTGGGCACGAACGCTGTTATTGGATCCTGTTGTTACCGTTTCCGTGTTGGCAATCGCCGGCTACATCCTGTTCATGACATATCAGAACCATCCTCAGCCGCGGTATTACACGGTGGTGGCGTTCTTCAGCTTTTTTCTGATTGCCAAGGGGGCAGAGGCGCTGCTTGGACGGCAAGAGGAATCTGCGAACTTGTCTGTTCGCCAATCGATTCGAGGTGGCCGCAGATCGATCGAAGCGTGGATGCGGTTGTTGGGGTGGTCGGTTATCGGAGTCGCCGGATTGGCAGCGGTTATAAACGGCGCTTGGACTATCGACTATGCGGCCCACCCGGAATACACATTCGTGGACGCGGCGCAGCGTCTCACCCGATACATCGATGATCATCCCAACGGAAAACGGCTGCTGCTTTCAATCAGCGGCGATGAGATTACGCTGATCACTCATATGCCCACCATCTGCGATGACTTCGGCACCGAAGACTTACCTGGGAAGATGGCCGCCTATCAACCCGGCTGGTACGCCACCTGGAATGACTTCGATCCCGGCACACTTGAGGACATCCACAATCACTTCTCGCTGGAGCAAGTGGTTGGCTTTCGCGCATTCGATGATCCCGAGCGGAATCATCTCGTGTTGTTCAAACTGCACCCATTGCCTAATGGAGAAACACGCGACCCAGGCAGTCAGAACCTTCAGATTCCGCTTCCGGACGACAAGATCGAGATTCCGATCCAGTAGCTTCAGGGAGTAGTAGTCGGAACACGCCACTCATGCCGACCGCCGTTCGGGGAAGGGAATCGAGCGACACTCAGAAGCTGAAGCGACTGCCGACTGTCGGAGCAAGGTTGTTGTCGGAGTTATAGGGGACGCCGGGGCGATGAGGAATGGCGATGGCCAAGCCACCGCTCACGAAGGAATACGCAACCCCTGCGAATGAGTCGAATCGCTTGGTGAAGTGATGATCTAAATAGACCGACCCCTCGTTAAGAGTGCCGGCGCAGGATGCACGGAAACCAGCTGTGGCCGAGCACGTCGGCGGAAGCCGGAAATCATTCTGCCGCTGTTGATACCAGGCGAAAGTGACATCGGTTTTCTTTTGGTAGCTGTACTTCGCGCCGGTCCACCAGATCTGCACCAGCTTTTCAGAATCAAGATTGTTGTCTTCGACCCCGCTCATGATATAGCCGCCCTGGTCTGAGGCGCCCACGCCCAACGGGTTCACCGGGTTATTCTGCCAAATGTATTCATAGCCGGCAAAGACCTTGAATTGCTCCGATGAATACTTGGCAGCCGCCATAATTGCGTTGTTGTCAGTCACGATGCCATATACGGTGTTGGTCGTTCCAATCAGGTTGACCCCGTTGATGGGGTTTGTGTTGATGCTGTCCGTGGTCGACTGATATGTCGCCGCCGGACTTTGAGGACCCAGCAAGGGGTTCAGTACGCTGATCGCCTGGTTGTAATGTTGGTAGACCATGTCGGCGAAGAACTTGCCGAAGTTTCCGCCGAGGTCGAATCCATAGGCGTTGTTATGTGCCGATTCCGGCGTACAGCCAGCCGCAGTCCAGGCTGCGGAGGCCGAGAAGCATCCGCCATTCCCATCGGCGAATTTATACATCGCCCCAAAATGAGCCGGGCCATAGGCGATGCGATACTTCAAGGCGTCGTCCCAGCGACTGTCCTCGGTGTCGCCCCCGCCCGCCATCGTCCCGTTATAACCAATGTATGAAAACGCGTAGGCGCCGCCGGCCGGATCGTAAAGCAGCATCGCATCGGTGCCCAGAGCGCGCTGACGACCGAAGGTCAGCGTGCCCACATATTTGGAGGAGATACCAGCATAATATTCGTCATTGAAAGGCTGGCCCGCGCGTGCGCCGTCGATGGCTTCAGAATAGCTGGCCCTGGGAAGGCCGTTGTTGATGGTTTGGGTAGCTGACGCGTTGGCCAGCAGGCCGGATTGCGGATTGACACCGGTCGATGCATTGAATACGACGGACCAGCCGTGTAGAAACTCTTCCTTGCCCCTGATGCCAAACCCCGTCTGCGACAGGTTGTTCGGTGCGAAGAGGAATCGATGTTGATAGCCGTTTCGGTTTACCAGGGATTCGCCTTCATAGTTATAGCCGTTTTCCGGTAAGCCGTGGCTGACCCAGCCCACCCCGCCGTCATACGCGCCATATAAAGTGATGCCGTGCCAGGTCAGCGCGCAATCCGTGGTGGCGAACTCGCGGCCGCTCGAGCAAGGGTCGGGGGTCTTCTGCTGCGTCCTGGTGTCGACCTTGGTGTCCTGTCCGAACGCGACCGTTGAAGAGAAGAAGAGACCTACGGCCGCAAGAACCAACCTAACCTTGTACACATTTCCTCCAAATTTGAGTCACACGCTAGCTGTTGATGAAAAACCTGTTGCTTTGAAAGGGCCTGGCTTTAGCCAGGCCGCAAAGCCAAGCAAATGAATCCGGCTCTAGCCGCTGAGGGATTGTTTCCCACTTCAAAGACGAGTTCATTAGCAGCCTGAATGGGAGAAATCCACGACCATTTTCCTCAAAATTTGGTCAAAGATGATCGAATCAATATGAATTGATGTGGATTCTCCGGCTAGGATAGATAATATTTACGGTAAATCGTCCAAGGCAAGACTAAAACTATTTTTTTGAAAGTCCCTGGAATCTCAGGTACGCGCGATCATCACTTCAGTTGCCTTGATGAGCGCAACGGCTGTATCACCGGGTTTGAGCGCTAATTCACGAACGGCATCGGCGGTAATGATTGCTGTAACACGCTGGTGTTCAACAGCGAGAACGACTTTAGCCAAGAGGCCCTCGACAACTACCTCAAGAACCGTGCCGACCAGTTGGTTGCGACCACTGATTCGCGCCGAGCCGGAATGAGCAGGGGGACTGGGTAAGAACTCCTCAAGCGCGTCGGAAGGGATGCGGTGGTGGCCTCCAGGGGTCTTTACTGTTCGGATGCGGCCAGCCAGAATCCAGTGCTTCAGGGTCGGGTAGCTGACGCCTATTTTCTCGGCCGCCTGCCGGGGGGTGAGCAAGGTGGATGGATTCATATAAGCACGGAAGTAGCTCCTTCGCCAATACTTTACACCGTTTCACGCAGACAACCATGAACCCTGAGAATCCGTTCAAGAATCGTGTGACTGCAATCACTCGACAGCCTTCCATGCGGATGATAGGCTTCCCGTGGATTTCCCCCAGTGTTTAAAGAGGTCGCGTTTCCTGGGGTCGTTCGTAATACGGCTTCAAGCCTTAGTCTGGGAGGACATGTGACTGTTCAGTATTGGGTGTACTTTTTTCTGGCTGTGAGTGTGCTGTCGCTCTTTGTGGCGTTCTTTTTTAAGCGCCAGGGAATCGGCTCGGACAACTATACTGCGGGGATGCAGAAAATAGCCTCAGGGATAAAGGAAGGCGCGGAGGGATTTCTGAAGCGTCCATACAAAACCGGGGTGGCCATTCTGTGCTTGCTGCTTCCCACTTTTGCCTACGCGCAGCCGGAACAGACTGGCGGTGGTGAAGCCAACCTGGTGCTGCCCGATTTGTCGACCGTGAGTTTTTTCGGCATGAACGGCCATGCCCTGCTAATGATCGGATTGCTCTTCTGCGTCGGCGGCCTGTTCTTCGGCTTGGCGATCTACGTGCAGTTGAAAAACCTGCCGGTTCATCGCTCCATGCGCGAGATTTCCGAACTCATCTATGAGACCTGCAAAACCTACCTGGTGACCCAGGGCAAATTCATCCTTCTGCTTTGGTCTTTCATCGCGGTCATCATCGCGCTGTACTTCGGCGTTCTGGCCCCGGTGCCGGGAAAATCGATTGCCGTTACCTTGCCGATCATTTTGGGATTCAGCCTTGTCGGCATCGCCGGCAGCTATGGGGTGGCGTGGTTCGGAATTCGCGTAAACACATTCGCGAACTCGCGCACGGCATTCGCAGGATTGCGCGGAAAACCGTATCCATGTTTCGCGATTCCGCTGAAGGCCGGCATGAGCATCGGCATGTTGCTGATCTCGGTTGAGCTGCTCATCATGCTCATCATTCTCTTATTCGTCCCGCGCGATTATGCCGGTCCTTGCTTCATCGGCTTCGCGATTGGCGAAAGCCTGGGCGCAGCGGCCCTGCGTATTGCCGGCGGCATTTTCACCAAGATCGCCGACATTGGCTCCGACCTGATGAAGATCGTGTTCAAAATCAAGGAAGACGATGCCCGCAATCCGGGCGTCATCGCCGACTGTACTGGTGATAACGCGGGCGACTCCGTTGGCCCTAGCGCCGATGGCTTCGAAACCTACGGCGTCACCGGCGTGGCCTTGATCACGTTCATCCTGCTGGCCGTCAAGAGTCCTGAGACGCAGGCGCAGCTGCTGGTTTGGATCTTCGTCATGCGCGTGGCCATGCTGCTCTCCAGCTCGGGTGCGTACTTTCTCAATGGCGCAATCGCTCACGCAAAATATGCCAATTCCGACGACATGGACTTCGAAGCGCCATTGACCTCGCTGGTATGGATGACGTCCATCGTCTCCATCATCCTGACCTACATCGTCACGTATGCCATGATTCCCAATCTTGGGGACGGATCGCTCTGGTGGAAGCTGGCTTCCATCATCTCCTGCGGAACCCTGGCAGGGGCGCTCATACCCGAATTGGTCAAGGTTTTCAGTTCGACCAAGTCGAGCCACGTAAAAGAAGTCGTCAAATCGGCGCAGGAAGGCGGAGCCTCGCTGGGAATCTTGTCGGGATTTGTTTGCGGCAATTTCTCGGCATACTGGCTGGGGTTGAGCATGGTCGCTCTCATGGGACTGGGCTATTACTTCAGTATGGGCGCATCGATGGCTGACCAGATGCTCGCGCCAGCCGTCTTCGCGTTCGGCCTCGTCGCCTTCGGATTCCTGGGCATGGGCCCGGTCACCATCGCCGTAGACTCCTACGGTCCGGTAACCGACAACGCCCAATCCGTATACGAGTTGTCGCTGATCGAGAATGTTCCCGGCATCGAAGCTGAGTTGAAGAAGGCCTACAACTTCGACGTCAATTTCGAGCGCGCAAAGTACCTGCTTGAAGCCAATGACGGAGCCGGCAATACCTTCAAAGCTACGGCCAAACCTGTCTTGATCGGCACCGCCGTTGTGGGCGCAACCACCATGACGTTCTCAATCATCATGGCCCTGACCCACGGACTCACCATCAACGTAGATAAGCTGTCTCTGCTGCACGCGCCCTTCATGCTCGGGTTAATCTGCGGTGGCGCGGTGATCTACTGGTTCACAGGTGCTTCCACGCAGGCGGTCACCACTGGGGCTTACCGCGCGGTCGAGTTCATCAAGGCCAACATCCACCTGGAAAGCTCTGAGAAGGCCTCAGTCGGCGACAGCAAGAAGGTGGTGGAGATCTGCACGAAGTATGCTCAGAAGGGAATGTTCAACATTTTCCTCGCCGTCTTCTTCGCTACCCTTGCATTCGCGTTCATTGAGCCGTTCTTGTTTATCGGCTATTTGTTCTCGATTGCCATCTTCGGGCTCTACCAGGCGATCTTCATGGCCAATGCCGGCGCTGCCTGGGACAATGCGAAAAAGATTGTAGAGGTTGACCTGAAACAAAAGGGAACACCTCTGCACGACGCGACCGTGATCGGAGATACCGTCGGCGATCCGTTCAAGGACACTTCATCGGTGGCAATGAACCCGGTCATCAAGTTCACCACGTTGTTCGGATTACTTGCCGTCGAACTTGCAGTGACGCTCAGTGCGAAAAGCCCGCTGCTCACAGACGTGCTGGCAGTCGCATTCTTCCTGGTGTCGGTATTCTTCGTGCACAGATCCTTCTATGGAATGAGGATTGACTCGAAGGAAAACGCCTGATTCCTGCTTTGTGAATCGCAGAAAGCGTCGCCTGTTACCGGGCGACGTTTTCTATGCACATGTTGATCGATCCTCATCAAGCCGCTATGCACTTTCCGCTCGTGGTGGCGCCCTTGTTAGCGTCGGGCCGAAACAAGAATGGCTTGGCACCCTGGGATTCGGCAGAGTGTTTTAAGCTTCAAACCTCAACCCCCTTGAAGGGGATCACCCTTCAACCTCAGGCGGCCTCATGCGAACGTGCGTGAGGTCGTTTGGTTTAGGCAGACGGTTCGTCCCACGCAACTCAGCAGGCAAGGCTCACCCCAAAGTGCCTCAGGATTTCAACTCAGTTCAAAGCAGAATTCATGGCCTGA
>Ga0302320_10017632_pt1 | contig 14472 bp, 16 predicted proteins | sample Bog_T0_3_FD_202130 | JGI IMG/M metagenome (GOLD analysis project Ga0302320, IMG submission 202130) | Peat permafrost microbial communities from Stordalen Mire near Abisko, Sweden - Bog_T0_3 | ecosystem: Environmental > Terrestrial > Soil > Wetlands > Peat | place: Sweden: Abisko, Stordalen Mire...
CCCACCCCATCATGTACCGGTCAACAGGATGTCGCCAAACACCATGGACCAGGATCACATCACCACCAGCACCCGTCACATCGACTGGATTTCTTTTCACCGCGATGTCCAAACGCTGGCCGACGCGTTGGCCCCGCATGGTCCCTTCGAGCGGATCATCGCGGTGACGCGCGGCGGGCTGGTACCGGCGGCACTGCTGGCACGGATGCTGGATCTGCGGCTGGTGGATACCATCTGCATTTCGAGTTATGACGACCGCGTACAGCGGTCTGGCGAACCGATCGTGCTCAAGGGAGTCGCCGGCGACGGCAGCGGCTGGCTGGTGGTGGATGATCTGGCGGATTCCGGCAATACCCTGAAAACGGTGCGCCAGATGTTGCCCAAGGCGCATTTCGCCACGGTCTACGCCAAGCCGCTGGGCGCGCCCTTGGTCGATAGCGTGGCCGTCACGGTCGCGCAGTCGGAATGGCTGGTATTCCCGTGGGATCAAACCTATTAACCGGCCGAGCTGGGCGCCGCCAACATCCCCTGGCGCCGACCATCGAACGACGAAATCAACATGATCAGGGCAATCGCAAGGCAGGCGGCGCCGGCCAACAGAAAGGACTGCAGATAGCTGTCGAGCGCGCTGCGCAACCAACCGGCCCCCAATGCGGCGGTGGCGGCTCCGAGTTGGTGTCCGGCGGCGATCCAGCCGAACAGAATTGGCGCGTCGCGATCGCCGAAGCGCTGCGCCGTGAGTCGCAGGGTCGGCGGAACGGTGGCGATCCAATCGAGGCCATAGAACACCGCGAACAAGGTCAATTCCACCAGGCTGAAGCCGGACATCACAAGATAGATCAACGACAGGCCACGCAAGCCGTAATACCAGGCCAGCAGACGTCGATTGTCGAAACGGTCTGAAAGCCAGCCCGAGCCAGTGGTGCCGAACAGGTCAAGCACGCCCATCGCCGCCAGCAAACCGGCACCCTGCACTGCCGGAATGCCATGATCGAGGCAAAGCGCAATCAGGTGGGTGCCCACCAGACCATTGGTCGACAGGCCGCAGATGAAAAAGCTGGAGAACAGCAACCAGAAAATCGGCGCGTCCATCGCGCGTCCAAGCACGATGAAAGCATGCAGCAGCGGATTGCCTGTCACCATGGGGGTGTCGTCTTCTTTCGCCCCGAGGGCGCGCAAGCCGATGCTGGACGGCCGTTCCGGCACCAGGACATAGATGACCGGAAGCACCGCCAGGCTGAGCAAAGCCAGCAGCAGGCTGGCGCTGCGCCAACCGAGGCGATCGATGATGACCGCCAAGGCCGGCAGAAACACCAGCTGACCGGTGGAAACGCTGGCCGCCATCAGCCCCATCGCTACGCCGCGATGGCGCACGAACCAGCGCGCGACGATGGTGGCCCCCAGCACATTGGCGATGGTTCCGGTGGCCAGTCCGGTCAAAACCCCCCAGCTCATCAGCAATTGCCAGGGCCGCTCCACCAGGGTGGTGCTGGCCACCGACAGCGCCATCAGCGCCAGCGCCGAAATCACGGTGCGCCTTACGCCGAAACGCTGCATCACGGCGGCGGCAAACGGCCCGACCAGGCCGTAAAGGGCAATACCGACCGAGATCGCCAGTGAAATGGTGGTGCGGTCCCAGCCCAGATCGCTCTGCAGCGGCACCAGCAGCACGCCGGGCATGCTGCGCACGCCGGCCGAGATCAGCAAGGCAAGGAAAATGGCGGCGGCGACGACCCAGGCATAGGGAACCGCCAAGCGCGCTGCCAATCGGGTTTGCCAGACAATCATCGTTCTACTCCCCTTTCAACAGCTCAGGTGGGGAGTGCGGCGATATTGTCAATCAGGCGGGCGCGGCCCAAAGTGGCTGCCGCCAGCAACCGCCCGGGACGGTCAAGGCCGACCAGCGGCGCCAGGGTGTCGGCGTCGCGCAAATCCAGGTAGTCGATGCGGCTGAATCCTGCGGAGAGCAGGGTGGCGCGGCCCTCGGACAGGATGGCGGCAGTGTCGCCGCCGGACCGCAGGCGGTCTCGAGATTGGCACAAAACCCGATAGAGCAGCGGCGCGATAGCGCGTTCGCTGGCGGTCAGATAGGCGTTGCGCGAGCTCAGCGCCAGACCGTCGGCCTCACGCACGGTGGCGACGCCCAGGATCCCCACCCCGATATCGAGATCACGCGCTGAACGGCGGATCACCTGGAGCTGCTGGTAGTCCTTTTCGCCGAACAGGGCGATATCGGGCATGACCTGCAGCAACAGCTTGGTCACCACCGTCGCCACGCCGTCGAAATGGCCGGGCCGCACCGCGCCGCACAGCGGTTCGGTCAGACCGCCGACATGAACGGTGGTGGCAAAGCCGGGCGGATAGATCTCGTTCACCGTCGGCGCGTAGACGAGATGCGCGCCCGCCGCCTGCAGCCTCGCCAAATCGGCGGCCTCCTGGCGCGGATAGGCGGCAAAATCCTCACCGGGGCCGAACTGGGTGGGATTGACAAAAATGCTCACTACCACGCAATCGGCGGCGGCCTTCCCTTGACGCACCAGAGCGGCATGACCCTCATGCAAGGCGCCCATGGTCGGCACCAGGGCGATTCGTGCCCCGACACCGCGCCAGTCCGCCAGCGCCGACCGCACCGCCGCGACCGTCCGCAGCACTGGAAGCATCAGCCGTCCGACCGTCCGGCGATGTGCGGCGCGTAGCAATGCTCGGGCCCGGGGAAAATACGGGCGCGCACCTCGGCGGCATAATTCTTTGCCGCGCATTCGATCGGATCGGCCAATTGCGCGTAGCGTTTGACGAATTTGGGCGCCAGCGCGCCGCCCAGGCCAAGGATATCTTCGGTGACCAGCACCTGGCCGTCGCACGCCGGCGACGCGCCGATGCCGATGGTGGGGATCTCAAGGGTAGCGCTGATCGAGCGCGCCAAGGTCTCGACGGTGCCCTCGATCACCATCGCGAAGGCGCCGGCCGCCGCCACCTGCAGGGCATCGGCGGTCACCTGGTCGGCCTCCCGGGTGCTGCGGCCCTGGGCGCGAAAGCCGCCCAGCGTATGGACCGATTGCGGCTTGAGCCCGACATGCCCCATCACCGGCACGCCGCGTTCGCTGAGAAAGCGGATCGTGGCGGCCATCTCGGCGCCGCCCTCCAGCTTGACGCCGCCGGCGCCGGTCTCGGCCATCACCCGCGCGCAGGAGCGGAAGGCCTGTTCCGGACTCTCCTGGTAGCTGCCGAACGGCAGATCAATGATGACGCAAGCCTGCCTTGATCCCCGCATCACCGCCTGACCATGCGCGATCATCATGTCCAGACCGACCGCCAGCGTGCTGTCCATGCCGTACAACACCATACCGAGCGAATCGCCCACCAGCAACGCATCGACATGCGGATCGAGCAGTTTGGCCATCGGTGCGGTGTAGGCGGTCAGAACGACGATCGGGGTCTTATTTTTCATCAGCCGGATATCGCGGCTGGTGCGTCGCCGGCTCGTGGTCTCTGCGCTCATCGCTCCTCCGATGGCCGGATCATAGCGCCCGAGGCAGGCGTGCGCCACCGGTGTTGATGACAAGCGGCCGATTTGCGGTTAGGACTGCGCCGATGAAGGATTCCCTCCCCGCCATTCACCTGCAGACCGGCCGCTCGCGGCGATTGCGATCAGGCCACCCCTGGGCGTTTTCCAACGAGATCGTCATGGACGAAGCCGCCAAAGCGCTGCCGCCCGGAAGTCTGGTACGGATCGTCGACGCCGGCGCCGAAATTCTGGGGGTTGGCAGTTTCAACCCACATTCGCTGATCGCCTTTCGTCTGTTGTCGCGCGATCCTGACCAGACCATCGATGTCGACTTCCTGGCGGCACGGCTCGCCGCTGCGCTGGCCTTGCGGCAGACCCTCTATGACGCGCCCTATTATCGCCTGTGCCATGCCGAAGCCGACGGCTTGCCGGGACTGGTGATCGACCGTTTCGGCGACGCCGCCACGCTCGAAGCCAATAGCGCTGGCATGGAGCTCTTGCTGCCCGATATTTTGCTGGCGCTCGATCGGGTCATCGCGCCCGAGGTGGTGGTGATCAAAAACGACAGCCCGGTGCGCAAGCTGGAAGGGCTGGAGCTTTATGAACGGCTCGCCAAAGGCCGTCTCGAGGGGCCGATCGAACTGGTCGAGAACGGCGTTCGTTTTGTCGCCGACCTGACCACCGGCCAAAAGACCGGCTGGTTCTACGATCAGCGCGACAACCGCCGCGCCGTCGCGGCGATCGCGCGTGACCGTACTGTCATCGATTTCTACAGCTACGCCGGCGGCTTTGCGCTGCAATCGGCCGCTGGAGGCGCGCGCCAGGTGATCGCCGTCGACCGTTCGGAGGCATCGCTGGCGCTGGCTTCCACCGCCGCGGCGCTGAATGGCCTTGCGCTCGAAACCGTGCGCGCCGACGCCTTCGCGGAGATGGAAAGGCTGGCGGCGGCCGGCCGCAAATTCGGCGTGGTGGTCGCCGATCCGCCGGCTTTCGTCAAAAGCAAAAAGGATCTCGCCGCCGGCGCCAAGGGCTATCGCAAGATGACCCGATTGGCGGCCACTCTGGTGGAGAGCGGCGGCTTTCTGCTGGTCGCCTCCTGTTCTTATCACATGGGCACAGACGCCTTCGCCGACGAAGTACGGCACGGCCTGGGCCTGGCGCAACGCGGCGGCCGCATCCTGCGCGCCGCCGGCGCCGGCGCCGACCATCCGTTGCACCCCTGGCTGCCGGAGAGCGGCTATCTCAAGACATTGCTGCTGCAGCTGGATTAGGGCTTCATCGCCGCTGTGTGCGGCGTTCCGGGCCGGCATAGCCGTCATTGACCACCAGCTCACGGCGATTGCCGCTCAGGAACCAGTTGAGGCGGTCGAGCAGATCCTGTGGTGCACAGGGCAGCGCGATGACGTCGTCCGGTCCGCAATTGCTGGCTTGCCGCAACTTCACCGCATCGGCATCGGCGACCAGGATCACAACGATCGGAAAGGGCCGCGGCCCCAAGCTGCCGCGCCGCACCTCACTGATCATCGGCGCCACGAAATCACCGGCCAGCATGCTGGTCAAGATGATCAGATCGAGATCGGCCTCGGCCAGCGTCCGCCGCAACTGCGCCGGATCGTCGGCCAAAAGCGGCTCCGGAAAGTCGGCTTCGGCCAGGGCAATTTGCAGTTCGCGGCGCAAGGGGAGCGGCTCAATGGCCAGCAAAACGCCGACGCTGCGGTTATCGATGGCTGGCACCGGTCACTCCCTGCCTTAGGCTGTTCCCTGCGGCTGGGATCATCGGCCAAGCGATCGGGTTGTGCAATCATCCGTTACGCGATAGGACGATTGACTTGGATAGGGCAACTCCTTATACAGCGAAGCTCCTCATTTTTGGAGACGCTGTCGTGAAACGCACCTTTCAACCCAGCAAGCTGGTTCGCGCGCGCCGCCATGGGTTTCGCGCGCGGATGGCCACAGTCGGCGGCCGCCGGGTGATCGCCGGCCGCCGCCGTCAGGGCCGCAAGCGCCTGTCGGCCTGACTCCGTTCCATGCCGGACGCCGTCGGTCGGCTGACGCGGCGCGCCGAATTCCTGCGGGTGGCGTCCTCCCGGCGCAAGTGGGCGGCGCCCGGCCTGGTTTTGCAGGCTGCCGCTGCCGCGGATCCTCAGCGGGCCGAGATGATCCGCGTCGGATTTACCTGTAGCAAAAAGATTGGCAACGCCGTGGCCCGCAATCGCGCCAAGCGCAGGCTGCGCGCCGCCGCCCGCGCCGTACTTGATGCAGATGCGATGCCGAACCATGATTTCGTGCTGATCGGGCGTCAGGAAACCGTGCGCCGGCCCTATTCTCTGCTGTTGCAGGATTTGCGAACCGCGCTAAAACGGGTAGGCGCGCTGCGGCCGACCGAGCCGACCCCTCCAGAGGCAGAAGAAAAGATGATGACCCGATGAGCCTGGCCGGTCACTTGCTGCGCGGCGCGATCCGCGTCTACCAGCTCCTGATAGCGCCCATCCTGCCGGCCAATCGCTGCCGATTCGAACCCAGCTGTTCGCATTATGGCATGGAGGCGATCGCCCGACATGGTGCCCTGTTCGGCAGCTGGCTCACAGCCCGCCGCCTGTTGCGCTGCCATCCCTGGGGTGGGGCGGGGTTCGATCCGGTTCCGGCTCTACCGCCGGGACGGAAGACTCCGCGCCCGCTGTCGCGCTTTTGGGATGTGGCCCGATGACCGATCAACGCAACCTGATCCTGACCATTATCCTGACCGCGCTGATCCTGCTGGGCTGGCAGTTCCTATGGCCGAGCCGCGCACCGGTGCAGCCGGCGGGTCCGACCGCCGCCTCGACCAGCCCCCTGCCGGTGGCACCGGGCGCAGCCGGCAGCCCGGCGGGCGCGCCGGAAAGCAAGTTGATCGGCCTGCTGGCGGCGCCCAGAGTCGCGCTCGCCAGCAAGGATCTCAAGGGATCGATCGCGCTGACCGGCGCGCGGCTCGACGACATTGCTCTGGTGCGCTATCGCGAGACCACCGATCCGAACAGCCCCAACATCACCTTGCTATCGCCGGCCGCCGGTCCGGGCGCCTATTATGCCGAATTCGGTTGGGTGGCCGGCGGCGACAGCACGCTGGTCTTGCCGGGCGCGGATACCGCCTGGCAAGCCGATGGCACCAGCCTGACGCCGGACCACCCGGTCACGCTGCGTTGGGACAACGGCCAAGGTTTGCGCTTCACCCGCCGTTTCGCGCTTGACGATGGCTCGATGTTCACCATCACCGATCGGGTGGAAAACACCGGCAAAAGCGACGTCACCTTGTTTCCCTATGGGTTGCTGTCGCGCTGGGGTACGCCGCCGATTCAGGACATCTATATTCTGCATGAGGGGCCGCTTGGCGTGCTGGACGGTACGCTCAAGGAAATCAAATATAAGAAACTTCGCGACGGCGATCCGGTGGCGCAGCTGCCCAGTACCGGCGGCTGGATCGGCTTCACCGACAAATATTGGCTGACCGCGCTGATTCCCGATCAACATATGGCAATCGACGGCCGCATCAGCTGGCGGCAGACCGATGGTGTCGACCGTTATCAGACCGACTGGCTGGGAAGCGCTCAATTGCTGCCGACCGGCGGCAGCATCGAGACGGCGAGCCACTTGTTCACCGGCGCCAAGGAACTGGCCGCGCTCGATGCTTACGGTGCCGCCTACAATATTCCGCGCTTCGATCTCGCCATCGATTTCGGCTGGTTCTACTTTCTGACCAAGCCGTTCTTTTTGTTGCTGCGCTTCATCCACAGCCAGATCCCCAATTTCGGGGTGGCGATCCTGGTCATGACAGTGGTGATCCGGGGTGCCTTTTTCCCGATCGCCAACCGCTCTTTCAAATCGATGAGCAAGATGCGCAAGCTGCAACCGGAGATGAAGCGGCTGCAGGAGAAATTCGTCGAAGACAAAGCGCGCATGCAACAGGAAGTGATGGCGCTCTACAAGCGCGAAGGTGTCAATCCGGTGTCCGGCTGCCTGCCGATCGTCGTGCAGATCCCCGTCTTCTTCGCCCTCTATAAGGTACTCTATGTCACCATCGAAATGCGTCAGGCGCCGTTTTTCGGCTGGATCAAGGATCTGTCGGCGCCCGACCCCACCACCATTTTCAATCTTTTCGGCCTGATCGCCTGGGATCCGCCGCATTTCCTGCATATCGGCATCTGGGCTCTGATCATGGGCGCCACCATGTTCCTGCAGCAGAAACTGAATCCGCAGCCGGCCGATCCGATTCAGGCGAAAATGCTTACCTTCCTGCCACTGATCTTTACCTTCACGATGGCTGGCTTCCCGGCCGGTCTGGTGATCTACTGGTCATGGTCCAATATTTTGTCGATAGCGCAGCAATGGGTGATCATGAAACGCCAGCCGGCGTGAAGTGGGACGGCTCGACAGTCGAAGGAGCGATGCTGGAAGAGGCCGGACGATTGCTGTTCGCAGGACCCTGCAGCTTCGTCACCGGGGCGGCCAGTCTCGAACAGTTGCCGCTGCCGACCGCTCCGGAAATCGCCTTTGCCGGGCGCTCCAATGTCGGCAAATCAAGCCTGATCAACGCGCTGACCAATCGGCATCACCTGGCGCGGGCCTCCAATACGCCCGGCCGCACACAACAGATCAATTTCTTCGATTTGGACGGGCGGCTCACCCTGGTTGATCTGCCCGGCTATGGCTATGCCAAGGCGCCCAAGACCCAGGTCGATCAGTGGACCCGCCTGATCGGCGACTATCTGCGCGGGCGCCCGGGTCTGCGTCGTGTCTGTCTGCTGATCGACAGCCGGCATGGTCTCAAGGACAATGACCGCGATATACTGACGCTGCTCGACAGATCGGCGGTACCCTATCAGGTTGTTCTGACCAAGATCGATAAGATCGGTGCCGCGGCGCTCGCGTCCTTGACCACCCTGGTCATGGATGAACTGGCAATGCGGCCGGCCGCCCATCCGATGGTCATCGCCAGCAGCGCCGACAGCGGCGCCGGCATGACGACCTTACGCGCCAGCCTGGCGGCGCTCACCAAGCAACAGGAGGACGCTCGATGAACAGCAGTCCGGACGCCACCGCCACACTTGAGGATGAGCGCCGCTTCTGGCTCGAAAAGGCGCACACGCTGTCCGAGGCGCTGCCCTTCCTCAGCGAACATCGCGGCGAAACTTTCGTCATCAAATATGGCGGCCATGCGATGGGCGACCCTACGCTCGGCACGCTGTTCGCCCGCGACATCGTATTGCTGCGGCAAATGGGCATCAACCCGGTGGTGGTGCATGGCGGCGGACCGCAGATCGGTGCCATGCTGGAACGACTCAAGATCAAGAGCGAGTTCGTCGACGGCCTCAGGGTGACCGATCAGGCGACCGTCGAGATAGTCGAGATGGTGCTGGCCGGCTCGATCAACAAGCAGATCGTCACCAATATCAATCAGGCCGGTGGGTTGGCGGTCGGTCTGTCCGGCAAGGACGGCCAGATGATCCGTGCCCGCAAATTGCGGCGCACCGTGAAGGACCCCGATTCCAATATCGAAAAAGTGCTCGATCTCGGCTTCGTCGGCGAACCCTCCGAAGTCAATCCGCATCTGCTGCTGCATTTCAGCCGATCCGACATCATTCCGGTGGTAGCGCCAACCGGCGTCGGGAATAATGGTGAAACCTACAATATCAACGCCGACACCGCCGCCGGCGCCATCGCCGGCGCGGTCAAGGCGCAGCGGCTGCTGTTCCTCACCGATGTGCCGGGCGTGCTTGACAAGCAGGGCAATCTGATTCCGGACATGACCGCCTCCCAGGCGCGCAGCCTGATTGCCGACGGCACCATCATGGGCGGCATGATCCCCAAGGTCGAGACCTGCCTCGAAGCGGTGGACAGAGGCGTCAAGGCTGCCGTCATTCTCGACGGGCGCGTGCCGCATTGCCTGCTGTTGGAACTGTTCACGCCGCACGGGGCGGGAACACTGATCAGACGCGACCCGGCGTGAGCAGCTTTGACTGGGTGTTCGACCTCGACAACACCCTGTATCCCGCCTCGAGCAGCCTGTTTCCGCAGATCGACCGGCGCATGCGGCGCTTTATCGCCAGCACCCTTGGTCTCGACCAGGACGCCGCCTTCCTGCTGCAGAAACAATATTATCGCGACTACGGCACCACCTTGCGTGGACTGATGCAGGTGCATGGCGTGTCGCCCGACGACTTCCTGTGCTATGTCCATGATGTCGATCATAGCGTGCTCACGCTGTCGCCACGGCTGGACGCCGCCCTCGAACGCTTGCCCGGCCGCAAGCTGATTTTCACCAACTCTTCCACCCAGCATGCTGAAACCGTGCTGCGGCATCTTGGCCTGTCGCGGCATTTCGAGGGTGTGTTCGACATCAAGGCGGCCGACTATATCCCCAAGCCGGCCAAGGAAAGTTATCAGCGGCTATTGACGCAATTCGCGATCGAAGCGAAACGTGCGGTGATGATCGACGATCTGGCGCGCAATCTGGTCGCCGCCGCCGAGCTCGGAATGACCACCGTATGGGTGCGCGAACCCGGCCGCCCCGACCCTCCGCAGGGGGCGGGCGAGGGCACGCCCGGCGTCGACCATATTACCGACGACCTCGCCGGCTGGCTGGAGTCCCGGCTGCCTTGACAGGCCGGCGCGAGCTTGTAAGGTTCGCCGGCAATTGCCGATCCAGGAGTTCACTTTTTCATGCTTGGTCAGGACATCATCGCCATCATCGACGACGCCTGGGAGCGTCGCGCCGATATCACGCCGGCGACCGGGGGTCGGATTGGCGACACGGTCGAAGCCGTGCTGGCAGCGCTCGATGCCGGAACGACGCGGGTGGCGGAGAAAATCGACGGCGTCTGGCGGGTCAATCAAACGGCGAAAAAAGCGATCCTGCTGTCGTTCCGCCTCACGGATAACCAACTGATCGGCAATGGCCCGGGGGGCGCGGCTTGGTACGACAAGGTACCAAGCAAATTTGCCGGCTGGGACGCTGACCGATTCAAGGCGGCCGGTTTTCGCGCCGTGCCCGGCAGCATCGTGCGCAAAGGCGCCTATGTCGCGCCTGGCGTGGTGCTGATGCCGTCTTTCGTCAATCTCGGCGCCTATGTCGATCGAGGTGCCATGATCGACAGCTGGGCGACGGTCGGTTCGGGCGCGCAAATCGGCCGCAATGTCCATCTCTCGGGCGGTGTCGGCATCGGCGGCGTGCTGGAACCGGTGCAGGCCGGGCCGGTGATCATCGAGGATGACTGCTTCATCGGCGCACGCGCGGAAGTCGCGGAAGGCGTGGTGGTGGAGACCGGCGCGGTGTTGTCGATGGGCGTCTATCTCGGCGCCTCCACCAAAATCATCGACCGCGCCAGCGGCGAAATCTTCATCGGACGGGTGCCGGCTTTTTCGGTGGTGGTGTCGGGCAGCCTGCCGGGCAAAGCCTTGCCCGACGGCAGTCCCGGACCGTCGCTCTATTGTGCCGTGATCGTGAAACGGGTGGATGCCCAGACCCGCGCCAAGGTGTCGATCAACGAATTGCTGCGCACGTGACGGCGCTCGAAGACCCCGTGCCGCTGGCTCAGGCGTTGATCCGCTGCGCCAGCGTAACGCCGGAAGACTCCGGCGCCATGGCGGTGCTGGAAGCGGCGCTCGATGATTTGGGCTTCACCTGCCGGCGTCTCCCCTTCGGCGGCACCGCGGGGCGTCCGGTGATCGAGAATCTCTATGCCCGGCGGGGTACGCGCGCTCCCAATTTCTGTTTCGCCGGTCACACCGACGTGGTCCCGGTTGGGCAGGGCTGGACGGTGGAGCCGTTCGCCGGCAGCGTCATCGATGGCACGCTCTATGGCCGCGGCGCCGCCGACATGAAAGGCGCCATCGCCTGTTTCGTGGCGGCGGTGGCGCGGCTGTCGCAAAAGGGTCCCTACTCCGGTTCGATCAGCCTGCTGATCACCGGCGACGAGGAAGGACGCGGTCTCGACGGCACCCAGGCGGTGCTGCGCCAGCTGGGGCAGAGCGGCGAACAGCTCGATGTCTGTGTGGTGGGCGAACCGACCAACCCGTTGCATCTCGGCGACATGATCAAGGTCGGCCGGCGCGGCAGCCTGAATGCCTGCCTGACCGTATTCGGCAGCCAGGGTCACACCGCCTACCCGCATCTGGCCGACAATCCGTTGCCGCGCCTGCTGGCGATGTTGGGCGCCATCACCAGCCAGCCGCTCGACCAGGGCAGCGCGCATTTTCAACCTTCGACGGTGGCCCTGACCAGCATCGATGTAGGCAACCCGGCCAGCAATGTGATCCCGGCGCGCGGTACCGCGCGTTTCAACATCCGCTTCAACGACCTCCATGACGGTGAAACGCTGGAGCGCTGGCTGCGGGGGCAATTCGACCAAATCGGCGGCGACTACGAGCTCACCGTCGAGGTCACCGGCGCCGCCTTTCTCACGCCTCCCGGACCGCTGTCGGCCGCACTGCAGCGTGCCGTGCACAAGGTAACCGGGCGCGCCGCCGAACTCAGCACGACGGGCGGAACCTCCGACGCGCGCTTCATCAAGGATGCCTGCCCGGTGGCGGAGTTCGGTCTGGTCGGTCAGAGCATGCACAAGGCTGACGAGCGCGTACCGCTGGCCGACCTGGAAACCTTGACGGCAATCTATCTGGCGCTGCTGCAGGACTATTTCGGCGCGCCATGGTGATCTTGCGCGGCTTATGGCGGCTGACCCATTTCGATGAAGCCGGCTTCGCACTGCTTCCCAAAGGTGCATCCGCCTTCTGGTGGTCGTTTGCTGCCGCCCTGTTGTGTCTGCCGGTGTGGGGATTGGCCGAATATGAACAGGCGAGCGCGCTGGAAAACGATGCAGGCCTGCATTTTGCGCTGGCACAAAGCATAGCCTATGTCATCGCCTGGCTGGCCTATCCGCTGTTGGCGCTGAAGGTCAGCGATTTGTTCGCGGTGTGGCCGAACTACTACCGCTATATGATTGCCTATAACTGGTTCCGCGTTGTGCTGCAGCTGATCTGGCTGCCATTGCTGCTGCTGGACCTGCTTCCCAATGGCCTGTCGCCCGGGCTGCTGGCCCTCTTTACGCTGCTGATGCAAGCTGTAGAGTTCTGCTATGACTGGTTCCTGGCCCGCCGCGGCCTCAAAGTCGAGGCAACCACCGCCGGCGCTCTGGCCGTGATCGATTTCCTGCTCGCCTTGGTCATCGACCAAATGGCAATTTTGGCCTAACTTCAATAGTGTCCACTTTGCAATATTTGATGTCTTTCCAGGCGCTTCGGGGCATGCTTTCGCCCATGCTAGGCACACAAGCATGCCCGGAAGCGATCGGGTAGGAGGGCGCCTTGCGGCGCCCCCCTCCCACACCACCGTAAGTACGGTTCCGTATACGGCGGTTCACAGTGCGTGGTTTAGGCGTTGATGCTGATCGATGAAGGAGATCAGCCCGAGACCATCGAAGTAGGACTTGCGCTTCCTGTTCGTCGGGCCGGCACTTTGCTTACAGCTTCCTTCAGACCTCGCCTCACGGCGGCGCCTTTGCTGTTCGGCTAACGGTTCCCATCACCAGGGCCCGTAGAGGACTTCCACCTCCAAGTCATCGGCCGGATACCAACCCGGCCAAATCGCGCCACAGGGGCGCTCCGCGCCATGCCTGGCGCACCAACCGAGAGCGCGAGAGCGGGCTCTCGCTGCGCCGTCAGGCGAATATTCTCCGGCATTGGCGTCTGTTCAATCGGCTGCCAATCGCCTTGCGGCGATGCGAGAGACTCTCTCTCGCGCTCTCTTGTGCGCCCGCTCGAGACGATTTCGGAAGAGCGAAATCATCTCGAGCGGGCGCCCTGAGGAGAGGAAATTGGGGCAAATCGGCCGGCGAAATGATTGGCCAAAGCAGAAAAAATTGTTGAACTCACCCCGGATACAACACATCGGTCAGGGTCAGGCCGTCGGGCGGCGCGGTGGGTCCACCGTGGCGGCGGTCGCGCGCGGCCAGGGCGGCCGCCAGATCACCGCCTTGCCAGCGGCCTTCGCCGACCCATTTCAGGCTTCCCACCATGTTGCGTACCTGATGATGCAAGAAGGAGCGGGCGGCCGCATAAATCAGGATCTCGGCACCGTTGCGGACAACGTCGAGACGATCGAGCGTCTTGCAGGGTGAGCGCGCCTGACAGTCGCTGGCGCGGAAACTGGAAAAATCATGGCTGCCCACCAGCAATTGGGCGGCACTCTGCATCGCGTCGCTATCCAACGGTCTGGCCACCTGCCAGGCACGACCGCGATCGATGGTCAGGGGCGGCCGGCGATTGACGATGCGGTAGCGATAGCGACGGCCGATCGCCGAGAAGCGGGCGTGAAAATCATCCTGCACCAGCTGGACGGCCAGCACCACCACCGGCGAGGTCACCGTCTGGCTGGTCAGCCAGAAATTCAGCGCGTCGCGCACGCGGTCAGCGGGCAAGGGCTTGGGCAGATCGACATGCGCCACCTGCCCGCTGGCGTGCACACCGGCGTCGGTGCGTCCGGCCGCCACAATCGGCGCGACACTGCCGGTCAGACGCGCGGCAGCGACTTCCAGCAATTCCTGCACTGATAGCCCGTTATGCTGCCTTTGCCAGCCGACCAGTCCGCTGCCGTCATATTCGATGGTCAGTTTATAGCGGGGCATGGCACCGAGAGACGTTCACCGACGGCGATCGGAAAGCCGCGCAGGAAGGCGTCCGCCGACATTGGCGCCCGCCCGGCTCTTTGAATCATTTCGAGGCGCAAGGCTGCCTGGCCGCAGGCGACGGTCAGCGCGCCGTCCAGTACTTGCCCGGGAACAGCTTGGCCGGGCTGGACGGAAGCGCGCATCACTTTGCAGCGCTCGCCGCGATGCTCGAACCAAAGGCCGGGCCCGGGGGTAAAGGCCCGGAGCTGCCGTTCGAGCTGGTCGGCCGGTCGCCGCCAGTCGCACTGGCCCTCCTGCTTCTTCACTTTG
>Ga0302320_10017636_pt1 | contig 14469 bp, 10 predicted proteins | sample Bog_T0_3_FD_202130 | JGI IMG/M metagenome (GOLD analysis project Ga0302320, IMG submission 202130) | Peat permafrost microbial communities from Stordalen Mire near Abisko, Sweden - Bog_T0_3 | ecosystem: Environmental > Terrestrial > Soil > Wetlands > Peat | place: Sweden: Abisko, Stordalen Mire...
TCTGCGGCGACCCCGGAATGCAATACGACGGCGCGATCCAGAAATGGCACACCTGCAAAGGCACCGAGCCGATTCACTCGACGAACCCGTGCAGCGAATACGTTTTCATCAACAACACCGCCTGCAACCTTGCGTCGCTGAACCTGATGAAATTCAAACGCGGGGACAGCAAGTTTGATGTGGCACGGTTCAAGGCCGCCGTCCGCATTTTCATCACCGCACAGGAAATCCTGGTGGACAACGCCAGCTATCCGACGAAGGACATCGCGGAAAATTCACACATTTATCGCACGCTCGGCCTCGGCTTTGCGAACCTCGGCTCGCTTTGCATGAGCTACGGTCTGCCTTACGACAGCGACGAAGGCCGCGCGCTCGCCGGCGCCATCACCGCCATCATGACCGGGCACGCTTACGAGCAGAGCGCGGAAATCGCCGCGAACATAGGTGCATTTCCGGGCTACCGCGACGCCCGTTGCGCGCATGTTCAAAAACCACTGGCGAAGGACAACGTGGATTCCATGCTCGGCGTCATCAAGCTGCATCGCGAAGCTGTCGAAAAAATCCAGCCCAGCCGGGAATTCAATTATTTGAAGGACGAGGCGCGCAAATCCTGGGACGGCGCGCTTGCCAAGGGCCGCCAGCACGGCTACCGCAACGCGCAGGTCACCGTGCTCGCGCCGACCGGCACAATTGCATTTTCGATGGACTGCGATACGACGGGCATCGAACCCGACATCGCGCTGGTGAAATACAAACTGCTCGCCGGTGGCGGCATGTTGAAAATCGTCAATCGCGGCGTGCCGGATGCATTGCGGCGGCTCGGCTACGGCGAAGCTGAAAATAAAAACATCATCGCCCACATCGAAAAATTCGACACGATTGAAGACGTCGAGGAAAACGGCGTGGTCGTGAAAAGCGGTTTGAAGCCGGAGCACCTGCCGGTGTTCGACTGCGCGTTCAAGCCGCATCAAGGCAGGCGCAGCATCGGTTACATGGCGCATTTGAAAATGATGGCAGCCGCGCAGCCGTTCATCAGCGGCGCGATTTCCAAGACCGTCAACATGCCGAAGGAATGCACCGTCGAGGAAGTCCGCGACACCTACGTCCAGGCGTGGAAGATGGGCTTGAAATGCGTTGCGATTTATCGCGACGGCTCGAAACGTTCGCAACCGCTCAACACGAAGAAAACCAACGAGGGAGGCGAGAAGACATCCTCCACCGGCGATTCCGTGCTTGAAACCCGCATCAAGGAACTCGAGGCCGAGGTTGCCAAATTGCGCGCTGATTCCGGCAAACCGCTGCGCCGCCGCCTGACCGACACGCGCACTGCGGTCACGCACAAGTTTGACATCGCCGGCCACGAAGGTTACCTCACCGTCGGCCTGTTCGACGACGGCCAGCCGGGCGAATTGTTCGTCACGATGGCGAAGGAAGGCTCGACCATCGGCGGTTTGATGGACACCATCGGCACATTGACGAGCATGTCGCTGCAATACGGCGTGCCGCTGGAGACATTGTTGAGGAAATTTGCGCATCAGCGTTTCGAGCCGAGCGGCTTCACAAAAAATCCGGAAATCCGCAATGCCTCCTCGATCATTGACTATGTGTTCCGCTGGATGGCGCTGCAATTTGTCCCCGGCTACCGCGAAAGCCTCAACACCGCGCGCACGCAGCCGGAATTGGCGATGCCCGGCCTGGCCGAAGAGATAAAAAAAAAGGTGAACCGTCCGGTGCGTGAATTGCCCATCGCCGACGACACCGATGTGCTCGAGGTCAAATCTGAAAACGGCGGCAACGGCCATGGCGCCCGGACGCTGACCTCGATGATCACCAACCAGCAGGACGCGCCGACGTGTCCGAGTTGCGGCCACGTCGCCGTGCGCAACGGCGCATGCTACAAGTGTCTGAATTGCGGCGAAAGCCTCGGTTGCTCTTGAGGAACCGGGTCGGAGGAACGGCCGGAGAATCTCGGTTCTCCGGCCCGTTTTGTTTTCCGCGCGCTTGTCTCCGCCTGCTGGCGGGATTAAGCTCCGGCCATGAGTGATACTTCCTTTGTCATGCGTGAGGATCCCTGGCGCATTTTCCGCATCATGTCCGAGTTTGTGGATTCGTTTCAGACTCTTTCACAAGTCGGACCCGCCGTCACCATCTTCGGCTCGGCGCGAATGAAACCCAAACACAAGTATTACCGCGCCGCGACCGCCATCGCCAGGGGTTTGGCGCAACATAATCTTGCTGTCGTCACCGGCGGCGGGCCGGGCATCATGGAAGCTGCGAACAAAGGCGCGGCGCAGGGCGGCGGCAAATCCGTCGGCCTCAACATCGAATTGCCCCGGGAACAGAGCGGCAACCGCTACACCAACGTGCCGCTGCAATTCCATTATTTTTTCGCGCGCAAGGTCTGCTTCGTGAAATACAGCCTCGGCTTCATTTACATGCCCGGTGGCTTCGGCACGCTGGACGAATTGTTTGAAGTGCTCACGCTCGTGCAAACCGAGCGCATCCCGCAATTCCCGCTCATCCTGTTCGGCAGCGAGCATTGGAAGGGGCTGCTGCACTGGATAAAAGCCGAATTGCAGACCCGGCACGGCTTCATCGGCGCCAAGGACCTCGACCTCCTCAAAATCACCGACAATCCCGACGAAGCCGTCCACATCATCCTCGATTACGAACGCCACGTCGGCACGCCCGCAGCGATGCCCAAGGCGTTTGCGTGAAATGCGCCCGCTGATCCAGGAAATCCAGACCGCGCGCACGCCCGAATCGCTCGTTGAATGTCTGCGGGACGTGACGGGTTTGGTTTTGCTCCGCACATCCGCATTCGATTCACCGGCCGCGCGCTATTCCTTTGTCACGGCAAATCCGTTCCTGACTTTCCGCTCCTTCGGCTCGCGCTGTGAAATCGTCAAATCCGAAATTCACTTTGGCGACCCCTGGCATCTGCTCGACAGCCTGATGTCGCGCTTTGAAATGCTGGACGAAATTGACCTGCCGTTTCCGCTAGGCGGCTGCTTCGGTTTCTGGGGTTACGACCTGAAAAACTTCACCGAGCCGAAATTGCCGCGGCGGGCCGTCAACGATTTGGAGTTGCCCGATTGCTGCGTGGGCTTTTACGGCAGCCTTGTCGTTTTCGATCATCGTCTCGGAAAAGTTTTTATCGTCTCAACCGGATTGAGCGCCGACGGCTCACGCAGCGAAATGCGGGCGAAGGAGCAATTGGAATATTGGCGAAAATTCCTGTCCAGCTATAACGATGCCCCGGCGGGCAGTCCTCTGCCCGCCGGGGCATCAGTTGCAAATGAACGGCGCGCACGGAGTGGCACGCCCTACCTACAGTCAACCTTTTCCCGATCTGATTTTCTCGCCGCCGTCGAACGTGCCCAGAATTACATCCGCGCCGGCGACATTTATCAGGCCAACCTTTCGCACCGGCTGACGGCGCCTTGTGAATTGTCCGGCTGGGAATTTTTTGAGAAATTGAGCACCATCTCTCCTGCTCCGTTCTCGGCGTTTCTGGCCTGCGGAGATTTCCAAATCGCCTCGTCCTCGCCGGAACAGTTTCTCCGCATGAGCGGTTCGCAAATGGTCACGCGCCCGATCAAGGGCACACGCCCGCGCGACGCCGACCCGACGAGCGATGCGCAGCTCGCGTATGAATTGCAGACCAGCGCCAAGGAACTCGCTGAACTGGTGATGATCACCGACCTGCTCCGCAACGATCTCGGCAAAGTCTGCGAATTCGGCTCAGTGCAGGTGCCAGAACTCGCCAAGCTCGAAAAATTCGCGCAGGTGCAGCATCTCGTTTCCACCGTCGAAGGCCGGCTGCGTAAGGAGATAACGCATTTCGCCGCCTTCGCGTCTTGTTTTCCCGGCGGCAGCATCACCGGCGCGCCAAAATTTCGCGCGATGGAAGTCATTGCCGAACTGGAGCCGGTTTCGCGCGGGCCTTACTGCGGCGCGATTGGCTATCTCGGTTTCAACCGCGAAAGCCAGTTGAGCATCACTATCCGCACAGCGGTCTGCAAGGACGGCCTCGCGCATTTCAACGTCGGCGCCGGCATCGTGGCCGATTCCAATCCCGAAGCGGAATACAAGGAGACGCTGGCAAAAGCGGCGGGATTTCTAGCAGCGATAAATTGCAGCAGCCGGCACGAGCCGGCGCGGGTCTAAATTTATGATCGTCTTCCTAAACGGACAATTTTTGCCTGAAGCGCAGGCAGTCGTTCCCGTGAACGACCGCGGCTTTTTGCTGGGCGACGGATTGTTCGAGACGATGCGCGTCGTCCACGAAAAGCCGTTCCATTTCGCGCAACATCTGAAGCGCCTGACACGCGGCGCGGATTTCCTGAAAATCAAATTACCGTTCACGCCGAAGGAACTGGAAAAGTTTGCGGGCCAGCTCATCGGAGAAAATCAAATGCCCGAAGCCATTCTGCGTCTGACATTGACGCGCGGGCCGGGTGGACGCGGTTACGCGCCGGACGGGAAAAGCAAACCAACGGTCGTGATGGCGCTGCATCCTGTGCCGCCGGTAAATCCGAATAGATGGAATTTAATCACCTCATCGTTCCGCGTTCCGGCTGACAATCCGCTGGCTTCTTTCAAAACGACGAGCAAGATTCTTCACGTCATGGCGCGCGCCGAAGCTGTGGAACAGGGCGCGGACGAAGCGTTGCTCATCAACACGAATGGAGAGGTGGCCGAGACCGCCAGCGGCAACTTGTTCTGGGTGCATGACAACGCCATTTGCACCGCGCCGATTGGGCGCGGTGTGTTGCCGGGCGTCACGCGAGCGGTCGTCTTCGAAATCTGCCGGACGCTCGGCCTGAAAACGAACGAGCGCGTCATCAAGCCGGAGGTGCTGCGGAATTCCACGGGCATTTTTGTCACGCAAAGCGTGTTCGGCATCGTGCCGGTTGCGGCGTTCGACGGCGCTCCGGTCACGCCATCGCCGCTGGTGGATCAAATTGCGGAAGCCTACCGCGAAATGCTGGTTCAACCGTGAGTTGAACATAGTTAATTCCTTTTATTAGCCGTCATCAAATCGTTCCAGACCCCCTTGAAAACCGAATCCCCGGGGCATAGTGTGCCTTGAAAACCAGCGGAGGCAATTATGATGAACATTGGTGTTGATCGTTGCGCGTCCTTTGTCAGCAGCCAGTTCCAATCGGGTGGAACGGCTGGTGTGGACGCGGAAATTTGTGCGCGGCGCGCGGTGACTATTTCGCGGCAGGCCGGCTGCGGCGCGCTGGCAGTCGCCGAAAAGCTCGCCCGCTATTTGCGGGAACGCTCGCCACAACAATCGGCCTCGTGGACGGTCTTCGACCGTAATCTCATGGAAAAAGTGCTCGAAGAGCACGACCTCCCGGCCCGTCTGGCCAAATTCCTGCCAGAGGACCGCGTTTCGTATCTGGAAGACATCATGGCCGATCTGGTTCAGGCTTATCCGCCGTCGCAAACGGTGATTCGCCATACCACCGAAACCATCCTCAAACTGGCGAGTGTTGGCAGTGTCATCCTCATTGGTCGCGGCGGCAACGTCATCACGGCCAGGCTGCCGAATATCTTCCATGTCCGCCTGGTCGCTCCGCTGGAACAGCGCATCGAACACTGCCATGAATCCTACGGCATGACGAAAACCGAGGCCCGCAGTTTCTGCCTGCGCGAAGATTTGGGCCGTGAGCGTTATTTGAAAAAATATTTCAACGCCGACATCAACGACCCGTTGCTTTATCACTTGATCATCAACACCGGCCTGGTCGGCTACGATGACGCCGCGAAGCTCATCGGCGAAGCGATGCTGAATCAGCGCTGATTTCGCGACGACTTCAAACTTGGGTCGGCGGGGAGCTTGTGGCTTAATTCCGGCGTGCCCAGCCGCTCAAGGCCAAAATACCAGATGCCCGGCGCCCGCCGCAAAAGGCGCGGCGGCGGATTGCGCTGGCTTGTGGCGCTGGCGCTTGTTGCCGGCGCAATTTGGTTTTTGCGGGAGCACGAGCAACCAAAGAAAGTCGCTCACGCTCCCGCGCCAATAGCGGTCAAGCAGCAAGTCCAGCCGTTGACGGTCACTCGCCAGTCGCCGGCAGATTTTCCACGCCCGGTTCACGATGTTTTGGAGGCGCAAATCGCGCTGGCCCGGCGCGGCATTTCGCCGGGTTCAATTGACGCCGCACTTGGCTCGCAGACGCGCTCGGCGATTTCCGTTTTTCAAGGAATCGAAAACTTGCCGCTGACCGGAAAGCTTGACGCGGACACGCGCGCGAAGCTGACGCTCGACGCGCCGGTTCTGGCCAACTACATCGTGACAACGAACGATCTGGCCCGGCTGCAACCGCTTGGCAAAACGTGGCTGGCCAAATCGCAGCAGACCACGCTGGATTTCGAAACCGAACTGGAGCTGGTCGCGGAAAGGAGCCATTCGCATCCGGAATTGATCCGGCAGCTCAACCTCGGCGTGAACTGGACAAATCTTGCCGCCGGAACCGCCCTGAAAATTCCCGACGTGAATTATCCGGAGCCGGACGACAAGGCGGCATTTGTCGTCATCCACCTGTCGGGAAAATTTCTGGAGGCTTTCGACGGTCAGACCAACCTGCTGGCGCATTTTCCGTGCAGCATCGCGGCAAAAGTTGAAAAAAGACCGGTCGGCGAATTGCACGTCGTCGCAGTCATCCCGCAACCAAATTACACGATGGATCCGGAGCTTTTTCCAGAATCGGACGAGTTGCAAGCCATCGGCCACAAATTGATTTTGCCGCCGGGGCCGAAAAATCCGGTGGGCGTGGCATGGATTGGGTTGGACAAAACGGGCTATGGCATTCACGGCACGCCCACTCCGGAACAGATCGGGCGCACGGAATCGCACGGCTGTTTCCGGCTGGCAAACTGGGATGCGGAGTATTTGCTGAAGCTGGCGTGGATCGGCATGCCGGTGCTCGTCGAGCCATAATGGCGGCCGCGCAAGCACCGATTCCAAAAATCGCGTCAAATTATCATTGCCCGCCAGCGCGCTTTGCTTTAGCTGTTAGGCAAGTTTAACCAAAAGGAAATTTATGGCTATTGGACTCGGATTGATTGTTGCGATTGTGTTGCTCGTCGTCGTCATCGGCGTTGTCGGCTTCATCGTTGGCGTCTATAACAAACTCGTCACGATGCGCAACCGTTACAAGAACGCCTACGCACAGATTGATGTGCAGCTCAAGCGGCGCTACGACCTCATCCCGAACCTCGTCGAGACGGCCAAGGGCTACATCAAGCACGAGCGGGAGACGCTCGAAGCCGTGACCGCTGCGCGAAACATCGCCTACGCCGCGTCCAAAATTGCCGCCGCAAATCCTGGCGATTCCAGCGCGATAAAAAATCTGTCCTCAGCTGAAACCGGCCTCGGCGGCACATTGAGCCGGTTGATGATGGTCTCCGAACAGTATCCTGACTTGAAGGCGAACCAGAACATGATGCAGCTCACCGAGGAGCTGACCTCGACAGAAAATAAAATCTCCTTCGCCCGGCAGGCTTACAATGATTCGGTGATGACCTATAACACCGACCGCGAAGTATTTCCAAGCAACCTGATTGCCGGCATGTTCAATTTTGCATCGGCTGAATTGTTCGTCATAGACAAACCGGAACAGAAGGACGCCCCAAAGGTTTCGTTTTCGTGAACCGTTGAATTGTTGAATCGCCAAATCGGCAGAAGCGATCGTTCCGATGCAACGATTCACGGTTTAACAATTCACGATTCAACGCCATGGATTTCTTCGCGCAACAGGATCGGGCCAGAAAGAAAACAAAGTGGCTCGTCATCTACTTTATTCTGGCGGTTGCGGCAATGATTGCCGCCATATACGTCGTGTCGCTTCTGATTTTTTCCGGGCTTCAGGCGCACGAGCACCGTTTCAACGAAGAACAGCCGCAGCTCGAATTGTGGAATCCCCAGATCTTTTTTGGCGTCGCGCTTGGCACAATCGCTGTCATTTTGATCGGCAGCAGTTACAAAACCATGGCCCTGTCCGCTGGAGGCAGCGCGGTTTCAGAAATGATGGGTGCGCGGCTCGTGAACCCGAACGCAACTGATCCCGATGAACGCAAGCTGCTCAACGTGGTCGAAGAAATGGCCATCGCCTCCGGCGTGCCCGTGCCGCAGGTCTATGTCATGGACGAGGAGGATGGCATCAACGCCTTCGCAGCCGGCCACAAACCCGGAGACGCCACAGTGACCGTGACTCGCGGCTGTATGAAAATCCTGTCGCGCGACGAATTGCAGGGCGTCATTGGTCACGAGTTCAGCCACATTCTGAATGGCGACATGCGGCTCAACCTGCGGCTCATGGGAACCATTTTCGGAATTCTTTGTCTGGCGATTGTCGGGCGAATTCTTTTGCAGACCGCTAGAGGCGGCGGGCGCAGTCGCGGACAGAACCCGTTGCCTATATTGGGACTCGCGCTGCTGGTCATCGGCTACATCGGTGTCTTTTTTGGGCGCCTCATTCAAGCTGCAGTCAGCCGGCAGCGCGAATTCCTCGCCGACGCCTCGTCCGTCCAATTCACACGCAACCCAGGAGGCATCACCGGCGCGCTGAAAAAAATCGGCGGTCTCGGCGAAACGGGTTCGCGCTTGAGCCACGCACACGCCGAGGAATTGTCGCACATGTTTTTTGGAAATGGAGTCAGCGAACCGTTCATCGGTCTGCTTGAAACCCACCCACCACTCTCCGATCGCATCCGCGTTTTTGACCCGAATTTCGATGGAAAATTTCCCTACGTCCGTTACGACGGCCTCGACCAACCGCCTGAGGAAATTTCAAAGCCGAAGCGCCAGCAGGTGCCAAACCTTTTCGGCACGGTGGTCGGTGGCGCCATTCTCGCTTCCGGTGACGATCGAAAGCCGCCGGTCATCAGGTCACGCTCTGTCATGCCGAACCTCGGCAAGCCAACGTCGCTCCATCTGGAATACGCCGAGAAACTGCGCAATGCGCTGCCAGACAGTGTCAAAGCCGCCGCCCGCGAGCCGCTCGATGCCGTCGCTTTGATTTATGCAATGCTGCTGAGTCCGGATGAGTCGCAACGGGCAACGCAGCTTGCCGAATTGACCAAGCGCATTGACCCGGCGATTCAACAGAAGACCACCGCGCTGTTCCCGGATGTTTCCCAAGCCGCCGCACACGCGCATTTGCCGATGGTGAATCTCGCTCTCGGCACGCTCCGCCATTTAACGGCGGACCAATACGCGCAATTTTCGCAGACGCTTGAATGGCTCATTGGCAGCGACGGGAAGGTCGAGTTGTTTGAATTCGTTCTCCAGAAAATCATCCTGCATCACCTCGCCCCGCAATTCGGAGGAACGCGTCCGCCAACCGTCCAATACTATTCCCTCAAACCGCTCGTGCCGGATTGTGCTGTCGTGTTGTCCGCGCTGGCAAACGTCGGAAGCACTGACGCCGGCGAAATTCAGAAAGCTTTTGAAGCTGGCGCTCCCTATCTGCGCGCGTCGGACACCAGTGAACTGCAGTTGTTACCAGGTGAACAATGCGGCGTGGACCAAATTGACGCCGCGCTGAACCGGTTGGCACAGGCTGCACCGCTCATCAAAAAGAATCTTATCGAAGCCTGCGTCCACACCGTCGGCGCGGACGGCGTGATTCTGGAAACCGAAGCCGAACTCCTGCGCGCCGTCGCCGACACGCTGGACTGCCCGATGCCACCGTTCGTGCCGGCAGAATAATTATTCCACTTCCAGCGCCACGACCGATTTGGCGGGCAGGGTGACGTTAAATCCCGCATCCGTTGTTTTGAACGCGGTAAAATCCGCCGGCTTGATGGCATCGGGATTATCAAACATGTTGTGTGCGTTCATTTCCGGCGCGGTCAGCACCTGGCCGGAAATGCTTTGCACCTTCGCCCCCTGCAAATCCACGGCGACCTCGGCGGATTGGTTTGGGTTCAGATTGCAGAGCGTGACATGGATTTTTCCCGATTTGTCGCGCGAGGCGGAGGCGCTGATTTCTGGAATTGCGTTGGTGCCGAATTGATAATCCGCGCTTTGCAGCTCGCTCGGCAGCAGCGTGGCGTCATGGTGCGGAACAAACATTTCAAAAACCCAATAGCTCGGCGTGACAATCATTTTTTCCTTGTCGGTCAGGATCATCGCCTGCAGAACGTTCGCCAGTTGCGCGATGCAGGCCATCTTCACGCGGTCGCAATGCTGGTTGAAAATATTGAGCGTGACACCGGCGACGAGCGCGTCGCGCAGCGTGTTTTGCTGGTAAAGAAAACCGGGGTTCGTGCCCGGCTCGACATCATACCACGCGCCCCATTCATCTACGATGAGGCCGACTTTTTTCTGAGGGTCGTATCGGTCCATGATGGCGGAGTGCCGGGTGACGAGGTCGTCCATGCGCAGCGCGTATTTCAAGGTTGCGAACCAATCCGCTTCCGTGAATTCCGTGGACGAACCTTTGTGTTTCCAGTCATTGCCCGACGGCAGCGTGTAATAATGCAGCGAAAGCCCGTTCATGCGCGTGCCGACGTTGCGCATCAGCACTTCCGTCCAGTTGGTGTCGTCGCCATTCGAGCCGGAGGCAACGCGGTAAATCTTGTTGCCCGGATAATCCTTTACGAACGTGTTGTAACGGCGGAAATTGTCCGAATAAAATTCCGGCGTCATCTCGCCGCCGCAACCCCAGCTTTCGTTGCCGATGCCAACGAATGGAATTTTCCACGGCTCGGCGTGTCCGTTTTTCCGTCGCAAGTCGCTCATCACCGAATTGGTGGCGGCGGTCATGTATTCAATCCATTCGGCCAGTTCCTCAACCGTGCCACTGCCGACATTGCCGCTGATGTAGGGCGCAGCGCCGATTTGATCGCAGAAATCCAGAAACTCGTGCGTGCCAAATGCGTTATCCTCCACCACGCCGCCCCAGGTTGTGTTGATTCGCTTGGGCCGCTGGTCGCGCGGCCCGATGCCGTCCTCCCAATGATATTGATCCGCGAAGCAGCCGCCCGGCCAGCGAATGACGGGAATTTCAATCTTCTTCAGCGCGGCAACGACGTCGTTCCGAATCCCGCGCGTGTTCGGAATGGAACTGTCCTCACCGACCCAGATGCCGTCATAAATACACGCGCCAAGGTGTTCGGAAAATTGCCCATAAATATTCCGGCTGATGGTGTTCTTGCCCTGGTCGGCGTGGATGACGAGTGTGCTTTTTGTCGGAAGGGTCGCAACCGCATCGTCGGCTTTGGCCGGTTGAATTTGGGAAACAAACAATGCCGTGAGAAGTGCAAGGGTGAATCGCGTGGTGTTCATCCTGTTAATTGAATGAAAAAGCAAACCGCGCACAAGCACTCTTTTTCAGGAAATCATTCCCTAACCGTTGCGCCAAGATTCTGCTTGAGCGCCTCCACAATTTTTAAGTGGACGGCATTCACCTCGGCATCGGTCAAAGTCTTTTCCAGTGAACGGTAAGTGAACGCGTAGGCCACGCTCTTCTGACCTTCCGGCACGTTTTTGCCACGGAACACGTCGAACAACTCCACCACTTCGAGATTTGCGGGCTTGGTCTTCCTGACCGTTTGCAACACCGCTTCGTGCGTGGTGGCCTCCGGCACCAGCATCGCGACGTCGCGGCGAATCGTCGGAAATTGCGGCAGCGGCTTGAACGACTTGGCCGGATTCCGCCGCGCAAGTAGCAAATCCAGATTGAACTCCACCAGAAAAACCGCGTCGCGCAAATCGTATTTTTTGGCGAGCGTCGGCAGCAACTGGCCGAGTTCGCCGAGCGGCAATTTTCCGCCAAGCGAAATCGTGGCCGATTCCAAAAACAACGGCGTGCTTTCGTCGCGCCGCGCAAAAACAATTCCACGCAAACCGAAGTGCTCGAAAAATTCCTCGGCGATGCCTTTCAAATCGTAGGCGTCAAATTTTGCATCACGATTTTCGCCGCTCCAAAAATTCTGCGCGCTTTGACCGGTCAACACGATGGCGATGCGGCGTTCTTCTTTGGTCGTGCCATTTTGCGAATTGAAGACGCGCCCGATTTCAAACAACGCCACGTCGTAATTTTTCCGTGCAACATTGTGCCGCAGAGAATGGATCAAACCGGGCAGCAAACTTGGCCGCAAAATGTCCATGTCAGAACTCAACGGATTTGCGAGTGCAATAATTTCTTCTGACTTCTGACTTCTGAGTTCTGACTTCGCAATCAAAGTTTGTCCCTGCGATTCGTTCAAGCCGAGGCCGCTCAAAATTCTTCGCGCTTCAGAAATTTGATCATAAACCGAATCAAACGCGTTTGCACCGAGCGCGCCGCGTGGCGGAGTCGCGGGAATTTTTTCGATGCCGTAAAGCCGGCCGACTTCTTCGATCAAATCCACCTCGCGTTTCAAATCCACGCGCCATGAGGGAATTTTGAAAGTGCAGATGCCGGGAGTTTGTTCGGTCACAGTCAAGCCGAGTTTGGTGAGAAATGAAACTTGTTCGGAATGCGAGATGCCGATGCCGAGCAAATCTTTCGTCTTCGCGAAATGCAGCGTGATTGGCTTGGCCGGAGTTTGATGCGGAAAATTGTCAATCGCGTGGCCGAGAACCTGGCCGTCAGCGAGGTCGCAGATCAATTGCGCCGCGCGGCGGCTCGCCCAGTCGCAGATGCCCACGTCGCCGCCGCGCTCGAAGCGATAGGACGAATCCGTGCGCAGCTCCAGCTTCTTGGATGTCGCGCGGATGTTTTGTGGTTTGAAATACGCACTCTCGATTAAAACGTCGGTCGTGCTTGCGTTAATTTCAGAATTTTTTCCGCCCATGATTCCGGCGAGCGCCACGGCCTTTGTCTCGTCGGCGATGAGCAGCATTTGATTCGTCAATGTGCGTTCCTTGCCGTCGAGCGTCGTAAATTTTTCGCCTTCATTGGCGCGGCGGACAATAATTTTTGGCGGATTCGTTCCGTCGCCTTTGAGCAAATGATAATCGAACGCGTGCAGCGGCTGGCCGATTTCGAGCATGACATAATTTGTCACGTCCACGACATTATTGATGCTGCGGATGCCGACTTTTTCCAAAATACTTTTGAGCCAATCGGGACTCGGACCAACTTTCACTTTGCGGACGATGCGCGCCGAGTAGCGCGGACATAATTCCGGTTCGTCGTTTTGCACGCTCAACAAACCGCCGATCGGCTCGGATTCCGTGTTGAGAAATTGGATCGTGGGAATTTTCAGTTCATTTCCCGTCACCGCCGCGATTTCGCGCGCAATGCCGATGACGCTGTTCAAGTCCGGGCGATTCGGTGTGACTTCCAAATCATAAATCACGTCGCTCCCGCTGCGGCCGAGATATTCGCCGAACGGTTTTCCGATGGGCGCATCGGCGGGAAGAATAAGCAAGCCGTCCACCTTGTCCGGCAAGCCGAGTTCCTGCGGCGAACACATCATGCCCTGGCTCGTGATGCCGAAAACTTTCCGCTCCTTGATGACGAACGGCTCCTTGTCCCCGGGCTTCAGCGGCAACGCGAAGTTCGGCAGGATGAGCGGGACCTTGTCGCCGGGCTTGTGGTTTTGCGCGCCGCAAATGATTGTTCTTTCGAGCTTGCCGTCGTTGACCTTGCAGACGGAGAGCTTGTCCGAGCCGGGCACGGGGTCGCGCGTGAGGATTTGGGCGACGACGATGCCGTCGAACGCGCCGGAGATTTTCTGCACGCCCTCGACTTCGAGGCCGAGCATGGTGAGGCGCTCGGTTAATTCCTCGGGCGACCAGTTGAAATCAACGTATTGTTTGAGCCAGTTAAGGGTGACTTTCATTTTTATTTCGGGCGGGAAAATTGCTTTAAGTAATCTTGGAAATTCGTAGAAAGACTCTGCATTTTTACGCGGTCAGAATGGCAGTCAGAACAAATAAGAATTCCATTTTCAAGTGTCGTTGCGCCACCGGCAACGTGCTCGTGAACGTGGTGAATCCGCCAAGCCCCGTCGGGGCGGCATATTCTGCCAACTGCAAATTTTTGACCGGCGTTGTTCATTTATTTTCGATGTCGCTCCTGACGGAGCTTAAAAATTTATCTGGTTTCGTTGCTACAAAGATTTCGCTCCTAACGGAGCTTTCATCAGTCTTGCGTTTGGTGAATTGTTTCCCACTTTTCATCCTCGCGCATTTTTCTCAAATCTTCCTGCGTCATGAAATTTTTGAACTTGCCGCGAATCCGTTCGTTCAACGCTTTCAAACGCGCAAGTTTCTCAAGGCTTTTATCTGCCACCAGCGGTTTGATTTGTTTGGAATTATTTTTCATCGCTCGCAAAATTTTCGTTGCACGGAATTAAAACTGTTTCAAGAACCGCACGTCGTTTTCGTAGAAAAGGCGGATGTCGTTGATGCCGTAGCGGAGCATGGCGATGCGTTCGATGCCGAAGCCGAACGCCCAGCCGGTCCAGATTTCGGGATCGTAGCCGACGGTCTCGAACACTTGCGGATGCACCATGCCGCAG
>Ga0302320_10017638_pt1 | contig 14468 bp, 6 predicted proteins | sample Bog_T0_3_FD_202130 | JGI IMG/M metagenome (GOLD analysis project Ga0302320, IMG submission 202130) | Peat permafrost microbial communities from Stordalen Mire near Abisko, Sweden - Bog_T0_3 | ecosystem: Environmental > Terrestrial > Soil > Wetlands > Peat | place: Sweden: Abisko, Stordalen Mire...
GTGAAGAATTACAAGTCGAAGTTATATCACCTATACGACCATGTGCGCGCTGATTTGAACCGGAGCGCGGAAAGTTTCGAGCCGCTGCCGGATCTGGTGATGAACGCCTATTTGCTGTTGGGCAAGGACTGGCTGGCGACATACAACGGCTGGATGGAACAAGGGTACACCACGCCCCCGGTGATGATTACAGTGGCCAACCGGACGGAGACCGCCGCGCGGGTGAAGAACGCTTTTGACAAAAAGAAGGTTTTAATTGAGGAATTGTGCAAGCCGGAGCTGACGCTGCACATTGATTCCAAAGTGCTCGACCTGGCGGAGACCAAAGATGAGGAAGGGAAAACGCCGGAATCTGACACCGCTGATGGTGAAGAGGCGGAGGAAAAGAAAAAACTGACGAAGGCCGAGCAGGCGGAGCTTTTGCGAAAGACGGTAGATACGGTGGGCAAAGCCGGCGAGCCGGGTGAAAGGATTCGGAAGGTAATTTCCGTGGGGATGCTGTCGGAAGGTTGGGATGCCAAGACGGTGACGCATATCATGGGATTGCGGGCGTTTTCCAGCCAGCTGTTGTGCGAGCAAGTGGTGGGGCGCGGCCTGCGGCGCACGAGTTACGAAGCCAAAACCCTGCCACATCCGATCACAGGCGAAGCGGTGGAATTGTTTGAGCCGGAATATGTGAACATATTTGGCGTACCGTTCACATTCATGCCGCATGAAGGCGGCGGAGATGGCCCGCTGCCGCCGCCGCCGCCCAAGACACGAATAGAAGCGGCGCGGGAAAAGGTAAAATATTTGATCAGCTGGCCGAACATCATCCGCATTGACCACGTTTACCGGCCCAAGCTGGATTTGAAGAAAGTGGAGTCGCTCACGCTGGATGCGTCGGATAAAATTGAGAACGCCGAGATGGCGGCGGTGGTGGCCGGCAAACCGAACCTGGCGGTGATGACGGAGATTGATTTACAGGCATTGGCCGCGCGGTTCCGCATGCAGAAGATCGTATTTGAAGTAGCGCGAGACATTTACGACCAGATGAAGCCGGCGTGGCGGGGCAACAAGGAAAATTTGCTGGCCCAGGTGGTGTGGCTGGTGGAGCGGTTCATTGCGTCGCCGATGCTGGAAATCAATCCGCCGCTGTTTTATCAGGACGAGATGCGGCGGCGCTTGATGCTCACGCTGAACATGACGCGGATCGTCCAGCATATATTTGAGCAGATCAAGGACGCAAACACGGAGAAGCTGGAACCGGTGTTTGACAGCAACAAGCCCATCCGTGCCACGGCGGACATGCTGCCGTGGTTTACGGGCAAGCCGGTGGTGCCGGCGCTGCGCTCGCATATCAATTTGTGTGTGGCGGATTCGACTTGGGAGGCGCAGGCGGCCTACGAGCTGGACCATCATCCGGCCGTGGCGGCGTGGGCGAAGAACGACCACCTGGGATTTGAGATCACATATATTTTCGCGGGCGTGTTTCACAAGTTCCGCCCGGATTTTCTGGTCCGGCTGGCGACCGGCATGAATTTGGTCATGGAGATCAAGGGGCAGAACACGGCGAAAGACCAGACGAAACGGCGTTATCTTGATGAGTGGGTGAAGGCGGTGAACGGGCACGGGGCGTTCGGGAAATGGCGCGCCGGTCTTTGCCTGAATCCATCTGATTTGCCGGCGGAGATTCAGAGGGCGGCAAGCAAAAGTTAACCATTTGAGTCAAGCTACCCGTGGTAGAACTGTGCGACCAAACCGCGTTCAAACCCGCCCAGCCTGCGGTAAGGCATCTTTTTGCAGGCACGGACGGCGTTTGCAAGCTGCCATATATTTGGATAATATTCACGGCGCTTGCTTTGTGGGTAAGTGTCTCACCAGCCGCTGAGATGACTAATTCGTCAACAAGCGCAACGAACAGCAGTTATCAGGCTCAAATTGCCCTGGAACATCCGGATGTGCAAAGGTTTTCGTTTTTGCCGTCAGTGGCTGATCCGGAAACAAAAACTTTTGATAATCGCCAGTGGATTTATGTGAACCGCAGCATTGTCATTGATCAAAAGCCGGAACTGGCCCGTGACCGGCATGAACTGTATCTTTTCCTCAACGGAACCCATACAAAGAATGCCCCGCGTGGACCAGGATATGGTCCGCTTGCGTTTTGTTACCTGGCAGCAGACTTGGGTTACCATGTGCTTGTCCTGGCTTATCCGGACGAAATTCCTGCGTCTGTTTGTAGGGATGACGATAATCCAAATACGTTTGAAACGTTCCGCCTTGCCATCATCCAAGGAGGCCGCACCAAACGTATTTCTGTCGACCGGCCAGATTGCATTGAAAGGCGGCTCGTTAAAGCTTTGCAATACTGGCAAAAGATTCGCCCAAGAGAGAACTGGGGGCAATTTCTGAATGGCGACGGGACGATCAAATGGGAATCAATCGCGGTGGGGGGACAGTCGCAAGGTGGTGGGCATGCTGTCCTGATCGCCATAAAACACCGTGTTTCCCGGGTAATTTGCACTGGCTCGCCAAAAGACTTTAATCACCGGCATATGCAACCGGCTGCCTACTACAAGGAAGATTCCGCCACGCCGAAAAATCGTTTTTTCGCCTTCAATCACTGGCAGGACTATACGGGCAATACGTCACCATCACAGTTGCTTAGGAATCTCAGAGCTTTGGAACTGGATGCTTTTGGCCCGCCGGCCGATGTTGATGTGGAATCATCTCCGTATCACCACTCAAGAATCTTGATGACCGGATATCCAGAGGTAAAGGTGACTGGTCCGCAAAGCGATGGATCTCTGAGCGCACATTTTTCAATGCTGGCCGAAACAAATGCTTTAAGGTGGAAGCAAGTCTGGACTTATATGCTGACTGAACCCACGCCTTAATCCGAGAGTTCAGGACGCACGAACTTGTTTGGCCGTACTACCAGCCACTTCGTAGCTGGCTTATATCCATAGCGCCTTCAGCGCATCGGTTCGGTGGGGTTGAACCCGACGTTGCACGAAGGGGCGCGCGGTGGAGCTGAGCCGAGAAAGGTACCGGGGTCGGAGGACCCCGGTACCCTCGCGTTTGCTTCAAATCATTGGCCCTGCAAACGATAATACTGCTGCTGATTGGTGGGGGTTACGGTGGCACCAACATTGGCACCATTGGTGACCAAGGGCAGGGTGATTGGATTCCAGGGGCCGGCGGGATTTCCTGAAGTGAGGATCTGGAAGGTACCCGAGGCCAACGGCCAGGAGAGTTGCAGCTTTCCGCCGGTGCCGGTCGCGGCCACGGACGGCGGTGGGGGCAGGGTGACGGCACCGTTCACGTACGTGGCCGGCAGCGAGTTCGCCAGCAGGTCGGCAACCTCCAATTGCACGATGCTGCTGTCCAGGGACACGGCCACGGCGCCGCTGGTGTTGGTGCTGGCGGCAAATTGCAACAGGACCAATTGGTTGGTGCCGGCGACAAGTTTTGCTCCGGGGGAAAGCGCGAGGGTCAGGCCAATTTTACCGGCCAAGCGATTGGAATTGATGTTCAACCGGCCGGCGGAGAACGCCGAGCCCAGGGTGACGTTGAGCAGTCGCAATTGATTCGTGGGGTAGCTGAGGGTCAAGCCCACGGCATTTTCGTTGGTGACGCAAACGAGTTGCACCGGGACATTGACGGTTTGACCCCGCTGGGTGGATACGTTGGCGACCTGCAGGATTCGCGCCGGGGCCTGACTGCCGTGGGGTTTGGCCTTGGCGACAGCGTTGGGGATGGCCGGGGAGGTGACCAGGGTCAGCGGATCCAAACCGAGCGCGTAACGTCCGGCCTGCACCCAATCGGCCACCGTCAATACTCCGTCCGGAGCGTTGCGCGGCGAACAATCGGCCCGGTGGAATTCGTCGCTATTGGTGGGGACGTCCAGACCGGCCACCATGCGGCCCACCTCGAGCCAGTCGAAAATGTTGACCTGACTATCGCCGTTCGTGCGCGGGTAAACGTCGGCCTCGTATTCGGCGGGCGACAGGGTGATACTGCCGGACAGGTAGATGGCGGGGAGGGAATCCAAGTTGTTGTCCACGAGTTGCCGGCCGGTGGGAACGTCGCCAAAGGTCAGGTTAACGGTGGTATTATTGGTGACGGGCAGGGTTTGAAAGACCAGGTCGGCGACTTCCTGAGTTCCGGCGGGAATGGTTGAGCCGGTATTCAACAGAATGGCAAAGCCCACATAGCCATGGTTGGTTTGGAGGTCGACTTCCTGTAAGTAAGCACCGGGGATGGCCTGTCCCAGTTGGACACTCTGCAGGGCCAGCTTGGTGGGGTCGTAGCCCACACTGGCCAGGAAGGTGTTTTCCACGCCCAAGGCGTTCATGGTGACGGGGACGGTGATGGTGCTGCCGGAGAGGGCACTGGCTGAGCCCAGGGAGACGACCGTTTCGGGAACGGTCAAGGTGGCGGTGGCGCTGTTGGTTGTCGCATAGGGGCTGCTGACCACCACGCTATAAGTTCCGGCGTCGGCCGGTCCCACGCTGACCAGGAGCAGATTCGAGGTGGTGGAACCGACGACGTTGGCGTTATCGACCAGGTTGGTGCCGTTCTTTTGCCACTGATAACTGAGCGGGCCGGTGCCGGTGGCGGCCACGTTGAAGGTGGCGCTGCCATAGCTCAGCACGGTCTGGCTTTGGGGTTGTTGGCTGACGGTTGGCGGGATCACGACCGTCAGGATCGCGCTGAGGCTGTTGGTCGCGGCGTCGCCGTTGCTCACCAGAACCGTATAATCCCCGGCCTGACTGAGTTGGAGGTTGGTGAGGGACAAGGTGGCGTTAGTGGCCGCAATGATGTTTGTGCCATCAAAACTCCATTGGTAAAGGAATGGGCCCGCGCCGCCGACCCCGACGCCAAAGGTGGCCGTCGATCCCACCGCGTTGGTTTGACTGGCTGGCTGGCTGGTAATCATTGGGGGCGCGGGGCACTTGCCGGCGCTGCCAGCGTTGTAGATGGCCGCGATTTCGCCGGCCCCGAGAGACCGGTTATAAATGCTGACCTCATCCAGCAGACCCCGGTATGGGCCGTAATAAATATACTGTACCCCCGAAGAGGAGCCGTAAGAGCTGCCCAGGTTTTTACCGGGGAAAACAAAAGCCTCGGAGCTGGTGAGACCCGTTCGCACCCTGACGCCGTTGACAAACAGCGTGGGCTGTTTGTTGGTATATACCACCGCGATATGGGTCCATCCGATGATGGGGTTGGTATAGCTCAGCAGGGAAGGCATATAATTTGCGGCATGTTCAAAGACGGAGACGCCATTGGTGCCGACCGAAACGCCGGCGCCGGCGCCACCCGTTTCATCGCCATATTCCGGGAACACGGCGTAACTTTGGCCGGAGATACCCCAGCCGCCGCCTTCCGGCTGGAAAACCACACCCTTGGTGGGATAAGCCCAGAATTCAATCGTAAAGGAATTGGTGATTGAGGTGAGGGTTGGCGTGTTGGTGGTCATGACACAGCCGTTCACGCCGTCAAAACTGAAGCATTGTCCGACCACGCCATTCGAGAACGTCGAGCCGGGTTTGATGACCCCGTAGCTGCCGCTGATGGAGTCCAGGGCATTGCCTTCGGCCTGCCACCAGCCGACGATGCCGGAAGGCGCGGCGTCACAGAGCGGCGCCGGATTGACGATCAACGTCGCCGGCAGGCTGTTGGTCAGGCCAGCAAGATTGGCCACTTGAACGGCATAAACGCCGGCTTGGTTGGTTTGCACGGAGGAGAGAGTCAGGGTGGCGTTCGTGGCGCCGGGGAGGATGGAGTGGTTGAAGCTCCATTGATAACGCAGGGGGGCGGTGCCTGTGGCGACCACGCTAAACGAGGCGCTCAAGCCGGCGGTGATTCGCTGACTGGCTGGCTGGGCAAGGATGAAGGGGGGCAGGGCATAAACGACCAGCGAGGCGCTGACGCTATTGGTGGATCCCGCGGCGTTGGCGATTTGGACAGAATAGCTGCCGGCCTGGCTGAATTGCACATTAGGAAGTATGAGCGTGGCGTTGGTGGCCGAGATGAGGTTGGTTCCGTTAAGGCTCCACTGGTAATTTAACGGAGCGGTTCCGGTAGCCGACACCTGGAAGGAGGCGGTGGAGCCCAGGGCGTATGCCGCGCTGGCTGGCTGGGCCGTGATGGTGGGCGGAAGGGCGTAAACCGTGAGCGAGACGGTGGCGCTATTGGTGAAACCGGCGGCATTGCTCACCAAGACGGAATAATTGCCCGACTGACTGAGCTGCACATCGGAGAGAGTCAGAGTGGCGCTGGTGGCGCCGTTGAGGTTAGTGCCATTGAAGCTCCACTGAAAATTCACGGGGGCGGAACCGCTGGCGGCCACGCTGAAAGTGGCGGTCGAGCCCAGCAGATTGGTGGAGTTGACGGGCTGGGTGGTGATTAGCGGAGGACTGAGAGTGAAACATTTTCCGCCGCTGCCCGCCGCGTAGATGGCCGAAACCTCGGTGGCGGAGAGGGCGCGGTCGTAGATGCTTACCTCATCCAGCAGGCCCTTGTAGGGGCCGTAGGAGGAGAAGGCGTAGCCCTCAAAAGAGTCGTAGGAACTGCCCAGGTTTTTTCCGGGGAAAACAAAGGCTTGGGAGCTGGTGAGGCCGGTCCGGACGTTGACGCCATTGACATAAAGCGTGTGCTGTTTGTTCGAGTAAACCACCGCAATGTGGGTCCAGCCAATAATGGGGTTGGTATAGCTTAGGAGGGAGGGCAGGTAATCCGGCGCATGTTCCAGGACGGAAACCCCGTTGGTGCCCACGGACACGCCGGCGCCGGCGCCACCGGTATCGGCTCCGAATTCGGGAAACACGGCAAAACTCTGGCCATAGTTGCCCAAACCGCCACCTTCCGGTTGAAAAATAAATCCCTGCGAGGGATTGGCCCAAAATTCGATGGTGAAGGAATTGGTGATGTAAGTGAGCGGCGGTGTGCCAGTGTTCATGACGCAGCCATTGACCCCGTCGAAACTGAAGCATTGGCCAACCATGCCGGGGGCGAAACTGGTACCCGGCTCAAGGATTCCGGTAGTGCCACTCATCAAGTCATAGGCGTTGTCCTGCCCCGGCCACCAACCGACGACGCCGGCGGGAGCCGGAACGCAGGGGGGAACCGGGTTAACCGCCAGTGAAACCGCGACACTATTGGTGGTCCCCGCGGCATTGGATATGGCAACGGCGTAGTCGCCGGCCTGGGAATATTGCAGATTGGTCAGGGTGAGGGTGGCATTGGTGGCGCCGGGAAGGCTGGTGGCGCCGAGACTCCACTGGTAGGTCAACGGACCAGAACCGATGGCGGTCACACTGAACTGGGCGGTCGTGCCGAGGAAATTCGTCAAGCTTACGGGTTGGGACGTGATCACGGGCGGGGTTGGGGTGAAGCATTTTCCCGCGCCACCGGCATGGTAAATGGCCGCGATTTCGTCGGCACCCAAGGCGCGGTCATAAATGCTGACTTCATCAAGCAGACCCTGGTAGGGGCCGTAGGTGGTGTAAGAATGGCCCTCGGAAGAACCGTAAGAACTGCCGAGATTTTTGCCTGGGAAAACAAAGGCTTCAGTGCTGGTGAGGCCGGTCCGGACATTGACGCCATTGACATAAAGCGTGGGCTGCTTATTGGCATAGACCACGGCGATATGGGTCCATCCGAAGATGGGATTGGTGTAACTCAGCAGCGAGGGCAGGTAACCGGCCGCATGTTCCAGAACGGAAACGCCATTGGTGCCGACGGAGACACCGGCACCGGCACCGCCGGTTTGATCGCCATACTCCGGGAACACGGCGTAACTCTGGCCAGCGATGCCCCAGCCGCCGCCTTCGGGCTGCATGAGGAAACCCTGGGTGGGATAGGCCCAGAATTCGATGGTGAAGGAATTGGTGATGTTCGTGAGCGGCGGCGTGTTGGTGTTCATGACGCAGCCATTGACCCCGTCAAAACTGAAGCACTGGCCCACCATTCCCGGGGCGAACGAGGTGCCGGGCTCCAGGAAGCCGTAGCCGCCGCCGATGGTGTCCATGGCATTGCCCTCGCCCTGCCACCAAGCGACGATTCCCTGGGGCGGCGGGGTGCAATTAGCGGCCAGAACCTTTGGGGCAAGATGCAAACTGGTGATTAAAATAGCAGATGAAATCAGATATCCTTGTAGTTTAAAAAATCGATTCATAACAATTCAAGTTGGTCATTCCATGGCGTCTAAAACAATGTACCTTAATAAACTAATCGATTTTCACCGGGCAAGTCAAGGCCATTTCATTAGTTGCTGAGGCTGTGTAAGATGCGAGGAGTGCTGGAAAGCGGTGGAGATTGACCTGCAAATGCCCGCCCGGCTATTGGGCATGCAGGGCGGGATCAAAATCGGGAAATTGGCGGTCTTTAAGCGAGAGCAACGTTGGTGGCTGAGGCCAGCGCACGTGAAAGAATGGATCATCCCACCGAATGCCGCGGGCCAGATCGGGCGCAAAAAACTCTGACATCTGGTAGAAAACCTCGGAATTGTCGTCCAGGCACTGGAAACCATGGGCGAAGCCGGAGGGGACATAAAGTTGGCGGTGGTTTTGTGCGGATAGTTCAAAACCCTCCCATTTACCGAAGGTGGGGGAATCACGGCGCACATCCAGGACCACGTCGAAAATTTTTCCGGCCGCGCACCGGATGAGCTTGGTTTCGGGTTTGGGTGCCGCCTGGAAATGCATGCCCCGGAGCGCGCCCCGCAATTTTGTCAGCGTGAGGTTGCACTGCGGCCAGCGGGTGTTCAAACCGAGTGCGGCGAATTCATGCTCGCAAAAAGAGCGGGCGAGGAAACCCCGCTCATCCTCGCGCCGTTCGAGATCGATGAGCCACAGTCCCGGGAGGGAGGTGGGGTGAAATTTCATGTCAGACCACTTGAACGCGCGGGATGGGAATGATGAATTTGCCCCCGGCGTCGCGGTAGGCCTTTTGCTGGGCGAGAATTTCCTCGGCAAAATTCCAGGTGAGCAGCAGGGTATAATCGGGGCGTCTTTCCAGGAGCGCCTCCGGCGGCACGATGGGAATATGCTGGCCGGGCATGAGGCGTCCCTGCTTATAGGTGCTACGGTCGACGACAAACGCCAGGGTATCGGGGCCGAGGCCGAAAAAATTGATGAGGGTGCTGCCCTTGGCGGCCGCGCCATAGGCGGCGATGGTGTGATTTTCCTGGCGCAGCCGGGAGATCAGCTCCAGCAGTGACGTTTTCAATGCCTGAACGTGCGCGGAAAAGTTTTTATAATAGGCTGGCGACGCGACGCCGTTTTGCTGTTCGGTCTGAAGGAACCGGCCGACGGATGGTTCCACGGGGTGCGCGCCCGCATGGGCGGCATAAAGTCGCAGCGAGCCGCCGTGAATGGGGAGATGGTCAACGCGGATGAGTTCCAAGCCATGCCGCGCAAACAATGGCTGGAGCGCGGTGACAGTGAAATAGAAAACGTGTTCGTGGTAAACGGTGTCGAACTCGGAATGTTCGATCAAATCCACGCCATACGGAAATTCCAGCGCGATGCGTCCGTCTGGTTTGAGCAGCGCGGCGAGGCCGGCAACAAAATCGTTGGTATCCGGCGCATGGGCGAAAACATTATTGCCCAGGATCAGGTCGGCCTGGCGGTTGCCGGCGGCGAGTTGGCGAGCGAGGTTGAGGGTGAAAAACTCAACGAGAGACTCGATGCCTTTTTCGCGGGCGACGCGGGCGATATTGGCGGCCGGTTCGATGCCGAGACAGGGGATATTTGCGGCCCGGAAATATTGCAGCAGATAACCGTCGTTGCTGGCGATTTCCACGACATGGTGTTGGGGGCCCAGTTGGAATTCACGGATATGCTGTTCCACCGCCGCGCGCGAATGTCGCAGCAGCGCGTCAGAGAATGACGAGAAATAGAGGTATTCGGAGAACAATTGCGTCGGCGGCACGAGGTCGGTGATTTGCAGGAGCCAGCATTGGTGACACACGGCGACGCGGAGGGGAAACTTTGGTTCCGGCTGGCCAAGATCTTCGGTGCGGAGCAGGTTGTTGGCGAGCGGCTGGATCCCCAAATCGAGCACCAGTTCGCCCTGGGAACCGCCGCACGATCGGCAGTGGAAAGATAGCGGGGCATTCATGCTTTGACGGAGGCAAGTTTTCGCTTCAAGGAGCGGAGGCGCACAAACTGGTCACCCTCGAAGTCCTTGAGGCTGAAATGATGTTCGCGGTATTTTTGCAGGAGCTCCTCCAAACCGGATTGCAGATTGTATTTCAGCCGGAAATCCGGGAACAACGAGTAAAGCTTGTCAAATTTGACGCGGTAATTGCGGGGGTCGGGTCCGACTTCACCTGTATAGACAATTCTGGCCTCGGGCACCAGCCGGGCGACGGCGTTGCCGACGTCACGGACCTGATAATTTTGCTCATTGGCGCCGATATTGACGGCGAGGCCGTGAATTTTTTCGCGCGGCGCGCCGGCGAACAGGACAAAGGCCCGCGCAATGTCATGGCAGTGAACGAGTGGCCGCCACGGCGAGCCGTCGCTCATGATCCGGATGTCGCCCCGGGCGATGGCGCAGGCGAGGAGGTTGTTGGCGACGAGGTCGATGCGCAAGTTGGGGGAATGGCCATAGGCGGTGGAATTACGCAAGAACACCGGGGAAAAATTCTGGTCGGCGAGCGGGGCGACTTGTTTTTCCGTTTCCACCTTGGAAACCGCGTAAGCGGAAACGGGGTGGAAGGCCGCCGTTTCGTCGAGGTCCAATTTTTCCCCCTTGCCATATACGGAGCAGCTGCCGGAGAACAGATAACGCGGAACTCCGGCACGTTTGGCGCGGCGGGCGAGTTCGATGGAGCCGTCGCGGTTGGTGTCGTAGGTTAACTGTTCGTCGAGGTCACCCATGGGGTCATTGGAGATTGCCGCCAGGTGGCAGACGCAGTCATAGCCCTCCAAATCATGTTCTGTCAGCGTGCGGAAATCAGCGATGATTTCGCGGTCGGCGGCGGGCAGGGGTTCCCATGGGGAGGCATCAAAATAACCGATGTCCACGCCGGTGACCTGATGGCCTGCCTCCTGGAGCAATTTGACCAGGTGCGGTCCAATGTAACCGCGGTGACCCGTGACGAGGATTTTCATCCTGATATTCTGGCAGGACTAATTCAGCCGGGTCAAAACTTTTTCCGAAATCTTTTGGCCGATTGCAAGCGAAGCGGTGGCTGCCGGGGAGGGGGCGTTGAGGACGTGCAACATGCCGGGGGCCTCTTCAAAGTGAAAGTCCTCAACGAGTCTGCCTTCGGGCAGCATGGCTTGCGCGCGCACGCCCGCGCCGCCGGGCTCGAGGTCGGCGGCCTGGATTTCCGGCACCAGCTTTTGCAACGAGCGGGTGAATTCCGGCTTGGAAAAGGAGCGCCGGATTTCGTAGCCGCACATGCTTGGGTACCTGGCGAGAAACCGCCAAAGGCCGGGGAATAGCAAGGATTCGGCCAGGTCCCGCGGATTGATGTGCGTCCATTTGTAACCCTCGCGAGCGAAGGCGAGGACGGCATTCGGGCCGGCCTCGATGCCGCCGTGCACGAGCCGGGTGAAATGGACGCCGAGGAAGGGGAATTTGGGGTCGGGCACGGGGTAAATCAAGTGGCGCACCAAAAACTGGCGCGATTTTTTGAGCTGATAATACTCGCCGCGAAAAGGGATGATTTTTGCCGAGGGATTTTGCCCGGCGGCGCGGGCGAGCCGGTCGGCCTGCAGGCCGCCGCACCCGACGACAAATTTCGACTGGAAATCGCCGGCGGAGGTTGCCACCGTCCAACCGCCAGCATTTGGCGAGGCCTGTTGCAGGCGGGTGCCGAGTTGAATCTGGCCGCCCGCCTGACGGATGAGTTCGGCCAATTTTTCGCAGACGCCCGGATAGTCCACGATGCCTTCCTGGGGAACATGAATGGCGGCGAGGCCGGCGGCATGCGGTTCGATTTCCTTAATTTCCCCGGGGTTGAGTTTGCGCAGTCCGGTCAGGCCGTTGGCGTTACCGCGCGTCCACAAATTCTCCAGGCGCGGCAACTCATCCGCGGAGGTGGCGACCACAATTTTGCCGCATTGTTCATGGGCCACGCCGTGCGTGCGGCAGAAGGCGAGCATCTGTTGCAAGCCTTGCACGGCACATTGCGCCTTGGCGGAGCCGGGCTGGTAGTAAAGCCCCGAATGGAGGACCCCGCTATTGTTGCCGGTCTGGTGCGCGGCGAGTCTGGGTTCCTTTTCCAGCAGCAGCAGTTTCAGTTTGGGCCTGGATTCGAGGAGGCGGTAGGCGGTGGCGAGGCCAACAATACCGCCGCCGGCCACAATGATGTCGTAAGGGGTTTTCAAAAGGTGAGATAGCGCAGGACCTGTACTTCGCGCTTGAAGATTAATACGATGGAATTGCCGTCAAAGTGCCAGTTTACCGGGCAACGATCGCGGTCATAATAATCCCACAGCAGGCGGCCATCGGAAGGGCGGAGGCGGCTGAGGCGCAGGTAGGCGGGTTTTTGCATGCCGGCGGTCAGGTCATTCATTTCATCATGGTCGGTGGGGTTGGGGTCGTAGGATTCGATGACATAAATGAATTTTCCGGACAGGTACGAAACGAATCCCCCGGGTTTGACGCTCCACAAGGCCGTGCCGGTGCGGGCGTCGATCTTGGAAATGACGGATTCGGTTTTCCGGGACAGGTCAATCTGTCGGGAATATTTGATATCATCCGGGTTGCCGGTGGTGGTGTTGACATAGACATGGTTTTGGTCGTCAAAAAACAGTCCCACGACACCGATGGAGGGCAAGCGCCAGCGGGCGTTGCCGGAGGCCAGGTCAAACGCGGAGAGCACGGCCTGATCAAAGACGTAGAGGGTATCGTCATGTTGCACACAGGGGCCATCGCCATAAGGCGAGCCCGTCCGGGAGAAAAGGCTGGAGGTAAGGACTTCGGGGACTGGATACGTCAAGGAAGCCTGCCACAATAGCTTGTTCATTTTGTCGAGCACGACGAGGTTTTTGCCGGCGGCAACGACATTGACGGTTGGCAGAACAAACAGTTGTGGGGGACCGACGACTTCACCGGTCCAATCGGTTGCGCTGGCGGCATTCGGCAAATGCACGGTCACTTGATACCGGCTTTGGTCCTCGGTCACGGTATCGCCTCCGTTATTGCGTTGCATTTCGTTCAGGATTTCATTGGCGGCTTCGCCGGTTTTGGCGGTGTTCAAGTCGCCATCGAGGGCGGATTGCCTGGGCGGGGCTTTCATGGCGGAGCGGGTGACCAGATGTTCTTCCACCAGGCGGAAGGAAAACTGGGCGAAGCCGGTCTGGCCGGCCACGAGCCGGGCGGTTTCGGTATTCGCAGGAGGCACCTTCAAGCCATGGGAACGGAGTACTTTCGGCAGGTCATCGCGCAGGGCGGCCTCGAGTTGCTGCTCGTGCCGGGCGTTGCCGAGCAAGGCGGGCAGCGCAATGCGGGCGGGCAATTTCAGGTTTTGGGCCTGCGCCTCGACCTTGGCGGGGTCCAGCGCCTGGCCGCCATTTCCGCCGGGTCCGGACAACCCGGCATCGGCGAGGTTTTGGGCCGGCACCAGGTCCGGCGTCCCGGGCGGGCCGAAGGATTCAACACGGGAATCGCCGGTGGCGAGGCTGACGTGGGTGACCGACTGCGCGCCGACCACCTGGAGTTCGTCGCCGTTTTCGACCAACTGACCGCCGTTTTCCGGGAGGGAGACTTCGCGTGCCACTTGGCCGGAAGCCCAGTCGTAGCGCGTGAGTTTATCCCCATTGTCCACCCAGACATTTCGGTCGGAAACGCGCAAGGTCAAGCTGGACTGCAACCATTGCCTGGCGGTTCGCTCGAGGTCGGCCCCGCTGGGATGGTTGTGGTAGCTGCCGCCGTCGTCGGTGCGTGCCGCTGCTGCATTTTCCGCGGCGACCACCGCGGCGATTTGCTGTGGGGAGATCAATTCCCGGGACCAGACCGGCTGGCTGGTTTTCAGGTCATAGCGGGCGAGGGTGCCGCCGTGCAAAAAAACAATCTGGTCCGGGCCCACGAGCCGGGCCTGGCCGGCATAGCCGCGATCGGTGTCGGCGAAGCGGACGGAAAAGCAGGGATGCGGCACGGAACCGAACCACGCGTACCAGGTCCACCCGCCAACCAACAAGAGGATGAGGACCCCGATCACGCCGGCGATCACGCCGGTCTTTCGCCAGAAAGCGGCTTCCACAACGTCCTTCTGTCCGGCATAGGCGGGCACGTCCAGCCGTTCGGCTTCGGCTTTGCCTTTGCACAGCGGCGAGCAAAAATAGCCAAACAGTTCGAGGCATTTAGGGCAAACCGGCTTATGGCAGACGCGGCATTTTTCGGTGGCTGGTTCCCGGTGTCGGGCGCAAAACCGGGAAGCCGGCGGCGTTGCCGGCACCGGGGTGGCCGGGGGATCGGCCTGGGAAATTCTCAAGCGCGCGGCACCGGCGGCAGGGGGTGGG
>Ga0302320_10017639_pt1 | contig 14467 bp, 15 predicted proteins | sample Bog_T0_3_FD_202130 | JGI IMG/M metagenome (GOLD analysis project Ga0302320, IMG submission 202130) | Peat permafrost microbial communities from Stordalen Mire near Abisko, Sweden - Bog_T0_3 | ecosystem: Environmental > Terrestrial > Soil > Wetlands > Peat | place: Sweden: Abisko, Stordalen Mire...
TTCCGCTGGATTTCGTAAAAGACTGCTAGCGCCTCTGGAGATGTGTCGCGGACAAAATCGACATCGGCGTGCGGCTGATGAGACATGCAGATGGCCGAAGGATAGCATGGGCGCCGCGATCAGTGGACGGCGCCATAGAAAGAATAGATCGCTTCGTAGGGAACGGCGGTTTCTTCTTTGAAGTTGGCAGCGCCGCAGCCGGTGGCGGGAGCGACACCGCCTTTGGTTTGGAGACGCTGAATGGTCTGGACCTTGGAAAACATTCCGGTGTCGCTGCGGGAGACCATGGTCAGGAGGAGCCAGGGGATGGAATTTGCGTCGGGAGATAGGACGGTTGCGACCACTTTGCCGACGACCTTGCTGCCGTCCGATTCCCAGGTTGGACCGGCGTAGTGGCGGCCAACGAGGTCGCCGGTTTCGATGTTATAGAGATTGGCTTCGGGGGCTTTGAATTTCCAAGTGGGGGCGCCAGCGGCGGGCGCTTCGCAGACGTAGATTTGTTTGCCTTTTGCCGGGAAGAGGCATGAGCACGACTTGGCCGGATGGCGGGCGAAGGGCGTCAGGAACGACGGCGTTTTGTACGGTGACTTGGTTGTGACCGGTAACTAAAAGCGGAAGAGCGGACAAAGTGCCGACGGGAACATCTTCGGACAAGTGGCCCGCAACTGTGAGGGTCCGTAACTCCGGCTTGTGCTCGTTCCGATATTGCCGGTGACTGCCTCTCACACGATCCAGTTTCCAGCCATTTTCTTCAAGCTGTTTGATCAGGTCGCGAACCTTCACGAGCCTAACATTCCAGGTCTTTGCGGGTGAGCTTTACGTTGCCCAAGCGGCCGAGCATGGCTAAGGCGATACTCTCGGAACGGAAAAACTCCTGGGCGATTTGCTGGACTTCGTCGCGGGTGACGGCTTCGATGCTATCGAGCATTTCGTCGAGGGTTAGGAAGCGATCGAAGTAGAGCTCTTGGCGGGCCAAGTTGGACATGCGGCTGGAAGTGGATTCCAAACTGAGCATGAGCGAGCCTTTGAGGTGGTCTTTAGCGCGGCGCAGTTCGTCTTCGCCGATCAGCTCTTGCTTGAGCTGACGGAATTCCTCGATGACCGAATTCACCACGCGGGTGGCGGTCTCATGGGCGGTGCCGGCGTAAATCATGAAGCAGCCGGTGTCGCGGAAAAGATTGAGTTCCGAATAAACGGCGTAGGCGAGGCCTTGCTTTTCGCGAATGTTCTGGAACAAGCGCGAACTCATGCCGCCGCCGAGCACGGTGTTCAAAATGTATAGCGGGAAACGAAGCTTATGCGCGAGTGGATAGGCGGGAACACCGATAGTGATGTGCACCTGCTCGAGCGATTCCTTCTTCTTCAAGATGAAGGGCGCGTGGGTGGTGGGAACAGTATCGGCGGTCAGGCCGTCGCGCGCGGGAAGGCTGGAAAACTTTTCGCCGATTAATTCGACAATTTTATCGTGATTTAAATTGCCGGCGGCGGTAATTAGAATATTTTTCGGCGCATATACGCGCGAGAAATATTCGCACAGCTCGTGGCGACCGAACTTCTTGACAGTTTCTTTGGTGCCGAGAATCGGTTTGCCGAGGGAATGGCCTTTCCAGAAGTTGCTGATGAAGGTCTCGTGGAGCACGAACTCGGGTTGATCGGCTTCCATCTTGATTTCCTCCAAGATGACGCCTTTCTCTTTCTCGATATCGTCTTCGCGGAAGAGTGGGTTCAGGACGAGGTCGGCCAAAATATCGGATGCGAGGGGGAGGTGCTCATCCAAAACTTTGGTGTTGAAGCTGACGAGTTCTTTGCTGGTGAAGGCGTCGAGACCGCCGCCGACTGAGTCCACCGACCGCGCGATGTCCTCGGCGGAGCGATGTTTGGTCCCTTTGAAGACCATGTGTTCGATGAAATGAGAAATGCCATTCTCTGGACCGTGCTCGATACGCGAGCCGCTGCCGATCCAAACGCCCAAAGAGACCGAGCGAACGTACGGCATCGACTCTGTCACAAGCCGAACACCGTTCGGCAAGGTGGCACGTTGGATTTCGCGAGTAGTTGTAAGTGCTTGAACCATAAGAATTACGCCTATTCGAGTGTACGACGAGGCTAGACTGGAACTGAGGCCTCAAAGTGTCAAAAAACGTTTCGCTGGTTGGAATGGATCTCGCGGACTTGCGCGAGTTTCTTGGTGACGCACAGCCCAAGTACCGTGCCCAGCAGTTATTTGACGCTTTGTACAAGAAGCACGTGGCGAATTTTTCTGAAATTACGAATTTGCCGCAACCGCTTTTGAATCAGTTAGTTACGATTTCGATCGTGGGTACGCCTGTGAGTGAGAAAAGGTTCGATTCGGTGGACGGGACGAAGCGTTACTTGTTGCGCTTGGAAGACAACCGGACGGTGGAGACGGTGTTCATGCCGGAGGATAATCGTGACACGATTTGCATATCAAGTCAGATCGGTTGCCCAGTGGATTGCAAGTTTTGTTTGACGGCTCTGATGGGACTGGAGAGAAACCTCACAGCCGGCGAAATTGTGGGGCAAGTGCTGTTTGTGGCGAGGGAATACGGATTGACGGCGGGCAGTTCGCGCATGAATGTGGTGATGATGGGGATGGGAGAACCGCTTTTAAATCTCGAAAATGTGCTGAAAGCAACGCGCCTTTTGACGGATGAGGGCGGAGTGGGGATGTCGCAGAAGCGGATAACGGTTTCGACGTCGGGGATTATTCCAAAGATGGAAGAACTGGGGCGGGCCGAAGTGCGGCCGAAGCTGGCGATCAGTCTGAACGCGTCGAACGAAGAGCAGCGGCGCGAGTTGATGCCGATTACGCGGAAGTATCATCTGGCGGATTTGATGGAGGCGTGCAAGGCTTATCCGTTGCGGAGTTGGGAGAAGCTGACGTTCGAATATGTGCTTTTAAAAGATGTGAATGATACGGATGCGGATGCGCGGCGAGTGGTGCGGCTGATTTCGCGGTTGAATTGCAAGGTAAATTTGATTGCGTTGAATCCGGGCCCGGGGATTAAGTTCGAGACGCCGACGGAGGGGCGGGTGGCGAGCTTTCAGGAGATTGTGAGGAAGGCGGTGCCGTGTTTTGTGAGGAAGCCGAGGGGAAGGGATATCTTTGCGGCTTGCGGGCAGTTGAAGAGGGTGAGCGAGGAGGGCTAGCCTTATTGCCATATTGAGTCGAGCGGGAGAACGAAGCCGGTAACGGGGCCTTCGCCTCTTAGCTCCGCAGCACCGGCCGTTTCTTCGACGGAGCCATCGGCACGGTAGATTTCGACGGTGCGGGTTTCGGGGTTGATGAGCCAGCCGAGGGTGACACCGTTGGAGATCCATTCGCGCATTTTGGCGCGAAGGGCGTTGAGGCGGTCGGTTTTGGATTTTAGCTCGATTACGAAGTCTGGGGCGATGGGCCAAACGGAGTCATCTTGGACTAAATTTTGGAGGCGGCTGGTGGCCACCCAGGCAGAATCGGGCGAGCGGCGGGCGCCGTTTTTCAAACGAAACATGGTGCTCGAATCAAAAGTGTCCCCGCTGCCGTCCTGTTGCGCCCAAATCCAGAGCAACGCAGATATACGAGCGTTTCGACGGCCCGTGGGAGTATTTACCGGAGACAATATCTCAATATCTCCTTCAGCGGTGGTTTCGATGCGATAACCGGGGTAGTGGCTGCAGAATTCGAAGAACTCGTCGTCGGTTAGAATTCCTTGGCTCGGTTGCAGCACGACTGCAACATAGTCTTCGAGTTCGCGAACCGGAAACGGCATTAATTCTTAGTTTAGTCTAGCCAGCAGTAGAGGGAGTGTGGCAAGCTTCGATTGAGCGGAACGCTAGGCGGCGGGCGAGATTTCGACTTCTCTGGCTACGCTGGTTGCAGGTGGAATTGGGTAGCCGAGATCCCGCATAGTTTGTAGGTGGCCTTGGATGGCTTCTTGAATATTGAGTTCAGTTTGCTCCAAGGTTTGACCGGTTGTGATGCAGCCCGGAAGATCGGGAACGTAGGCGGCCCAGTGGTTTTCGGCCTGTTCGAATAGGACGGCGTATTTGCGCTTCATTGCTTCTTCTCCAATCCCGCAGCTTTCAATATCGACTTTAGAGTACCAATTGGCACGTCGTCGTTGGAATGCCCGGGAACTGTTTACGACATTCGGCTTCGACGAATGCTTAAAGTGACGATGACTGCCAGTGGTCCTAACATGTTGCCATCCGTCGGCTTCAATTTGCCGCATCAGATCTCGAACTTTCACTCATTCCAGTCTACCGATTGCTGGATCAATGCGCTCGCGGACGCCAGAAGGCGTCTGGCTTCCAGGTGGGGCGGGTGTCGGATTGGGCGACTTGGTAGCCGACCTCGAATAAGATTTGTAGGTCTTCGATAGCGCCTGTGAGGTCCCAATCGGGTTTCACGACGTCGGAAGGCTGGTGGTAATCGTGGCGAATGTATTCGGTGCGCTTCTGTTCGCCGTAACCGGCGGGTTTTCCGATGTAGTCGATGCCGCGGGTGGTTTCGATGGACGGAACACCCACGCGGGCGAATTCCCAGTGATCGGAACGGAAGTAGAAGCCTTGTTCGGGTGCGGTGTCACCGGTGAGTTCGCGGCCTTGGTGGGCGACAGCGCGGGCGGTCAGGTCGTCGAGAGTGGAATTGCCGAGACCGACGATGCTGAAATCGTGCGTGCGGCCCCAACCCCAGTTGCTGAAGTAATCGAGGTTGATGTTGGCGACGGTTTGGGCCAGGGGATAGGGTGGGTTTTCGACGTAGTATTTTGCGCCGAGGAGACCCTTCTCTTCGGCAGTGGGCCAGAGAAAGAGAATGGTTCGGCAGGGCGCGGGATGCAACGACTTGAAGGCGCGGGCCAGTTCGAGAACGCCAGCACTGCCGGCGGCGTTGTCGCTGGCGCCGTGGAAGATTTGATCGCCGACTTGGCCGTGGTGATCCCAATGGCCGCTGTATATGACGTACTCATTCTTCAACTTGGAATCGCTGCCCGTGATTTTGGCGAGGACGTTGGCGGAATCGATTTTGCGGACTTGATTGGTGATTTGGAACGAGGCGCGGATGCCGAGAGGAACAGCGTGGAAACCGGGTTTGGCGGCGGCGGCACGGAGAGTATCGAAGTCTTGGCCTGCCGCGGCGAAGAGTTTCTTGGCTTTATTGGGAACCAGGAGGGCTTGGGCTTTAACGCGGGCGCGATCATGAGCGTCGCGCAGAATCATGTTCTCGCGGCTATAGTTTTGGAAGAGATTGGGACCGGCGGGTTGGGCGGCGGGAATGAGAATGACGGCGACGGCGCCGTGGGCGTAGGCATTGTCGAGTTTGGTGCCGGTGCGACCGTAATATGTCAGCGCGCGGCCTGCGAACATTTTGTCGGCGAGCTTGGAGGGATCGTTGGGGTCGGCGACGGGTGGGTCACCGTTGAGGACAAGGACTATTTTTCCCTGGACGTTGATGCCGGCATAGTCGTCCCATTTATATTCGGCGGCGGTGACGCCGTAGCCAACGAAGACGAGGTCCGAATCTGGAATTGAGATGGACTCATCGGGCAGGACGGACCAAGCGACATAGTCCTGGCCGGCGGTGGCTGAGAACGGTTTGCCGCTGAAAATGATGGAACCTTTCGATTTTGTACCCCAGAGAGGGACGGTTTGTGTCCAGCTACCGTCGGGCGCGCCAGGTTGCAGGCGCAGTTTTTTCGCTTGAGAGATGATGTACGCAACGCTCTTTGTTTCGCCGTCGGTTCCGGGAAGGCGGCCAGCGTAGGCGTCGGAAGAGAGTTCTTTGATGGGAGCAAGTAGACCCGCTGGAGTCATGACGCTTTCGGCGGCCTTTATTTGAGGCGAGACGGATTGCGCGGTTACAAATAGATTCGCTAGAAGCAGCAGTGCGATGAGAGCTAATAATCGACGCATTGGATTAGGATCGCATGGATCTTGATCGCAAAGCATGCATCTTCAACCGAACAACGACGCGAAGTCGCTGGCGGAAACAATGCGCGTTTTTTTGTGACGGTCGAGGACCAAGAGGTGGGCCTTGTCGCCCGTCACGAGGTAATCGGCTTTGCCGCCTTCGGACAACGCCAACAGAAAATCGTCATTAGGATTGGGAGATCGTTCTACGCGCGGCAAGGGCGCGACATCCTCGGCGAGTTTCTTGATCTGGTTGACCAATCGCCCGGCCTTGTGTGGTCTGACAAGTTCGGCCACGCGCGGCTTCTGCAGCGTGGCGCGCAGTTCGTCACCTGCGTGGCGCATGTCAAGAGCGTAAATTTTCCGTCCAGCCAAGCGTTAATGATCGCGGCAGGTTTACCAGCCGGGGCGATCAGCGCGGACACGATGATATTGGTATCGAGAACAACGCGCGTCAGGCTTTCTCGGCCTTCTTTTTGGTGCGACGTTCGGAACGGACCTCGCTGACAGCTTCGTCAACAATGCGCTGAATTTCATTGGGGTCGGTATCGGCGTTCCGCTGCCAGATGTCTTGAATGGTGCACTGAAGCACGCGGCGGCGGACAGCCTCTTCGATGAATTTCGAGAGCTCGCCTTTTTTTGTGCCCTGGGCGCGCAAGAAGGTGCGCAGGGTAAGATCGGTGTCCTTCGATACTTTTATGCTCCAGCGGACGACTTCTTGTTCCATAACGACACCAATACCACCCTTAAGTAGATAAACGCTTATGTGTCCAGTATAGGCCGGAACGACGGAGTGGATCGATCCCGACGCCGCAATGGATTCTAATAATGGCTGGTGTGCGAGTTTGTGCGGCCTTCGGTCATGCCGAGCACCCACTTGATGGCTTCGAAATACATCTTCTGAATATCCGGGTCGTCCCAAGCTTCTTTGGTATGTCCGAGGGTGGAATAAAAGACGCGGCCTTTGCCGTGCATTTTGGCCCAGGCGACGGCGAAATCCTTGTCGGTACGATGGACGCGCGGGTTGTCGAAATTCAATTTGCTTTCATCTAAGCGGAGAAGAACGTTGACTTTGTCGCGTGACCATTCTTTCGCCTGATAAATTTCATCTTTCTTCATGAAGGCGGCGGGGAAATGCCGCACGGCGGGGAAGGTTGGATCTTCTACGACAATCGGAGCGTTGAAGGTGCCCCATGGGTGTTCATTGAACCAGCCGCCGATCATTTCGCCATACTCGGGCCATTTGTAGTTGGTATCGAGCGCGGCGTGGATGCCGACGAAGCCTTTGCCGTCTTCTTTGATGAACGACATGAAATCGGCCTTCTGATCGTCAGTGAGACTTAATTCACCGGTGGTGCTGGCGAAGACGATGGCGTCAAAATAATCGAGGTTCTTGAAATTGCCCTTTTCCAGCTTCTTCTTGGTAATGTTTTCGGTGTCGGTTCGCAGGATGGTTTCCCAGAGACGCGAATCGTGGCCCATTTTGTAGACGGCGGCCATGGCATCGGAAACGGAGTCGTGCTCAAAGCCATTGGTTTGGGCGACGACCAAGACGCGGGGGACGTGAATGGGCGGCGTTTGGGCTTTTGCGAGACCAAGATAAATGCCAGTAGCCAGAATGGCGGAGATTCCCAGTAGCGAAGCTAGCGTCACCCGATAGTTCTTCATTATTCTCCAAAAGCAGTCAGAATGTAAAAGTTATCACACTCGTCACACGGATTCGTAATCGATTTTATTGACGCGGGCGCCGACGGCTTGTTTGCGAGGCTGATAGCGAATGCGCCAGACTGTGGCGGCCACGATGAGCAGGGCGCAAACTTCGACCAGGACTTTTTCGCCATCCAAGTAATCGGGCGGCCGTTCCTTCAGATCGGGATCGATCATGACGCCGTGAATGAAGAGCAAAGCGGCAGCGGCGTAAGAGACGTAGTGGAGTTTTTTCCAAAGCCGGCTACCCAGGCGCGAGCGCACATAGGAAGTCACGACAACAAACAGCACGCAATAAAAGGCCAACGCGCCAAAATTGTTGAACAGAGTTTGGTGGGGCGAGTGAATGGGAAACAATACATCGACAACGCGAAAATGCGCGGTGTCTGAAAGGAGCAGCAGCACGGGATGGAGAACAATCAGGCCGAGCGCGATATAGGCGGTCCAATTGTGGATATCGAAGATGGGAAGCCGGCGATGCGGCCAACTACGGACGGTGTTGTAGCGCGCGGAAAGGAGCAACCCGAGCAGGATATTGACGGTGAGCAGCACCATGGCTACTAATCCTGCGTCGCTGGATAGCTCAACGGCCGTCATCATCTCTCCGCGGCGCTATTTATTGAGGCCAGAAAAGACGAAGCGCAGGCCGCCGTAAACACCCTGCATGGTTTGGCTTGAGTACATGTCGGAGCGGGGTGACGTTTTGTAGTGATAGAAGCGTTCACCGATCACAACCTCGACCTTGGAAATGCGCGCTGCGACGAGGGCTTCCACATCGGCAATATCGCCGCGGCCAGGGAAGCCGAAGCCAGAGGCACGAACATCCCAACGGAAATACTTTCCGAAATCGGAGCTAAGGGCCATCCCCAACGTCGGCAAAATGATATGTTTACTGCCGGTGGCGATGTTGTTGTTGCCGGAGGTGTCAACGGTTCCGGCGACGAAGGGGGGTGCGGTGACGAAATTGGTGGTCACGTACTGAGCTTCGTAAAGGGTTTTTATGTGAATCGGGTTCTTATACTTGCGCGAAGTGTAGGAAAGATAATCCCAGGAGGCTTTGATGGACTGCATTTTGTAAGAAGCCGTTAAGTAATAGCCGGCGTAATACTGTTCGCCAAAGACGATGGCATCTTTGCCAAGGGTGAAGTTGGAATTTCCCTGGACACGAAAAGCGGTGACGCGAATGGTGTTGGAACGGCCAGCGGGAACGCCAATCTCGAAACCTAAACCGGGTTTCAATTTGCCGAGGTACTGGAGATCCCCAATGTTCAGCGCTGTCAAACCGCCGCGCAGACGCGGCTCGCCGGAGGGCCTCCAATAGAGCGGCTCAATGTAAAAGCCGCCGTCGGAGAGAACGTAGGGTTCTTTGGGCGGGGGCGGCGTGGCGGGGGCCACAGTCATGGTAGAGGGGACGCCGGCGCCTTGGGGCGGCTCTGGCTGCTGAGCGGGCGGGAGGGGCGGCGATGCTGGCTGGGCGGGCGGCGGCTGCTGCGCGGGCTGGGCGGCCGGCGGCTGCGTTCCTTGTGCCATCATGGAGTCCGAAAACAGACTCATAAACAGTGGCAAAGCCACCAAACCAAAGCGAAATGTTTTACTCATTGAAAAAGACGACGTACACCAGATTGTAGCGGTTTAATAATTCTTTTTTAGATACCCAGGGGCAACACACACTACTACCATGCTAACCATTGAGATCTCCCAGCCAGGTCCGCCCGAAGTCTTGCGGCCTGTGCAACGCCCGATCCCAACGCCCCAAGACGACGAAATCGTCATCCGCGTTGCAGCGGCGGGCATAGCCCGCGCCGATCTTTTACAGCGTCAAGGCCATTATCCACCACCGAAGGGCGCTTCCGATATACCCGGTCTGGATGTAGCCGGTACAGTACACGCCGTGGGAGCGAAAGTCGCCGGCTGGCAACGCGGTGAACGCGTCTGCGCCATTTTGACGGGCGGCGGGTACGCCGAGTATTGTGTGGCGCCAGCCGTGCAAGTTTTACCGATTCCGGAAGGTTGGACTTTTACCGAAGCGGCGACGCTGCCCGAGAATCTGTTTACGGTTTACGACAATGTTGTTACGCGCGGGGGATTGCAGAGCGGAGAAAGCATCTTGATTCATGGCGGTTCAAGCGGTATTGGGACGATGGCGATTATGCTTGCGCTTGCCAAAGGAGCGCATCCTTTTGTCACGGCGGGCACGGCAGATAAGTGTGTCGCCTGTTTGCAGCTTGGCGCCGAACAAGCGATCAACTACAAAGAGCGGGATTTTGTGGCAGAGGTACAGAAGCTTACGCATGGGCAGGGGATCCCGCTGATTCTGGACATGGTGGGTGGTTCGTACTTTGAGCGGAATCTGGACGCGCTGGCAGTGGAAGGGCGTTTGGTGATGGTGGCGAGCCAAGGGGGCCGAACGGCGATGCTTGATATCGGGAAGCTGCTGTTGAAGCGTCTGAAAGTGATGGGTTCGACCATGCGCGCGCGGCCGAGCGAGGCCAAAGGCAAAGTGGCCGCCGCCTTGTTCAGCGACATTTGGCCAATGCTGCCAGCCAAGAACTACATCCGTCCGGTGATTGATTCCACTTTTCCGCTGGCAGATGCGCATTTGGCGCATGAGCGTATGGAAGCGGGTGTGAATATCGGCAAAGTGGTGCTGGTTGTCGATTAAGTTCGCGGTGGCAGGGGCCGGCGTGTTTGGTTCTTGGATCGCTTACAGCCTGCGCCGTGCCGGCCACGATGTCACGCTGTTGGATCCGTATGGCGTGGGACATTCGCGAGCGAGTTCCGGAGGGGAATCGCGAATCATACGCTGTTCGTATGGCGCGGACGAAATTTATACGCGCATGGCGCAGCGTTCGCTGGCTTTGTGGACTGAATTCTTTGCGACGACGCGGCACGAAAAGCTGTTTCAGCGGACGGGCGTGCTTTGGCTGGCGGAACGGAACGACATACACGCTGATGCAAGCCGGGTTGCCTTGCGTAACGCAGGCATAGCGTTTGAGGATCTTTCGCCGGAGGAGTTGCAGCGCCGTTATCCGCAAATTCATGCGGCTCCGCAAATGGGCGCCATCTTTGAACCGAATGCGGGAGCGCTGATGGCGCGCCAGGCAGTGCAAGCCGTTGTCGAAGAATTTGTTCGCATGGGCGGCGTCTATCGCCAAGCCGCGATAGCACCGGACGATCACATTGAGGGTGTAGCAATTTACGCCTGCGGCCCGTGGCTCGGCAAACTGTTTCCCGAAATTCTGGGTGCTCGCCTCTTCGTGACGCGGCAAGAAATTCTTTTTTTTGGAACGCCGCCTGGCGATATTCGTTTTCAAGCGCCGCAACTTCCTATCTGGCTTGACTTCGGCGGGGAACGCGGCATGTACGGTTTTCCAGATCTCGAAGCGCGAGGTTTCAAAATAGCGTGCGACAGGCATGGACCGCCGATTGACCCGGATACTGCAGACCGAACTGTAAGCGAGGCCACAGTTCGCGAAATGCGAGCTTATTTAGCGGAGCGCTTCCCTGCTTTGAGCGATGCGCCAGTGATAGAGGCGCGCGTGTGTCAGTACGAAAATACTTCGAACGGAGATTTCGTTATTGATCGACACCCTAGCCGCGAAAATGTTTGGTTTGCCGGCGGTGGATCTGGACACGGTTTTAAGCATGGCCCCGCTATCGGCGAGTATGTAGCTAATCTGTTTATGGGAGGAGCGATAGAAGAGCGTTTTCTATTGGCGGGAAAGAGCACCATGCAGAGACGAGCGGTTTACTAATGGGTTACAATTAAGGGAAACGAATTATAGGGGAAGCGGGCGCTCGGGGTTTCGGGTTTGGGGAAGAGCGCCCGCCTGTTACGGGGATAACATCTAAACGTTGCGGTTACCCCCAGAGGTTACACGTCAAGTAAATTTTTTGGCGGATTAATCGAACACGTTTATCGAGCATTTAATCAAACATGCCCTCGAATAGCGCCGAACTCAAATAGCGTTCGCCTCCATCCGGCAGAATCACTACGATGGTCTTACCCGCCATGGCCGGTTCCTTGGCAATCTTCACTGCCGCCGCCGTGGCCGCGCCGCAAGAAATACCGCAGAGGATGCCTTCTTCGCGTGCCATGCGCCGGGCCATTTCGATAGACTCTTCGTTGGTGACTTGTTCTACGCGGTCAATTTGCGACAAGTCGAGATTCTTTGGGATAAAGCCTGCGCCAATGCCTTGAATCTTGTGTGGACCGGGCTTGACTTCGAGCCGTTCCAAGGTTTGCGTAATGACGGGGCTGGCTGCGGGTTCGACAGCCACCGAAAGCAGGGGATGCTTCTTTATCCCTTTGATGTAACGTGATACGCCGGTGATGGTTCCGCCGGTGCCAACACCTGCGACCAAAACATCGATCGCGCCGCCGGTATCCTGCCAAATTTCCGGGCCGGTGGTTTCCAAGTGAATGCGCGGGTTGGCCGGATTATCGAACTGTTGGGGCAAGAAGTAATGATCCGGATCGGAGGCGTGAATCTCTTCCGCTTTGGCGATGGCGCCCTTCATGCCTTTGCTGCCTTCAGTGAGAACTAAATTTGCCCCAAAGATTTTCAGCACCTTGCGACGTTCCAAAGACATGGTCTCCGGCATAGTGAGAGTAATGGGATAGCCGCGGGCGGCGGCGACAAACGCCAACGCGATGCCAGTGTTGCCGCTGGTGGGCTCGACAATTTCTTTGCCGGGCCGCAGCACGCCGCGCTCTTCGGCATCCCAAATCATGGAAGCGCCAATCCGGCATTTCACCGAATACGCCGGGTTGCGTCCTTCAATCTTGGCGAGAACGGTGGCATGTGCTCCGTCCACCACACGGCTCAGTTTTACCAGCGGGGTGCGCCCGATGCTCAGCGAATTATCTTGAAAAATCACAAAAAAGCTCCTAAATTTCCCAATTGGGAATGTACTTCGCGTGTTTCGCTCTCCAACTACGGGCCAGTTCGCCAAAGCTGGTTTCATCCAATACGCCCGAAACCGCCGCATCGACCCGCTGCCATATTGGGCCGAACGGATCTTCTTTACTGCGCTTACCGCCATTTCGGGTGCTCTCTACCGCACGCAGCACTTGGCCGACGGTAATCGTATCGGGTTGCTTCGCCAGTAAATAGCCACCCTCCGCGCCACGCCGAGAATCGACAAAGCCGTTCTGCTTCAAGCCGGCGAGAATTAATTCCAGGAACTTCTGTGGGATCTTCTGGCGCTTGGCGATGTCGGCGATTTTGACCGGGGCCATGGTCGAACCCTGCGGAACAGCTAAGGATTGCGCGACCAAATCGAATATCGCCTTTAGGGCGTATTCGCTTTTCACCGAAATGTTCATTCCGTCTTAAACTAACCTACTAATGATTCTATCCCCGCGCAAATTTTTTCCCGATAGGAATAATGGGAAAGGCAGCCGGGGTTCGCTAATTCGAGAGATAAAATATGCCTTCGTATCACAATGGAGGTTGGGCCCAATTCACCGATTACGGAGTATCTCTATTTGTCAAGACAGTTATTCGGAACAGACGGCATCCGCGGTGTAGCAGGAGAGGCACCCATGGACGCCCGCACGGCCCACGCGTTGGGCTTTGCGCTCGGCACCTGGGCGCAGGAAGTTCATCCCAAAGACATTCCGGCAGGCACGGCAGAAGTAGTGATCGGGATGGATACTCGCGAAAGCGGACCTTGGCTGGCGGAACAAGTGGCGGGAGGCTTGGCTCGTGCCGGCGTCAAAGCGCGTTTTGCGGGAATCATCACTACCCCTGGCGTCGCATATCTGACCCGCACCGGCCCCTTTGTCGCGGGCGTGATGATTTCCGCTTCGCACAACCCTTACGAAGACAATGGACTGAAAGCGATCAGTCATTCGGGTTACAAACTGCCGGATGAAGTGGAACTGCACTTGGAAAACCTGATGAACCAATGGCTCGCTTCCGGGCAAGCGCCTGAACCAAGGAAATTGACTGTCGACCCTTCGCTCGATAATCTCTATACCGACTATTTGGCATCTACCGTGAGTGAGAAGTTTCCGATGAAGATCGTGGTGGACTGCGCGAACGGCGCCGCCACGGAAGTGGCGCCACGCTTATTGGGGGGACTCGGAATCACGGTAGATTGGATCGGAGCAAATCCGAACGGCCGCAATATCAATCTGGATTGCGGATCTCTCCATCTGGACAACCTGCGCCAGCGCGTTCTTGAAACCAACGCCGATCTTGGGATTGCGTTCGATGGAGACGCGGATCGGGCGCTCTTCGTGTCTGGTTCGGGGAGACTCGTAGATGGCGATGCGGTGCTTTTCCTGGCCGGCGTCAGCCTCAAACAAGCGGGCCAACTTCCGGGCGACGTGGTGGTGGCTACAGTGATGTCTAACCTGGGCTTGGAAAAGGCGCTGGGCGCGCACGGAATTGAGATGCTGCGGACGCCAGTGGGCGATAAGTATGTGCTGGAGAAAATGCTGGAGCGGGGCGCGGCGCTGGGCGGGGAACAATCGGGACACGTTATCTTTCTGAAACAAGCAACCACTGGTGACGGACTTCTTACGGCCTTGCGAGTGCTGGAGATTATTCACAAGTCCGGCAAGACGCTCGATGCGCTGATCGCGGAAATCAAGACCTTCCCACAAAAGCTGGTCAATGTGCGGGTGAAAAACAAACGTCCGTTGAGCGATTTGCGGACAGTGCAAGAGCAGATTGCAGCGGCAGAAAAGGCGTTTGGAGGAAGCGGCCGGGTAGTGGTAAGATTCTCGGGGACTGAGCCGCTAGCTCGTGTCATGATCGAAGCAAAAACGGATGAAGAAGTGGATGAGTGGACGGGACGGATTGCGGATGCGATTCGTGCAGAACTCGGATCGGTA
>Ga0302320_10017643_pt1 | contig 14465 bp, 9 predicted proteins | sample Bog_T0_3_FD_202130 | JGI IMG/M metagenome (GOLD analysis project Ga0302320, IMG submission 202130) | Peat permafrost microbial communities from Stordalen Mire near Abisko, Sweden - Bog_T0_3 | ecosystem: Environmental > Terrestrial > Soil > Wetlands > Peat | place: Sweden: Abisko, Stordalen Mire...
AGGAAGTTTGATATTCCCAAAACGATTAATTTAAAAAATGATTAACTTTTATGTTAATATGAAAAAAAAAAACAATTATTTTTTAAAATTTTGCTTTTTTTTGATTAAATTTTGATTAAAAAATTAAAATTTTCTTCAAAAAACTGTAAATTTTTAAATAAATTAAAAAAAAATTCCATTCATTTAATTTTTTTATAATTTTTCATTATAAGTTTCTTATTAAAATTCTGCTTTCAATTCACCCATCATCAAAATTTCCTGCGCCTGTTCCTTTGTCAACTTCCCATGAACTATATCATGAATCACTCCAACAATCGGCATCTTGATTCCTTTTTCCTTCGAATATTCATAAATCACATCCAATGTCGGAACGCCTTCCACTACTCCTTTCGAAGTTTTTATTATATTTTCCATAGTTTCTCCTATTTTTCATAAAAAACCATAAATTTAACTCAATAAAAAACAAGAAAACCTTTCGCTAATTTATATCCAAAAGTGCGATTTCTTGAGCTTTCACCGAAAGCCGTCAAAACTAAATCGCCCATGCCTGCGAGTCCATGCAAAGTCTCCGGTTTTCCTCCATAATGCTTACTGAAATTCTGGATTTCTTTGATTCCTCTGGATAGCAAGGCAGTCTTTGTATTGAGTCCAAATCCATAGCCTTCAATGAGTCCGGCTCCAATGGCAAAGACATTTTTCAAAGCTCCGGCTATTTCCACGCCTATCACATCATTTTGAGTGTAGACCCTGAAAAATCTATTGGAAAGTATTTTTTGGATCAATTTTGCGTGCTTTTTTTTTTATAATATAAAAAATTTTGTTTATAAATTATAATATTAAGAAGGAACCTCAGGGTTTTCTGAAGCTGCGACCACTACTGTTGGGAAATGTTTGATCATTTCATCGGCGAAAGAAGGACCAGAGATCTTGCAAAAGGAAATGCTTTCCCCAAGAGTTTGTTTGACCATTTCAGAGACGAATTTCCTTTTGGAGACGATCATGCCTAAATATCCTTCTATAATATGATCAAAAAAGATGTATATAGACCTTTCGAACAAGAGCAAAATGGGACTGTAGCATCAAATAAATGCTTATTTTTCTCTAAGACTTCTGGGATCACCTGGACTGGTAGACAACATAAGATTAAAGACGCGTCTTTAACAGCTTCTGCTAGATTTTCAGTTGCTCTGACGTTATCATTTAGACGGATAGTTGGATGATATTTGGAGTTTTTGTGGTTTTGGTTGATGTCTTGTACCTAATTTCCCATGAAAATAAAGGAAAATTAATGGAAATCCATGATGAAAAAAATTACACAAGGAGATTCATTTGAGAAGAGAGTCACATTACATCGGTTTTCATAAGAGGCCACTTCCGCCATTGCGGTGCCAAACATCCCAGCTGAGATTTATGAGAAAATAGAAGAAAAAAAGGAAATTTACCTCCCATTATGGCAATTTTCGGCTGGGTTTCTTTGGATTTGGAAGCTTTTAAAGAAGAAAAAGGGGAATGAGAAATTAATTAGAAAGAAAATTGAACTTGAGAAGGAAAATGGTCGAATAGCAGATTTGGAATAGGAAATTAAGACTTTGGGTAAAGATTTCATTAGGATCCGAGAAATTTATCTTAATATTATTAACTATTTTATAATTAATTATTGAAAAAAGCTTAAATGAATCTTTATTTATATTAAAAAAAATTAGAAAAAATTGCAAATTTATTGCTTTATTCTTTAGTTTTTTTGCCTTTTTGGTCGTCTTTCGCCTTTTTCGAATTCTCGATCAAATCCTTGATTTTCACATAAAAGCTTTGTAAATTATTCGACACAATAGTTTCCACATCGCTATTTTTCATCATTTTCTGTTCGATTCTCTTCATCGCATTAAAAGTCTCCATAGCCACATCTATTTCATTTTCTTCGATCGTATTATAGAAAATAAACAGATAATTCCCAATTTTCTCCTGTTCTCTCAATTCCTGCCTCTTTTTTTCATTCAAAGACCTATCAACTGAGTTAATTAAAGATAATAATTCATAGGTTCTGGCTTGAGTTTTGGCATTGAAAACCTTTCCGAAACTATCAGAAATAATGGAAATCAATAGATTCAATAGGATAATTACAGTCAAAACAGTAAAAGCCACCATTAGAAACCATAAGAAATTATCATCTTCAGTCTCTATATCATCATATTGGGTATAATCTCCTAATAATAATCGATAGAAAACAGTGAAAATCCCGAAAAAAGTGAAGGAATTATCAGAATTATAGGATTTCTGAAGGAAATAGGCTGAGGAATCGAAAGATAAGAGAAAGAGGAAGATCAATAATAGAAAATATCGAATATCTGTGATAACCTGGACTATTAAACTGATCATAAAGGCTGTGCCATTGACTCCTCTGAGGAAAATGATGACTCTAAGCCAGAAAAGGAAAATACTTAAGGCTATACATTGCTTTATCAGAGATAAATCGCCATATACATCGAAAATCAAGAGGAAATCTAAGGCCAAAGCTGAAAATGCCATGATTATCAGACCAATATCTATCCAATTATAACCAGATTCTATATAACTCAATTTCTTTGATAGGAACTCCTGCCATTCTAAATAACTATAATAGATCATAAAGAGGAAAACATTGAAATCGAAGAAAAAAGAGACTAATTTCATGAAAGTAAAACCTTCTATTTCATTTGAAAGCCGTTCAGGGAAAATATAGAAGAAATTGAAACAATACATTGCGAAAAAGAAGACAAATAAGAGAAATTGTCTGAGATTGAGATTAAACGCATAGGCATCCCATTTATAATTGGCCATAATATTGATAACCTTATTGCAAAATATCTTGTTTTTCGGGTCTAAGGCATTGATTTTATCCATGAAGCTGATCACCTGATCATTGATTTCCACTAGATTTTCCAGACAAATTATCTTACATTTGACTCTCGAAAAGACCTCATGATCATTTTCGAGTTCATTCTTATCATAAGATTTGATTTTCTTGATAACTTTTTGCATAATCCCGCTTCTTTCCTCCATCTTTTTCTTCAGGATCTCTTTCAATTCTTCGCTTCCGATTCTATGCAGATTCTTTCTAATCAAAAAGATTGGAGTTTCTATTTCAGGCAACATAATGCCATGAGCGAAATTATCATAATCTATGATAGCATGATTCAGAAGCTGTTCCAAGATTTGGCTCCCAAAGAATTCAAAGGCTTTGACTAAAATGAGGAAATCTGCTCCTAAAATGTTTTTTTTCTTATTTGAGAAGAATTTTATCTTATCGAACATCAAGAACTTCCTTTCATCTAATTCCCTTAAAAGGACATTAATGAATTCTTGGAATAATTCCTTGTTATTGAGTTTGATCAAAATATCGAAACAAGTGTTTTTACAGGCATCTTTGGCCAGAAAAACATCAAGATCAGGCTTTAGAATTGTGAGATCTTCTATAATGAAAGGTGAGGCATATTCCTTATTATTTATAATGGTTTTGATTCCGCTTAAGGCCACACAATGCATGAAATTGAAATAATAAGGGAAAAAAGCCTCATTTCCTTGATAAATCTCCTGGTTTTGTGGTTTAATGATTGAAAGGAAGAAATCCTTTAAGGAATTCACTGAAGCCAAGACTTCTAATAGATTTTTTGAACAAAAAAGGTTATTATATTTCTCAATAACGAAATCCTTATTCATACTGATATATTCAGTGTTTTTGAGATGAAAAATCAAAGGCTTTTTATCTTTTACCCATTTATTGATCCTTAAGAACTTATTGCTTTCGAAATCGAATAAAGATCCATTGATGAACCCCAGAAGTCTTTGTTTTTCAGAGATCAAAGGAATAAAGGAAAAAGACCTGATTTCGGAATCTCCCAATATCCTCATAACCCTGGATTCATTAAATAGATCCCAAATCGTTATAGCCTTGTTTTCATTGGCAGATATTAGGAAATTATCAGTTTTATCAGGCAAAATCTCCAAAAGCATCGGAATATCTTCTTTAGTTCCCATTTTCTTATGACATTGGAAAACATCCTTATCTGAAACCCCATCTTCTAAGATAAAAATGGCTCCATGTCTGGCTTTTATCACGTTTTTCTCATTATGGATCTTTTCCCCAGCCACAGCCAACATTAGATTCGGAGCTTTGCCATATATTTTGAAGGAATTGATCTTATTCAAATTCGGACTTTGGAAACTTTTCAGGACTTTTAAATCCACGTCTTTTTTCAACCATCGTTTCTCGATTTTCGAAAGATATATCGATTTGTTCTTTTCAGGTTGGAAATTCATTGCGACAAATAGAGAATTCTTATAAATTTCGATTTTCTGAGGATAATCTTCCAGGCTTTTCTCAGTTATTAGCCTTCTAGTCTCAATATCCCAAACGAATAATTTGGCTATCTTTTTATTGTCTTTTTCTTGATAACTTTGTTCCCCAGTGACTATAATCTTATTATCTTCATTAAGAGCCATGAATTCGATATCATAGATATGTTTCAAAGGGAAAAATTGGACGTTTTTGCCTGTTTCTAAATCGAGAATATGCAGGTTTTTGCCTTTGGCTATGATGATTTGTGAGGTGCCTTTGAGGATTTGGTAGGAATTTATGGTTTCGACATATTTTTCCAAAGGGAAATCATCAAAGTCTTCTTCTTTGACATCTTCTCTATTTTCCCTTTTCTTCAGGATCTTTATAGAACTATCAGCCCCACCAGTCATTATCAAGGTTTTGTCAGCCCAAATACATGTAATAACGCTTTCTTGATGGTTTTCAAAGGAATGTAAAACATTGGAATTCTCATAATCCCATATTCTTAAGGTTTTATCTTCACCACCAGATAAGAGTCTCGAGCTTTGATTGAATTCAATTAAACCCAAGGCTCTGATAATTCCAATATCCTTAGTTGATATCATCTGTTTAGATTCCCATTTAATGACATCCCATATGATGATTTTCAGGTCCAAACCAGCTGAAAACATCGTTTTATAATCCGGATGGAAGATTAGAGAGGTTATCTGATCGGAATGTTCTTTTTTAGGCTGGGAAGGCTTGTTATTCCAGATTCGAAGACTTCCATCTTTGCCTCCAGAGACCAAAAAACAACTGAGACCCTCATAATAACATGCTAATATAGATGCTTTTTGAGTTCCAAGTTCTTGGCTTTTATATTGAAACTTCTCAATTATTGGCTCTTTATCTTTATTATCGATTTCATTGAGAATAATGTTCTTTTTCTCTATATTATCCCATCTTAACATCTTCCCATCCTCACTAATCGAATATATCACCTCTTCTTTATTGACTATAATATCCACAATCCCATATTTATGTCCCTTCAATAAACCCATTGTTTCCCCTGTATTACTATTCATGATCTCTATGATATGAGCCCCTTCTTTACTCAACCCCACTATCAACATCCCATCTCTCATCACCCCAAAAGGGTTAATTTGATCCATTTTGCCTATATTTTCTATGACTCCTGACATGTATCCTTCTTCCAATTCCCAAGTCTTGATCCTTTGATCCATCCCACTTGCTATCGCGAGCTTTTTCTCAGCATGCAACCATATTCTAGTGATTTCACCATCACATTTTGGAGATTTCAAAGAACACGAACTCATTGATTTATCATTCAATTCCCATATTCGGATTGTATTCTGTTTACCTGGAGAACACAATTTATTACCATCCGAACTTAGCACAGAAGTGCCTGCGCCATCAAAGGCACATATTTTTTGGGTGGAACGCAAATTCCAAGCCAAAACACGTCTCTTGGTCCCAGAAATCAAATTAGATCCATCTGGAGACATTATTAAAGAAACTATCTGGGATTCCGCGTTCAAAATTGTGGTAATTTCGAAATTTATGGGGTTTTTCTTGGATTTCCAAAGAATTATCTTCATATCATCGCTACCTGAGATTATTTGGCTTCCATCTTGGCTCACCACTAAAGCAGTCACGCTTTTTTCATGCGAAAGCAAGCAATTCACTTCCTCTTTTTTTGTGAGAATCCAGATATTTATTTTCCCAGAAAAAGTTCCTGAAGCGAGTTGGGCACCATTCGGGAAAACGACCAACGATTTAATAGGATCATTAGAATCTTTAGAAATCAAATAAAAGAATTGCGATTTCTGTGGGTTTTTGCTTTCTTTAGAATCTTTCAAATCAAAAACTCCGATCCTATGACTATAAGCCATATTACTCACACTCAATACCAAGGAAGCTTTGGGGTCATAGGCTAGAATCGCGATTTTTTCAAGCATTTTCTGAGGAAATGGCGATTTTTCAAGTGATTTCTTATGAGCCTCATGTAATTTGGTGTTGCTTTTATTGAAATTCGACATATTTTCCTTATGTTCGGAGTTTAGTCGATGTGGTATATTTCTCATGGGTATTTTCTTCTTGAAATCCATAATCACAATATTTTCGGCATTGGCTAAAATCAATTTCTCATCATCTGGCGTCAAAATCATCGCATCAACATTCTTTTGAAAGGTTTTCGGCTCACTGATCGTCTGTTTCATCAAATCCACAAATTGCAGACTTCCATCAATGGTCAAACTCACGAGTTCTGAGGCATCAGAGGTCATAACCAAGCCTTTCACAGCCTTTCCAACATCCAAATATAGACTTGGAGCGATCCGGGGTTCCTCAATGATTTCAGTGAGGATTTTCTCATGGATTTTAGCGTAATCTAATTCTTTTCCCTCGAGAAAAGCCAAAGGCTCGATGATTTGTTGATTAAGTTCTAGGCAGATTTCATCGATTTTCTTGCCTTCATCATTTTTTAAGGCTTTCTTAAAACGATTTGCCATGTTTTGCACTTTCTTTTGAGTAAGTGTGTTAAGAGCTAGTTTGGGGGCTTCTGGGGGGAGGCCTTGTTGGGATTGGCTAGGTTGGAGGATGTTTTGGGATTTGAGTTTTTCTTGTTTTTCTTCATGTTGTTCGATGATATTTTGTAAGGAATTTTGATGGCTTTGAGAAAGAAAAGGATCGAGAGGGGCTGTTTTCTTCGGAGTTTCAGTTTTTAAGGTATTTTCTAGGGTTTCTTCAGGTAATTGGGTATAATTGTTCATTTTGTAATGCTGATATTTTGAATTTTTGAATTCAAATTAATAAAATTAAAGATTTTTTTCATTTAGAAAGCTTTTAACAAGGATTTAATTTCGACCCTGAAACAGAAGAAATTCACACCCTTTTCTCTGATATTGGATATGGAGTGAAAAGCTTCAAATTAATTTATTCCTACCCAATAAATAATTTTCATGAAAGTATTCAAAGGAAAAAAAAGTAAAACCCCTAAATCCAGCCTTTATATGGAATTATAAAATTTCAAAAAAGCAATAAAAATCAAATTTAAATAAAAAAAAACTCAGGAATTTAAAATTTAAAAAACCCAAAAAATAAATAAATTTAAGATTGATGAGAAAAAATAAATTTGAAAAAAAAACTAATAATTGTTATAAAATGGGATTTTGCAAAGTCCCTTTGTTGTATTAAAAAACCATCTATAAAAACTATATTAATAAATAACAATTACCGTAATAAATTTTATTTTTAAAATAAAAAATGGAACCCGCTCATTCCACCTGGAAAACCTCAGATCAACTTCATAATGGGAGAATTCCTCACCAAAAATGGTTTTTCATCCAATTGTTTTGGTACAATCGTTAACTATGAAGAACGCGGTATTAAATACTATTTTTGGGGATCAACGATTGATCGAAATGGAGATAGATGACAAAAAAGTTAGAGATGAAAGAGTTGCATACAAGACCCTTTATCCTCGTTTAAAAAAAGTGGTTGATCTTTTAAACACAGATGAGTTTGCTATTCTCAAACAGTCTTCTATCTATTGGGATAAAGAAACCACATATGATGAGAATGGAAAAGTAGTGAATTTCCACTATTCGAAGCCCCACATTGCACTCGGTTATAAGATCCAAAAAGAGGCTGAAGTAAAAAAGCTTGAGGATGCGTTATACCAGTTCCTTGGAGATAAAAGTCTCTTTGAGATCTCGCGTCATCCATATGATAACAAAGCAACCTTTGAATTTTCTGTTGATATATTGAGAAAAGAATTGGCTAAACATAATTTACAAGAAGCACAAATGGTTTATAACAAATCAGCATCATTTGAATGGGATAATCAATCCAAAAAAATGGACGGTTGGTATTCAGACTTCCGCCATGAAAACATCATCAATCCAACAAAAATGGAATCAGTTCAGAGTTTCACACAAGAATGCAAAGAAATTATTAATTCTGGGCTTTATTGCTTGCAAATGCATTGTTATTTGAGTAAAGGAGATAAATTCTCCCTTTTGAGGCTGAAGAGTTTTCTACTTCCAAAATCTTTTCAGTCAAACAAAAGGAAAATGAAATCTTATTGGTGTCTTTTTGGAAATATTTTTGTTCTTGTTCGCAGAATGGCATGTCAGAAATTCATTGGATGATGAAAAAGAATCATGACAGATGGGGGAATCGAGTGAGAATAGTGGCAGTGAATCTAGATTTAGAGGAAAAAAAGGAAACTGTTGTCAATTTGTTGAATAAGAAGGATTGGAAAACTTTAGTACATCTTTTCTCGGTGAACAGGAAAAAATCAAGGATCTTTATGGACTCTCATATGGTCTTATTAGAGATCATCCAGAAGTTGTGCTTGTTGATATGAAGGGAACAATAATTTATAAAGGCAATCCTTTGAAAACTAACTTGGAAGAAAATATCAACGATTTGTTGGAAGGGAAGTCTTTGGATAGAGAAGAGATTACATTAAATTTTTTCAACAAAGAAGATCAAAAAAAACTGTACAATCTTTTGATAAAAGACAAAAAATTGTCAGAATATCTAAAAGGATTGAAATACCTCTTTTTATTTAAAAGTTGAACTTGCGAAAAAAATCATTTTTGACAACGAAATGAAGGTTAAAGAAGTAAAATATGTCAATCCAATTTTCACATATTCAATGAGAAAGTCAGACGCAAACAAATTAATCCCTTTTTTTTCCAGAATCTATGATGTGATCCCAAAGATAAACTTAATGAAAAGAAAGAGATATATGATACAGTGGCGATCAAATTAGGCTCTGAATGCCATGCGTGTAAAAAGGAGATTAACCCATTCGAAATTCAATATAATTGTTACTTTTGCAAAATATGGTTTTGTGTTGAATGTGCAGATAAAATTGATGAAACCAAATTGGGAACACAAAGTTTTATTCATCCTCATAATCTGATATTGATAAATGTTTCCAATGACGAATGTTTAAATGAAATTGGCGTTTTAAGACTCGGCGAAAATGTAGCTTTTGAATCAAATGTCCAGGATTCCGGAAGTAGCTGCAATGCATGTGGAAGTTTGATTGAGGGTTATCGGTTCATTTGTTTAAATTGCAAACCCGGACCGAGGATTGGATACTCGGGGATGGTGGATCTATGCCAGAAATGCATGATGGCAATATTGCACAGGACATGATAAGTCACATATTTGGCTTAGAGTTTGTTTTGGGGATGCTTATTACCATTATTAAGAAAAAATTAAAAAATTCCAATTAAGAATTAAATAAATGAATATATAATATCAGGAGGAGATTTATAGGAAAATATAGAGAACTTATTTTGGAATTCAAATTAATAAAATTAAAGACTTTTTTCATTTAGAAACCTTAATAAATTAATAAATTAAAAAATAAAACTGCCTATAATTCATGGGCTCCACTATTTCCAAGGACCCTTTAACTCCTTTTAACAAGGATCTAATTTCAACCCTGAAACAGAAGAAATTCAATGAAATCGCTCCTATTCTCGAGACTCTTCATATCTTATTTCCTTTGAATAACACCTTATCTTTTGAGGAATTCGAAGAGACTTTTACAGATTTTTTTCCAGATTCCTCGACTTTTTTCGAACTTTTGCAGAATAGTCATTCAGTCACAGGAGTTATTGATATTTATGAATGTATAGCGGCTATAGTGATGTTCAGTGGAGAGGAATTAGAGGAAAAATTGAGATTTATCTTCTTTTTATTCGATTTCAACGGCTCGCAAGCGATTGAGGAAAAAGAATTGATTTTAAGCTTCCAATCCACGATTCGAGGCCTTTGTAAATTAGTCAATATGCCAGTGCCTTCATTGGATGAAATAGAGGAATTGGCGAAAAAGATGTTTAATTCCATAGATTATGATAAGAATAAAAGCATCGATTTCGAGGAATTCAAAGCCTGGCTTTTGGATAATTACGAAATGCAGGAGTTTCTTTTGAAATATACCGGCACTCAAACCTTTGAAAATGCCAAGAAGAGATTCAATTATTATTTCATTAAATATAAGTCGATTTTCGCTAAGGTGGCTGGTTCTGATGTTATTGAGACTGTGGATTTAGAAAGTTTATTATCAGTTCTGAAGAAAGATATGTCAGATTATCATGATATAGCTTCTTTAGAAGCTTTGTCTAAATCCTTAATAGATACCTCAATAGATGATAAGGATACAAGTGTTTCAATGATAAGCAAAACTCCTTATTTAGATATAATGAAAGCATGGGCGGCCTTTACTGCCACTGATATCAATAATGATGGGAATTTGGATAAAAACGAGCTGAAGTTTCTCATATATGCCTATGATGGGACCAAGGCTGATATCTTTCGAATAGAACATGAGTTGAAAATCATGGATAAAGATGGCTCTGGATGCATAAATCGTGATGAATGGCTCAATTTCCTCTCTACTGACCCCAATAACAGCGGCAAAAGGATCTTTAGATCAAATCTCAGGAATCTCTTCAGTAAATATGATAAGGATAATTCCGGCATTTTAACTAAAGAAGAGATATTCAACTTATTGAAGGAAAACTTCAAAATATATAAAAAAATAGCCCAAGAAAAAGGAGATGAAACCTATAAAAACTTCGATGGAATGGTGGAAAGTCTGGCCAAAGAAGTGATGGAAGAGTTAGAAAATGATGATAGTTCAGGGTTATCATGGGGGGAATTTAAGAATTATATGGAGAAATGCGCTGAGAAGGAATCGAAATTGAAGTTGTTTTTAGAAACTCATTTATAAAGAGAAAAATCAAAGAAAATAATTGATTTTTTTTGTTTTTTTTAGGGAAAAAGTTTTCAATCTGAAAATATTTTTTAAATGCTGAGAAATTTATTTAAGGAAAGTGCGTCTTTTCCTGAAAAAAGTAATAAATGGGCATCATTTTTGAAAAAGTTATAATTTCCAAAAATAAATTTAAAATCGTTATTTCTTCAAAGGACCTCATGGACCATTTAAGCTCTCTAAATAATATGTTATGTCAACACGTTGCCGCTTTTTTTATTTAATCTCCAAGAAGAAACTAATTTTTTTTTCCTCGAAAAGATCAATAAAATTGCTTCTTTCCAATCACTCGTGGATAATGCTGGGCTTCGCAAGAATCTCAAGGCACTTCTTTGTGAGTTCCAATGGTAAACTTCACATTTTTGAGACTTTTTAGCCATATTTTACTAAAAGTGATGGTTTAACTGCCGCAGAATTCGAAAACGTCATTAAGGAGTTCATTAAATTCTCAGCTCTGAGGATTTTATGGCTAAATTTTGCGAGGTAAGAGGTTTTTTTAATGAGATTTTCTTATAAAAAATAGCACGGGACTTAATTTGGAGGGGGCTGAGAAATTATCAAGAAACTTGTTTCCGATGAAAAATCTGAATTGTCTCTATTTGAACCTTTCAGGGTACTTTTTCTCTTCATTTTTCCTGATATAACTAATGAATGAGAAGGAATTATATCGGCACTTCTGGCATCAAGGCGATTTGTGAGGCTATTAAGAATTTAAGGTCTTTGAATCAATTGTCTTTAGTTTTGCCTTTGTAAATTAAATTATTTTTTTCTTAATTTTAATTTATTTTTAGTGAGAGAATAATGGATGAAGGACTGATTTTCCTCAGTGAAGCTTTATCTTCTCTTTATTCCATTTCAATGCTGAGTCTCGACCTTGATAAGTAAATTTGAAATATAGAAAATATTAAATATTTTTAACTAATTATTTTCAGCAATTTAATCACGGATGTTGGAATAATTAATTTCTCGAAGACTTTGGCCCAATTAACAACTTTGATCAAATTGGATTTGGAATTAAGAAAGTAACTCATTAAATTTCAAGCCAATTTTATCCAGATTTTTGCTTAGAAATGAAATTTCCTTCGATGGATTCGAAAAAATACTCAAAAGCATTGTCCAAAACCTCACTTTGACCCATATTTATTTCAATATGCATAGGTTTTTTTTTAATACTTTTTCCTTATATAACGAATTTTTCAAGCAATTTATTCAATATAAGAGAAATGCAAGGCCAAGGGTATTTTTAATTTAATCCATATGAAAAAATCTTTAAATATAACTTTTTTTTTTAGAGTCATAGAAATCATGAGAAAACAGGACCAATATAAAAAACTTGTTGAAAAGCGAAAACAATGGATTATAAAGGCCTGGGGGATGAATAATGTGTTGAAGAAAAGCATCAAGAGGAAGGAAATCAGATGCGAGATTTTCATGAAGGTTTTCGGCGAGTTTCTGAAATAAAATAAAATTTCTCTACTCAAAGAACTTCAAAAATCACTAAAAACTAGAAGAACTAATAATAATAACTTTCGTATTTTATGTATAATAATTTTTAAGTTGCTAAATTATTTAAAGTTACTACATAAAACAAGAGAAATATATAAAGAAAATAAATAAATTAAGTTCTTTCTTTCTTGAGCTAACAAAGACAAAAATTTTATAAAAATGAAAAAGGAAAAAATAAATAATAAAGTCAGGTCAAGTTTCTAATTTCCGATCAATGCCATTGCTGGCTCAATCAAGAGGTGTCAGTTTTTCATCATACAAAAAAAGAGTAAAAATTAATACCAGAGTCTTGATTGATGGATCTCTTCTAATGTTTAAATGATTTCTTGCATTTTTCAAAGAGATTTTCTAGAAAAAATATAGTAAGACATAGAAAATTAAAGAGAAATAATAAAAATCAGATAGGAGCGAAAGAATATTTTTCAAATATTTTTCAATTTACGAGGTATTATCATCAGAAGAAATAAAAAAAAAATCCTAAATTATTATACTTTTATGAACATTTTGGAGCAAAAATGATTTTGACTTGATTTTTTGAATCAGAGAAGCTGATGAAAATAAAAGAAATTAAGACATTAGAAATAAAAAAAATGGAAAGGAAAAAAATTTCAGTAATGGTAAATGCTAATCAAAGTTTTACTCAGAAACTCTAGTCCAATAAACTCATCATAAAAAAAAAGAGAAAAAAAAGAAAAATAGATAAAATTACCTGAAAAATGATTAGACTTCATGATGATTTGATGTCTTTTTTACAAATTTTTCGACACCTAATAAAAGAAATTTTAATATAAAGTTAAAAAAAAAAAAAATCAGAGATCTCGGTGTTATAAATACTCATCAGTCCTTTTACGGATCAAGAGTAGCAAATATGTTAACATCATTTGAAAAAAAATATATAGAAAATTAATTACTTTGAATGGCTTGATATGATATGGATTTTGAGTTTTTTGTCCTAATAAAAATAAATATATAAAATGAAATTTTTGGAAGAAAAATCAGTAAAAAAGCCGGTCAACACAGCCAAAAGGCTTAAGTCTGGGGCGGCAAAACTTATCATCATAAACAAAAAAAATGGATTAAATTAAAATAAATACCTGAAGAAAATAAATCATTCTTTAAAACATCAAAATGTCTTAATATCTAATAAATGATAAAATAATTAGTAAAGACTTGGAAAAAAAAAAAAAAAAAAAAAAAGTTCAGACAAATGCCTAAATAATCAAAAAAAGGTCTTTTGTAAAGTTCAAGAAAGACTCTTGAAGCTAAACTACCGGAACCTTTTTCATCCTCGTCATTTTTCATCATTTGATAACAAAAAACACATAGAAACTTTTTTACCAGAAAATGATTTGATTTTTTGAATGACCACTTTTTCATTTTTTGTGATATTTTGGCTTTCGAACCTAAAAAAATGAATCAATGAATTAAAAAACTTCTAGGTAAAAAAAAAGAAAATTGATCAGATTGCAGTTAAATACAAACATATTTTTTATCTTGAGTTTGTTATAAATTATCCTCATTTTTAAATAAATTTTAAAAAAAAAAGCATTACTTTTTTTGAATTTCTTCAAGCGCCTAATTGTGATATTTGTATGAAGTCATGAGGCTTAGCTCTCTGAGAAGAAAATAGTTGGTTTTAAGTTTAAATGATTAAGTAGAAAAAATGAAAAAAAGATCAGAATTGCAGAACATGTATGCTTCATTAGAAGTCAGAAGTAGCTGGTATGGTCATCAGAATATAAAAATTAACTAAAATTACCTTGGATTTCAATGCGGAAAGCTGTTAGACTGATGAGAAAAACCTTTAAAAAGAGATTTAAAACAAAAAAATGTTAAGAAAAATAA
>Ga0302320_10017644_pt1 | contig 14465 bp, 12 predicted proteins | sample Bog_T0_3_FD_202130 | JGI IMG/M metagenome (GOLD analysis project Ga0302320, IMG submission 202130) | Peat permafrost microbial communities from Stordalen Mire near Abisko, Sweden - Bog_T0_3 | ecosystem: Environmental > Terrestrial > Soil > Wetlands > Peat | place: Sweden: Abisko, Stordalen Mire...
ACGGAGACCTGCCGGGCGATCATCGAGCGGCTCGCAGGGCGGCTTGCCGGGCTGCGGATTCGCTTGGAATCGCCGCTGGTTGTAGCCACTTTGGGTGGAACTGGGACTGGCAAGAGCTCGCTCATCAACGCCCTGGCCGGGGCCGAACTGGTCCGTACCGGGCGGGACCGCCCCACCACCGCCCGGCCCGCGGTCGTTTGTCGTCCCGGAATGACGGCGGAAATGCTGGGAATCGTTACGGCCGAGGTCGACCTGATCCAGCAGGATCTGCCCTCGCTGGCGAACCTGGTGTTGGTCGATTGCCCCGATCCCGACACGACCGAGGGTGAAAAAGGCGGGGAAAAAGGGGACAGTCCCCTTTGGCCGCCGGAGCGAACCGCAGAGTTGAACAAAGGGGGACAGTCCCCTTTTTCCCCGCTCGCCCGGCTGCGTCGCATATTGCCGCTTTGCGATGTATTGATCGTGGCCACCACGCAGCAGAAGTACCGCAGCGCCCGCGTGGCCGACGAGTTGGCGGCTGCCGCGCCGGGAGCGCGGTTGGTCTTTGTCCAGACCCACAGCGACCGGGACGCCGACATCCGCGAGGATTGGCGGCGCTGCCTCGAAGGGCACTATCAGCCGGGACACATCTTTTTCGTCGATTGCCTGGCCGCGCTGGCCGACGCCCAGGAGGGCCGCGGGCCCCAAGGCGAATTCGCGGGCCTGGTCGATTTGCTCACGCGACAGTTTGCCGGGGCCGCCGCGGCCCGGATACGTCGGGCGAACTTCCTCGATCTGGCCGCCGGGGCGCTGGAAAGTTGCCGCGGGCGGCTCGATGCGGCCATGCCGGCGATCGAGAGCGTCCGCGCGGCCATCGAGCAGCAGCGCGGTGAGTTGTCGTCGGCCCTGGCGGCGCAAGTCCGCGGCGAGTTGCTTTCCGCGCGGCGGCCGTGGGAAGGCCGCCTGCTGGGCCAGGTGGCTTCGCGCTGGGGCTTCAGCCCTTTCTCGCTCGTGTTGCGGCTCTATCAAGGTCTGGGCGCCATCGCGTCCGGCGCCTTGCTCTATCGCGCGCGGACCCCGGCCCAGCTTGCCCTGTGGGGAGCGGTCGAAGGCGCGCGCACCTGGCAGCGACAGCGCCGCGACCGCCGCCTGCAACAACGGCCGGCCCAGGCGGCCTCCGCGGGCTTCGATGCCGCGCAGCTCCGCCGCGCGGCCGTGGTTCTGGAAGGCTACGCGGCCGACGCGGGGCTGCCGCATGCATCCCTAGCGGCTGCGACGCTCCAGGCGGAGGCCGACGCGGCCGCCGGGCAATTCGCGGCGCGGCTGGCGCAGGAACTCGACGCCCTGATCGCCCGCCAGGCCGCCCGGCACACCGGTTGGATCACGCGCTGTTTCTACGAATCGCTGCTGCTGGCGATGATCGGGTTGGTGCTTTTTCGTCTGGGCAAGAACTTCTTCTACGATTCCTGGCATGCCGGCGGTTCCGCGCCGGTCTGGGGACTGGAATCGTACTTCGCCTCGGCCTTCTGGCTGGGGCTTTGGTGCATGGTGCTGTTGTGGCTCTTCACGCGCCGCTTGCGGGGCGGGCTGAAACAGTCGATCCAGCGGATGACCGAGAGTTGGACCGGCGGCGAGGCCGCCACGGACGTCTTCGCCCAACTGGAAGAAGACTGCCGCCGCGCCGCGGAGTTCCGCCGTGACCTGGAACTGCTCGCCGGCGACGTGCAAAAGTTGCGGTGCCAACCTCATTTCTGACCCTTCGCATTCAGTCGCTAAGGGATGTTTTACGATGGACCCAGCCGTCCCTCGAGAATGCCCACGACGGACAGGTCTTCGTCCAAATCGGGCCAGTGCAGACCAGTGCCGTTGCAAATGACTTCGATGTTATTGAGTTGGTCGGGCGTGGCCGCGCGCAATCGCCGATTCTTGGCCGCGGGAAAGCGGATTTCCCGACCATCGCTCAGCCGCACGCAAACCGTTCCATTTTCGGCGAACGCCTCCACCGCCGGAGCGTTAAGCTCCAGCATTGTGTACTTCACTCCACTTCCTCCATATCAATTCGATGTTCTCGCTGATTAGTTCCTCCGCTCGTGCAAGTTCCCTCGTTTTCATCCCTTGAGACGAATCCAACAGGAGCGGCTCGATCCAAAACTTCGCAAAGCCGCCGGCCCTGCGGACATGCTTGACGTTCGTTCCCGTCATCTCATTGCATTCTTTCGCTGAAGTTCAACAGGCACTCGATCGCCTTGAGCAGCACGCGGTCGGGCACTTCGGGCGGCGGCTTCGCGTGGGTCAGCAGGGCCACGTCGCGGTCGCGCTGCCAGAGCAACAGCCGCTCCCGCTCGTCCTTGCTGACGGGCACCTCGCAACCTTCGTTGGGCGTCACGCCCCAGGGAACGTCCTTGCCGTCGTCCGCGGGCCGATTGATGTCTTGTCCGCTGGGGCGCCAATAGGTGGCGACCGTCAGCTTCAGCGCGCCCAAGGAACGCCCCAGGTCGAAGACCTCCTGGACGGTGCCTTTACCGTAACTCCGCTGGCCCACGACCACGGCGCGGCCGTTGTCCTGGAGGCAGGCGGCGACGATCTCGCTGGCACTGGCGCTGAAGCCGTTGACGAGCACGGCGATGGGGAAGTCGATATAGGGGGCCTTGCTTGACGCGCGGTAGGCATGGAGCACCTGGTGGTCGCGTCCGCGGATGGTCACGATCTCACCTTTCGAGACGAGCAGGTTGCAGATATCGACGGCGGCCCGCAACGAGCCGCCGTGGTCGTCGCGGAGGTCGAGCACCAGGCCGCGAATGTTCTCGGTACGGAGTTGCTCCAGCGCCGCGCGGAAGTCGCCAGCGGTGCTTTTTTCGCTGTCGTCGGCCTCGGTGAAAGTGGTGATCGCCACATAGCCGATGGGCGGCTTGCCGGGCAGCAGGAAACGCCAGCGCCCGTCCGGCCCGCGTGAAACGCCCTCCACGGTCTCCTCATGCACCACGCGGCGGACGATCGTCAGATCGACAGCCTGGGCATCGTCCGCATGCTGGACGGTGAGCGTGACGGGACTGCCCGCGCGGCCCTTGAACCGCGCGGAAGAATCTTTGAGCGTCATGTCCTGCGTGCTCTGGCCGTCAATCTTGAGGATGCGGTCGCCCGCGCGGACCCCCGCGGCGGACGCGGGGCCGTCGGGCAGCGGACTGAGCACCAGCAGCCCCTTGGTCTTGGGGTCCAGCGCCTGGAGGATGCCGATGCCCACGAACTCCTGGTTGAGGTCGTCCTCGAACTGCTGCTTCCTGGCCGCCTTGATGTAGACCGAGGGCTCGTCCAGGGGCTTCGTCAGGCCGGACATCGCGTCCTCGAACAGATCGACCTCGTTGACCGGCCGGTAGTACTGCCGGGCGATGAGGTCCATATTGTCGGCCAGCACGCGGCTATAACGGCTGCTGGGCACGTAGACGTAGCAGATCGCGGACAAGGCCGTGATGGCGATCAGCCAGCGGAGGTTGCGACGAGGCATAGGAGTGAGCTATGAGCAGTGAGCAGTGAGCAGTGAGCTATGAGTTGGCGACTGATGCTTGGCTCATAGCTCAAAGCTTCTAATGTTTTTCCCACTTGGTGACGATGTCCTGCAGGACGAACGGCTTGGGCAGGTCCAGGTCATCCTGATCGAGACACTTCTGGTAGTGGTGGACCACGTCCAGCAAGTCGTTGCCGAGATTGGGGTCATCGATCAGCAGGGGATACTTGTCGAGCACCGTGCGCCAGCCCTGCATGCCTTTTTCATAGTACGGCCGCGCGCGGATCTGGTCGCCCTTGGCGAAGGCCTCGTCGCCGTCGTGGATGGCCTTGCGCGCGGCGATGCACTCGTCGCTCTGCTCGGCCGCGGCGCGGGTCTTCCAAAAGTCGAAGTTGACCTTCATCCGCTCGCGGTTGGTCCACAGGGAAAGGTTCTTGTTGGTCTCGATGACCTTGGCCAGCTTCTCGGCCACCCGCGGGCTGGTCGTGGCGCGGTGGGCGACCTCTTCGTTCTTCACCTCCATCCGCTCGCCGATTTGCATCATCAGACTGTGCTGCTGGGGCGTGCGCTTTTCGACGGGCGTGGTCCAGGCCTCGCGTTCCTCGGGCGTCAGCCGGGCAAACTTCTCTTCGTAGAGCTTCTGCCGCTGGCCCGGAGCCAGCTTGTCCAGCGCCTCGACGTCCCTGGCGATCGCGGCATCCAGTTCCTCCTTGTGGTTGAGTTGCAGTTTGAGGTCGTAGCAGGTGTCGATGGCCCGCTCGCCGAAATCGCTCCATTCGCGGCTGGCCTGCTTCCAGGCATTGGCCGCCACCTGGTCGAAGCGGCCGTCCTTTTCCAGGGCGTCGGCGTAATAGAACTGGCAGGTGGGGGCGTCGGAATAGAAGATCACGTCGGCCATGCCGCGGACCGGATAGCGGGGCGGATCGATCTTGCTCTCCGCGGCCAGGAACCAGGCCTTGCCCACGTGCCAGTTGTCCAGCACGTCGCTGCCGTGGGGAAAACCGGTGGGCGGGATGTCGCGTTCGCGGAAATCCTTGACGTAATCCGGGGCGAAATCGATGCCCGCGTCCTCCCAGCCGGCCGCGCGGGCACCATTTACTGATGGTCGGCGGAACTCGGCCCCGCTCTCGGAGACGTCCTTCTTGCCGGCGAACAGGCGACGATAGTATTTGGCCTCGTCGGCCCGGCCGATCTTGTTGGAGATGAACCAGCCCATGTCCCAGTAGAGCCGCGGTTCCTTGTCGTTCAGCCGCACGCCGTCCAGGAGGTAGTTCAGCCCTTCGATGACCCAGTAGAACTTATCGTGATAGTCGTCAAAGGCCACCGAGACGTTGTAGGAAAGGTTCCAGGCCTGGTACTTCCAGACCTGGACGGAATGGGGCTGGAACTTGCTGATCTGGTCGAGTGTGGCGCGGAGTTGGGTCCAGTCCTTTTTCATCTGCTGCTGCGAAGCGCTCCACCAGAGCAGCGAGCTGCCCACGCCGCGCATGCCGAGCGTGGCCAGGCGGACCGTCTCGCTGGTGGGATCGATCTCGCCCAGTTCGGTTTGGCCCAGGCCGTGCTTGTCGCGGTATTGGGCCAGCACCCCGCCCGGTTGGCCCTTGGCCTCCGGCTGGCCCTTGGCCTTCTGTGTGCCCAGCGTGGCGGGGGCGCTGAGCTTGAAGATCACCACGACCAGCACGATGATCGCCACCAGGTAGATCACCTTGCGGAGGCGCGAACGTTCCCGCGCGGTGAGGCCCGGAGAGTTGAGAGTTGAGAGTTCAGAGTTGAGAGTTGGCTTGCCCGTGGACTCTCGTCTCTCAACTCTCAACTCTCGACCCTTCCCTGCCCCCTGCTCCTTGCTCCCTGCTTCTTGCCCGCTGCCGGGCGTTTGGCTCTCTGGAGTACTCATTGGGCCATCTCCTTCTGTTTCAAGCACAAGAAACCTAACAACAGCACGGGCAGCACGTAGCACAACTCCCGCAGCGCGCAGCGCCCCAGCAGGTCGGCCCCCACGTCGAATCCGTAGGCCAGGTGCCGGCCGAAGGAAGACTCGTTGAACTCCGGCAGCACTGCGGACAAATAGCGCATCACCACAGCAGTCGCCTCGTCCATCGCCTTGATCGTGCTCGTCTTGAAGCCCGGCTCCATCTGCGAGATCATGTTGTCCTGGGTCATGATCCGCTGCGCCGCCTCGAACGGTCCCCCGCCGATCATGTTGCCGCCGCCCAGATCGACGATGTAGCTGCTGAACAGGCCCGCGATCACCGCGAAAATCGTGGTCAGCAAGGCCACCGGGCCGCTGACGAAGGTGCTGAACATCACGCCCAGGCTGAGCACCAGCACCATCTGCAGCCAGATGCCGGCATAGGCCTTGACGAAATTCCACTCGAAGCTGCCGTCGGCCGCGCGGATGTAGAGATCGGGCTGAGCCATACCGTAGGACTGGCCGTACTCCAGGCATTGCAGGCTGATTTCCAACCGGCCGTCGTCGCTCACCAGGTCGCGGAAAAGGTCGAACTGTTCGATCCGCCCGTCGCGGCCGGGCCGGGAGAAGTGCAGCGGGATCATCTGCGTGTCGGTGGCGAACTTCTTCGCCGAGAAGTTGTATAGCAGCACCCGCTTGCCCGTCGCCGGGTTGCCCAGCCAGATCGTGCCGGGCACGCCCTTTTCCATGTTCCCCTTGTGCGTGCGGAAGACCTCAATGGTCATCTCCACGGGGATGCCGTTGGGGAACTGGGCCTCGGGGAACTGCTCCGCGCGGAGGCCGTCGAAGGTCCAGGTGGCGCGGGCGTCAGACCGCCCCTGGATGAAGCTGCGATAGGACCACTCGTCGCCCACGTTAATGCCGCGGTCCTTCGGGGCCCCGGTCTTGTCCGTGAAGCTGAGCTTGCCGTAGATGGGCACGCGGGCCTGCAATTCGCCCTGCGGCGGGCCGAGCGAAAATACCACGTCGTCGCCCTTGCGCTCGATCGCAAGTTCGTGGCTGTGGTCCCGCTCGGCGTCCACGGTGTACTTCAGTTCTTCCGGATGCACCAACGCCGCGTCCAGGTCGGCCTTGGCGTCGCCGGTCACTTTGGGCACCTTGATCGTCACGTGGTGGGAGTGCCCGTGCGCCTCGCCCGTGCTGCCCGTCCACAGGTAACCGCCGTTGCCCGGCAGGGTTTCCAAGTGGAGCATGTCGCGGGTCAAGACATGGCTGTGGCGGAGGCTGCGGACGGTGAAGCCGTAGCTGATCGCGCCGATGCCGGCCAGGAGCAGCGTGCCTACTACGGTGAACCCCAGCACGCGGCCGAGCACGATCTCGATCTTCCGCACGGGCTTGGTCACCACGGTATGCAGTGTGCGGTCGCGGATATCGGCGGGCAGGCTCAGCGCGCTGAGCACCAGCGCGAAGAGCATGGTCAAGAAGATCGTGCAGTTCATTACGATGGTGATATAGAGTTGGGCCGGGTGCAGGCTGTCTTTCTTCATGAACAGCGCGGCGAAGAGGATCACCAGCACGAAGACCACGAAGACCACCACCACGCGACGGCGGATCGATTCGCGCGCCGCCAGCCAGGCCAGGGCGAAGACGCGGCGGGGCGAGATGCGGGCGATGTCGGTGAAGATTTCCAGCACCGCCCGGCCGCATTGCATGGTGCCCAACGCGGGTCCGCTCAGCAGTGTGGCCGCCAGCCAGCAGCAGAAGTAAATCACACCGAAGAATAAACCGACGATGACTCCCAGCCAGGTGTAGAGCGATCCGTCGGTCCAGTTCGTTCCCAGCACGGGCACGAGCCGTGTGAAGGCCGGGCCGGCCACATAGTCATGCATGAGGCTGCGTGTGACGTTCGTGGAGCACATCACCAGGGCCGCCAGCACGACCAGCGAGAAGAGGCCCAGAATCGCTCCGGTCCAGGTGGAAAGGACCGGGCCGGGCCGCCCCGAGCGGCGCCGCAGCGCGGCAACTGCCAGAAACCCCAACCCCAGGACGACCGCCAGCAGGACCGCGACGCCCCAACGGCTCCAAAGCCAGCCGCCCTGCCAGCCGGTCCCCAGCAGCCAGTCTCCCAGCGGCGCGATTTGCAGATTCTCAATAACCATAGCCTATACTCGCTCGACCTCTTCCACGCGGGCACGCCGGCCGGGATGGGCCTCGCTTTCCTTGATCACCTTGACGAACAGTTCTTCCAGCGTGGTCGTGGGATTGCCGATGCTGTGGACCGTGCCCTGGTGCCGGGCGACGACCTGCCGGATTTCCTCCTGGGCCTCGGGGCTAAGGCTGGATGTGCGGATCTCGGTCATGTCGCGGACCTTCAACAGGCTGTCCACCCGGCCCAACTCCTTCAACTCGCCCTGGTGCAAGATGGCGATGCGGTCGCAGACGTCCTGCACGTCGGCCAGGAGGTGGCTGCACATGAGGATCGTCTTGCCCTGCGCTTGCAGATCGCGGATGAGGACCTTCATCTCGTGGGTGTGGATCGGGTCCAACCCGCTGGTCGGTTCGTCGAGGAAGAGGACTTCCGGATCGTTGATCAGGGCTTGGGCCAGGCCGATCAAGCGGGTCATGCCCTTGGAGTATTCCCGCAATTGGCGACGGCGGGCCTTGGTCAGTCCGACCATTTCGATCAGGTCGGCTGCCTTCTGCCGCCGCTTGGCCCTGGGGATGTTGAACAGCCGTCCGTAGAAGTCCAGCGTTTCCTCGGCGTTGAGGAAGCGATAGAGATACGATTCTTCGGGCAGGTATCCGATCCGCTCGTTCTTGGCGACTTCGGAGGCGTCCTGCCCCAGCACGAGGGCTTGGCCGCTGGTCGGGTACAAGAGGCCCAGCAAGAGCTTGATGGTCGTGGTCTTGCCCGACCCGTTGGGTCCCAGGAGGCCGAAGACCTCGCCGCGGCGGACCTCCAGATCGAGGGCCTTCAGGGCGCGGACTTTTTGCCGGCCCCAGAAGTCGCGGTAGACCTTGGAGAGACTCCGGGTTTCGATGACGATTTCTGTTTGCATGCCTCGACTCACCAGATTGTTCCCGCTTCAAAAGTCCGGTCCCCTCTCCCTCCGGGAGAGGGTTAGGGTGAGGGCGCTCGTAGTACCGGCTTTAGAAACTATCCCTAATCCTTCACTATAAGCGGCTATCCCTCGACCTGCAAGGTAAGGGTTTTCGGTGTTTTTTCGGCGGGCATTACCGCGCCTTGGCTGGAGGGATGTTTCCTTTTTTCGTGAAACCGCAGAAACGCAGGAAAAACGCGGGAAATCAGCAGGAAAGGTTGCGGACGGCCGGGTCACTGGTGGTGATGATGGAGATGAGATCGTGCGGAATGGGAGAAAACTTGCAATGGGGCAAACCAAAAACGCGTCAGTCGTCCGCAATCGCGGGCCAGTTACTGAGGAACTCCAACTGGTTGCGCATTTCTTCCGCGGTCTTCCGCGCGATCAACTTGACCAAACGACGCATTTGTTCGCCCACCGAGTATTGTTGCTGCGATCCGACGATAATGCCCGCATGGCTCTTTCCGCTCGCCAGAAACTCGACGTGCAGCGCGCGGAAATGGCCCACATTGAACGTGTATACGACGCGTTCCCGTTCTGCCGCATAGGCTAGTTGCTCGTGGTCGTCGCGTTCGATCATGCATGCTTCGTAAGCCGTTTCCACGTCAACCCCACGAGCGCGTAGCGCATCGACTAAATCATCATCCATCGCATCTTCGTCGAGGTAGAGACGTATCTTCACGGTCACCTCTGCGAGCGAGGCGCCGTGTGCTCCTGCGCCAGCCGATCATACAGCGCCTGTTCCGCGGCCATTTCCGCTTCCATCGCTTCCTGGTTCGCGTGGTAATAGGAAAGTGCGGCATGCACTTGGGCCAAGGAAATATGCCCGATCCGACGAGAGATTTCTTCGGGAGTCCACCCCAGCTTGTACCAGCCGGCAATGCGGAGGACGGAAACGCCCGTGCCCGCGATCCGTGGTCGGCCGTCGCAAATGCCCGGTGTTTGCGCGATCAGTGTTCCAATGTCACATACAGTTGCCATGATCGATTGCTCGAAAGTTCAATTTCGATCTCGCCGAGGTGAATCGGCGACAATTCCATTTTAACCCAGCCGGGATCAATAACAAGCGGCGACGCGCTCCAACGACCTCACCTGGCCGCCAGCAGTTCCACGATCTTGGCCAGCACCTCTTCGCGATCGGCGCCGCTGAGCGCCAGGGCAAGCTGCGCGGTGAGCAGGCCGTACTTCACGCCGATGTTGTAACGCGTGCCCTCGAGTTCCATCGCCAGGTAGCGCCCGGCCTGGGCCAGTTTGGCCAGCGCGGGCGTGAGCATGATCGGGGGCGCGCCGTCGGCCGTGGGCGATTCGGCCACGATCTGTCCCAGCAGTTCCATCGCCTGGGGCGTCAGCACGTGCATGCCGAACAGGCACAGGTAGTGCCCCGCGCGCAGCCCCGGCACGACGAGTTGCTGCTCGGCGATGGTGGGCGTGGGTTTCTCCAGCACGCGTTCGATGCGGTAGAGGCCGTTGCGGCCCGCGATGGGCGAGCCGCCGACCGCGCCGTAATAGCGGAGCATGCTCTCGCGGGTGGGCTGCACGGCCGAGATTGAGCAGTCCTCGGCGCGGGCCGCCGCCACCAACTGTTGCGTGCAAGGCAATTTCTGATGGCTGATGTAAAGATGGTCGCTCACCAGGTGCAGGAAGGCCTGGTTGCCCACGAACGGGGCCGCGCGGTACAGGGCCTCGCCGTAGCCCCGCGGGCTGGGCTGCTCGACGAAGGTCAGCATCCGCGAATAATCGCCGGCCGCCTCGCGGTAGACCGGCTGGCTGCCGCGACGGACCACCACCGCCACCTCTTCGATGCCCGCGGCCACGATCTCTTCCAAAATGATCTGCAGGGCCGTCTTTTCCGTACCATCCAGGCCCACGAAGCGTTGCAGGGGCAAGCGGTCCTTGTTCGGTCCCGCGGCGGTGACTACGGCTTTGCGAATGTCCATGAATCAGATTCCCGGTAAACGGTTCGAGGAGAACGAAAAACCGATATTCTACCCCTCCGGCCAACCTTCGTCACCAACCAGGGGAACGAAACGGCAGGGAGAAAGCGATTCGACCTGCGTGCCGTCCACCGTCTTGCGGATCGTCTGCAACATCTGCTGCTCGCGGTCGCCCAGGGGAATCACGAGAATTCCGCCGGGGACCAGTTGATCGAGCAGGTGCCGCGGCGCCAATTCAGCGGCGGCCGCCACGAGAATGCGATCATAGGGCGCCTCCTCCAGCCGGCCCAGCGACCCGTCGCCCACAACCAACTTCACGCGATCGTAACCCAACTCGGCCAGCAGCCCCGCGGCCTGCCGCGAAAGGGCCTCGTGCCGCTCGATGCTCACGACCTCGCGCGCCAGCTCGGCCAGGATGGCCGTCTGGTAGCCGCTGCCCGTGCCGATCTCCAACACGCGCTCGTCGCCTTGCAGGTCCAGTGCCTGCGTCATCAGGGCCACGATGTAGGGCTGGCTGATCGTCTGGCCGCAGGCGATCGGCAGAGCGCGATCGGCATAGGCCTCCGCCCGGATCGAGTCGCCGATGAATCGCTCGCGGGGAACGCGGGCCATCGCTTCCAGCACCCGCACGTCGGAGATGCCGCGGCCCTGCAGATGTTGCCGCAGCATGATCTGCTTGTCGTGTTGGAGCGCGGGGTCGGACATGGGGATTCGAGAGACAGCGATCAATCATGGGACCTATGGGACTTACGGGAGCTATGAGACGTCCCATGGGTCTCATTAGTCCCATAGGCCCCATCCGTGCTTTCCTTCACCCCGCTTCGCGCCAGTCCACCAGGTGCAATTCGACATTCTGCCGTCCTTGATAATTATTGATCACGGGGCGGAAGGCGATGTCGAAGGGCCGCTGCAGGGCCAGCATCGGTTCCGCCCACTCCGCCTGGCCAAAGGCCACCGCGCGGAAGCTGACGCCATGCTGCGCAAGCCGCAGCGAAAGGTGCCGCCCGCCCGCGCCGATCGTCTTCGGTTGCCCTTCCAGCGTGGCGCCCGTGGCGCAGAGCAGCGGCCGGGCGTTGTGCTGCCCGAAGGGGGCCAATCGCTCGATCTGGCCCACGGTCTTCGCCGTGAAAGCGCTCAGCGGGAACTCGGCGTCGATCAACAGGTCGGCCACGCGCTGCTGCTGGTTGATCTCGGCCGCCGCCACTTCGCAAAAGGCCGTGCGGAAAGCGTCGATCCGCTCCTCGTCGATCCGCAGGCCGGCCGCCGCGGCGTGGCCGCCGTGGGCCAGCAGGCATTCGTCGCAGGACTCCAGGGCCGCGTGCAGGTCGAATCCGGGAACGCTCCGCGCCGAACCGATGCCGGGCCGCGTGCCCATCTGGTCCAGCGAGATGAGCACCACCGGCCGGTGATGTTTCTCGGCCAGGCGGCCGGCCACGATGCCGATCACCCCGGCGTGCCAGCCCCGTTCGGCCAGCACGAAGGCCGCATCTTCGGCCTCGTCGAAGCGCTCGTCGATCTGCTTCTTGGCCGCCAATTGCATGCTCCGTTCGAGCGTCTGCCGGCTGCCATTGAGTTGGTCGATGTATTGGGCCAACTCCAACGCGCGGTCGGGCCGATCGGTGACCATCAGTTCGACGCCCAGTTGCGCCTGGGCCAGGCGGCCGGCCGCGTTCAATCGCGGGGCCAAGGCAAAGCCGATGTCCTCGGCGTCCAGCCGCGGCTTGCCGTCGCCGTTGAGCTTGGGCTCGACCTTCGCGATCTTCATCAGCGTGGCCATGCCCAGCGTGGGACATCGGGCGAGGCTCTCCAGCCCATGATGCACCAGCACGCGGTTCTCGTCGACCAGCGGCACCACATCGGCCACCGTGCCCAAGGCCGCCAAACCGACCGCTTGCACCAGGAAGTCGCGCAATCGCGGGCTCACTTTTTGTGCGCCGCTGGCCTGCTGGCACAAGGCCCAAGCCAACTTGAAGGCCACGCCCGAACCGCTCAGCCCGGTGAAGGGATAGGCCCCGTCAAGCTGCGGGTGGACGATGGCCGCGGCCTCGGGCAGTTCCGGGCCGATGGTGTGGTGGTCGGTGATGATCAGGTCCAGCCCGCACTGCCGTGCAACCTGGGCCTCGTCCACGCCGCTGATGCCGCAATCGACGGTGATCATCAGGGCCGCGCGGCCGCCGCCCCAGGCCTCGACGGCCTCGCAATTCAAGCCGTAGCCTTCGTCCACGCGATGCGGCACATAGTAGCTGACCTCGGCCCCCAGCAGCTTCAGGCAGAGATACAGGATCGCGGTGCCCGACATGCCGTCCACGTCGTAGTCGCCATAGATGACGATCCGCTGGTGGGCCTCGACCGCCGCATGGATCCGCCGCGCGGCCGCGGCGCAGCCGGGCAGGGCCTCGGGATCGTAGAGGTCCGTGAGTTTCGGCGCGAGAAACGAGCGGGCCTTGGCCGGATCGGTAATGCCGCGGCAGATGAGCAGTTGTGCGACCACGTCGGGCACGCCCGCGGCACGTTGCAACGCGGCGATGCTCACCGGATCATGGGCACGAATATGCCAGCGCTTGGCCATTGGACTACGATCCGTCGTAAAGTAGCAGGCACGCTCCGCGTGCCGTCCGCCCCGCGGCGCCTGCTACGTATCCCTACTACTTCTTCTTCTCGTTGTGCTCGGTGTGCTTACGGCACGTCGGGCAGTATTTCTTGAGGGTCAGCTTCTCGCCGCCCGGCTTTCGCTTGAGGCTGTAATTGTAGTCGCCGGTCTCTTTGCAGACGAGGAAAACCGTCTCTGCTTTCTTTTTGCTCTTGGCCATCGGAGGGGCACCTGTTCAGCTTGGCTTCTATCAGAAACCTTTTATTGTACACGCTCTGGACCGTTTGTGAACCGGGGGGCCGCAGGGGGAAACTGCGGGAAATCTGCTGCTTGTTGCGATATGGTCCGGTTCAAGCCATAATCAATCGACAAGAACCGGGACAGAAAAAGCCCCCCCGACTGCGTCGGGGGGAAAGACGTCGGTTCGCGTAGTCTTCCCCCCGGACGCAGTCCGGGGGCTTTTGACGTTATTTTCGCCACACCTCCATTTTCCCTCCCTTCCTCAATCGACCCCACCATGAATTGCCTGTTCTCCCTCCTTCTGACCGCTTCCGTCGTGACCGCCTCCGAGCCGAAGGCCGATTTCGCCTTCCATGAAACCGGCCCCGCGGGGATCCAGCTTTCCGACGGCGGCCGGCCGGTCTTCGTCTACGATTTCGGCCTGGTTTCGTCGCCGGTCAAAGGGGCCGTCGCGCGGTCGTGTTACCTGCACCCGGTTTACGCCCCCAACGGCGTTCTGCTCAGCGACGATTTCAATCCCGATCACCCGCACCATCGCGGCATCTCCTGGATGTGGCCCGAGGTGACCGTGGACGGCCGCAAAGGCGATCTCTGGATGGTCAAGGGTTTTCAACAGCGGTTCGTCCGCTGGCAGGCGCGCGAGACGGCGGGCCCGACCGCAAAGCTGGCCGTCGAGAACGGCTGGTTCGACGGCGACCGCAAGTTCGTCAAGGAAGACGTCGAGATCATCGTCCACGGCGTCGAACAATCCAAAGGTGGCGATGCGCAGCGGCAACTCGATTTCACGCTCCGTTTCGAGGCCCTCGACAAACCGGTCGAGATCGTCGGCACTTCGGAAGGCAAGAAGGGTTTCGGCGGCTTTTGCTTCCGCTTCGCGCCGCGTGACGGGGGCACCGCCAAGACGGTCATCCGCACGGAGAAGGGCCTCTCGCCCAAAGACGCCGTGCTAGGCAAGCACCGTTGGGCCGAGGTGGCCGGCACCTTCCACGGCCAGCCCGCCTGGGGACGCATCGACGATCTCGAAGGCAACCCCGGCTTTCCCCACAACGGCTGGTTGCTGCGGCACGGTTTCGGCTTCCTGAACGTCTCCTATCCGGGTTTGACGCCCCTTGTCTTGCAGCCCGGCAAGCCGCTGGAATTGAAGTACCGCGTCACGCTGGGTGCGGGGGAAGGTAAATCTGCCGGTTCGTCCGATTAACGCTCTTACTTG
>Ga0302320_10017645_pt1 | contig 14465 bp, 11 predicted proteins | sample Bog_T0_3_FD_202130 | JGI IMG/M metagenome (GOLD analysis project Ga0302320, IMG submission 202130) | Peat permafrost microbial communities from Stordalen Mire near Abisko, Sweden - Bog_T0_3 | ecosystem: Environmental > Terrestrial > Soil > Wetlands > Peat | place: Sweden: Abisko, Stordalen Mire...
CAGTCGACCACGCGATCGGCCTCGGTGATCTTGGCGGCGTAGTCGGTGTCGCCCCGCTGAGGCGTGTAAACGAGACTGCCGTCGGCCACAGCGGCGAGCGTGGCGAGCAGGCTGTCGGCTGCGGGGCCCGCGAGAAGATCGTAGGCGGCGCCGGCGTCGGCGTCGCGCGGCACGGCCACCTCGCGCTCGTCGGCGATCGGTCCCTCGTCGATGCCGGCCGCCATCGCGATGGTCGCCACCCCGAGACGGGTCTCGCCCGCCATGAGAGCGCGCACCACCGGCGCCGCGCCGCGCCAGTGCGGCACGAGCGAGGGGTGGACGACCAGCGAGGGCAAAGCCGTGAACAGTTCGGGCGGCACGATGCGCCCGTAGGCGCAAGCCACCAGCACGTCGGGGGCGAAGGCGAGCAGCTTGGCGCGGGCATCGGGAGCGCGCAGGTCGTCGGGCTGTACCACGGGCACGCCCAGCTCGAGAGCAGCCTCTTTGAGCACCGAGGGCTGCGGCGCGCCGTGGCGGCCGCGCGGGCGGTCGGGCGTGGTGAGGCAGACGACGATCTCGTGTGGCGAGGCGGCGACTTTTGAGAGCACGAGCACCGCGAAGCGTGCCGTGCCGGCCCAGGCGATCCTCAAGGCCTACAGGCCCGAGCCGGACGAAACGGGAGAGACGGCGGCGATCTCGCGCTCGCGGAACTCGCGCAGGGCGCGGGCGCGCTCGTCGCGCGTGGCACGTTCGAGGATGAGGATGCCGTCGAGGTGATCGGTCTCGTGCTGGATGACGCGCGCCTCGAGGCCCTCGGCCTCGAAGTCGAGGCGCCGCCCGCGGACGTCGCGGGCGCGCACGTGGACGGCGAAGGCGCGCTCGACCTGAAGGTTCATGCCGGGCAGGCTCAGGCAGCCTTCTTCGGCGACCTCGGTCTCGCGCGACGTCTCGACGATCCTGGGGTTTACCAGCGTGACCGCGTCGTCGTCGACCTCGTAGACCAGCACGCGCTGCACGACGCCGAGCTGCGTGGCGGCAAGGCCCACCCCGGGCGCGTCGCGCATGATGCCGATCAGGCGCCGCGACAGCGCGGCAAGCTCGTCGTCGAACTTGTCGACCGGCTGCGCCTGTTCGCGCAGCACGGGGTCGCCCAGCGTGCGGATCTGGCGGCGCGCGGCGGCCTGGCGCTCGGGCGACACCTCGGTGCGTTCGCGACGCCCCTTGCCGGGGCCGCGCTCTGTGCGTTCGGTCTGACTCATGACGGTATTGTACCCCGCGTCATAACCATTGTGGCTCGACGTCGACAACGAGCCGCGCGCCGCGTCGCGCGAAACGCGCGCCGTAGCGCGCGAGCAAGTGGCGCATGACCGGCAGGGTCTCGTCGACGGCGGCGCTCTTGACCACCAGGCGGGCCACGTAGCGGGCCCGTTCGCGCGACAGCGGACCCGGTCCGATGACGAGCTCGTCGTGGCGCAGGGCATCGCGCAGCCGGGTACCCACGAAGGCCGCGCCGGCGGTCGCCTTGTCGGCAGCGGTCGACGACACCTCGACGGCCAGCAGGGTGCTCGACGGCGGGTAGCCGAGCGCCTCGCGCCTCGCGACTTCGTCGTCGTAGAAGCGCTCGTGCTCGCCCGAGGCCGCCAGGGCGATGGGCCGCGCCTGGGGGTCGAGAGTCTGCACCAGCACGCGCCCCGGGTGCTCGCCGCGACCGCTGCGCCCGCCCACCTGCACGAGCATGGCGAAGGTACGCTCTTCGGCGCGAAAGTCGGGGAAGCGCAGCGTGAGGTCGGCGTTGACGACACCCACCAGGGTGACGTCGGGAAAGTGGTGGCCCTTGGCTATCATCTGGGTGCCGACCAGGACCTTGCTGCCCGGCGCGGCGAAGCGCTCGAGCACGTCCGAGAGACGCGCGAACGAACCGGCCACGTCGGAGTCGAGGCGCAGCAGCTCGATGCCCGGCAGCAGGCCGGCGACCTCGCGCTCGAGGGCCTCGGTACCGTAGCCATAGCGCGCCAGCTCCATGCTCTGGCAGGCCGGGCACACCCCCGGCGCCGACTCGTGGTAGTCGCAGATGCGGCAGCGCAGGCGGTCGCCCCGGGCGAAATACGCGAGGGCGACGTCGCAGTGCGGGCAGACCCAGGTGTGGCCGCAGTGGCTGCAGGCGAGGAGCGAGGCGTAGCCGCGGCGGTTGAGGAAGAGGATGACCTTGTCGCCGGCTTCGACCGCCTGCGTCATGGCGCGCGCAAGCGGCGCCGAGAGCAGGCCGGGCGTGTCGCGGATGTCGACGATCTCGAGGCGCGGCGGCACCGAGCCGTCGACCCGCCGGGTAAGGTCGGCGTGGCGCACCGTACGAGCGAAGGCTTCGATGCTGGGCGTCGCCGAGCCGAGCACCAGGGCGGCGCCGGTGCGCGCGGCACGCCACGCCGCCACCGTGCGCGCGTCGTAGCGCGGGTCGTTGTCCTGTTTGTACGACGCGTCGTGCTCTTCGTCGACGACGATGAGACCCAGGTCGCGCAGCGGGGCGAACACCGCCGAGCGGGCGCCCAGGGCGATGCGCGCCCGTCCGCTCGCCGTCTCGCGCCAGGCCGACAGGCGCTCGCCCTGCGACAGGCCGGAGTGGAACACGGCGATCCGTTCACCCGGAAACCGTGCGGCAAGCCGGGCGATCGTCTGCCCGGTCAGGCCGATCTCAGGCACCAGCATGAGGACGCCGTGCCCCGAGCGCAGCACGGCTTCGGCGGCGCGCAGGTAGACCTCGGTCTTGCCGCTGCCGGTGACGCCGTGCAGCAGGACGGGTTCGCCGCGGCCGCCGGCGGCGAGGATCTCGGCGAGCGCCGCCTCTTGCTCGGGGAGTAGCGTGGGCGCCGCTTCGGCTGCGGCCGGCCGGCGCTGCTGTTCGCCGGCCACGCGCAGCACGTCGTCGGCGAGCAGCCGCTCGAGGCCGCGCGCGCTCACGCCGGCGTGTTCGCGCAGCGCGGCTTCGTCGACCGTGCGGCGGCGTTGCACGTGGTCGAGCGCCGCGCGCTGGCGCGCCCCGAGCCGGCTCGGCCGCCCCTCGCCCACCGTGAGCAGGCGCGGCGCGGCGCGCGCGCCGGCGACGTGCAGCGAGTAGCTCGCGGCCAGCCAGCCGCGACGGCGCAGGCGCGGGGCGGCGGCGTCGGCGGAGGCGCCCCCCATGTAGCGCTCGAGGGCTTCGGCGCCGCGCTGGCCCGCGGCCAGCGCGGCGAGGCCGACGACAGTGGGCACGAGCTGACGGCGCAGGCTCAGCGCGCCGGCGGGCGGCAGCACGAGAGCCAGAGCAGACCCCAGCGTGGTGAGGTAGTGGTCGCGCACCCGGGCGGCCATGTCGAGCAGCTCCTCAGGGACCACGGGCAGGTCGATCGCCGAGAGCACCGGCAGGTGGCGCCCGGTGTGGGCAGAGGTCGCGGAGAGGGCCAGCACGACACCGAGGACGGTCTGCGCGCCCAGGCGCACCGCCACGACCGAGCCGCGCCGCACGACGGCGGCGAGCTCGTCGGGCACGAGGTAGTCGAACGGCTCCTCGAGCGCCCGCGCGGTCAGCAGCGGAAAGACGGCAGCATACATGCGGTCACCTGCCCCCAGTCTGCGCGCCGGCGGGGACGGAGAAACCGACGGGGCGGCAACGCAGCCGAGAGAGTGACTGCGAGCCCGGGCGGCTGAAAAGAAGACCGACCCGGCGGCGAAGCGCAGGCGTGCCGCCGGGTCGGTCCATGAGCGGGCGTGAGCCTAGCCGACGACCGGCTCGGATTCGAGCTTCAGACCGGCCGCCGCGCGCAGCGCCGCGGCCTTGTCGGTGCGCTCCCACGTGAAATCGTGGTCGGTGCGACCGAAGTGGCCGTAGGTCGCCGTCTTGCGGTAGATCGGACGGCGCAGGTCGAGGTCGCGGATGATGGCGGCCGGCCGTAGGTCGAAGTGCTCGCGCACGAGCGCCTCGATCGACTCGACCGAGATCGTCTCGGTGCCGTGGCAGTCGACCATGACCGACACGGGGTGGGCCACGCCGATCGCGTAGGCCACCTGTACCTCGCAGATCTCGCAGAGACCGGCGGCCACGACGTTCTTGGCGACGTAGCGCGCGGCGTAGGCGCCGGAGCGGTCGACCTTGCTCGGGTCTTTGCCTGAGAAGGCGCCGCCGCCGTGGCGCGCCGCGCCGCCGTACGTGTCGACGATCAGCTTGCGGCCGGTGAGACCGGTGTCGCCCATCGGTCCGCCCACGACGAAGCGCCCGGTCGGGTTGACCAGGGTGATCTCGGCGATGCGGGCGGCATCGTAGAGCTCCTTGGGCAGGATCGGTTCGACGACGTGCTCAAGCAGGTCGGGCTTGATCAGCATGTCGACGTCGGCCTCGGGGGCGTGCTGGGTGGACAGCACGACGCGCACGATCTCGACAGGACGCTGGCCCTCGTAGCGCACGGTGACCTGCGATTTGCCGTCGGGGCGCAGGTACGGCAGGACCTCGGCCTTGCGCACCTCGGCCAGGCGTTTGGTGAGCTTGTGGGCGAGCATGATGGGCAGCGGCATGAGCTCGGGCGTCTCGCTGCAGGCGTAGCCGAACATCATGCCCTGGTCGCCGGCGCCCTGGCTGTCGAGCTCGTCGTCGTCGTTGACGTCGGTGCGCACCTCATAGGCCCGTCCCACGCCCTGGGCGATGTCGGGCGACTGCTCGTGGATGGTGGTGATGACCGAGCAGGTCTCGTGGTCGAAGCCGAACGACGAATGCGAGTAGCCGACGTCTTTGACCACGCCGCGCACCACCCGCGGGATGTCGATGTAGGTCTGCGTGCTGATCTCGCCCGAGACCATGACGAGCCCCGTGGTGGTGAGGGTCTCGCAGGCGACGCGGCTGAAGGGGTCTTCGGCGAGCGCGGCGTCGAGGATGGCGTCGGAGATCTGGTCGGCGATCTTGTCGGGGTGACCCTCGGTCACCGACTCCGAACTGAACAGGTGCTCGTGCTTGTCCACGTGGTCCTCCTGGCCCGCGCCTTGGTCACGGCATGCGCGAACGTCACGACGTTTTTCGAGCCTGTGCCAGGTCGACCCATCTGTCAGGCTCATCGCCTGCTGGAGTTGGCACCGTGCCGTGCGACCGGTTGCCGGGCTTCGTAGGGCCAGTCCCTCAGCCAGGACCGCTGGCGCGCGCGACGCGCGACGGCGGCCTCTCTCGTGATGGGTCAAAACGACCTGTCGGCGAGTGTATCAGACCGGCGGGCGCGCGGACAACGATACGCCCGTGCCTGCGGCACGCTCGGCCCCGGCCGTCAGGGCAGGAGCTTGCGGGCGGTGCGCTTGGCCGTCTTGGTCGCCGTCTGACGGATCTGAGTGATCAGGCTCATCATGTCCTGGCCGGCCTCGAAGGTGACCTCGCGGCCCATCAGGTTGCGCACCGACTCGGCCGGCGAGAGGCCCTGTTCGAGCACGGCGAACACCGCCTCGGTGACCGGCATCTCGACGCCCAGCCTGGCGCTCAGGTCGTGCAGCGCGTACGTCGTGGGAATGCCTTCGACGACCTGGCCGATGATCTGCTGCACGGCGGCCGGGTCCTCGCCGCGGCCGATGAGCTCGCCGGCGTGGCGGTTGCGGCTGTGCTGCGAGGTGCAGGTGGCCATGAGGTCGCCGATGCCGGCGAGACCGGCGAAGGTCGCGAAGTCGGCGCCCAGGCGCATGCCCAGGCGAGCCACCTCGGCGAGGCTGCGCGTCATGAGCGCGGCCCGCGTGTTGTCGCCGAAGCCGAGACCGTCGGCTATGCCGACCGCGATGGCGATCGGGTTCTTGGCGGCGCCGCAGAACTCGACCCCCACGACGTCGTCGTTGGTGTAGACGCGCAGCGTGTCGCCGGTGACGATGCGCTGCAGGCGGCGCGCGAGCTCGGGATCGGCGGCGGCGATCACGGTGGCCGCCGGCATGTCGCGCGAGATCTCCTCGGCGTGATTGGGACCCGAGAGCGCGGCCACCGCGGCCGACGTCTCGTGGGCGATCACCTCGGTCGGCCGCTGCAGGCTGTGCAGCTCGAGACCCTTGGCCAGCGAGAGCTGCAGCGACTGCCCGGGGCGACGGCCGGAGACCCAGCCGGCGACCGCGCGCACGACCTGCGTGGGCACGGCGTAAACGACGAGCTCGGCGCCCTCGAGCGACGCCTCGGGCATGGCGACGAAGCGGATCTCGGGCGAGAATTCGACGCCCGGCACGAAGCGCGGATTCTCGTGCTCTGCGTTCAACTGCGCGGCCTCGGCCGCGGTCAGGGTGAGCACCTGGACGGTGTGGCCGTTGCGCCACAGCAGGCGGGCGAAGGTGCAGCCCCAGCTGCCCGAACCGATGACGGTGACGCGCACGGCCGTGGAACCCCGGCCTTAAGCCCCGGCGCCGGCCTGACCGGAGCCCGACGAGCCGCGGTGATCCCAGGGAAAGGTCACCTTGTTCTCACAGCGCAGCGCGATGCGGCGCATGTTGGAGCGATGCTGAAAGATGACGACCAGCGCGGCGAAGACCGCGAGGACCTTGTACCAGACCGGCTTGTCGAAGGCGAACGTGCAGATGGCGAAGGTGAGCGCCGCCATCATCGAAGCCACGCTCACCATGCGCGTGGCGAACAGGAAGACCAGAAAGACGCACAGCGCGATGATGAAGATCCACGGCACCAGGGCGAGCACGATGCCGGCCCCGGTGGCCACGCCCTTGCCGCCGCCGCCGCGCAGGAAGACCGAGTACATGTGGCCAAGCAAGGCGGCCAGCGCGACGATCAGCGCATACCAGGTGGGAAAGTAGTGCGCTGCGATGAACACCGGGATGAAGCCCTTGGCCATGTCGCCGATCAGCACGAGTGAGCCGGCGCGGATGCCGAGCACGCGGAAGACGTTGGTCGTGCCCACGTTGCCCGAGCCGTGGTCGCGCACGTCGACGTGCCAGAACCACTTGCCGATCACGATCGCGAAGGGCACGGAGCCCATGATGTAGGCGACGAGCACCAGAGCGATGCCGGCCGCCACCCACCAGCCCACCGTCTAGCGCTCCTTGAAGTCGATGATCAGGGGGACTCCCTCGAACGACAGCGCCTCGCGCAGGCGGTTCTCGACGTAGAACCCGAACTCGCGCGTGACCAGGTCGCGGTCGTTGATGGAGATGGCGAAGCGCGGCGGCGCCGTCTGGAACTGGGAGATGTAGTAGAGCTTCAGCTTCTTGCGTCCCTTGCCCGGCATGGTGCGCGCATCGGTGATGGTGGTCAGCACCCGGTTGAGGGCGCCGGTGGGAACGTGGGCAGTATAGCGACTCTGCAGATCGGCCACGAGCTGCAGCACGTGCCCCAGACCGCGCCCGTTCACAGCCGACACGGCGAGCGCCTGTGGGCGCTGGCGCAGCTTGCGGGCGGCGATGCCTCCCATCTCGGTGAGATCGGGCATGACGAGGTCGGACTTGTTCACGGCGAGCACGGTGGCGCAGTTGCGGCGCATGGCCTCGCCCACGATCTGCAGGTCGAGCTCGCCGAGACCTACCGTGGCGTCGACCACGACCACCGCCACCTGGGCGCGATCGAGGGTCGCCAGGCTGCGCAGGTAGGAGTAGTACTCGACGCCCGACACCTTGGCCGCCTTGCGCATGCCGGCTGTGTCGACGAAGCGGAACTCGTGGCCGTGCCAGGCCAGGGTCGTGTCGATGGCGTCGCGCGTGGTGCCGGCCGTCGCGCCGACGATCACCCGCTCTTCGCCGACCAGCGCGTTCAGCAGGCTCGACTTGCCGGCGTTAGGCCGGCCCACGATCGCCACGGCGATCTCGGCCGTGCGGTCGTCTTCGTCGTCGGGGCCGGTGTCGCCGCGTTGCTCGGCCAGGCGGCTCGCCAGCGCGACGAGCTCGTCGAGCAGGTCGCCGCTGCCGGTGCCGTGCAGCGCCGACACGGCCAGGGGAGCGCCCAGACCGAGCTCGAAGAAGGCGACCAGCGCCGCTTCGTGGCGGGGATCGTCGACCTTGTTGGCGACGAGCACCGTGGGGATCTTCGCACGCCGCAGGACGTCGGCGATCTCGTAGTCGCCGGGCAGCGGGCCGGCCCGGCCGTCGACCAGGAAGAGCGCGGCGTCGGCTTCGGCCAGCGCCGCCTTGACCTGAGTGCGGATGTCGCCGCCCAGGATCGACTGGTCGGAGATGTCGAACCCGCCCGTGTCGATCAGCTTGACGGCGTGCCCGGCCCAGTCGGTCTCGACGACCTTGCGGTCGCGCGTGACTCCCGGCGTTTCGTGCACGACGGTGACACGAGTGCCGCTGAGGCGGTTGATGAGAGTGGACTTTCCGGCATTGGGAACGCCCACCACTGCGAATGTGGGGACACGGGTCATGGCGAGGAGTCTACCAGAGCGCGGCCCCCGTGCCGCGATAGTCGCGGCGATCTGTGCCACGCCGGTCGGGGCGTGCTTGATCTGTGTGTCGAGCGAGACTTAGGAGACGGGCACCTCGAGGCCCATCGCGGCGAGCTCGCTGCGCACCTCGTCCTGCGCCCGGCGGAAGTCGTCGTTGACGATGGCCTTGGTGGCCGGGTCGTAGACTTCCTGGAAGGTGAGGCCCTTGTCGGGGTCCTTCAGCTTGTCGCCGAACAGCGGGTAGAGCTTCTGGGCCAGAGGCTCGGCCTCGGCGCGCGTGAGGTTGGATACGGCCAGACCGATCTCGCCGTGGAACTTGTGGTCGTCGGGGATCAGCGAGTCGGACTGCACGGCCATCGCCGGGTGGCCCGAGAACACGTTGCCGCCCGAGGTGACCACGGCCAGCAGGTAGCAGGCCATCTCGTAGTGGTACTGCTTGGTGCCGGAGCCGCCGCCGAGGTACGGCAGGTTGACCATCGGGTAACCCATGTTGCGCCCGATAGCGGCGTTCGACATGGCGATCGCCCAGATCAGCGGGCGCGTCGACGAGAGATGCAGCTTGCTGTGCAGCGGCGCGTTGTAGTGATAGCTGCCGCGGAAGATCAGGTTGCCCATGATCATGTAGCAGGTCGCCGTGACCGCGACGCCTTCGGCGCCGCCCGCATAGCCACCGAACAGCGGCGTCGAGGTCGAGCCGACGTTGGCGGAGAGGCTGTTGTAGAAGGCGACCTTCTGCAGCGCTTCGTAGCCCACCACGAGCTCAGAGAGGAAGTCGATCAGGAAGCCGTCGCTCGGCCGCAGGCCGAAGTCGGGGTAGCTGGCCGCGAACATCGAGGCCGGCTGCGAGGCGGCCGAGATGCCGTTGATGATCGGCAGACCGGCGCGACCCGAACGGCGGATGCCCTCGCGGGCCAGGCGCACGGTCTTGCAGGCCGCGAGGACCTCTTGCGGCGAGCGCACGCGCGAGTCCTTGCCACGAAGGTGGAGGATCGAGGGCACGCTGACCGAGTTGACGATGTTGAACGAGGCCATCTTCTCGACCGTGTCCATGAAGACCTGTTCGTCGGTCGTGTAGATGCCGCCGCCGACGTGCACCCACGGGCGATCGTCGGTGGTGTCGGGGCGACGCCCGCGCATGACGTTGCGCTCGCGGCCTTCGCCGAAGGTGGTCGCGGTCGGGCACTGGCCGCAGGCCAGCAGGATCTCGTCGCGAGTGAACTCCATCACGCGGTTGGTCTCGGGGCAGTAGGCGCCGGCCTCGGCGAGGAGGTCGACGGCCGCCTGGAAGACGCGGTCGGTAAGGTCATCGTCGGTGTTGATGATGGTGTTCTTGTCCCACTTGATGCCGTGCCGGGCGATGATCTCGCTCAGCTTGGGGACGAAGCGCTTCATGTAGTAGTCGGTCTCGGAGGTGAGCGGCCCGATCTCGGCGCGCTCGAAGACCTCTACCAGATCGATCATGGGGTTCTCCTGGGAGTCGGGGTCGACGGAGCGTAGCGGCTGACGACGGCGGCGCGTGCCGCCGCCGGTGGACTGGCCGAGCGCTTCGTCACGAGACCAGCTTGGTGGCCAGATTGACGGCCTCGTAAGCGGTGCCGGCCCAACCGTCGGCGCCGATCGTGTCGGCCCACGCCTGCGTGGTCGCGCCGCCGCCGATGATGATCTTGTACTTGTCGCGGGTGCCCTGGCCCTTGAGGGCCTCGATCACGTCGCGCTGGCCGACCAGAGTGGTCGTGAGCAGGGCCGACATGGCGATGACGTCGGCGTCGACCTCGTTGGCCTTATCGACGAACTTGAACAGGTCGACGTCGATGCCCAGGTCCCATACCTCGAAGCCGGAAGTCTCAAAGAGCAGCTTGAGGATGTTCTTGCCGATCGAGTGCAGGTCGCCCTTGACCGTGCCCAGCACGATCTTGCCCTTCTTGGGACCGGCGTTGCCGCTCTCTTTGATCTTGGGCTCGAGCACCGCCATGGCCGCCTGGAAGGCGAGCGCGGACTGCATGAGCTCGGGCAGGAAGATGTCTTCGCACTCGAACTGCTCGCCGATGACGTTCAGGCCGGGCAGCAGACCCTGGTCGATGATGGTCTTCGGCTCGACGCCGGCGTCGAGGGCGGCGTTCACGGAGGACATGACGGCGTCCTGGTCCTGGTCGATGATCGCTTGCTTAAGCTGCTCGAAGAGCTCCTCGTGCCCCATGGGCGCACTCCTTGGTCTCGAAGGAACGGAAACTACCGACCGCGTGACGCGCGATCGCGTTGTTGTAAGCTCTTTGGTACCTGCTGGGGTCGTCGCTTGCCTACACCTGGGGCGCCTCCAAGGGAATGGCGTCGCCGGCCACGATGCCGGCGAAATGGTCGCGGATGGCCGCATCGGTGGCGGCGTCCCAAACGGCCAGGTTGGGCTCGGCCAGAATGCGACGGGCCTCAGCGAGCGCGCGCGCGTTGATGTCGAGGCGGCCTGCTTCTTCCCACTGGCCGCGCATCTCGCGGTTGGCCATGCGGGGCAGCACCGCCGTCGTCTTCATGCGCTGCTTGGTGTGCTGGCGGCCCATGTAGCTGCCGCCCGGACCGACCGCGGCGATCTCGGCGAGTGCCAGGTTGTCTTCGCTGAACTCGAGGCCGCGCCAGACGCGCTTGTCCATGAGGGCGATCTCGTTGTCGATCACGCACTTGGCGAAATCGAAGGCCATGAGCGAGCTGAAGAGGCCGCCCATGTTGAGCAGCGTGGCGCCAGCCGACACGCCGAGCACGGTGTTCATGCCGGTCTCAAAACCCGACTGGGCGTCGTTGCTGTGGGCGTTGGTGAGCCCGATGTAGCCGCCCGCCGGCACGTTGTAGAAGCGCGAGAGCTGCGCCTGGGCGGCGAGCAGCATGCCGGTCTCGATGGCGCCCGGCGCGTAGGCGCCGGTGCGCATGTCGGCGACGGTCGGCAGGCTCGCGTAGATCACCGGCGTGCCCTCTTTGATCATCTGCTGGAAGGCGGTGATGGCGAGGAACTCGGCGTTGCCCACGATCAGGGCGCCCATCATCGTCATGGGAGCCGTAAGGCCGGCGTTGGGCACGACCGTGGTGTAGACCGGCAGGCCGCGCTCGGTGAGCCACATGACGGCCTCGGTCGAGTCGACGTCCATCGACAGCGGGCTGACCATCGGACAGTAGTGATGGTTGATGATCGGCCGCTCGCGGTAGGCGTCGGCGCCTCCCACGATCAGCTCGCCGAGGGCGATGACCTGGCGCAGGTCGTCCATGTTGGGGGTGTTGGAACGCACCGGCTTGAGGCAGTTCTTGAGCGCCGGGTAGAAGCGGCTCAGGCTGAACTGGCCCTCGGGGGCGTCGTCGGCGAGCGTCGAGATCGAGAAGACGTCGAAGCCCGGCAGCTCGTTGATCAGGTGCGCGATGGTCGCGATGTCGGCCGACGTGGCCCGCCGTTCGACGCCGGTGATGGGGTCGACCACGTTGGGGGCCGACGAGCCGGTGACGACGATCGGACCGTCGTCGGGGATGGTGCGGTCGAAGCGCGGGTCGCGGCCGCGGAACGTGAAGCTCGGCGGCGCCATGACGCGGTAGGTTTCGATGATCTCGGCGGGGAACCGCACGACGCCGGTCTCGGAGTCGACCTTGCAGCCGTGCTTGGCGAAGACCTCGCGGGCCTTCGGGTTGTGAGCGGCGATGCCCACCGCCTCGAGGACCTCGAGCGAGGCCTCGTGCGTGCGCCGTACCTCTTGCGGGGTGAGCAGCTCGGCGTATCCCATCCTGGTCACACCCTCTCCTGGTCGTGGCCGACGCCCTGCGGCTCGGCGATGCGGGACAGCTCGTCAAGATGAGCTTCGATGAACTCCATCAGCAGCACCTGGTGCTCGAGGTACATGAGGTACTCGTCGTCGTTCTTGGCCGACGTGTCCTCGTAATAGGCGGTGACGTCCCAGTTGAGCACGAACAGGTTGGCGTTGGCGATCATGCGCGGCAGGGCGGCGAGCTCGGCGGCCGACATGGGGCCGGGGCTTGTCGTCTTGGCCGCTTCGTCCTGGTAGGCGCGCACGAAGATGGCGGACTTGTCGAGCCACAGGTCGCCGCTGTCGCGGCCCTCCCACGAGCTGCAGAAGTAGACCAGGGCGAGGGCGATGTCGAAGATGCGATAGTCGACCTTGGACCAGTCGAAATCGAACAGGCCCACGACGCGCTCGTCGACCCACTTCTGGTTGCCCGGGTGATAGTCGCAGTGCACCGGGATGAACGGCATGCCTTCGAGCTGCGTCGCGATGCTTGTGCCCAGGTGGATGCTCGCGACGATGGCCGGCAGCTTGCCCAGGTAGTAGTCGTCGTAGACGCCGCCGGTCGCGAGGGCAGCGCAGTCGCTGAACGTCTTTTCGAGCGTGGCCACGAACGCCATGATGGGCGGCTGCTCGCGGGCCAGGTCGCCGGCGTCGAAGTCGTAGGCGGCGTGGTGGAACTGGGCGAGCACCCGCGCTGCGTCGGCGTACTCGCCGTCGGTGCAGCGGTTCTTCACCCAGGTGTACGGGTCTTCGCCCTCGAGCATCTGGTAGACGGCGAAGAAGCGCGTCTCGGGCACGCCGCCGTGGACCTCGTCGCGCACGACGAAGGTGCCGCCGGCCTTGTTCGGGTACACGCGCGCCGCGAGGTGAAAGCCCTTGTGGTCGATGTGGTTGACGAGCGCGTGCTCAAAGCGGATCTCGGGCTCGGTGATGGCCCGGCTGTACTTGCGCACGAAATAGCGCTGCTCGCCTTCCGCGGTGCGCGTGCGCACGGCGAAGCTCAGGTTGACGTAGCCCCCGAAGATCTGGTCGACGCCGACGACCTCGCCGAGGTCGTAGTCCTCGTCGACCACGGCCGCGAGCTGACTCGACCTGAACTCAAGATCGAGCTCGTCGCGCAGCGTCTTTGCGTCGGCCGACAGCCGCTCAGCCACTTCAAGAAGTTCGTTTACCCTGTTTGGGTCCAACCTCGCCTCCGCTCTCTCGTGTTACCGCTCTACCGCTTGTGAGCCGGCGAAACCGGCGACCCCGCCACGGATATCAGACCACGATGCAACGCAGTCCTAGGCGTCGCATGTCTTCGCGAACTCCGTCGTCGACTCCGTCGTCGACCATGACGACGTCGACCTGGTCGAGGCCGCAGATCACGACGTCGGCGACCACTCCGATCTTGCTGCGGTCGGCGAGCACCACGACCTCGCCCCGCGTGTGGCCGATCATGGCGCGCTCGATGCCGGCGATGCCCAGCGACGGCGTCGTCAGGCCCTCACGCAGGTCGAAGCCGTCGACGCCGATCAACAGGCGGGCGGCGTGGAAGCGGCTCACGAATTCGACCGCGGCCGGGCCGTCGACCACGTTGGAGCGCGGCCGGAAGTGTCCGCCCAGCAGGATGACCTCGAGCCGCAGGCCGCGCGCCTCGGTGAGGGCGCCGGCGTTGTGGGTGACCACCCGCGCCTCAAGCTCGGGGCTGACGTGGCGCAGCACGCGAGCCGCGGTCGTGCCGGAGCTCAGGAACACGGTCTCGCCGGGCTGGATCATGGCGGCCGCGGCGCGCGCGATGCGTTCCTTCTCTTCTGCGTGGGTGGCCACGTTGTCGACGTAGTGGGGCTCTTCGGCCATGTGGCGTTTGAGGATGGCGCCGCCGTGTGTGCGCGACAGCAGGCCCTCGGCCTCGAGGCGTTCCAGGTCGCGCCGAATCGTCATCTCTGAGACTCTGAGATCGTCGCTCAAGGTGGACACGCGCACGGCGCGACTCTCCTTGAGGAGCTCGACGATACGGACGCGACGCTGAGCAGGGATCATCTCGCGCACCTCAGGGACTCCTGGCAACGACATCGGCTCCCCCCGCCCTTCCGTTGATCGACGTTCGAGAAACCGAACGTTTCGCCGTTCCGCACACAGTCGCACACATCATAGCACCGCGGAGCCGCTGTCAAGTGTGACTTTCTGGGAGAAGTCGGTTCTCATCGCCCCGCCGATGCTCTAGTATCGGACACTGAAATCCGCATCTATTGCCGGCGCCGACCACAGGAGTTGCCCGCTATGGCCAACCGAGACGAGCTCATCCAAGAGGCAATCGATTCGATCGTCAACTACGACGCAGCGGCCGCCCACGACGTGGCCACCCGCG
>Ga0302320_10017646_pt1 | contig 14464 bp, 8 predicted proteins | sample Bog_T0_3_FD_202130 | JGI IMG/M metagenome (GOLD analysis project Ga0302320, IMG submission 202130) | Peat permafrost microbial communities from Stordalen Mire near Abisko, Sweden - Bog_T0_3 | ecosystem: Environmental > Terrestrial > Soil > Wetlands > Peat | place: Sweden: Abisko, Stordalen Mire...
CTATCTTGGACTATCAGCTCCCCAACTCCCGCACAGCTTCCAACCGCGAGGATCGAATCCGTCCGGAAAGACATAACCCACATTCCATCGCAACACTACGAATCGTCCTGGCGCGCTCCCTGCTCCGCCAACTCTGCCGCTGTCCGTTCTGCGGCATTCATCGTTTATGACACAGTAGTGCTAGGAACTTGTTGAAATAGGTACCGTTCTGCGACTGGTGAGCGATGCGATTCGTCTAACAGACATGCGTGGAGATGAGCGGATTCAGGACGGGATGTTCAGCTATGTGTCGTTGGAGCAGCGTGTGCCTCAGGATCATCCATTGCGGGCAGTTCGCAAGTTGACCGATGCGGTGTTGCAGACGTTGAGTCCGGAGTTCGATGCGTTGTATGCCGGCTCCGGCCGTCCATCGATTGCACCGGAGTACATTCTGCGAGCGCTGTTGCTGCAGGTGTTTTACTCGGTGCGCTCGGAGCGGTTGCTGGTCGAGCAGATCGATTACAACCTGCTCTTTCGTTGGTTTGTGGGCCTTGGCATAGACGATGCGGTGTGGAATCACGCGGTATTTTCCAAGAACCGCGACCGGTTGCTGCCTCGGATGTGGCGCAGCAGTTCTTTGCCGAAGTTAACACGCATGCCAAGCGCTTCATGAGCGACGAACACTTCACCGTGGACGGCACGCTGATTCAGGCCTGGGCGTCGCAGAAGAGCTTTCGCGCCAAGGATGGCTCGGACGACGGAGATGGCACGAATTTTCACGGTCAGAAGCGCTCCAACAAGACGCATGAGTCGACCACCGACACGGATGCGCGACTGTACAAGAAGAGTTATGGCAAGGAGTCGAAGCTAAGTTATCTGGGGCACGCGCTGGTGGAGAATCGCAACGGACTGATTGCCGCCGCAACGGTAACGCATGCCGACGGTTATGCCGAGCGCGATGCGGCGCTGTTGATGCTTGCTGAAAAGCAAGAGGGCCGCTCGCGGCGCATCACGGTAGGCGCGGACAAGGCTTACGACACGAAGGATTTCGTTAACACGGTGCGGGAGTTGAACGTGACGCCGCACGTTACGAAGAACGACAAAGGGCGCCGCAGCAACCTGGACCGCCGAACCAGACGACAGCCGGGCTATGCCATTAGCCTGAGCCGCCGATGGCTTGTGGAGAAGGGATTCGGATGGCTGAAACAAACCGGTCCGCTGCGCCAGGTCAAGTTACGGGGGCTGGAGAAAGTGGACTGGCTGTTCGTCTTCAGTTGCGCCGCGCACAACCTGATCCGGCTGCCGCGACTGATAGCTCAACCACCGGAAATGCTCCGGGAGAAGTGTGCCTGAGCTACGGTTGCAGGCTACGGAGATGACTCCCGAGGTCCGCGAACCCTGATAAACACCGGCCAGAACCGTACTTCAAACAGATTTCAAACGGGAAGAAACGAAAATAGCCAGAAAAGATGCCGCAATCAGACGAATTTCAACAAGTTCCTAGCACCGCTCATCTCAGCCAAGGGGCAGTCGCGAAGCGACCTACCGTGCATCGTTAAGGCCAGATGGAAGAGACCATGAAAGCGCAATCAGCAGGGACGCAGATGCAAGCTCATGAGTTTATCGAGCTTGAAAGCCAACACGAAGCGCACAATTATCGTCCTCTCGACGTAGTGATTGATCGTGCTGAGGGCGTTTGGGTTTACGGCGTCGAAGGCAAACGCTACCTGGATTGCCTGGCAGCATACTCGGCGGTAAAGCAAACCCTTTGCAAAAGCAGAATTGCAGCTGAGGCACCTGGCCTCAAGAAGTCAGCCACTTCACTGTGTTGGCCAGAAATCGTTGCTGAATCACAGGGTGGAAATCAGGCACGCGGTGAAATACGAGTTTTCCGCGTCCGAAAGTGGTTGTGAAAGTCCCCGCGCCCACTTTGCGATCGTGATCGCGGGAGTATCCAACTATTACTTCAATGGGATTGCCCCTCGTTGACACTTCCACCAACAAGCCGTTCGAAGTCTGCCCCTTTGCCTGGTAAAAGCCGCCCATGGCCTGGTTAACGGGCAAGCCTTCGAAGAGGGGATGCTCACGGACGAAGTACCAGTTACCCATCCATGGCGCGCGAAAATCGCCAACAGCGCCGTCGTACTCAAAGGCTCCTGCTGAAGCCAACTCCTTTGCTAGTCCCTCAGAAAGCGCATCCGTCTGCGGAATGACAAGCACCGGCATTCCCGCTTTCACAGATTCGAGTATCCCAGCTTCGAACTGTCCGGGCGTGGGCGGCGGTTCTTTCGTCTTCGCGGCGGCGACGCCTTCGCCGGTAGTTTCGCCCACAGATTGATCGGCGCTCTTGCCGGCGATCATACCCGCTGAAACGATCAGGTCGAAGCGCTCCCCACGCTTGAACTCAGCGACGATTGTATTTCCCAGGCTTAGAAGCTGCTCTCTAAGTGTCGCGGCTATGCCGGAAACTGCGATCTTGATCGTCCGTCGCGATTCCAGAAGGGCATTCGTTACCCAAATCTCTTTTGTCTGTGTTGCCCTTGGCGCGGACGACAGTGAGAACTCGAAACGATAGAGACCCTCTTCCGCGAGAATTGGCGTCTCAAACCCCGTTTTCAGCAGATAGCTGAAGCGATCGACCACGTGCGGCGGTGTTGACAGCGTGATGAGACTGGTCCTCTTGCCACTTGGGCTGATCATGCCCAAGGTCAGGTCCCCAGTTGCATGGTGCGGTGTATCGTTGGCGAGGTACAGGTCGAAGATCACTGTCTTTCCCAAAGCTACAGACAAGGTTCTCTGCTTGGCGATGGGGCGGAGTGGAAGAAGAGATCCAGCGATGAGCCTGGGATCGCTCTTGAAGTTGCGAAGATTGTCCACGATTCCCGAATGGTTTTCAATGGCTGTGGACTCCCATCCCGAGACGACTGCAAAGTCCAGCTCATCGGAGATGCGCGCGTTCTCCAGGTAGTTCATCCACGACTCATAGCAGGTCTTGCCAACTGCACTTAACACGCTGTCCGCTTGGGGAAACGCGGCTCGAAAATTCCACTTGTCGAGGAACTTGCTGTACCCGGCAAGAATCTGCTCGTGATCGGCAAGATCGTAACTCGTGCCTCCGTACTTCTTGAAGGTGTCTCTGATTTGACCGATCATGAGGCCATGGATGTCAGGCCGCGCGCACCCCTCCATTTCCCCGAATTCCGTCAGGACATCCTTGTAGGGAGCCTTGTACGTGTACTGCGTGGGAGATTTGTAAAACTCGTCATACCATTGGTCCCCGGCCCCCTGATGATTGTTCCACCAGAAGCCCGCATTTTGCTGGTCCGAGCGGTGCAGTTTCTCGTTGTAGGGTTCATACCAGGCCTGAGCAGCGCCCCTGGCAACAAAGCCATCATTGAGCACTATGCAGCGGCTGGGATCTTCGGCGCGCATGGCCGCTAGGATAGCCGTCGTCGCAGGGTTCTTCAGGTCCGCGCCGATCTCATTTTGCAGGCAATACTCGATCAGTGAAGGGTGAGAGCGATGCGTCTTGACCATCTCGACGCATTTCACAAACATGAACTGTTGCGCGAAGATATCGGCCTCACTGACGGGTTCGACCATTACGGTTCCCGCCCCGTTTGCCGCTGCTCCCGCAGGCAACTTGCCGATGGCCAGCTTTCCCGCGCCTGGCTCCATGTAGCGCAGCAAACCAAGACGATCGTGGGCGCGCAATACATCTTCCTTGGCAAGATTGCGATGAAAGTTCAGGCAATTTAGCCCAAGGAGCTTTGCCTGGGTCACTTCTTTTGTGGCAAGTTCAGGAACCGGAAAAAGTCCATTCAAGCCCCAGAATCCCCAGGAGATGGAGCTGTAGATGCGAATGCGCCGCCCATTGAGGCGGAAGAGAGCATTGGCTCCGATCCCATCGGGCGCAAACCATCTGAAACCGAAGGCTACAGTGCGCGTGTCCTTGTTGGCTCGAATCTTGAGGTGATAGAGCACAGGATGATCGAGATCCCAGATCTCCGCATCTGCGCAACGCAAATAGGCGCAAACCGTCAGCGTGTTCTTGCCATTGTCCGAGACCCTTTTGACCGCGCCACTGTCTTGTCTGTGCAACGCCTTTCCCGTTCGTGCGTTGACAATATCGAATGTGACTTGGTTTGCCGCTCTCTCAGCGCCCTCGCCTTCCACTCGAACAAACGCTGTGATCTTCCCCTTCTCGGAGGTATTTAGGATCCACGCATCCTTGATGCGAGCGTCTTCATGAGTGCTGATAGTAATGCCGCGATCGAGGCCGCCGAATCCATGTGAACGATACAGCGTGACCTTGCCCCATTTCGCATTTAATCCGTCCACCCAGTCGTAGCGCCCAAAGGGATTCGTAAGCCGGATTGCCAGCTGATTCAATCCTCCCGGATTGGCTGCATGGGTCAGATTCGCCTCAAAAGGCAGCTCTTCCATAATCGAGTAACCCACCAGCTTGCGATTCAAATAGACCTCGGCCCGCAGGCGCGCTCCTCGCACATGCAGGAAGATTCGCTTGCCTTCGCTGGAAGCGGGAATCTCGATATTTCGATACCACCAAGAGACGCCCAGATAAGCTCCATTCTGCGGGACATCGTCGTCGGCAGGCGCAACGGGATCCTTGAGCGGTGCAGCATAGCGGTACTCTTCCGGCGTGTAGCGACGCAAGCCGAACTTGCCCCAGAAGTGCTGCTCAACCGTGGTTGGCAGGAGTACCTCCTCTCCCAGATTTGATTCGAGAGCATTCCAGCCCTCAGTCGGCGGATTGACATCGAGGGGCGCTCCTTTACCATGGACCACGCCGGCATCATCCTGGTGAATGTCTTCGGGCAAGAAGATGTCGTCGCTTTGCCAGAGCGCTTTTTCGTCTAGCCAAAGCCGCCATCCCTCGTCGGGAATCAGAACTCCATTTTCCGGAAATTCAACCTCCGCCACCTTTGATTCTCCGCCTGCCGGGTGGGCTGAGGACAAACCAACGGCGATACCTGTCGCAGCAGCCGCGCGGATGAAATCTCTACGACTGATGTCTTGGACTGCTTTCATGACGGGAAACTCCTAAATGGGTGCACGGAAAAAGCTTCACAACAGAATTCCGACTTGCCGAGGTGGTCAGCGATTAATTCATAGGACTACGACAACAGGCGAATTGCAGGCTATGAATCTGAGCTGGCCCCGATGCCTAGTTTGAACGACGTCGCGAGGGGATCCGGCTGGGATAAGGATGAGGCTTATCATAACTGGAGCCTCGGCGCTTGCACTTAACTCGGAGTCTCACGCAGGCCAGATTGCTAATCTCCGCCACCTCCGCTGTGGACGCAGTTCGAATGCACAACAGGTTCAACGCCGCGCACTACGGCAGGGAACCGCTTCTCTGTATCCTCACGCCAGGCGCAATCCTTCGCCCTTCAGAACTACTTCTCACCAGGCTCGTCTGCCTGAATCTCGTTCGGGACAATGAACAGATCCTTCAATTGAATGCGGAGCTTGTCTTTGAGGTCTTTCAGCTTCTTATAGATTTCAACTTCTCGTTTTGCATCGTCCAACCGCCCCTCCTTGCGATACAGCATGCCCAGACGGTAGTGCGCAACCGCGTTCGTAGGGTCTTCCTGAACGGTTTGCATCAGCAGCGGCAGCGCCTTGTTTGCTTGATCCAGTGCAGTGAGCGCCTCTGCCAGTCCAAGTCTAGCGTCCGAGTCCTCCGGGTGCTGCATCACCGCTTTGCTGAACTCTTCGTAGGACTTCTGGAATTCTCCCTTTTGAGCATCCATTTCACCCAGCCGGCCTAGGAGCCTCTCGTCCTGCGGATTCTCTTTGAGCGCGGCAAGGTACTCTTGCTCTGCCTCCTTCTTTACCACCGAATCCTGCGACGTATGCAGCAGCTCAGACAGCTCAAAATGCGCGCCCGGTAAATGTGGATCGATCGCAATCGCCTTGCGATACTCCGCGATCGCATCGTTCGTTTTGCCCTCCCGCGTTTCTTCGTGAGCGATCATCTGATGCATTTGTGCTGACTCCGGCGCATGAATTGCCAATGCCAGCATCGATTCGCCTGCCAAGTCCGAGTATGTCCTGTACGCCGCATAAATAACTTCTGAGCTGTTCGACGCCGCCTTCATTAATTTAGCCAGCACGGAAACCGCCTCGTCGCGATCACCTGCTTCCGTATCTAGACTTACAAGTTCAAGGCCGACTTGCACTTTGAACTTTTCATCCTGGATCGAAGGGAAAGACGCTTCAAGATCCTTACGTCCTTGATTGAAATCTAGTGTGCTCACTTCTGCTAAGCCCAATAACCCTTGGACCTTCGACAAATCCGGCTTCTCCATAAGAGCGGCACGGAAATGCGGAATGGAGTCCGCTTGCCTTCCTTGAAAAAAGAGGAGGACCCCAAGATTACCTTGTGCATCGACATCGTTCGGATCAATGGCCACTGCTGACTGCAGCTCAGGGATTGCCAGTTCAGGCCGATTCTCACGCAAATATTGCTGTGCCTTTTGGACGTGCGCCGTAAATTCGCTGTGTCCCCCTGCAGTCGCCTGCGGGAGACACGGAGTTACACCGAGCAAAAGAGACAACGCAGTAAGAACAATCGTCGACTTTGTATACATGCTGTCCACTTTATAGGGTTGAAATGATCAGAATGGTCACGATCGAAGTTCTCGCAGAACACCATGAGGCTTGCAAAATGTAGATGAGAGCTTCAGGAATTCACGGGCGGGCTCACCTGTGTTGGGATCTTGGGTAGCGTCGTTCGAACACAGTCCTCGGTCTGTGTTTAGGGACCCCGCCAATGTCTCCAAAGCGGCATTATACGATTCATGGGGTTGAGCCTCCCTCTTCGAAAACCTTTTCCCTTTCGGCCCAAGACTCATAGGTCAAGATGGGCTTCTCGCGTTGCCACTCGGCCTCTGGCAAGACCATTAGATTGCTGCGCTGGATGCCAGGGAAGCCAGCGCCCACTGCTCTTAGACCGCCTTCGCGAGCTTCAACAATGTAATTCTTCGATATGGCGACGTGATTTGCATTGACCCATTCGGAAATATGCGTTGTCCCCGCGGCTAGAATGTCTTGATCGCTCCAAAGCGCGAAATGAAGTTGATGGTTCAGCCAAAGAACACCAGCGAGTTCGACCCAACTCGGTCTGTGGCCGACTCCGGGGTAGAGCTTTGTGATGAACAGGTTACGATTGGAGCCGTTGAGCACGGCAGCGCGGGCTCTGACTTCTGCAAACCAGGTTGGCGGATGTTCGCTCATTCTCATTACTTCGTCAACATCCCCATTCATGATGTACATTGGTCCGCGGTCCGCGTTCAGCGCGAAGAGAATTGCACTGCGATCTCCAAGGACACCTAGGGCCCGATAGGGAGCGGCTTGGCAGGGTAGTTTGCCAGCGTCGAAGTACTCGCCCGGTCCATCGAAGGTTCCGCCACCGCTGAGGAGGACGGCATGAATGCGTAAATCGATGGCACCCGCGATGCCAGAGATGAAGGCACCCATAGAGTAGCCGGCAATTGCAATGCGGGTGTGGTCAACCTGAGGCTGCTCTCGGAGGTAACTAACCCCCTGCATCAGATCAGCCTGCATGAGACCCGCAAGACGCTGACCCCAGTATGGTAGATCAACTACTGCATCGTGCGTCGATGGGTTCTCCATGCTTAAGCGATCATGGTTGCGCTCGCCTTCCCCAATTGGGTCGTAGGTAACCACCACTGAACCGGCACGCGCAAAGAGCACTCCGCTGTAGAAGGCATACCAACTGAACTTGTCGCCGCCGTGGCCATTCACGATAACAATTCCAGGAAGCTTGCCGCGCCAATGATAGACCAACGGGTCGGGCCGATAAATGATAGCGGGGACACGCATCCCGTCCGCGGTAGCGTAGGTGACTCGATCTGCGAGCACCCCGGGCGCCGGAGAGAAGGTAGACCATAGATGGGTTTGGAGTGGCGGCAGCTTGGGCGGCACGAAGAGTTCATTGCGAATCTCCTGGCGCCACAGTTCATCGCGCGTGCGGCGCTGGGTTGAAGTGAGTTCAACGCCTGGCCGAGTGAAAAGTTTGAGCATAAATCTCGGACTCGTAGAGAAGATTTGGGAGGCCCCCGGGCTCCCGCCTCCACCGGCAGCTACCTGTGCCGCGACCATAGCAGGGAATGCGACGAGCATTGTGGAGACAATTGAGATTGAGTGCAGGATGCGAGGCAAGTGGAACTCCTTTTATGTTAGTGCGGCGAGTGCCACTACACGGTCACCGATTGGTTGTCACCAAGGCTCGCAGTGCGATTGCCTCAGCTTGGGGATTCCAGTCATCGTTACCTTTAAGAAGCGTCCGGGGTTCTAGCCGCGTCTCTTCCGCGGCTGAAAGCTGCAGCGCTTCGACGATTCGGTGTCCGTCATTAACGCCCGGACCATGCGAACCGTACTCGCGATAGGTGCTTGTCTTCAGACGCCCACCCCAGTCGGACCAACCTTCAGTGGCAAGCGTCTGCTCAATATCTGTATCATAGAAAGTGACAGTCGAGTAGGCGCGCCAAGGACGACCGAGGAAAACATTGTCCCCATCGTCGCCGCCCGTAATCCGGCAATGGAGGAATACGTAGCCGGAGTCTTCCGCGGGATAGAGCCGGCTTTGTGCGGTGATCATTACGCTCCAATTCGAGCGGGAGTGTAACTCACAGTTGTCAAAGACTGCCTTGGCATCACCGAAGATATAGTCAACATGACCCTCGATGTAGCAGTCGCTGAAGTACTGGCGGGAAGCCATGCAGGTCATATTTGCCTTGGAGAGTTGCTCGTCGGGGTCGCTGTTTTCGCCATGGCAAGTGCGGCTGTTGGCATACAGTGTGTCCTGTCCGCTGCGAATGCGAATACGGTCGAGGACTGCGCGGTCGGAACTCATTAGCAGCGCGACGGCTTGGGAGCGGTCCTCCATCGCGGGGTGCTCTGCTTCCCAGGTGTTTTCGATTGTTAGGTTTTCAGCCTCAAATCCGTCGGCCACAACTGAGACACTGGCCGACTTCTCCGTGCCGCCAGCGCTCTTCGCGGAGTCACCAAAGCTGAGCACGACATCCTTCGGGGTAGCTCCGGTGCCGATCAGGTGAATGTTGGGTTTAGTGATGATCAGTTTTTCACTGTAAGTACCGGGTGCAATGCGGACGATCTCACCCGTCTGCGGGGAGTGGTCAACCGCTGCTTGAACAGTGGCGAAATCGACCTTGCCTGTGTGCGAAACCGTGACTGTCGGCAATGCCTCACCGCGACCAGGTTTCGTTTTGTAGACCGCCTCCAGTTCCGTACTGGCTAGCAAGAATGCTCCTACACCCTTGGGATCGTTTGAACCGACAGGTTCCCTCATGTAGTAGTCGTAGCTTCCGTCCCTGTAGGGGGCCCCGCCCAAGCCCGCACCTTTCACAGTCCAAGTGAGAGACGCGTCATCGCCCGGGCCGGTCTCGACGAAGTGGCTGAGAATTCCCCGATAGCCGCGCTCTGCATTGGTCAGATAGCTAGAAGGGAGATAACTCAGGCGCACGCCCTTGGCGAGCGCATAGACAAACATGCAGGAGGCCGACGACTCAAGATAGTTGCCCTTAGCATCCGCTTTGTCGAGCACCTGATACCACAGCCCGGACGCGCCATCCTGATAAACGGCCAATGCGGCGGCTTCACGATTCAGCTGGACAATCAATTGCTTCCGCCCCGGATCGTCGGCGGGGTAGTAGGGTAGCGTATCAACGAGCGCCATCATGTACCATCCCATTCCCCGTGCCCAGAACTGAGAAGATAGTCCTGTCTGCTTGTTGGCCCAGCGCTCCTGTTTGGACTCATCCCAACCGTGGTAAAGCAGGCCGGTTTTAGAATCGCGCGCATGCTCGTCCATCAGCACAAACTGAAGTGTGATATCGCTGAACGCTTCTAGGTGGTGAAACGTGGAGGCATATTCAGCATAGAAGGGTTCAGCCATATATAGCCCATCGAGCCACATCTGATTCGGGTACCGCTGCTTGTGCCAAAAGCCACCAGAAGGAGTTCGAGGCTGATGTGTGAGTTCCTGGTACAGCAAAGTAGCTGGTCTCTCGTAGCGCAAGTTTTGCGTAACGCCATACAATAATAGAAGCTGACGCCCAAGTAAGATGTTGTCGAGTTGATGCTCTTCCAGCTTTAGAGTGGGAATGGAGCCGTCGGGACCTACAAACTGATCAACTGAACTCTTGATGTAGTTGTAATAGCTTGGATCGGCGGTGTTTAACCACTCGGCATCCATGCCCTCCAGTAATGTGCCCAATGAATAATTCCAGGCCCATCGCTGCCCTGCGGGTACAAAGCGACCGTCTGGCCAGCGCATGATTGCGGCCTTGGCAGCGCGTTGCGACCACGGAGGCTCTTCCGCACAAGCAAGGGCGCTCAATGCCAAGGCCGCCACCAATACAATCCAGACACTGTAACGACAGTTCTTCATTTGGACTCCACGTGTTCCCAACCCAAGTTCTCAATGCCGTCACGTTGCGCCTTGTCACCTGTAAATATGACCAGCGTATTCCCTCAGCGTTGTATGGCGGTATATCGCCGCGCTCCGTTGGGTTTTCGTCAGTATTTGAGAGCTTTCTCAGCGTTTATGAATTGGCGAAATCACCTGCCGAGCTCCTGCGCGGGCGAGGCTGCTCGTTGGCACGGGAACTGAGCGGTTGAATAGCCGCAGCAGAACTTCGGAAAAGTGGGAAGCGCTGTCTGCTTCCCACTTTTTCACGCCTCGGAACTCCTTTGGTTGGCCCCTTTCTAGAACGACAGATGGGCTCCAAGTTGCATGTTGCGGCCGGAAACGCTGCTGCTCACGATTTGATCTGTGACCGGGCCGGTGTAAACTCCGTTCGAATCAGGCGACGCGAGGTAAACCGCCGACGGAAGTCCCCAACTGGTATTGTTGAATACATTACTCAGGTCGGCACGAATCTGGAGCTTGATGCTTTCCCACGGCAATGAGAACACCTTACCGCCGGACAGATTCACATTATGTGAAGCAGGTCCGTATAGGCTGTTCCTTCTCACATTGCCAAAGGTTCCATTTGCAGGTTTCGTAAAGGCCTGCGGGTTAAACCACTCGTTGGTGCTCCGGTGCGCCGGCGTTGCGCTAACTCCGGGATTCCAGTTTGGAAATTGTGAACTACCCGAGGCCAGTTGGTACGTGTTGCCGTCGGCATACACGGTGTAGGGTGAGCCTGAAACAATAATTGTCGAGCCGGAGATTTGCCATCCACCGATCACTGCATCCAGCAACGAGTTGTTCTGCACGAATTGCATACCTTTTCCGAAGGGCAGGCGATAGACTGCGTAGCCTTTGAACGCTTGGCGCACGTCAAAGCTGGAATTGCTGTAATTGGCCTTGGAGTCGTTGGCAATCTGATAGGCCCCACCTGAATTGCCAGAGCCCCCTGACTGTGAGTCCCAGTCGGTCAGGAAGTGAGACCACACATAGTTGAAATTGAAGGAAAGATTCGAGGTGAAGCGCTTGGTAATCTGTGCTTGCAGCGCGTCGTAGTTGGAGACGCCGTCCAAGAGTTGCCCGGTAATGCTCTGGTATTGCGGGTACGGACGATATTGAGAGTCATTAGAAGACAGTTTGCTCGTAGGTATCGCATTGAAGTCATTGTTGCCTGGTCCGTTCATCCCATGGCTTCCCACGTAGGCAAATTCGGCCACTAAATTAGTGCGCAATTCCCGCTGAACAGACCCTGTCCACTCCCAAATCTTCATAACTGGCGTGTGGAATTGGGTGTAGCTTGCAGTTTGACCATTGTAGGCGTCGGGAGAAGTGGAAGCCGAAGTGAAAGGAAGCGGGGTGCCTGTTCCGTAGACCGTGCCTGTCCCATTCAGCTTCACAATAGGCGTGATGCCGTTGGTCTGATCTGCGTCACTACCCGTATCGGCAAAGGCGATACCCAAACCGCTCCCGTATCTGTCGAGTGTGCGAGGATCGTCGTAGAGACCGAAGCCGGCGCGAACGGTAGTATTCTGTCTCACCAACCAGGAGAATCCCAGACGCGGGAGAAAAGTGTCTACATTGTTCGCGAACAAAGATCCTCGGCCATTGGCGTGAGTGACGCCATACCAATAGGCACCCAAAGTGTTGGTAGCGAGGTTCATGACCGTTGGGTCAAAGCTGACCTCGTTGCCGTGGACTTCATTCCATCCATGATTGATATCGTAGCGGAAACCAACGTTGATCGTGAGGTTGGGACTTACCTTGTAATCGTCCTGAATGAACATTTGCGGCGACTTCATGCGTGCGCCGAACTCAGGTGTAACAGCGGCGTTCCAGTTGCCCGACATACCAAGCAGGAAATCGGCGTAGTCTATGCCTGTCTGGGAATTCTTTGGTTGGGCCACGCCGTTCGCGTTTAGACTCCATTGCTGAGTGTAAGCACCGCTAAATGACATCGTTCCGGGATTGCTGTTACCCCACTGAGTGGAATCGTCGCGATAGAACAGGAACTCTCCGCCAAAGTGAAGGATGTTTTTCCCGTGGATCATCGTCACCACGTCCGACGGATCAAAGACCTGCTGCTTGTAGACAGAGTTGCTTTCCGCTGTAATCGCCGGGTATGTAGTAGGCACTTGGGGGTTGTTGGAAGAAAACAACAGTGTTGGAAATGTGTCGGCCTTGGCAAACTGCCAGCCGATTTTAGCAGGATAACCCTTACCCAGAGCCAAGTCGGTGTAGAAGGACCCGCCATACGTAAAACCCATCCTGGCTTCGTTGATCATGGTTGGGCTAACGTTCCAGACATCTGAAATATTGGCGATTTCAATCTCTTGATCTTCGCCCTGCCAGTCGATTGGGGAGACGGAGATGCTGCTTGGGTTTATGCCCGGATTATCGAGATCTGAATTGGATGCCGTTAGCCGGTTGTTCGGCGTGATGTCATAATCCAATCGTCCAAAGTACCTCTTCCAAGGAGTGGACGACGGAATACTCGAATACCAGTTGTCCGTAAGCATCCCAAGCGTGTTTGTGGTTCCATTAAGAAACCTTCCATTGGGGGTGTGATTTGCTGGAGTGGGAAAGAAGATCGCCTCGGAGGCCTGAGCTACCGGATCGATCATTGTGGAAGGGATTTTATTGGAGCCGTATTCCTCCAGGAATGACTTCCTGACTGGGTAGGGATTGCCCCCCGAATCGATCGCGATGGTCTGCGTGGTTGGATCGTAGATTGTCCTCGAATCGGTGGTGAAGTCACCCCCCATAATGGCGGCGGTCGGAACAGTCTGAACACTGTTGCTCGCCCCTGAGTGTTGAACAATCTGGTCGTAGTTGAAGTAGAAAAACATCTTCTTCTTCAGGATCGGGCCACTTATCGAGCCGCCGAAGTCGTTGTAACGGAGTACAGGGATTCCAGGCGGTGTTCCGGTGCCGTAGAAGTGTGGATGCGATTCGAAGGCGTCATTTTGCAAATAGTCATACGCACTTCCGTGGAACTGGTTGGTTCCGCTCTTGGTAATCTGGTTAATTACCATGCCGCCAACGCCATACTGCGCTGAGAAAGAAGATAAGGAGACCTGCAGCTCGCCCAACGATTCGAATCCACCCTGAGTGAAGGCATTGTCAGTATGTTCAAAACTAACCGACGCGCCATCAGAGAGGATGTTGTGATAAGGTAAGTTTCCGTTGGAGGCAGGTGCCTGCCCAGAAATCGATGCGGCGCCACTCTGGCCCGAGGTGCCAGGTAGCAGGCCAACGAAGTTTTCCCAGGTTTGGGTGACCTGGGGCAACTGCGCCATCTCTTTTGATTCCAAGGTCACGGTCTGATCGCCCGATTCGGTATGCAGCAGCGGGACGTCTGCGGTGACTGTCACTTGCTCTTTGGCCGAGCCAACCTTCATCTCCGCATTGACCATGATGTAGCCGACGTTGAGCGTGACCGGTCCACGAACTAGCCCTTCGAAGCCCTGTTTAAAGAAGGTGATTGTGTAGTTTCCAGCCAAAATCGAAGACGTGTCGTACAGGCCGTCCTGATTGGTGGGGTAATCCTTCGATACACCGGTGTCGATATTCAGTACCGTAACTGTCACACCCGGGATCACCGCCCCCGAATTGTCGGTAACAATACCACGGATGTCGCCGGAACTTTGGGTTTGCGCAACACCTGCTACACTCCCAATCATCAACAGAAGGAGCGGCATGATCCTTCTCACTTTAATTGTCATCGAATGCCTCCTGGGTTGTTGCTCTGAATCAGCATCATATGCAAGCACTTTGCGTTAGTCTGGCAAGTCCTGGGTGCGTTAATCGAGTTTCCAATCACAGAGGTCTGTGTCTGCAAGTCACTGTCACGGCGGTTACGTGATCGGCTAAACAGCGTAAGCGTCAGACCAAATGCATGGACGAGGTCTTTGTGGCCCAGGTGGCAGGAGTAAGGTCCGCGACGCGCTGACGCGGTGCATTCGCAAGCCCTGGCAGGATGTCGGCGAGGTAATCGCGCACTTG